>Ga0209257_1001642_pt1 | contig 25550 bp, 27 predicted proteins | sample AraplaCvi_mCL_r2_FD_184277 | JGI IMG/M metagenome (GOLD analysis project Ga0209257, IMG submission 184277) | Arabidopsis root microbial communities from North Carolina, USA - plate scrape MF_Cvi_mCL_r2 (SPAdes) (version 2) | ecosystem: Host-associated > Plants > Roots > Endosphere | place: USA...
TGTCGGCACGGTCGCCTTCGCGCAGGATCGTATCGCCGGCCTCGACGCGCCGAATGCTGTGCGGGAGCGCAGCGACCGCACTCTGGTCGGCCGCCGACAGCAGGCTGTGATTGAGCAGCTTGCGAATCAGGATGCTGAGCGGACCAAGTCCCATCCGCCTGGTGTGCTCGACCATCCAGAGTGTCGACGCACGATCGTCGCTTGCCATTTCATCCTCATTTTCTGCCGTCGTCCGTCACAAACGGAGCGCCCCCGATACGGTTCCGCACCGGGGGGGGCGCCGGCGGCAGCGCATCGGCCGCGTCAGAACGAATCTCCTATCCGGTCGGCTCCGGATGATCGTCCCGACCGCGAAGCAGCAGATGGCTGATTGCAGGCAATACGAACAAGGTGAGCAGGGTCGAGGTGACCAGCCCTCCGATCACGACGATCGCGAGCGGCTTCTGCACCTCGGCGCCGGTGCCGGTCGCAAGCGCCATCGGCACGAAGCCGATGGCCGGGACGATGCCGGTCATCAGCACCGCGCGCACGCGCTCTATGACGCCTTCGCCGATCGCGACATCGACCGCCTTTCCTTCGTCGATGCGCCGGTTGATGCTCGACATGACGACCAGCCCGTTGAGCACCGTCACGCCCGAAAGCACGATGAAGCCGACCGCCGCCGATACCGAGAAGGGCAGACCCGTCAGCAGCAGCGAGAAAACGCCGCCAGCCAGTGCCAGCGGAATGGCGGAATACACTGCTATAGCCTGCCGCACGCCGCCGAGCGCCATGAAGAGAATACCGAAGATCGTGGCAAAGATGATCGGGATGACGATCGACAGTCTCGCCGAGGCCGCCTGCAGATTCTCGAACTGTCCGCCCCATTCGATGAAACTTCCGGGCGGCAATTTGACCCCCGCGCCCACCTTCTCCTGCGCCTCGGCGACGAAGGATCCCAGATCGTTGCCGCGAACATTGGCCTGGACGACGACGCGCCGCTTGCCGTTTTCGCGGCTGACCTGGTTGAGGCCTTCGGAGAAGCCGAAGCTGGCAAGCTCGCCGAGCGGCACGGAGGCCCGTGTCCCGCCCTCGCCCGGAAGGAACACAGGGAGCGCTGCCACCGCGTCGAGATCGTCACGCGCTGCCCGGTCGAGCCGCACGACGATGTCGTACCGCCGGTCGCCCTCGAACACGGCCCCTGCCTCGCGCCCGCCGAGCGCAACGGCGACCGTATCGCTTACATCCCGGAGCGTCAGGCCGTAGCGGGCGATGGCGTCGCGGTCGAACCGGACATCGAGCACCGGGAAGCCGGCGATCTGCTCGACCTTGACGTCGGCGGCGCCCGGAACGGTGTTCAGGATGGCCGCCACCTGCTGCGCCGCACGGCCCATCTCGTCCAGATCGTCGCCGTACAGCTTGATCGCGATATCACCGCGCACGCCGGCGATCAGTTCGTTGAACCGCAACTGGATCGGCTGGCTGATCTCGAACGCGTTGCCGACGAGCGGTTTCAGCCTTGTCTCGACCCGCTCGATCACATCATCCTTCGTGCGGACGCCGTCGGGCCAGTCAGCGCGCGGTTTCAGGATGATGAAGGTGTCCGAGGCATTGGGCGGCATCGGATCGCTCGCGACCTCCGCCGTGCCGGTCTTCGAGTAGATGAACGCTACCTCGGGCAGCTTCGACACCGCTTTTTCGACCTGCAATTGCATCTCCTGCGACTTGTTCAGCGAGGTCGAAGGGATACGCAGCGCCTGCATCGCGAGATTGCCTTCGCCGAGCACCGGAATGAACTCGCTGCCGAGCATGCCGAACACCAGCAAGGCGGCCGCGAAGGTCCCGCCGCCCGCGCCGATCCACGGCCAGGGGCGGGCGATGATGCGCTTCAGCAGGGGCTCGTACCGGATCTTCACCCAGGTGATCGCGCGCACCTCCTTCTCGGCGACCTTGCCGCGAATGAGCAGCGCCACCATCGCCGGGACGAAGGTGAGCGAGGCGACGAAAGCACCCGCGAGGGCGAGCAGTACCGTGATTGCCATCGGCGAAAAGGTCTTGCCCTCGACACCGGTGAAGGTGAGCAGCGGAACGAAGACGAGGAAGATAATCGCCTGGCCGTAGATCGTCGGCCGGATCATTTCGCGCGAGGCCTCGAACACCTCGTCCAGCCGTTCGTTGAGCGACAGGAGCCGGCCTTCCCGATGTTGCCGGGCCGCCAGCCGCCCGAGGCAATTCTCGATGATGATGATCGACCCGTCGACGATCAGCCCGAAATCCAGCGCCCCGAGACTCATCAGGTTTCCCGCCGTCCCGGTGATGTTCATCCCCGTTCCCATGACGAGGAACGAGACCGGAATGACCAGCGTCGCGATGATCGCCGCGCGGATGTTGCCGAGCAACCAGAACAGCACTGCAGCGACAAGCAGCGCGCCTTCGGCAAGATTCTTCTCGACGGTCCCGATCGTGGCATCGACCAGCTGCGAACGGTCGAGCACCGGTTTGACGACGATCCCCGGCGGCATCGACTTGGCGACATCCTTCAACCGTTCGGCGGCGTCCGACGCCACGATCCGGCTGTTGCCGTTAGCGAGCATCAGCACGGTTCCGACGACAAGCTCCTTGCCGTTCTCCGAAGCCGAACCGGTCCGGAGTTCGCCGCCGATCTGCACCGTCGCAACATCGCGAACCATGACGGGGACCCCGCCCCGGCTCGCCACCGCCGCGCGCGAGATTTCGTCGAGCGTACGGATCCGGCCGTCGGCGCGGACAAGGAACGCCTCGCCTCCGCGTTCGACGAAGTTCGCGCCGACCGAGATGTTGGCGCGCTCCAGCGCTTCAGCGAGTTCGGAGAAACTGATGCCGTAACTTGCCAGCTTCGTCGCATCGGGCTGCACCACGAACTGCTTCTCATAGCCGCCGATAGAATCGATGCCCGCTACTCCCGGCACGGAACGAAGCTGCGGCCGGATCATCCAATCCTGGACGGAGCGGAGGTAGCCGAGCTTCGCCACTTCATCGACGAGCAGTTCGCCCGACGGCGTCATGTAAGACCCGTCGGGCTGGAAGCCCGGCTTTCCTGCAGTCCGCGGATTTCTCTTTGTAGCGGCCGGCGAGAAGTCGACCGTGTACATCAGCACTTCGCCGAGGCCGGTGGAGACCGGCCCCATCTGCGGCTCGGCCCCGTCGGGCAGGGTGCCCTTCGCCTGCGCCAGCCGCTCGGCGACCTGTTGCCGCGCGAAATAAAGATCGGTGCGATCGTCGAAGATCACAGTCACCTGGCTGAATCCGTTGCGCGAGATCGAACGCGAGCCCTGAATGCCCGGGATGCCCGCCATCGCGGTTTCGATGGGGAAGGTGACGAGGCGTTCGATGTCGAGCGGCCCCAGATCGGCCTCGACCGTGTTGATCTGCACCTGCTTGTTGGTGATGTCCGGGACGGCATCGATCGGCAGCTTCAGAAGCTGCGTGATGCCATAAGCCGAAACGACAAGGGTGAGGAGAACCACACCCCAGCGAAAGCGTATCGACGCATCGAGAAGTTTTTCGATCATCTCAGTGCTCCGCCTCGCCCTTGCCGATTTCGGCCTTGAGCAGGAAGGCGCCGCGGGTCGCGATCATTGCGCCCGGCTTTACGCCGTCGACGATTTCGATCCGGCCGCCGCCACGCTTGCCGGTAGCGACGGCGGTTGCCTGAAATCCGTTCGCCGTCTTCACGAACACGACCTCGCGCCCCTCGACCGTCTGTACAGCCTCTTCGGGCAGCGCGATCAGAGCCGACGCGGTGGCGCCCTGCGGCCTGATCCGCACGCGCAGGCCCTGACCGGGGGTCAGCGCCCGGAAATTCGCGGGAACGAGCACGATCGTCGCGGCCCTGCTGTCGGGATCGAGGCCCGGGGTGGCGGAGCGCACGCTTGCACTTACGGTCTCGCCGCCCGGCAACTCGATAACCGCCGTGTCGCCCGGCCCGATCCGCCGCGCATCGACAGCGGGCACCGACGCGTTGACCTGAACGCGGTCCGGATCGGAAACGCGGAACAATTCGGCTCCGGCAAGTACGTGCGAGCCGAGCTTCGCGTCCGATCGGATAATTCGTCCCGAAATCGGGCTCGTGACCCCCAGCGTGCGGCCGTCGCTCGACAGCCTGGCTGCAGAGGCGGCCGCCTGCGAACGGCGCGCCTCGGCTTCGGCCTCGGCAAGCGCTGCGGCCGCCGCCTCGAGATCCTGTTTCGCCGTGATCCGGGCATCGAACAGCCTTTTCTCGCGAGCGTGGGTCGACCGGGCCAGTACCAGACGGGCGTTTGCCGAGCTTCGCTCGGACGCGATCGCCGCCGCCTCGCGGCTTTCCATGACCGCCACGGTTTCCCCTGCCCGCACGACATCGCCGAGACGACGATGGATCCGAACCACCGTTCCGTCGGCCCGCGCGGTGAGGACCGCTTCGCCGTCCGGGGTCGGGGCAACGATGCCCTGCGCCAGAATTTCCGAGCCGAGGCCGCCGGCCTCGACCCTTTCGGTGACGATACCCGCGCCGCTGGCGCGCATCTCGTCCATCAGGACCAAGCCTTCGGCATGGCTCTTCTCTTCGTCTTCGGCGGGTATGGCAGCGGACGACGACGGCGCCGTCGAACGGCCGATCAGAACGCCTCCGCCCGCCAGCCCGAGCGCGCCGAGGGTGGCGGCCACCAGCAGATGTGTTTTTCCGTACGGGATTTTCATGAGATCGATTCCCTATTGCGCGTTCGCGCGGCCAAGCGCGGCAAGCGCGCGGGCACGGTCGAGTTCGGCTTCGATGAGTTTGAGATTGGCGCTGGTCAGCGCCTCCTGCGCGGCGATCAGTTCGACCAGCGTGAACTTGCCCTGCTGGTATCCGATCCCCGCCACGCGTGCGGCCTCGCTGACCTGAAACAGGCTGGCGCCAGACAGGGCAGCCACCCTCTCGCTGGCGGCCGCCAGCATCAGTTCGGCCTCGCGGCGCGAGAAGCGCGTATCAAGACGCGTCCGGGCGAGCATCGCTTCGGCGGCATCGTTGTCGGCTCGCGCCGCCGCTATGTTGCCGCCATTGCGGTTGAAGACCGGCAGCGGCACCGAAATCCCGACGACAAAGGCCGTGTCCCGACTTTCGCGAAAGGTCCGCAAACCACCCGAGGCGGTGATGTCTGGAACCCCTTCGGCCTGCGCGAGGCGGACGCGTGCTTCCGCCGCATCGCGTTCGGCCGTCGCAAGACGCTCGTCGAGACCTTGCACTCCGGTTGGCAGGGCGGCCGGCACCGGCATGTCCGAGACGACGGCCGAAAGGGCCGGGTCCGCGCTGCCGATCAGCAGCGACAGCCTCTGGCGCGCAACCAGCAATCCGGCATCGGCACGCAGTTTTTCGGCCCTTGCTTCGGCGAGCAGCGCGTCGGCGCGAAACCTGGTCAACGGCGGGTCGCGGCCGACATCGACAAGCGTCTCGGCGATCCGCACCAGTTCGACGGCGCGGTCGAGGATGTCGCGCGCCAGTTCGTCCCGATCTTCCCCGGCACGCAACTCGGCATGCGCCACGCTGATGTCATATGCGAGATCGGCTTCCGCCTTCCGCACCGCGATCTCGGCGAACGCGCGCTCGGCCGCCGCCACATCCTTGCGCGCCCTGCGCTTGCCACCAAGCTCGAACGGCTGCGACACCGCAACGGTCATTTCGGCCTGACCGAATGTCCGGTAGGGGCCTGTGCCGCTGAAATTCTCGACCTCGGCAGACAGGGTGGGGTTCGGACGTACCCCCGCCTGGATTGCGCGACCTTCGGCCGCTTTCAGCTCGGCTTTCGCCTTGGCAATCCGGGGTGACACATCCTGTCCGCGCGCGAGGGCGTCGGACAGCGAGACGGGTTCGGCAAGCGCGGGACCGCTTGCCATTGCCAGCGCTCCTGCAAACAGCAGGGCGCCCGGTAATCTGGACATAAAGTGACTCCTGATCGATGCATGACGACGCAGGCAAGGCCTGCGCGGGGCAGCGATCAGGCGGCGGGAGGCTGGATCGGAGGCGCCGTCGCGCGCGAGGCGAGAACGGTTGCGGGTCCGCGGAAGACCAGTCCGCCGGAAACGGGCATTTCGGACGGCCGGGACCGGCTGTTCAGTTCGGCACAGGCCGAACAATGATGATGATCGGCATGGATCGGGGGTGCATTGCCCGACGATTCCTCGTCCGTATCCGCCGACGCGGCGACGACGTCACAATCGACGTCGATGATTTCCATCGCGTGCGCCGTCCCCGGTTCGGCCATTGCCGGCACGACGACGCTGCCGAACAGCAACGAAATCGCGAGGACAAGACGGGCAAGGAAAGCCGGCATGGCCCGGCGCCTATCATGAACGTGCCGGAGCCGCAATCTTGCCGGTCCCCCGCCCTGCCAATGTTGTCCGGTCAGCATTCCCTCTCGCCGCTCCATATCGAGTCGGCGATGCCATACGCCCTGTAGCAGCTACAGGGTCAAGCAACATGCTCGGGATGTGGAATCGAATGCGGTCCGGCCTCGGCCATGGTCGATCGGCAGTGAGGAGATGGATGCCCCGTGAGGATTCGAACCTCAATAGACGGAATCAGAATCCGTAGTCTTACCATTAGACGACGGGGCAATGAGGCGGGCGCAATATGATTGCGCGCGCGCGCTGTCAAGGCCGCTGCGGCCATTTGCAACAGCCTGCTTGCCCTTGCGCATTTCCCCGCTAGCATCGCCGCATAACAAAAGGGGCCGCGCCCCGGCGCAGGACCCCGCACATGGAGGTGGGCTGATGCGTCATGTCGCGATCGTCGGGTCGGGCCCGGCGGGATATTATACGGCCGAAACGCTGCAAAAGGCCGATGATATCGCGATCGACGTCATCGACCGGTTGCCCGTTCCCTATGGCCTGATCCGCACCGGCGTCGCGCCCGATCACCAGTCGATCAAGGCCGTGTCGCGCCGCTACGAAGGCGTCGCGCTGACCGATAACGTCCGTTTCGTGGGGCATGTGTCGGTCGGAACCGACGTCAGCATCGACGAACTGACAGGCCTTTACGATGCGGTGGTGCTCGCAACCGGCGCGCCGCACGACCGGCCGCTCGATATACCGGGGGCAGACCTTCCCGGCGTGATCGGCAGCGCCGCCTTCGTCGGCTGGTACAACGGCCATCCCGATTTCGCGAATCTCGACCCGCCACTTGACGCCCCCGGCGTCGCGGTGATCGGCAACGGCAACGTGGCGCTCGACGTCGCGCGCATCCTTGCCAAGACGCCTGCCGAATTCGCCGGCAGCGACATCGTCGCGCACGCACGCGCCGCGCTTGCGGAAAGTGCGGTGCGCCATATCCACATCCTCGGCCGCCGCGGTCCGCACCAGATCGCGATGACGCCGAAGGAACTCGGCGAACTCGGCCATCTGGAGCGCGCAAGCCCGCGCGTCGATCCCGCCGACCTTCCCGACGGAGGCGACGATGCGATGCTCGAACCCGGGATGCGCAAGTCGGTGACGCATCTGCGGCAATTCGCCGCCAATCCGGTCGCCAAGCCGGTGACCATCGACTTCGACTTTTTTGCGATGCCGGTCGCGATCGAGGGCGACGACCGGGTCCGGCGCGTGATCGTCGAGCGCACCACGCTCGATGCCGACCTTCGCAGCCATGGTACCGGCGAGACCTACGCCATCGACGCCGGTCTCGTGATCAGCTGCATCGGCTATCAGACCCCGCCGATTCCGGGCGTGCCGTACGAGCACGGCCGCGGCCGCTTCGCGAGCGACGAGGGCCGGATCCTGCCCGGGCTCTATGCGGTCGGGTGGGCCCGGCGCGGTCCTTCGGGCACGATCGGTACGAACAAGCCCGACGGGGCACGCATTGCCGAACTGGTGATCGAGGATATCGGCCACGGGGCGGGCAAGGCCGGACGGGCAGGACTCGATGCGTTGCTCGCCAGCCGCGAGGTCGTTCCCGTCACCTTCCGCGACTGGCGCAAGATCGAGGCGGCCGAGGTTGCGGCAGCACTCGATGGCAACCCGCGCGAGAAATTCACCAGCGTGGAGGCGATGCTCGCCGCGATCGGCCGCTAGGGGCTTTCGGCGAGCAGCGGGTCGACCGCCTTGCGAAACTCCGCCTCGGTAAAGGCGCCGCGCTTCGCGACCCGGATCACGCCCTTGCGATCGATGATATAGGTCGACGGCACGGCATTATCGATCGCGCCATAGCCGCCGCTGATCCTTGCGGACAGCGGATAGGACAGGACCGCCGCCAGCTTCTGCAGCCGGAAGGCGGGCACGCTGTCCTCGGTCGTCACCCCGAACATCTCAAGCCCGCGCGCCCGGTTTTTCTGGAAATAGACGTGCATCATCGGCATCTCGGCCTTGCACGGCCCGCACCACGTCGCCCAGTAATTGACCACCACGACCTTGCCGCGCAATTCCGACAGCGTGACCTTGCGCTTGGCGAGCGTCGTCAAGGTGAAGTCGGGCGCAGCAACGCCGACCTTCGGCGCTGCCGCCACCGGCCCGATCAGAAAAGGCGCCGCCGCAGCGACCGCCAAAGCCATGCCCCATCGGCGAAATATTTGCCCCCGCATGCGCGCGGTGTAAGGGAAAGCGATGGGCGCAAGCAAGCCGAAACAATCGCCGGTCCGGACCGTGCTGCGCTGGCTGCTCGCGCTGGCCTATGCCTATGCAGGCTATCGCCACCTCGCGACGCCCGCCCCTTTTCTAGCGATCACGCCCGACTGGGTGCCGCAGCCGGCATTTGTCGTCGCCGCGACCGGGGTCGCCGAACTTGCGGGCGCGCTCGGGCTGATGATTCCGCGGACGCGCAAGGCCGCGGGCTGGGGCCTTGCGCTCTATGCGCTCTGCGTCTGGCCCGCGAACTTCCACCACGCACTGGCGAACGTCGCCATAAACGGCGAGACGCTGGGCTGGTGGTATCACGGCCCGCGCCTTGCCGCGCAGCCGCTGATCATCTGGTGGGCGCTGTGGGCCAGCGGCGCGACCGACTGGCCCTTCCGCCGCCGCCCTGATTCCCTGAGCCTTACTTCGCGACCGGTGTCTCGACGGGCGGCTGGCCCTTCTGGGTAGCCGCATAGGCCTCGACCGCCTTCAGCACGCGCAGCATGTTGCCGCTCGCGATCTTCTCCAGATCGGCCTGCGTATAGCCGCGCTTCGCCAGCTCGGTGAACAGCGCGGGATATCCCGAGACATCTTCCATGCCGACAGGCGCCGAATCCATCCCGTCATAGTCGCCGCCGACCCCGATATGATCGACGCCGATCGCCTTCTTCAGATAGTCGATATGATCGGCGACCTTCTGGACATCGGTTTTGGGAACGGGGTTTGCCGCGTCCCATGCCGCCAGGGCCGACTTCGCCGCGGCCGGATCGCCGGGGTACATCGCCTTCAGCCGCGCATCCTCGGCGGTGCGCGCGAGGCCCTGCGCGCGGACGTCGGCATCGAGGAACGTCGGCAGAAAGACGACCATGACGATCCCGCCGTTCGCCTTGACCAGCGGCAGCACGCTGTCGGGAACGTTGCGCGGATGCGGGTTCACCCCGCGCACGCCCGAATGGCTGAACATCACCGGCGCCTTCGACACCTCGAGCGCGTCCTTCATCGTCGCCTCGCTGACATGGCTCAGGTCGACGATCATGCCGATGCGGTTCATTTCGCGAACGACCTGCCGCCCGAAGTCGTTGAGCCCGTCGAGCGCGGGCGCGTCGGTCGCGCTGTCGGCCCACGGGATGTTCTTCGAATGGGTCAGCGTCATGTAACGCGCGCCGAGGTCGTACATCTGGCGCAGCACCGCAAGCGACGAGCCGATCGACTGGCCGCCCTCCATCCCCATCATCCCGGCAATCTTGCCGGCCTTCATCGCCTTTTCGAGTTCGGCGCTGTTCGATGCGAGCGCGAGGTCGTTCGGGTAGCGCGCGACGAGCCGCTTGGTGACGTCGATCTGTTCGAGCGTCTGCTGCACCGCTTGCTGTTCGTTGGTGTTCGCGGGCACGTAGACCGACCAGAATTGCGCGCCGACATGGCCCTTGCGCAGGCGCTGAAGGTCGGTGTGCATCGCGATCACCGGCGGGTTCGCATCGGGCTTCGCCGTGTCGGTCGTGTCGACGAAATCGAAGCCGTTGATGACATTGCCTTCGCGCCCGCGCAGCGCCCACGGCACGTCGTTATGCCCGTCGAACACCGGCGCCTTGGCAAGCGCGGCCTCGGCAGTCGCCTCGGGCGACTTTTGCGCGGCGACAGGGGTGGAGATCAGGGCGAGTGCGGCAAGGCCGGCGAGCAGGGGGGCTTTGTTCATGGGACGCGACCTTAGGTCGTTGTTCGCACGGCGCAAGCCTTGCCTTGACGCCCCTACTTGACCGGCGCGTAAACCCCGCGCAGCATCGCGACATGACAGCTTTCGACGATTGGCGCGCCCGCTCGCCCTACTATGACGAAACCCACGACGCGCTGGCGCAGAGCGTCCGCCGCTTCATCGAGCGCGAGGTTGCACCGCATATCGATCGCTGGGAGGCCGAGGGCGAGCTACCCCGCGAGTTGCACAGGAAAGCCGCCGAGGCGGGCATTCTCGGCCTGCGTTATCCCGAAGAATATGGCGGGCACAGCGACGGCTTCGACAATTTCCATGGCCTCGTCCTGACCGAGGAACTCGCCGCGGTCGGCGCGGGCGGGCTCGGTGCGTCGCTGATGACGCACGGCATCGGCCTGCCCCCGATCCTCGCGCTCGGTTCGGACGAATTGAAGCGGCGCATCGCACCGCCGGTCCTCGCGGGCGACAGGATCATCGCGCTCGGTATCACCGAAGCGGGCGGCGGCAGCGACGTCGCCAATCTCAAGACCACGGCAGTCAGGGATGGCGACCACTACATGGTCAACGGCGGCAAGATGTTCATCACCAGCGGCATGCGCGCCGACTGGCTGACCTGCGCTGTGCGCACCGGCGGCCCGGGCGCGGCGGGCATCTCGCTGCTGCTGATCGACATGTCGAGCCCCGGGGTCGAGCGCACGCGGCTCGACAAGATGGGCTGGCGCTGCAGCGACACCGCCGCGATTCACTTCAGCGACGTCCGCGTTCCCGCGGAAAATCTGATCGGGCCCGAGAATGGCGGCTTCATCGGCATCATGCGCAATTTCAACAGCGAACGGCTCGGCATGGCGATGGGCTGCTGCGCCTATGCCCGCGTCGCGCTCGCCGAGGCGGCGGAATGGGCGCAGCAACGCGAGACGTTCGGCAAGCCGCTCGTCGGCCACCAGTCGATCCGCATCAAGCTCGCCGACATGGAGCGCCAGATCGAGGCAACGCAGGCATGGGTCGACCTTTGCGCCTGGCAGGTGAAGGAAGGCAGGGACCGCCCCGCCGACTTCGCGATGCTGAAAGTGCAGGCGACGCGCATGCTCGAGGCCGTCGCACGCGAGGCCGCGCAGATTCTCGGCGGCGCCTCCTACATCACCGGCAGCAAGGTCGAACGCATCTACCGCGAAGTCCGCGTCAACGCGATCGGCGGCGGCAGCGAGGAAATCATGCTGGATCTGGCAGGGCGGCAGTTGTTCGAAGGGAAGCGCTAGCCCTCTGCATCCTTCTGCTTGTCCGCCAGCACGCGCGATTCGGCTTTCAGCGGCCGCGACACCGGGCAGACTTCCTGTACATAGCCGTTGAGCACATTGGTCAGCGCCTCGGGAACAAGGCGATAGAAAACGAACTGTCCGCGTTTCTCGCTGACGATCAGCCCGGCGTTTTCGAGCACCGACAGATGCTGCGACACGGCGGGCTTGCTCATCTCGAAACGCGCCGCGATGTCGCCCGCGCTCAGCTCTGCATGCGCGAGATAGGCGAGAATCTTTCGCCGGGGCGTCGATGCCAATGCCTGAAAAACCCGTTCCATATGCCTCTGAATGGGCATCATCAGTCGACTTGACAAGGAATTATATATTTAAGTAATTTCTTATTCTCTTTTAGGAGTCGGACGATGCGCAGCGACGAAGATCCCCATGCCGTCAATTTCCTGATCGACGAGGCAGACCCCAGCCCGGTCGCCGGCCGCGTCCGCGCCGATATACCGAGCATCGTCTGGAACGGCGGCATGGCGCTGGTAGCGCTGATCGCCGGGCCCTTCTTCGCCACGCCCGGCGCCATCGCGCTCTTTGTCGTCACCACCGGTGCCGCGCTGCTACTCGGCCATAGCGTGGGCTATCACCGCATGATGATCCACGGTAGCTTTGCCGCGCCGCGCTGGCTGACCCGCACGCTTGTCTGGTTTGGCGCCTTCGTTGGAATGGCGGGCCCCTATGGCATCATCCGCGCGCACGACACGCGCGATTGGGCACAACGACAGGCGGACTGCCACCCTTTCCTCCGCCACGGCACAGGAATGATCCGCGATGCGTGGTGGCAGATTTATTGCAGGCTCGACCTCGACCGCCCGCCGCGCTTCGATTTATCCGAGCTCGACCGCGACCCCATTTACCGCTGGCTGGAAGCGACGTGGCGGTGGCAGCAATTACCCGTCGCACTGCTCTTTTTCGCGATCGGTGGCTGGGGCTGGGTCGTGTGGGGCGTCGCAGCGCGCGTCGCCATCGCCAACCATGGCCACTGGCTCGTCGGCCATCTCGCGCACAATCGCGGGCCGCAGCACTGGACGGTCGACGCACACGGCGTGCAGGCGTTCGACGTCCCGTGGGCGGCGATTCCGACGATGGGCGAGGCGTGGCACAATAATCATCACGCCTACCCGGGCTCGGCGCGGATCGGCTTGCATCCCGGCCAGAGCGACTGGGGATATGCGGTGATCCGCCTTTGCGAACGCGCCGGACTGATGTGGGATGTTCGCACGCCCGAGACGATGGGCCGTCGTCGCGGCCTGTCAGAGGTCCCTCGACACAAGCCCGGCTTCGCGGCACATTCGCCGCATGGACATATCGCATAGCTGGCCCGCCGAGGCCGAAACCCTCCTCGACGACCTCGTCGACCTTCGCCGCGCCATCCACCGCGAACCCGAACTGGGGCTGCAGAATCCGAAGACGCTCGCGAAGATCAAGGATGCGCTCGCCGGGCTGCCGCTCGAATTTCGCGAGGGGCCGTCGACGACCGGGCTGATCGCGATCCTGCGCGGGCCCGCGAACGGGCGCACCGTGCTGCTACGCGGCGACATGGACGCGCTGCCGCTGCTTGAGGAAACCGGGCTCGATTTCTCGTCCGAGATCAGCGGCGCGATGCATGCGTGCGGGCACGATACGCATGTCGCGATGCTCGTCGGCGCGGCGAAACTGCTGTGCGCCGCACGCGACCGGCTGCCGGGCACGGTAATGTTCATGTTCCAGCCGGGCGAGGAAGGCCATCATGGTGCGCGCTTCATGCTCGATGACGGCATCATCGACCCGCTGCCCGACGCGGCCTTCGCGCTGCACATCATGCCCAACGCACCGCACGGCATTTTCGCCGGACGCGCGGGACCGCTGCTCGCCTCGTCCGATGTGCTGAACATCACCGTCAAGGGAGCCGGCGGTCATGCGTCGATGCCGCAGGACGCGATCGACCCGATCCCCGTCGCCTGCGCGATCGTCACTGCGATCCAGACGATGGTGACGCGCCGGATCTCGGTTTTCGACCCCGCGGTAGTCACGATCGCGAAGATCGCCGCGGGCACGACGAACAATATCATTCCCGAGACCGCCGAGATGCAGGGCACGATCCGCACCCTGTCGCCCGAACGCCGCGCGATGGTGGCGCGCGAGCTGAAGCGCCTCGCCCCCGCGATCGCCGAGGCGCATGGCTGCACCGCCGAGGTCGAGATTATCGAAGGCTTTCCCGTCACCGTCTGCGACGCGCGCGCAGTCGCTTTCGGCCAGTCCGTCGTCGAACAGACCTTCGGCGAGGAGGCCTGGCTGACGATGGACAATCCGGTGATGGGCGCCGAGGATTTCTCCTATGTGCTCGAAAAGGTACCCGGCGCGATGTTCTGGCTCGGCGCGAGCGAGGCGGGGAGCGACTGGCGCCAGTGCTGCGGGCTCCACAGCAACCATATGGTGCTCGACGAAAAGGTGATGGCGCGCGGCGCTGCGCTGCATGCCGCGCTCGCCGAACGCTTCCTCGATGAAGGATTCAACGCATGATCAACATCATCGGCGCGATCATCTCGGGCCTGATCATCGGGGCGCTCGCGCGCTTTTTCTATCCGGGCGCGGTGCAGATGGGGTGGATCGCGACGATCCTGCTCGGCGTCGGCGGTTCGCTGCTCGCGGGACTTGTCACCTCGCGCGGCCGGGCGGACTTCCATCGTGCCGGGTGCCTCGCCTCGGTGATCGGCGCGATCGTGCTGATCTTCGTCGGACGGCTGATGGGAATCGGCGGCTGATCCATCGCTTTTGACATCGGTCAAAGCACAGACGGCAACCCGGGCGCATAGCGTGGCTCATCACCAAGGAGCCCCGCCATGAGCAAGCATATCCCGGCCAATGCCTTCCGCATCGTCGACGCCCCGGCGGCATTCGACGCCATCACGCCCGACCACAGCGTAAGGGTCGTCCGCAGTTTCGATCTGCCTACCGGGCTGTTCGCCGCAACGGTCGCGCTCTATTTCGCCTTTCTCGGGGTGATGGCTTGGACCTTCGCCGACAAGGGGCTCGCGATCCCGATGGCGATCTTTTCCATCTATATCGCAATGGCCTTTGGCACCCCGGCGATGTGGGTGCGGATGAAGCCCGGTCACGCCGCGACCCCGCTGACATGGAACCGCTTCATGCGCGAAGGCGTCGAAACGCTGACCGGCCGCCTCGACGGCAAGGGCGCCGCCGTGCAGATCCTCATGCTGCCCGTGCTGATTTTGGGGTGGGGCCTCATCGTCGCAACGATCGTCGCGACGCTCTAATCGGCGAGAAGCGCATGCAGGGCCGGCGCGTCGCGGACTTCGAGCCCGCGCGCGCCGTGCCGCCGTATCAGCCGCGCCTCTTCAAGCGCGCCGAGCTGACGGCTCACCGTCTCGATACTGATCCCGAGCAGCGCCGCCATCTCGCCGCGCGTCAGCGGCAGCTCGAAACGCGCTGCCGGCGAACAGGGTGCCGGGCCCGCGGCGTCGGATAATGCGAGGATCAACCCCGCGACCTTCGCCTCGGCTTTCCGTCGTCCGACCAGATCGAGCAGCGCGCGCGTTTCCGACGCCGCCTTCATCGCCCGCCGCACGACACCGGCCGCAAGTCGCGGATTTTCGGAAACCATCCGCGCATAGTCGGCGCGCGGAAAGATGCACACGCGTGCGGCGCCCGCCGCGGTCACCTCGCAATCGTCGGGTGCCGTGAATATCTCGCCGGCGAACCCCGCCGGATGGATCAGCGCGACGATCCGCTCGACCCCCTCGGCATCGGTGCGCACTACCTTGAGCACGCCCGACAGCAGGGTCGCGCACGCGCTGTCGTCACCCGGCGCGAACAACATCTCGCCGCGCCCGAGGTCGCGATGCCGCCCCATCCGCGCGAGGATGGCCCGCTCGCCGTCGGGAAGCGCCGCGCAGGCGGCACGATCGCGCACGGGGCAGCCGGCGCAATCGAGCGCATCGCTCACGGCACCAGCACCGTATCGCGCGCCTCCGCCAGCAGCTTCGGATAGTCGAGCGTATAGTGCAGCCCGCGGCTTTCCTTGCGGTGGAGCGCGCTGCGGACGATCAGGTCGGCACATTGCAGCAGGTTGCGCAGCTCGATGAGGTCGGTCGTGACGCGGAAGTGGCCGTAATAATCCTCGACCTCGCCGGTCATCATCTTGATCCGGTGCTGCGCGCGTTCGAGGCGCTTGGTCGTGCGGACGATTCCGACATAATTCCACATGAAGCGACGGATTTCGGTCCAGTTCTGCTTGATCACGACCTCTTCGTCGGAGTCGGTCACGCGGCTCGCGTCCCACGGCCGGATCGCCGGCGGCGGTTCGAGCTGGTCCCAGCGCGCGATGATATCCTTCGCGGCGGCCTCGCCGAAAACGAAGCATTCGAGAAGGCTGTTCGACGCGAGGCGGTTCGCGCCGTGAAGCCCGCTCTCGGTGCATTCGCCTGCCGCATATAGCCCGGGCAGGTCGGTACGGCCGTCGAGATCGATCAGGATACCGCCGCAGGTATAATGCTGCGCGGGCACCACCGGGATCGGCTGCTTCGTCATGTCGATGCCGAGCGTCAGCAGCTTTTCGTAGATGTTCGGGAAATGGCCCGCGACGAAATCGGGGTCCTTGTGGCTGATGTCGAGGTGTACGAAATCGAGGCCGAAGCGCTTGATCTGGTCGTCGTTCGCGCGCGCGACGATATCGCGCGGTGCCAGCTCGGCGCGCTCGTCATAATCGGGCATATAGCGGTGGCCGGTGACCGGGTGCTTCAATATCCCGCCCTCACCGCGCACCGCCTCGGTGATCAGGAAATTCTTGACCTCGAGATTATAGAGGCAGGTCGGGTGGAACTGCATCATCTCCATGTTCGAGACGCGGCAGCCCGCGCGCCACGCCATCGCGATGCCGTCGCCGGTCGCCCCTCTGGGAGCGGTGGAGAATTGATAGACGCGGCCCGCGCCCCCGCTCGCGAGGATCGTCGCGCGGCCGACATGCGCGTGAACCTTTCCGCTCTTCTCGTCGAGCGCATAGACGCCCCAGACGTGGCCCGATCCCGAATAGCGTTCCTCGTGCCGGCCGGTGATCAGGTCGATGCACGCCTGCCCGGGCAGCAGGGTGACGTTCGGATGCGCCTCGGCGGTCTTGAGCAGTGCCGCCTGCACGGCCCAGCCGGTCGCGTCGTCGACATGGACGATGCGGCGGTGCGAATGGCCGCCCTCGCGCGTCAGGTGGAGCGCCTCGGCTTCCTTGTTGAAGGGGACGCCCATCTCGATCAGCCGCTCGATCGCGTGCGGCGCATTCTCGACGACGAACTCGACCGTCTCGCGCCGGTTGAGCCCCGCGCCCGCGACCATCGTGTCCTCTATGTGATTTTCGAACGTGTCGCCCGCGTCGAGCACCGCGGCGATGCCGCCCTGCGCCCAAGCGGTCGACCCTCCGGTCAGCTCGCCCTTGGCGAGGACGAGGACCCTGCAATGATCGGCGAGCGCGATCGCGGCGGTAAGACCCGCGGCGCCCGATCCAACGATGATGACGTCGTATTCACTCATGGCGCCTCTGTTGCACAGCAAGGCGCCGCATGACAGGGGGATCGAAGACGCCGGCCAAGGGAATTTGTCGCCATGCTCAAAGCGGAACTTGACCGGCGGGCGCTGCTCGCCGCTGTGGCGGGGCTTCCGCTCGCAGCCTGCGTTCACCGCATCGGGGCCGCCGGCGCCGGCGAACTCGGGGTTGCGACCTTCAACATCTGGCACGACGCGGGCGGGCAGTGGCCGAAGCGGCTGTCATTGCTGGTCGCGGCGCTCCGCGGCGCCGGCGCCGATGTCATCGCGCTGGAGGAAGTGCTGGAGGATGCAGGCAAGGGCCTGCCCAATCAGGCAGTCACGATCGCGCGCGAACTCGGCTATCCGGAGGTTCATTTCGTCGCGCCCGATCCCGAAGGCGCGCCGAAGCGCTTCGGCAATGCGATCCTGACGCGGCTGCCCGTGATCGAGGTCGCGCGGCGCAAGCTCGAGCCGCTTTCGGATTATCGCACCGCGATCCGCGTTCGGGTGAAGTCGGCAGGCGGGCCGGTCGATGTCGTCGCGGCGCACCTTGCCTGGCAGCCCGAGTCCGCTGCGGTGCGCGCGCAGCAGATCGCCGACCTGCTCGGCTGGTTACCCCAGGACGGTACCCCGCTCGTCGTGATGGGCGATTTCAACGCGCCGCTCGACGACGCCGGCTTGGCCGCAATGGGACCGCCGCGCTTCATATCGGCGCTCGCGCCCGGCGCAGCGCCGACGACGCTCAACCCCGCGCGCGGCCACGCGCCGCGCGTAATCGACCATATCTTTGCGGACTCAAAGCACTTTGCCGTCGCCACTGCGCAGATCATCGGCAGCGTGCCGGTCGACGGCGAATATCCGTCCGACCATTTCGGGGTCGCGGCGCGCCTGATACGGCGCTGAGGCTCAGGCGGCGCTGCGCGTCAGGTTCAGGAACACATCCTCGAGGTCGGCTTCGCGCGTCGAGACGTCGACGATGCCATGACCCATCGCATTGACCGCAGCGAGCACCTCGCCCGCGTTCATGCGGTCCTTGTTGTAGCTGATGGCAAGGCCCCTCTCGCCTTCGCGCTCGACCTTCTCGAACGCCGGGTGCGACGGCAGCACGGTGACGTCGGCGTCGAGCGTCACGACGACGATCTTCTCGCGCGCCATGTCGACAAGTTCGCGCGTCGGCTTGTTCGCGATCAGCTTGCCATGGTTGATGATCGCGATCCGGTCGCAAAGCTCTTCGGCTTCTTCCAGATAGTGCGTCGTCAGCACCACGGTGACGCCGCGGTCGTTCAAGGACTGCACATATTCCCAGAGCTGCTGGCGCAGTTCGATGTCGACGCCCGCGGTGGGCTCGTCGAGGACGATGATCGGCGGCGAATGCACCATCGCCTTGGCGACGAGCAGGCGGCGCTTCATGCCCCCCGACAGCGTGCGCGCATAGGCGTCGCGCTTGTCCGACAGATGCACTGCGGCGAGCAGCGCGTCCGAAATGCGTTTGTCCTTCGGCACGCCATAAAGGCCGGCCTGATTCTCGAGCGTCTCGAAAGGCGTGAAAAAGGGATCGAAGACGATCTCCTGCGGCACGATGCCGATCGAATATTTGGCGTTGCGCGGATCGGCGTCGATGTCGAAACCCCAGATGCTGGCCGACCCGCTCGTCTTGTTCACCAGCCCCGCGAGGATGTTGATCAGCGTCGACTTGCCGGCCCCGTTCGGGCGAGCAGTCCGAAGATCTGCCCGCGCGGCACCTCGAAACTCACATTGTCGAGCGCCTGTTTGCCCCCGGCATAAAGTTTGGAAACGGAGTCGATGCGGATGGCGGCTTCACTCATGGCCGCCTCCATAGCCGCGAGGAAGCGACCGCGAAAGTCGCCTTCGACTGATAAGCGACGCGTTAACGCTAAATTGGAAAGTCGCCGCTATCAGGGGTGATGTGAGGACCAGCCACATCTTTCGCCCGCTGCACGCGCAGCGGGCCCTAGCCGCCCTTGTGCTTACGTTCGTGCCCGCCGCCCCGGCGCTGGCGCAGAACAGCACGCAGGTGCAGACCGACGCCATCGTGCTACGGCCGCTTTCCTTCTTCAAGGTCAACGACCTCGATTTCGGCGACATCATCGCCTCGGGAACCGCGGGCACCGTACGGATCGCTCCCGACGGCGCGCGCACGCGCACCGGCGGCGCGACGCTTGCAGGGAACGGCGGCGAGCCCGCCCGCTTCGCGGGGCTCGGAACGCCGAACCGCCAGGTCAATATCTCGCTCGGCTCGAACACGATCTGGATCACCGGCCCGGGGCCGCGGATGCGCGTGCGCGATTTCGAGATCGGCTCGACCCCGACCGCAATCCTGTCGACCACCCCGACCCGCTTCACGATCGCGACCGCGATCGGCAACTATAACTTCCCCGTCGGGGCGACGCTCGAGGTCGGCGCGAACCAGACCCCCGGCGATTATGCCGGCACCTTCACGATCACGCTGAATTACCTCTAACGCTATTTCGCGTCGGGAATGGTGAGGATCGTGTCGGTGTCGTCGACGACGAACACCGCGAGCACCTTTGCAGGTTTCGTCTCGCTCGCGTTCGCGCTGACGCCGTGGTGGTCGCCCGGCATTTCGGTCCAGTTCTCGCCGACCCGATAGGTTTTGACCGGACCGCCGTTGAGCTGACAACGCACCTCGCCTTCGAGCACGGTCGCATAGATCAGCGCCGACGCGGCATGGCGGTGCGAAGGCGAATAGCCGCCGGGACCATATTCGACCAGCACGCCCTTCAGGCTCTTGCCCGGCATCCCCGGGATCGGCTGCCGATAGACAGGGGTGACCGTCGCACTTTTCGCGCCTGCAAGCTGTGTGCCGCCGGCGGGCGCGCCGTCATGCGCCAGTGCAGGAACCGTCATCGCGACCAGCGCGAGGGCGCCCAGAATCGCTTTCATGGCCTTGCTCCTTATCTTGTCGTCTTCGGCGGGAAATTGGCAGGCTGGTGAAGGCCGTTCAATCGAACGAAGGGCGGCCTGCACCTGCACCTTGGTCCAGGGTGGCGCGCCGGACCGCCGCCTCCCCCGTTGCGTTCGGCCCGCGCGCTTGCTAATCGCCCGCGCATGACCGACACCCCGGAAACGATCCGCACGCCCAAGACCCGCATCGCCTGCGACGGCACCGGCGACGGCCTCGCCAATGCGGCGCTCGGCCATCCGCGCGTGTGGCTCGAGATCGATCCCGAGCAGGGCTATGCCGACTGCGGCTATTGCGACCGGCGCTTTGTCCTCACCGGAGGCGCAGCCGACCACGCCTGAACGTTAAGCGCGGCTTTACCATCCCCGCGCATCATCGATTCACGTCCTGATCCTATCAGTCTGTTCCAGACAGGAGCAGAATCGTGGGGATTCGAGGGACCAGCAATTCGCGAGCGGCGCTCCGCCGCCTCGCCATCGCCGCCGCTGCGGCGGGCACGCTCGCGTGCACTCCGGCCTTTGCCGCGAACCAGACGGGCACCGCCACCTCGGTGGTCGTGCGCCCGAACACCCTCGTCAAGGTCGACGATCTCGATTTCGGGACGATCGCCGCGGGGCCGACCGCGGGCACGGTGACGGTCAATGCGCTGACCGGCGCGCGCACCGCGACCGGCGGCGCGACCCCGGTCGGCACGCTGGCGCAGCGCGCAATGTTCCAGGGTACGGGCGGCATCCTGCTCATCACCGTCAGCGGCGACACCAGCGTGACCCTGACCCGCACCGGCGGCGGTGCGCCTGCGATGACCGCCAGCCTGGTCCGCGCGGCGACGACGAGCGGCGGCGGCATCGCGCTCCTCGGCGGCACCCTGCTGCCGAGCGGCGTCCAGACCTATTATGTCGGCGGGACGCTCAACGTCGGGGCGAACCAGCCCGCGGGCGACTACAGCGGTACGTTCCAGCTCACCGTCAATTATCTCTGAGCGCTGGCGCGGCGGCGCGCGCACCCCTATATCGGGCGGATGACCAGTCCCACCGATCCCCGCCGCTTCCTCTATCGCGCCGACGCGCTCGACCCCGATCTGGCGCAGAAGCTGGCGCGCGAAGCGCTCGTCAAGGCCGACGACGGCGAGCTGTATCTGCAGTACCGCGCGACCGAGAGCTTCGGTTTCGACGACGGCCGCCTCAAGACGGCCGACTATTCGACCGATGCCGGCTTCGGCCTGCGCGCCGTATCGGGGGAGATGACGGGGTTTGCGCATGCGAGCGACGTCAGTGCCGGCGCGATCCGCCGTGCCGCCGAAACGCTTGCGCTGCTCGATCCGGCGAACCAGCCACACGCCGCGCCGCCGCCGCGCACCAACCGCCATCTCTATGACGAGGCGAACCCTCTCGACCTCGTCCCCTTCGCGAAGAAGGTCGAGCTTTGCCAGAAGGTCGACGCCGCCGCGCGGGCGCGCGACCCGCGCGTCGTACAGGTGTCGGTCGCGCTCGCGGGCAGCTGGTCGGTGGTCGAGATCGTCCGCGCCGACGGCTTCCTCGCGACCGATATCCGCCCCCTCGTCCGCCTGAACGTCTCGATCGTGGTCGAGGAGAATGGGCGTCGCGAAAGCGGCTATTTCGGCCTCGGCGGCCGTTACATGTACGATCATCTGTTCGAGGAGGCGCAGTGGAACCGCGCGATCGACGAGGCGCTGAACCAAGCGCTCGTCAACCTGCGCGCGGTCGATGCGCCCGCGGGCGAGTTCACCGTGCTGCTCGGTCCCGGCTGGCCCGGCGTGCTGCTCCATGAAGCCGTCGGACACGGGCTCGAGGGCGATTTCAACCGCAAGGGCACCAGCGCCTTTTCGGGCCGCATCGGCGAACGCGTTGCCGCGCCGGGGGTGACGGTGGTCGACGACGGCGCGATGGAAAGCCCGGTCGGCGGCGGTCGCCGCGGCTCGCTCAGCATCGACGACGAAGGCACGCCGACGGGCGAGACGATCCTGATCGAGGACGGCATCCTCAAGGGCTATATGCAGGACCGTCTCAACGCGCGGCTGATGGGGGTCGAACCGACCGGCAACGGCCGCCGCGAAAGCTTTGCCCACGCGCCGATGCCGAGGATGACCAACACCTTCATGCGCGGCGGCAACGACGATCCCGCCGAGCTCTTGAGCCGCGTCAAGAATGGCATTTTCGCCAAGAGCTTCGGCGGCGGACAGGTCGACATCGTGTCGGGCAAGTTCGTCTTCAGTTGCACCGAGGCGTACAAGATCGAGAACGGAAAACTGGGCGATTCGATCAAGGGCGCGACGCTGATCGGCGACGGGCCGAGCGTGCTGACCAAAGTCATGGGCATCGGCAACGATATGGCGATCGACGAGGGTATCGGCATCTGCGGCAAGGGCGGCCAGAGCGTCCCCGCGGGCGTCGGCCAGCCGACCCTGCTGGTCAGCGGCCTCACGGTGGGCGGCACGGCCTAGGCGAAGTCTCACCGGAACGACGGAGATCCGGAGCCCTGTGACCCTGCTCACTTGGCGAGGCGCGTTTCCGCGCCTATACCCCCTTCAAACAGAAGAAGAATTGGGCCGCATCGTCATCCGCGGGGGAACCCCCTCGCAACAGGGAGGATTTCATGCGTTCGAGTCTGCGTTTCGTTTCCATTGCCGCTGTCGCCGCGATGCTCGCCGCCGTTCCGGGTTCGGCGCAAAAGACGACCGGCCCCAAGGAACGTTATGAGATGGACGTCGCGACGATGTCCGGTTTCGCCGCAATGGGCGGCGGCAAGGGCGGTCTCGGCGGCGCGATGAGCCTAGCCTTCGGCGGCGATCCGAACAGCAAGGTCGCATACCAGCTCCTCCTCCGCCTTGGTTCCGATCAGGGACCGACCGCGCCGCCCCCGAAGGGCGACCATTTCTTCCAGCCGCAGGCGAAGCTCGGCAAATCGGTGCCGCTGATCGCCCCCGAGCGCAAGGAAGGCACCTATCCGACCGAGTTCGAACGACCGAAGGGCCGCCTGCTCCTCTATTGGGGCTGCGGCGCGAAGGCGGGACCCGGCCAGCCGGTCGTGATCGACTTTGCCAAGGTCGCGGCGGGGCAGGTTCCGCCGAACCTGTTCTCGACCGTCGTGCCGGTGATCCGCGAGGTCAGCCAGGCGAACAGCAAATCCTATGTCGACTGGCCGAATACGAAAGGCGGCAAACAACCCTCCTCGGGCTCGTCGCTGATCGGCGCGCACCGCGTCGCGAGCAATGTCGGGTCGGACATCAACTTCACCCTCGCACAGGACTATATGCAGGGGCTCAGCGCCTCGACCACGATCCAGCCCGACCAGTCGGTGATGATTCGCTGGAACCAGCTTCCCGCCGCGACCGGCTATGTCGCGTGGACGATCGGCGGCATGAGCCGCGGCGGCGGCAAGAATGACGTCGGCGACATCGTCTGGTGGACGAGCAGCGCGTCGCAACAGTTCGGCGGCGGGCTGTGGGACTGGCTGCCGCCCGCGACGGTCGCGAAGCTGATCACGCAAAAGATCGTAATGCCGCCTGCCCAGACGAGCTGTCAGGTGCCGGCCGAGGTCAAGAAGGCGTCGGGCGAGTTCATGCTGGGCAACCTCAACGCCTTCGGACCCGAAGCGAATTTCTCCTATCCGCCGAAACCCGCGGGCAATGCGGTCTGGAATATCGACTGGACCGCAAAGGTGCGTTTCCGCTCCTACACCATGCTGATGGTCGGCGCCGATTTCGGCGGCATGGGCGGTTCGGGCGGCGGCAGCACCCCGGCCGAGCCCGAGAAGAAGAAAAAGTGCAAGGGTCCGCTCGGTATCCCGCTGCCGACCTGCTGATCGATTCGTCGACGGTCATTCACGGTTCATCGGCCTTGGCGTATAAGGTGCGCGGGTAGGGTATGTTGAAGACAGGAGTCGAACCATGCGTCTACTGATCCCGACGCTTCTCGCCGCGGCCGCTGTGGCCGTCGCCCCGGCCGCTTCGGCCCGCGAAAAGCTGTCACCCGAAGACCAGCTCACCAAGCTGATCGGAAACCGCGTCGCGGGCGAGCCGCAGAATTGCATCTCGCTTGCCAGCATCGGCAGCAGCCAGGTGATCGACAAGACGGCGATCGTCTATCGCGTCGGCAGCACTCTCTGGGTCAACCGCCCGCGCGGCGGCGCCGAATCGCTCGACGACGACGATATCCTCGTCACCAAGACGATCGGCAGCCAGCTGTGCAGCATCGACGCGGTGCAACTGCGCGACCGGACGAGCCATATGTACAGCGGCTTCGTCACGCTCGGCGATTTCGTCCCCTACCGGCGTCCGAAAGCCGAATAGGGCCCGACGGTAGCGGCGCAGCAATCCGGGGTTGCATAAGGCTCGCCGGATTGCTTCGTTGTGCGCGCAATGACGGACGATCTCAAAACCCCCGCACCGCCGGCCGATTGGGCAAGGCAACTCCTGACCTTCTGGTTCGACGAGCATGGCTTCGACGACTGGTACGGCGGCGGACCCGATTTCGACGCCGAGGTCGGTGCGCTCGCAAGCGACTGGCACGAGGCGCTTCGCGCGCTTCCCGCAGATCATTTCCTCACGGATCGCGACACGGCGCTCGCCGCGACGATCCTGTTCGACCAGGTGCCGCGCAACATCTGGCGCCACCACGCCGATGCCTTCGCGACCGACGACCTCGCGCGCGCGATCGCACGCGGGATGGTGGCGCGCGGCTGGGACAGGGACACCCCCGAAGAACGGCGACAATTCGTCTATCTGCCCTTCGAACATAGCGAGGACATCGCCGACCAGCGCGAATCGCTGCGGCTGATGGCGGGGCTCGCCGACCCTCGCTCGCTCGAATATGCGCAGAAGCATTTCGACATCATCGACCGTTTCGGCCGCTTTCCGCATCGCAATGCGGTGCTCGGCCGTGCGTCGCGTCCCGAGGAAGCGGCGGCAATAGAAGAGGGCAAGGATTGGTGATAGGGCGGGCGGATCACGGAGAGCAGCCATGGCCGAATTCACCGACACGCTGACCGACAAGCATATCGCCTTCGTCGAGAAGCAGCCGATCTATTTCACCGCGACCGCGGCGTCCGAGGGCCGCATCAACCTGTCGCCCAAGGGCTATGCCGACAGCTTTCGCGTCCTTTCCGAACGTCAGGTCGCCTATCTCGACCTCGGCGGATCGGGCAACGAAACGCACGCGCACCTCGCTGCCGATGGCCGGATCACGATCATGTTCTGCGCCTTCGACCGGACCGCGCTGATCCTGCGCATCTATGGCTGCGGCCGTGCGGTACTGCCGCAGGATGCCGGATGGGATGCGCTCGCGGCGAACTTCACCCTGATCCCGGGCACGCGCCAGATCTTCGTCATCGATGTCGAGAGCGTCCAGACGAGCTGCGGCTGGGGCGTGCCGATGATGGAATTGCAGCACGAGCGCGACACGCTGCAGAAATACCATCGCCAAGCCGACCCGGAGCTGTGGGTCGAGAAATTCCAGGGCCGCACGCAAAGCATCGACGGCCTGCCGACGCGCCC
>Ga0209257_1001644_pt1 | contig 25517 bp, 25 predicted proteins | sample AraplaCvi_mCL_r2_FD_184277 | JGI IMG/M metagenome (GOLD analysis project Ga0209257, IMG submission 184277) | Arabidopsis root microbial communities from North Carolina, USA - plate scrape MF_Cvi_mCL_r2 (SPAdes) (version 2) | ecosystem: Host-associated > Plants > Roots > Endosphere | place: USA...
CGACCAGCATGCTCGCCGACTACCTGACCGGGTCTTGCGGATCCAGGGCGGGCGGGTTTTTTCGGTTCTTCCAGTTGGCCAGCAACAGTGTTCCCAGGCCCAACAATATCTCGTCGACGAACGGTATCGGGTCCGGAATGAAAAGCGTGATGGCGAACACCGCGGCGGTAATCTTGAACAGAGTCGGGTAACGAAGTTTGCGGGCCCAGTTCAACAAGGGTAGTAGTAGAGGAGTGGCCATTTGCCTGATTCGGAAGTGGTTGTGACAGAGGACACGCTAACACGGGCCAAGGCTTGTGCGCGGTTCATCCTGCGGGGGGTTTGGAGCGGCCGAAACCGGGCATCGTTCAGCTATGTCGTGCTGCAATTGACCTATCGATAACGCGGGAGCCGCCCGCACGGAGGTTGGCATGAAAAGCAATACCACCACGATCCTGATCGCCACAGGCGCTCTGCTTTTCGGGGGCATCGCCACGGCGGCCTACATGAATAATCGCGACAAGCCTGCCGAGTACGTCAGCGCCACCACCGGCGAGCCGGTCTCGGCCGACACCGACACTGCGCTGGACCAGGCGCCGATGGATAACCAGATCGAACCCAACGCGTTGCAATACGCGGAGGTGGTCAAGGTCGACCCGATCACCAACAAGAACAAGATCTACGCCACCGTGATCGGTAGCGAGCCGGTGCGCGAGACCACCACCACCAACACCCCGCGCGAGGTCTGCGAAGACGTCGTTGTGCAGGAACGCCTGCCCGAACGCGACGGCAACGCCGGCGGTACCGTGGCCGGTGCGGTGATCGGCGGCCTGCTGGGCAACCAGGTAGGCAAGGGCAATGGTCGCAAGGCGGCCACTGCCGGCGGCGCCGTGGTCGGCGGCCTGATCGGCAACAAGGTGGACAAGAACCATGTCGGTGGCCGGGTGGTCACCCGCACCGAGCGCCAGTGCCACACCGAGAACACGGCGTCGGAATCCTCGCGCGTGACCGGCTACAACGTGACCTACCGCAATGCCGACGGCACCACCGGCACCATGCGCATGGGCAGCAAGCCCGGCACCCGGATCGCCATGGGCAATACCGACAAGGTGGTGGGCTACGACGTCACCTACCGCTTCGACGGCCAGGAAAAGACTATCCGCATGGACGAGAAGCCGGGCGATCGTCTGCCGGTCATCGATGGCCAAGTCGTCACCCAGACCGCTTCGGTGGCGGGCGACAGCAGGGGTTGAGCCGCTTCGGCGGATCTACCAGAAAGGCCGGCGAATTCGCCGGCTTTTCCTTTTTTGCTCGGCAGACTTGGGGGTTACCGGCCCACAGGGGCGCCGAATACAATGGCGGACTGTCCCGAACCGGCTTCCGCGCATGGCCCTGAACCCCTACGACCTGTTTGATATCCGTTCCCTGCTCAGCGAAGAGGAGCGCGCGGTGCAGGACACCGTGGCCCGGTTCACCGACGAGCGCGTGCGCCCCATCATCGGCGACGCCTTCGACCAGGGCCGGTTTCCCAAGGAACTGGTGCCCGAGATCGCCGACCTGGGCCTGCTGGGTTCGTCCCTGCCGGAACAATACGGCGGCGGCGGCCTCAACGGGGTCAGCTACGGCCTGATCTGCCAGGAATTGGAGCGCGGCGATTCCGGTATCCGCAGCTTCGTCAGCGTGCAGTCCTCTCTGTGCATGTACCCCATCTACGCCTACGGCAGCGAAGAGCAGCGCATGCGCTGGCTGCCGGACATGGCCGCGGGCAAGGTTATCGGCTGCTTCGGCCTGACCGAACCCCAGGGCGGCTCGGACCCGGCCGCGATGAAGACCAACGCCAAGCGCGATGGCGGCGACTGGGTCCTCAACGGCTCCAAGATGTGGATCACCAACGGCAACCTGGCCGATATCGCCATCGTCTGGGCACAGACCGAAGACGGCATCCAGGGCTTCGTGGTTGAGAAGGATTTTGCCGGCTTCAAGGCCCAGGAAATCCACAAGAAAATGAGCCTGCGCGCCTCGGTGACCTCGGCGCTGTTCTTCGACAACGTGCGCGTGCCCGAAGCCAACCGCCTGCCCAACGTCAAAGGCCTCAAGGGCCCGCTGGGCTGCCTGACCCAGGCCCGCTACGGCATCACCTGGGGCCCGATCGGCGCGGCCATCGCCTGCTTGGACGAAGTGCTGGCCTACACCAAGGAACGCATCCTGTTCGAACGCCCAGTGGCCGCCACCCAGAGCGCCCAGATCAAGATGGCCGAAATGGCCCGTCGCATCACCCTGGCGCAGTTGCTGTCGCTGCAGCTGGGCCGGTTGAAGGATGCCGGCAATATGCAGCCTGCGCAGGTCTCGCTTGCCAAGTGGAACAACTGCCGCATGGCCATCGACATCGCCCGCGAATGCCGCGACCTGCTGGGCGGCGCCGGCATCACAACTGAACACGCCGCGATCCGTCATGCGTTGAACCTGGAATCGGTGATCACGTATGAGGGTACCGAGACGGTGCACCAGTTGGTGATCGGGCGGGAGCTGACCGGAATCAACGCGTTCTAAGTCGCTCGTCATCACCAGCCATCCCGCTGTTGGAAACCCGCGAAGGCGGGAACCCAGCGGCTTTAGCTGTCGAATTCTGGAAACCGAAGCGAACAAGTCGCTGGGTCCCCGCCTTCGCGGGGATGACGATCTGAAATAGGTGGTTTCAACAGGCACATGAGCATCTTCGATCTGCAGCTTGAAACCGAGCGATTGATCCTGCGTCCGCCGCAGGCGCAGGACTTCGAGCCCTGGGCGACGTTCATCGCCGATGAGCAAGCTGCGCGGTATATCGGCGGCGTGCAACCGCGCTCCATCGCCTGGCGCAGTTTCGCCGCGGTGATCGGAGCCTGGCACCTGCAAGGCTTTTCTTTCTTTTCCTTGATCGAGAAAAGCACCGGCCAATGGGTCGGCCGGCTGGGGCCGTGGCATCCGGAAGGCTGGCCCGGCACCGAAGTGGGCTGGAGCATCGCGCGTGAACACTGGGGCAAGGGCTACGCGCCCGAAGGTGCGCGCGCGACCACGGATTGGGCATTCGAAACACTGGGCTGGAGCGAAGTAATCCACACCATCGATCCGGACAACGCCAATTCCAAAGCGGTGGCCGCCAAACTGGGCTCGAGCTTCCTGCGCATGGGCAGGCTGCCCGCGCCGCACGACGCCAATCCGGTCGAGATCTGGGGACAATCGCGCGAACAATGGGTGGCCAATCGCAACGCGGAGAGCAGGGCATGATCACCGTCTACGGCTATTCGGTTTCCGGCAATTGCCACAAGTTGCGCTTGCTGCTGGAACAGATCGGGCGCGATTACCGGTGGGTGGAGGTGGACAGCTCCCAGGGCGGAACCCGCACGCCCGAGTACCTGGCCAAGAACGCCAACGGCAAGGTACCGATGCTGGAGTTGGAAGACGGCCGCATCCTGGTCGAATCCAACGCCATTCTTTGCTATCTGGCCGAAGGCACGGCGTACCTGCCTGCCGACGCCTGGTTGCGCGCACAGGCGTTGAGCTGGCTGTTCTTCGAACAGTACAGCCATGAGCCCTATATCGCAGTCGCCCGTTTCATCTGCGGCTGGACGCCGGCCGATTCACCCCGCCGCGCCGATCTTCAGCGCTTGCGCGAGCGCGGCAACCAGGCGCTGGCGGTGATGGAAAACCACCTGCAATCGGCCGAATGGTTCACCGGCGCCGATTACGGCATCGCCGACATCGCATTGTTCGCCTATACCGATGTCGCCCATCACGGCGGTTTCGATCTTGCGGCGTTTCCAAAGGTGAGCGACTGGTTGGCGCGCATACGCAATCAGCCGGGGTTCGTCGCGATGCCGGAGCCCCAGGCCGAAAACGCCGCGTTGCTTGCCCTGAAAAACTAGGCGTAGTTCGGGGCTACGCCCCCGACGCCCGGCTATCCGGGACGCTGCAAATTGCAGTCGGGCGCGTAGGCCCGACCTACGGAAAGCCCAATGACCGTCAAACCCATTCCCGCCCGCATGAAAGGCCTCAACCGCGCCGAAATCTGCGACCAGAACTTCACCGAGTTCGTCAACGACTGGAGCGGACAAGCGCAAGGGCGGCCTGCGCCGGACGAGGCGGTGCTGGAGGGCAGTGCGCTCGATGCCGGCGCCTTCGCCGAGTTGCTGGAATCGCAACTGGTCTCCCGTCACCTGGATCTGATGGCGCGCGTACTGCGCGTGCAGAACAAGGTCTTCTACACCATCGGCAGTTCCGGCCACGAAGGCAATGCCATGGTCGCGCGCTTGACCCGGCACACCGATCCGGCCTTCCTGCACTATCGCTCCGGCGCTTTCATGGCCGAGCGCTTCCGCAAGCTGCCTGGCATGGATCCGATCATGGATTCGGCGTTGTCGTTTGCAGCGAGTTCTGAGGATCCGGCTTCAGGCGGCCGCCACAAGGTCTGGGGCTCCAAGCCGCTGTGGGTGCTGCCGCAAACCTCCACCATCGCCTCGCACCTGCCCAAGGCGCTGGGCACGGCGGTAGCCATCGAGCAGGCCAAGCGTATCGGCCATGCCTCGCCGATCCCCGACGACAGCATCGCCATCTGCTCCTTCGGCGATGCGTCCAGCAATCATGCCACCGCGCAGACCGCGTTCAATGCGGCGGCGTGGACTTCGTACCAGAAGCTGCCGGCGCCGGTCTTGTTTGTGTGCGAGGACAACGGCATCGGCATTTCGGTGAAGACGCCGGGCGGCTGGATCGAACGCAATTTCTCCAAACGCGACGACCTGGATTATTTCTACGCCGATGGTCTGGATCTGGCCGAAGGCTATGGTCAGGTGCAGGCAGCGGTGGAGCACTGCCGTCGCACGCGTCGTCCCACTTTCCTGCACCTGCGCACCACCCGGATCATGGGCCACGCCGGTACCGACTTCGAAATCGAATGGCGTCCCATTGAGGAGCTGGTCGCGGTGGAGGCGGGGGATCCGCTGTTGCGTTCGGCGGCCATCGCGCTGGAATCCGGCCTTTACACCAAGCAGCAACTGCTGGCCTTGTACGAAGACATCCGCAAGCGCTGCTTCGCCGCGGCCGATGCCGCCGACAAGACGCCCAAACTCACCCGCCTTGAAGACGTAGTCGCGCCGCTGGCGCCTTATACGCCGGTCAAGGTGATGGCCGAAGCCAAGCGTGCCGATTACGCGGAGAAGCGCCTGCAGGTTTTCGGCAGTGCCGAGAAATTGCCCGAAGCTCAGCCGCCGCGGCACCTGGCCCTGCTGATCAACAACGCGCTGCACGATCTGTTCTGCAAGTATCCCGAGGCCTTGTTGTTCGGCGAGGACGTCGCGCAAAAGGGTGGCGTCTATACCGTTACCAAGGGTCTGCACAAATCGTTCAAGAACAGCCGTGTGTTCAACACCTTGCTGGACGAAACCATGATCCTGGGCCTGGCCCAGGGCTACGCCAACCTGGGCATGCTGCCGGTGCCGGAAATCCAGTACCTGGCCTATTTCCACAATGCCTGCGACCAGATCCGCGGCGAGGCGGCGTCGCTGCAGTTCTTCTCCAACAACCAGTACCGCAACCCGATGGTGGTGCGCATGGCCGGGTTGGGTTACCAGCGCGGCTTCGGCGGGCATTTCCACAACGACAATTCGATCACGGCCTTGCGCGACATCCCCGGCCTGGTGGTCGGCTGCCCTTCGCGCGGCGACGATGCGGCGACCATGCTGCGTACGCTGGCCGCGTTGGCGAAGGTGGACGGACGGGTGAGCATTTTCCTGGAACCCATCGCCCTGTACATGACCAAGGATCTGTACGAGGCCGGCGACGGTCAGTGGCTCACCGCTTACCCGGCGCCCGACCAGGCCATGGTGCTGGGCGAGGGCCGCATCTACGAAGCAGGAGCCAACGACCTGGTGATCTTCACCTACGGCAACGGCGTGCCGATGAGCCTGCGCGCAGCGCGGGAGATCGGCAAGAAGCATGGCTGGAAGGTGCGCGTGGTCGATCTGCGCTGGCTGGTGCCGCTCAACGAGAGTTTCATCGCCGAACAGGCCAAGACCGCCAAACGCATCCTGATCGTCGATGAAGGACGTCACTCGGCCGGCGTGGGCGAGGGCGTGATCACCGCCATCGCCGAAGCCGGTTTCGCCTCCCACCCGTTCCAGCGGGTAGTGGGCGTGGATACCTACACACCGCTGGCTGGTGCTGCCCTGTTGGTGTTGCCGGGCGATGGAGATATCGTGGCAGCCGCAGATCGGCTTGCCTGAGCCAAGGACTTCCATGACCACGCCCAACGTCGCGATCATCATCGGCAGCCTGCGCGCTGCGTCGTTCAATCGCCAGCTGGCCGGCGCCATCGAACGGCTGGCGGCCGATCGGTTCGTGTTCCGCACCCTGCAGATCGGCGATCTGCCGCTGTACAACCAGGACCACGACGCCGACTTCCCGGCGACGGGTTTGCGCTTCAAGGCCGAAATAGAACAGGCCGATGCGTTGCTGTTCGTCACGCCCGAATACAACCGATCGACGCCCGGCGTGCTGAAGAACGCGATCGATGTGGCCAGCCGGCCCGCGGGCAGCAAGACCTTCACCGGCAAACGCGCGGCGATCATCGGCACTTCGCCGGGTGCGCACGGCACGGTGTCTTCGCAGCAACATCTGCGCAATGTGCTGGCGGCGGTCGATGTGGCGGTGTTGCCGCAGCCCGAAATCGCCATCCAGTTCAAGGAAGGCCTGCTGGATGCGTCGGGCGACATCGTCGACGAGCGCCTGCGCAAGCGCCTGCTGATGTTCCTGGATCGCTTCGAGGCGTGGTTGCGATAGAGCCGGTCGACGGCTGAGCGGCTTCTACCGCGCCAGTCCGTCCAGCAAGACGATTTCCCGCAATTGCGCATCGCCCACGTTCAGTGGTCCGGATTCGCGTTCCAGCGGAAGCACGGCCAGCGCCAACGAGGGAGAGGCGGGCAGCACGGATACGATCTGGCCTAGAGGCTTGCTGCCGTCGCTGACGGCATCGCCGGTTGCCGGCGTTGCGTCGCTCTCGAACAGTACCAACCCGCGCTTGGCCTTGCCCAGGAAATGCGTCCGCGCCACGATTTCCTGGCCCGGATAGCAGCCTTTTTTCACGCTGAAGGCATGCAGGCGTTCCAGCGACAGTTGCTGCGGCGTCCATTGTTCGCGTTGCGTGGCGGGCAGACGCGGCAATCCGGCACGCAGGTCTTGCGCAAACCAGCGCGCCTGCAGGTCGGATTCATGGGTCGGAGCGGCAGTGGGCGACAGATGCACGGTGCGGGGCTGCTGGTCGCTGCCGTAATCGAGCTCGATCGCCTCGCCAACCCTGCCGATCCGCGCACTTTCCGCCGAATCGGGCTTGCCGAAGGCGCCGCTGACCTGCAGGCCATCGGCCACGGCGATCTTCAACTTTCGTCTGAATACGAAGCGTTGCAACTGCGCGGCGAACTCGCCGGCATCGGCGTCGGGCAGCAAGAGCAACACGCGTTCCTGTTCCAGCTTGAGCAGGGCAAACACCGCAATGACGCGGCCTTTGGGGGTCAGCCAGGCGTTCCACTGCCAGTTTCCGGGCGCCAGCGCGGCCACGTCGTTGGCGAACTGGGCTTGCGCGAAGGCGACGGCATCGGGCCCGTCCAGCGCGACCAGCGTATGGTCGGGCAGGGCGAAGAAGGGTGTGGCGGAGACGGGCAGGTTGTCAGGCAAGGGGGGGAGGATTAAAATTTTGTGCGTTGCGAGAACAACATGATAGGCGAAACCCCTCCCATTCCCGATCCCGTACCCGGAACACAGCAGCCCGAAAGGGAATCTGTGGAAAAGGCAGCGGTAACACCGAAGGAAATCGGTGGTCGCGACGGTCCCGAGCCGACGCGTTACGGGGATTGGGAGAAAAACGGACGTTGCATCGACTTCTGATCCACCGGTAATCGATCTACGCCTGCCCAGCCAACGCGGTCCACGGAGACCGCCCAGCCGAGACAACGAGCCCAGCGAATGGCGACCCGACAACGTCCGCTTTCACCGCACCTGCAGGTGTACCGCTGGCAGATCCAGATGGCGACTTCCATCGTCCATCGGACTACCGGAATCATTCTTGCCGTAGGCGCGCTGCTCATCGCAGCCGCCTTGCTGACCCTGGCCAGCGGCCCTGATGCGTGGGAGCACGTGCGGTCGCTGGCCGCCTCATGGTTCGGACTGGCGGTGCTGTTCGGTTGGACCTGGGCCTTCGCCTACCACCTGCTCAACGGTATCCGTCACCTGGTGCAGGACGCAGGCTTCGGTTTCAGCATTCCGGCCTTCATCCGTAACGGTTGGCTGTCGGTGATCGGCAGCCTGTTGTTGACCGGCGCTATCTGGGGCGTGATCGCCGTGCGCGGAGGCTGGCTATGAACCATCGTTACCGCACCCCGTTGAAGGACGTGCGCGGCCTGGGCTCGGCGAAGGAGGGCACGCACCACTTCATCGTGCAGCGCCTGACTGCCCTGGCGCTGATCGTGCTGACCTGCTGGTTTCTGTACTTCGTGCTGGGCCTGATGAAGGCCGACTACCTGACCGCCGCCGATGCGGTGGCCAGGCCATGGAATGCCATCCTGCTGGTGGCGTTCCTGGTGACCATGTTCTGGCACGCGCAGCTTGGCATCCAGGTGGTCATCGAGGACTACGTGCACAGCCATGGCCTGGCACTGACCGCGCAGATCGCGGTGCGTTTCATCTGCATCCTTGGCGCGCTGGCCAGCGTTTTCGCCGTGGTCCGCATTGCGTTGGGAAGCTAATCCATGACTTCGGCTTACAAGATCACCGAACACAAATACGACATGGTGGTAGTCGGCGCCGGCGGCGCGGGCCTGCGCGCCACTTTCGGGTTGGCGGCCAAGGGCCTGCAGACCGTATGCCTGACCAAGGTGTTCCCGACCCGTTCGCACACCGTGGCTGCGCAGGGCGGTATTTCCGCCGCGCTCGGCAACATGGGCGAAGACGACTGGCGTTACCACTTCTACGACACCATCAAGGGTTCGGACTGGCTGGGCGACCAGGACGCGATCGAATACATGTGCCGCGAGGCGATCCCGGCCATCGTCGAGCTTGAACACTACGGCGTGCCCTTCAGCCGTACCGAAGAAGGCAAGATCTACCAGCGTCCGTTCGGTGGCATGACCACCAAGTACGGCGAAGGCCCGCCGGCCCAGCGCACCTGCGCGGCGGCCGACCGCACCGGCCACGCCATGCTGCACACGCTGTACCAACAGTCGTTGAAGCACGACGCGCGCTTCATGATCGAATACTTCGCGCTGGACCTGATCTTCGACGAGGAAGGCGCCTGCAAGGGCGTGCTGGCGCTGGACATGGCCGAAGGCACGCTGCACCTGTTCCGCGCCCAGGGCGTGGTGCTGGCCACCGGCGGTTACGGCCGTGCCTACTTCAGCGCCACTTCCGCCCATACCTGCACCGGCGACGGCGGCGGGCTGGCGTTGCGCGCGGGTCTGCCGATGCAGGACATGGAATTCGTGCAGTTCCATCCCACCGGCATCTACGGCGCCGGCTGCCTGATCACCGAAGGCGTGCGCGGCGAAGGCGGCATCCTGCGCAACAGCAATGGCGAGCGTTTCATGGAACGCTATGCGCCGCATTACAAGGACCTGGCGTCGCGCGACGTGGTGTCGCGTTCGATGACCATCGAGATTCGCGAAGGCCGCGGCGTGGGCGAGAAGAAAGACCACATCCTGCTTGACCTGACCCATCTGGGACCGGAAGTGATCCACGAAAAGCTGCCGGGCATTGCCGAAAGCGCACGTATTTTCGCCGGCGTCGACGTGGCCACCCAGCCCATTCCGGTGCTGCCGACCGTGCACTACAACATGGGCGGCATTCCCACCAACTATCACGGCGAAGTGGTGCGCAAGGTCGGCGACAACCCCGATTCCGTCGTGCCGGGCCTGTACGCCATCGGCGAAGCGGCCTGCGTGTCGGTGCATGGCGCCAACCGCCTGGGTTCCAACTCGCTGCTGGACCTGGTGGTGTTCGGCCGTGCGGTGGCCAACCGCTGCGCCGAGACCATCAAGACCGGCGGTCCGCACAGCAAGCTGGCCGACGATGCCTGCGACAAGGCGCTGTCGCACCTGGACAAGCTGCGCAACGCCAACGGCGGCACGCCGACCTCGGTGATCCGCGACAACATGCAGCGCACCATGCAGAACGACGCGGCGGTGTTCCGCACATCGAAGACCCTGAAGGAAGGCTGCGACAAGATGGCCGACATCTTCACTTCGTTCGAAGACGTCAAGGTGTCCGATCGTTCGCTGATCTGGAACTCGGACCTGCTGGAAACCTACGAACTGCACAACCTGCTGCTCAACGCGGTGGCCACCATCAACTCGGCCGAACAGCGCCACGAAAGCCGCGGCGCGCATGCGCACGAGGATTTCCCCGACCGCGACGACGTCAACTGGCAGAAGCACACCCTGGTCAACGTGGACGAGAAGGGCAAGTGCAGTTTCGACTTCCGCCCGGTGCACATGTACACGTTGAGCAAGGACGTGGACGTGGTGCCGCCGAAGCCGCGCGTCTATTGAAGCCGTGAATAGGGAATTGGGAATGGGGAATCGCAGGAGCCGAAACTTCCGAGCTCTTGCATTCTCTGCTTCTCACCATTCCCCATTCTCTATTCCCCATTCCCGGACTTAAGAAATGGCAGAATTTTCGCTCCCGAAGAACTCGCGCGTCACCAAGGGCAAGCATTTCCCGGCCCAGGGCGCCAAGCAGCCGCGCACTTTCAAGGTGTACCGCTGGAGTCCGGACGACGACCATAACCCGCGTACCGACACCTACGAGGTCGATCTGGCCGCATGCGGTCCGATGGTTCTGGACGCGCTGATCAAGATCAAGAACGAGATCGACCCCACGCTGACCTTCCGCCGGTCGTGCCGCGAGGGCATCTGCGGTTCCTGCGCGATGAACATCGACGGCACCAACACGCTGGCCTGCACCAAGGCCATCGAGGACTGCGGCAAGGCCGAAGTGCCGATCTATCCGCTGCCGCATATGGAAGTGGTCAAGGATCTGGTTCCGGACCTGACCCATTTCTACGCGCAGTACGCCTCGATCAAGCCGTGGATCCGCACCCAGACCGCCGCGCCGCCGGATCGGGAGCGCCTGCAGTCGCCCGAAGACCGCAAGCAGCTCGACGGCCTGTACGAGTGCATCCTGTGCGCCTGCTGCTCCACCTCCTGCCCCAGCTACTGGTGGAATGGTGAGCGTTACCTGGGCCCGGCGATCCTGCTGCAGGCCTACCGCTGGATCGTCGATTCCCGCGACGAAGACACCGGCGCGCGCCTGGACGACCTGGAAGATCCTTTCCGCTTGTATCGCTGCCACACCATCATGAATTGCGCGCGGACGTGCCCGAAAGGCTTGAACCCGGCGCTGGCCATCGCTGAGATCAAGAAGCTGATGCTGGCGCGCCGGGCGTAATCCATCACGCTCGCCATTGCCGCCCTTGCGGGAATGGCGATTTTTTGGAGTTGCGTATGAGCGGAAAAGAAATCTTCTTCCCCGTCCTGGCCATGGTTGCCCTGACCATGATCGTCTGGGTGCGCCTCTACGCGGTGCGGATCCCCGAGATGCGGCGCCTGCGGATCCATCCGCAAGCTGTCGCCACTTCGGCGCAAAAGTCCGCACGTCTGGTCGATACCCGCGCTTCCGACAACTTCAACAACCTGTTCGAAGTGCCGGTGCTGTTCTACCTGGCGCTGATCGTGGCCTACCTGACCCAGCAAGTGACGCCGCTAGTATTGGGGCTTGCCTGGGTGTTCGTGGCCGGCCGCGTGCTGCACAGCCTGATCCAGTGCAGCTACAACAAGGTCATGCATCGCTTCACCGTGTATTCGCTTTCCACCTGCGTGGTGTGGGTGCTTTGGGCGCTGCTTGCGGCGGGTCTGTTGCGCGGATGAGGGAAGCGGACGAGGTCGAACTGAAGCGCCTGCGTTGGCGTTGCCGCCGTGGCATGCGCGAACTGGACCAGTTGTTCGGGCGCTACCTCGATCGGGAATGGGCGAAGGCTTCCGAAACCGACCGCGGGGTTTTCCTACGCTTGCTCGATTGCGAAGACGATAAGCTCTGGCGCTGGTTCATGGGCTACGAGCAATGTCCCGATGACGCACTCGCACCGCTTATCCAGCGCATCCGTCAGCTGCCGCCTTGAGTGGCGTCCTTCGCGCTGGGTGATCGGCGCGCTACTCGCACTGGGTCTGCTCGCCGCATTGGCGGTATTGGCTTCCGGCATGCCGCGCCAGGTGGCCTGGCCGTTGGCGGTGTCTGCGCTGACCTACGCATGCTGGCGAGCGAGGCGCGAATCGAAATTGCCGGGCCATGCGTTGTTTCTGCCCGGCAATGAGCTGCCGGCAACGCTGGATGGCCTGCCTATCGAGCAGGCGCGGGTGCAATGGCGCGGCCCCCTTGCATTCCTGCTCTGGAAGGACCGACAGGGCAGGCCGCAACGCCTGTCCTGGTGGCCGGACACGCTGCCGGCCGCAAGCCGACGTGAACTGCGTCTGGCCGCCGGCAGCCTGGAAGCTGCGCGGGACCACCCCCGGATGGCACCATAGGGGTCTATGTTCAAACCCATCCCTGTCGCCATCGGCCTGCGCTACCTGCGCGCCAAACGCCGCAATGGCTTTATCTCCTTCATCTCGCTGGCTTCCATTCTCGGCATCGCCCTGGGGGTGACCGTGCTGATCACCACGCTGTCGGTGATGAGCGGCTTCCAGCGCGAGATCCGCGACCGCATGCTGCAGATGACCGCCCATGCCACGGTCAGCGCCGCGGGCGATGCCATGCAGGACTGGCCGCACGCGGTAGCGGTGGCCAAGGAGGATCCGCGGGTGGAAGGCGCGGCGCCCTATGTGGATATCCAGGCATTGATCGAAGGCGTACGCAACCAGCCGGCGATGATCCGCGGCATCGTGCCTGCCGAAGAGAAGAAGGTGTCGGTACTGGGCGAGAAGATGAAGCGCGGCAGCGTGGATTCGCTGACGCCCGGTTCATTCAATATCGTGCTGGGCCAGGAACTGGCGGTGTGGCTGGGGGTGAGTCCCGGCGACAGCGTGGTGGTGATGCTGGCCGATGCGCAGTCCACTCCGATGGGCGCGGTGGCGAAGATGAAGCGGTTCAAGGTCAGCGGCGTGTTCGAGGCCGGCTACAACGAGATCGACAAGGGCCTGGCCGTAGTGAACATGTCCGACCTGCAGCGCGTGCTGAAGATGGGCGACGGCGTTACCGGCGTGCGCCTGAAGCTCAACGACATGGACCAGTCCTGGAACGTGGCCCGCGACCTGGCCGAAAAACTGCGCGGTCCGTACCGCATCAGCGACTGGACCAGCGAGAACGCCAACCTGTACAGCTCGCTGAAAATGGAAAAGACGGTGATGGGCATCCTGCTGTCGCTGATCATCGCCATGGGCGCGTTCAACCTGGTTTCCTCGCAGGTGATGCTGGTCACCGACAAGCAGGCCGATATCGCCATCCTGCGCACGCTTGGGCTGACGCCGCGCGGGGTGATGCAGGTTTTCATGGTGCAGGGCTCGCTGATCGGCATAATCGGCACGGTTCTGGGCGTGGTGGGCGGCGTGTTGTTGACCATCAACCTGGAATCGATCCTGGGCCTGATCGAATCCACCTTCAACATCACTCTGCTGCCACCCGACGTCTACTACATCACCGGCTTGCCCTACGACCTGCAAGGCAGCGATGTGGCGGTGATCGCCATGATCGCCCTGGTCATGAGCTTCCTCGCGACGCTGTACCCCGCATGGCGGGCGGCGCGTACCGATCCGGCGGAGGCGCTGCGCTATGAATAAGTCCTGGGAGTCGGGAAATGTTGCCGGCGAGGCCATGCGCGCCGAAAAGCTGGCCAAGACCTACGCCGAAGGCAAGATGAAGACGCCGGTCTTCGACGGGTTGGACCTGGCGGTGCAGGCCGGCGAAACCGTGGCCATCGTCGGCGCTTCGGGCGCGGGCAAGAGCACGCTGTTGCATCTGCTGGGCGGCCTGGATACGCCCACCGCGGGTGAGGTGTACGTGGCCGGGCAGAAGATGTCGGCGCTTTCCAACGCCGCGCGCGGGCAACTGCGAAACCGTGCGCTTGGATTCGTCTACCAGTTCCACCACCTGCTGCCCGAGTTCACCGCGTTGGAGAACGTGATGATGCCGGTGATGCTGGGCGGCGCCGACGTCAACGCCGCCACACAGCGCGCCAAGGAACTGCTGCAGCAAGTGGGGCTGGGCCACCGTATCGAGCACAAGCCGGGCGAACTTTCCGGCGGCGAGCGCCAGCGCGCCGCCGTGGCGCGAGCGCTGGTCAACCAGCCCGCCTGCGTGCTTGGCGACGAGCCCACCGGCAACCTGGACGAAAAGACCGCCGCGACCGTGTTCGAGCTGATGCTGGAACTCAACCGCGCGCAGAAGACCAGCCTGGTGCTGGTGACCCACGACCGCCGCCTGGCGCGCAAGCTTGACCGCGTGCTGGAACTGCATGAGGGCCGGTTGCGGGAATTGGCGGCATCCGACGTCTAACGGCGGGCTGTCTTTCGAAGCGGGGCCTGTTGGGTGCCTTTGCCGGTGAACTCAAAGACCGTTCGCGCCTTTCGTGCGACGACACCCCAATGAAAGGGTCGTCATCCCGGCGAATGCCGGGACCCAACTTCCAGATCAGACGCACTTGCCGAACGCCGTTTCAATCCAACGCCGAGCTGCCAACTGCTGCGGAATTGTCCGAGTAGCCGAAGATGGGTCCCGGCATTCGCCGGGATCACAATGCTCGGGAGTGGCGATGTTCGAGGTCTTTCATACATAAAAACGCTTGAACGCGTCGCTAAGGCAAATAACCAAGAGAGTCCCGCGCCGTCAGCTTTCGTAATCGGGGCTTTCCTACCCAATGCCAAGAAGGACGCCGATAGCGCCAAACAACCGAAGCGACCATTTTCACCGGCACAATCCACCGCGCCAGGTTGCAAACCAGATGCCCGCAGGCAACGGAACTGCCGCAAACCCATTGGGTATCGCCAGCGCGGCCGCGTTGCTGGCCGGAGTTGGCACATGCCTGTTGCTGCCGAGCCTGCTGCCTTGGCCGTTCCTGCTCGCGTCAGTCTCCTGCGGGCTGGCGTGGTGGTGGCGTGGACCGCAGTGGCGCTGGCTGGGGTCGTGCCTGATTGGATTCGGCTGGGCGGGGCTGCAGGCGACGCTGGTGCTTTCAGCACAGCTCCCCCCATCGTGGGAAAAACGCGATCTGCTGATTGAAGGCCGCATTGAGGATCTTCCGCAAGCTGAGTTGCGACGCTCGCGCTTCCGCTTCCGTGTCGACGACAGCAATTCCCAACCCGAACCGCTACGCGGAAAACTGCTGCAGCTTTCCTGGTACGACGACTTCGATGCAAAGGAACCGGGGCCACGCACGCGGCTACGTGCCGGCGCGCGCTGGAAAATGGTGGTGCAGGCACGCGCACCGCGCGGGCTGAGCAATCCGGGCGGGTTCGACAGCGAGCGCCACGCGCTTTCCCAGCGTATCGCGGCGACGGGATACGTGCGCGAAGCAGGTCGTGCGCGGCAACTATCAAATCCCCAAGGCATCGACGCCTGGCGCGAAAACATGTCCGCGCGCATCGGCGTGGCCGTGCCTTCAGCCTCCTCCCGCTATGTCCGCGCGCTGGCGCTCGGCGATACCCGCAGCTTGGAGGACCGCGATTGGGAGATTCTTCGCGCAGCCGGCGTAACCCACCTGATCGCCATTTCCGGTTTCCATGTCGGTCTGGTGGCGGGATTCTTCGCCCTATGCGCAGCAGGACTGTGGCGGTGGTGTCCCGCCTGGGTGCGCCGCGTGCCGCGACAGCAGGTCGCCGGACCGGTGGCGCTGCTGGGGGCGCTGGGATATGCAGCGCTCGCCGGCTTCGCTTTGCCTACTGCACGCACGGTCTTGATGATCGCGGTAGTGGTGCTGGCCGGGCTTTCGCGGCGTCCGGTGAGGGTGGTCGATTCGCTGGCGCTGGCGATAATGACGGTGCTGCTCTTCGATCCGTTGTCGATGCTGGCCGCCGGTTTCTGGCTCAGTTTCGCCGGCGTGGCGTGGCTGGCCTGGTGCCTGCCGCAATCGCAGCATTGGGCGAAAGGATTTATCTCCGCGCAAGGAGCGGCCACGCTGGGACTTCTGCCGCTGACGGTGGCGCTGTTCGGCCAGGCCTCGGCAGTGGGGCCTTTGATCAACCTGGTTGCCATACCCTGGTGGAGTCTGGTCGTGGTCCCCCTGTCGCTGATCGGCACTGCCCTGGAAGCCGTGCACGCAGGTGCGGGCGGCTGGGCCTGGCGCACCGCCGCCTGGTGCTTCGATCTGACATGGCCGCTGTTCACGCGGCTGGCGGACAGCCGTTTTTCCCTGTGGTGGCTGCCAGAAGCGGCCTGGTACGCGTTGCCCTTGGCCTTGCTGGGCGCGTTTTGGCTGCTTCTGCCGCGCGGCGTGCCGGGCAAGCCGCTGGCCGTGCTGCTATGGCTGCCGTTGTTGTGGCCGAACCTTGAATCGCCAGGGCAGGGCGAAGTGGAGTTGCTGGTCATCGATGTGGGTCAGGGGCTCTCCGTGCTTGTCCGCACGGCCGACCATGCGCTGCTCTACGACGCGGGACCCGCGGTGCGCGATGGTTTCGACGCCGGCGAACGCGCCGTAGTGCCGGCGCTGCGTGCGATGGGCGTGGCGCGGTTGGATCGGGTGGTCCTCAGTCATGGAGACAACGATCATGCGGGCGGTTTCGCTTCGGTGAGCGCGCTGCTTCCCGTCGGGCAATCGCAGACTCCGGAAGGCTCGCCCGTACCTGCCGACTCGCCCTGCGTGGCGGGGCAGTCATGGCGATGGGACGGGGTGGATTTCCGCTTCCTGCATCCCACTCCCCATTTTCCCTACCTGGGCAACGAAGCCAGTTGCGTGTTGCGCATAGGAACCGGATACGGCGCGATATTGCTGACCGGCGACATAGGCGAGGTGATCGAGCGAGAACTGCTGCGACGTGACCAGGCCGGCCTGCGCGCCGAAGTAGTGCTGGCGGCCCATCACGGCAGCGGCGGTTCTTCGGATCCGGGTTTCGTGTCCGCCACGGGTGCGCGCCTGGCGCTGGTGTCGGCGGGCTTCGCCAACCGTTTCGGCCACCCCAAGCGGGAGGTCGTAAACCGCTGGCAGAGCAGCGGCGCCGAGGTGTTGAACACGGCCGACAGCGGCGCGATCCGCCTCTGGCTGGGCCGGCACGGGCTTCAGCTGCGTGAACGGCGCAGCGACCAGGCCCGGCTCTGGGACGCGGTGAGGCTGCGACGGGCCGCTACGCTATCCTATCGGCCTGCGAACGAACGGCCCCGAGTGCCGGAGGACTGAAAGTGCTGGAATTGGTCAAGGCCGGCGGCTGGCCCATGATTCCCTTGTTGTTGCTGGCGGTAGTGGCGCTGGCGATAGTGGTGGAGCGGTTCTGGACCCTGCGGCGCAAGGAAGTGCTGCCCCCCAACCTGGGCGAGGAAGTCCGCAGCTGGGCCGCACGTGGCCAGTTGGACCCGGCCCACATCGAATCCCTGCGCCGCAATTCGCCGCTGGGCGCGCTGCTGGCCGCGGCGCTGGATATGCGCAACCGCCCCCGCGATCAGATCCGCGAACGCATCGAGGACACCGGCCGGCATCTGGTGCACCGGATGGAGAAATTCCTGAACACACTGGGCACCATCGCCGCTGCCGGACCGTTGCTGGGCCTGCTGGGCACGGTGGTGGGCATGATCCAGATGTTCCTGGGCATCCTGGACCACGGCGTGGGCGATGTGAACCAACTGGCCGGCGGTATCGGCAAGGCGCTGGTGTGCACGGCCACCGGCATGATCGTGGCGATTCCGGCGCTGATGTTCCACCGCTATTTCCGTGGCCGCGTGGCGGGCTATGTGATCGACATGGAACAGCAGGCCACCGCCTTGCTGGATGCACTGGACGCCCGTGCGGTGGTCGCCGCGCGCACGCGCATGGCAGCGGCCGAACCTGCCGCCGCGACCAACGTGGGCTGAGCCTTAGATGCGCATCCGCGACGACCGCGCCCACGACGAACCGGAGATCAATCTGGTTCCGTTGATCGACGTCATCCTGGTGCTGATCATCTTCTTCGTGATCACCACCACTTTCGACGCGCGTTCCACCCTGCAACTGCAATTGCCCAACGCAAAAGGCGAGCCCACTGCCGATCAGACCAGGTCGCTCAGCGTGCTGATCAATGCCGAGGGTCGCTACTTCGTGGGCGACCAGGAAGTGCTGCGCACCGACATCGATGCGTTGAAACAGGCTTTGACCACCGCCGGCGGCAGCGACCGCGCCCGCCCCGTGTTGCTGCGCGCCGATGCGCGCACTCCACACCAGGCGGTAGTGACGGCGCTCGATGCGTTGGGACAGTTGGGGTTCCGCAGGATTTCCATCGCCACGGCGCCGGAGACCAAGTGAACAATCTGGCGAAGGGGTCGGCTTGGCCCGTCTACCGACGGCTGGCTGGATTCACCCGCCCCTACAGGGGTTTGCTGCTGTTGGCGTTGGTCGGCATGCTGGTGGAGGCCGCTGCAGGCGGCGCCTTCTCCAAATTGATGGAGCCGGTCGTAAACCAGACATTCATCGCCAAGAACACCAGCCTTAGCCTCCAGCTGCCGCTTGCCATCGTTGGGCTGTTCCTGATCAGAGGTATTGCCGGCTATGTCACCGACATGTGCATGGGCAAGTCGGCCCGGAGCATCGCCCGTGACATGCGCGTGCGCGTGCTCGGGAAGTATTTCCGCATGCCGGGGCTGCGTTTCGACAGCGAGCCCGTTCCTTCGATGCTGGTAAGGCTGGGGTCGGACAGCGATCAGTTCGCCCAGGCTGCGGTCGACGCCGCGAAAGTGATGCTGCAGCAGTCCTTCCAGATCATCGCCTCACTGGTCGTCATGTTGTGGACCAGTTGGCAGGTGACCGTGGTGATCCTGGTGATGGCGCCGCCCTTGGCGTGGCTGATGGACAAGGTGGCAAAGCGATACCGTCGCATCAGCCACCGAATTCAGGAGAGCAGCGCCCGCTTGTTGCAGTCTGCGGATCAGTCGTTGAACAACCAGCAGGAAGTGAAGATCTATGGCGCGCAAACCGCCGAAATAGGACGTTACGAGCGTTTGGCCAATGAAAACCTGAATCTGGCGATGAAGGTCGAGTCGACCAAGGGCATCTCATCGGCGGTAGTGCAGCTCATGGGCTCGATAGGCCTGGCGATGCTGCTGTTCGTCGCGGGCAGGGAGGCCATGGCCGACCGGCTGTCGGCCGGCGGTTTCGTCGCCCTGATGTTCGCGATGATGGCCATCATCCCGGCGCTTCGACAACTCACCAACGCACAGAACATGCTGCAGCGTGGAGTGGCGTCGGCGCAGCGCCTGTTCAGCGTGATCGACGCGGAGGATGAGAGCGACACGGGCCGTCTTGCGCTCTCCCGCACCGACGGACTCATCGAGTTCAAGAATGTCAGTGCGCGTTATCCAGGTCAGGCCAAGCCGGCGCTGGATGACATCAGCTTCGTCGCCCGCCCCGGAACGGTCACGGCCATTGTCGGGCGGTCGGGAAGCGGGAAATCGACTTTGATCAAGCTCATTCCGCGCTTCTACGAGCCGGAGAGCGGTGTGGTCACGCTGGATGGCCATCCGCTCGGGGAATACCGGCTTGCGGACCTTCGCCGTCAGATTGCCCTGGTAGGGCAGCAGGTGATGCTGTTCGACCACACCGTTGCAGCGAACGTCGCCTACGGTGAAATGGAGGCGATGGGGGATTCGGCAGTGCTCAAGGCATTGCAGGATGCCAACGCCACCGAATTCGTCTCGCGACTGGAAGAAGGCGTCAACACTTCCATTGGCAGCAAAGGCGGGCGTCTTTCCGGAGGTCAGCGTCAACGGATCGCAATCGCCCGGGCGATGCTCAAGGACGCGCCTATCCTGATCCTGGATGAGGCTACGGCGGCCTTGGATACCGAGTCGGAACGCCTGGTGCAGGACGCATTGAATCGCCTCATGCCGGACCGCACCACCCTGGTAATCGCGCATCGCCTGTCCACGATCGAACATGCCGACCAAGTGCTCGTGCTGGACCAGGGCAAACTGGTGGAGCAGGGCACGCACGCCGAACTGCTGGCCCTGGGTGGCTTGTACTCGCGTCTACACCGCATGCAATTCCGCGAGGCCGAGTGAGCAAGCCGCAGGACAAGATTCCCGCCTACTGGTACGGCGACGCAAGACCTCCACTGTCCGCACGCCTGCTGGCCGGGCTGTATGCCCGGGTGGTCGCCTTGCGCGGCAAGTTTTTCCGCGCCGGCGTTCTGCGCAGGCATTGGGTCCCGGTGCCGGTGGTGGTGGTGGGCAACCTTTCGGTGGGCGGCACCGGCAAGACGCCGCTGACCATCGCCCTGGTGCAACGCCTGCAGCAGGAAGGCTGGACTCCAGGCGTGGCCAGCCGCGGTTATGGAAGGCGCAACGAAGCGGCCGCCGCCTGGGTGGAAGCCGGCACGGCGCCCTCCGAGGGCGGCGACGAGCCCGTGCTGATCGCAAGGCGCACCGGTGCCAAGGTGCGCGTGGACCGCGACCGCGTTGCCGCGGCACGCGCGCTGATCGCCGCAGGCTGCGACGTGATCGTTTGCGACGACGGGCTCCAGCATTACCGCCTGCATCGCGACGTGGAGATAGAAGTGATCGACGGCGGCCGCCGTTACGGAAACGGCCGCCTGCTTCCCGCCGGGCCGCTGCGCGAGCCAGTGCAGCGCAGCGCTGAATGCGATTTCCGCGTGGTCAACGGAGGCGACGCCAGCTTCGGCGAATGGTCCATGCAACTGCGCGCCGACAATGCGGTGCCGCTGCAGGGCGGCCGTGGCCGGCCGCTTGCCTCCTTCGGCGGCCATCGGGTGCATGCGGTGGCTGGAATCGGCAATCCGAAGCGCTTCTTCGAGATGCTGCGCAGCCTCGGCATCGGCGTGGTGCCGCATGCGTTCGCCGACCATCATCATTACGTACCCGCCGATTTCGATTTCGGCAGCGAGCTGCCTGTGTTGATGACCGAGAAGGATGCGGTGAAATGCGCCGGTTTCGCCAACGAGTGGTACTACAGCGTGCCGGTGACTGCCGAGTTGCCTGAAGCGTTTTGGGTGGCTTTGCTGGACAAGTTGGCGGAGAAGCGGGCCGACAGGAAGAACGGGATTCGGAAGTAGAATCCATATCTCTCAGACGTCATCCCAGCGGCTTCCAACAGAGAAGCTGGTCAAGCTGGGATCCATCTTGATCTTGAATTGGCTCCTTTCCGTCCATAGAAGCATGCAGAAGCAAAGTCAAAATGGATCCCAGCGTCCGCTGGGATGACGAGCAAAATCAACTACGCACTTTCAGACACCGACGCCCAACATGAGCACACCACTGGATTTCGTCGTCGCCATTCCCGCCCGCTACGCAGCCTCGCGCCTGCCGGGCAAGCCATTGCGCCTGCTGGCCGGCGAGCCCATGGTCGTACACGTCGCGCGCCGTGCCCTGGCCGCTGGCGCGCGCGAAGTGTGGGTTGCGGCCGATGATCAGCGTATCGCCGATGCCCTGCGCGACAGCGGCGTACGCGTGGCCATGACCTCGGCCGCGCATGCCTCCGGCAGCGACCGTCTGGCCGAATGCGCCGATATCGCAGGTTGGTCCGACGACGCGCTGGTGGTGAATCTGCAGGGCGACGAGCCCTTCGCCCCCAGCGCCGGCATCCGCGCTGTGGCTGAAACCCTGGCCACCAGCGGCGCCCAGATGGCCACCTTGGCAACGCCGGTGACCGAAGTCGCTGCACTGTTCGACCCCAATACGGTGAAGCTGGTGCGTACCGAAACCGGAACGGAGTGGGGCGATGCGCTGTACTTCAGCCGCGCGCCGATTCCGTGGCATCGAGATGCCTTCGCGCAGAACCGCGACACGCTGCCGCCAGGCCAATGGCTGCGGCATATCGGCATCTACGCTTATTCGGCGGGGTTCCTGCGCAAGTTCGCCCAAATGCCGCCGGGGCGCCTGGAACTGATCGAATCGCTGGAACAGCTGCGCGTGCTGGAAGCGGGCTTCCGCATCGCCGTTGCAGTGACGCCCGAGCCGTTCCCACCGGGCGTGGATACTGCCGAAGACCTCAGCCGCGCCGAAGCCTATCTTGCCAGCGGTGGACGTTGAAGCTGCTGGCCGTCTGCCTGGGCAACATCTGCCGGTCGCCACTGGCTGAAGGCGCTTTGCGCGTGCATCTGGCCGCCTCGCCGCTCGCCGGACGGGTGCAGGTCGATTCTGCCGGGACCGGCGATTGGCATGTGGGCCAACCACCCGATCCGCGCGCCATCGCCTGCGCGCGCGGGCATGGCGTGGATATCTCGATGTTGCGGGCGCGCCAGCTGCAGCCGCGCGACTACACCGAGTTCGACTGGCTGCTGTGCGCCGATGCCCAGAACGTGCGCGACGTGTTGCGTATGGCGCCGGACTCGCAGCGGGGCAAGGTGGTCCTGCTGACCGCATGGGCGCAGGTTCACGAGGGCTGCGCCGTCCCGGACCCGTATACCGGTGGGCCGGCCGAGTTCGAGCACGCTTGGCGACTGGTCGATTCGGCCGCACGGGCGGTAGTGGCCCGCCTGTGCGCGGAGTGGGACTCCGGCATAATCGGAAGCAGATGAGCATCGCACCCACCCTCGAGCTTCCCAAGAGCCTGCAATGGCTCAATGCCCCGCCCAGTTCGCTGCACGAGCAGCGGGGGCGGGTGGTGGCGCTGGTCTTCGTCAATGCCGGCTCGGCGTGGTCCTGGCAGCGTTTGCGCGATGTCGCCCAGCTGCAGACCCGTTACCAGGGCCGCCTGCAGCCGCTGGCGGTGCATGTGCCGCGCTTCGATTGCGAACGCGATCCGCAGTACGTGCTGAAGCAACTACGCAGACAGGGCGTGACCTTCCCCATCCTGCACGATGCCGACTGGCATGCCTGGCAACGTTTCCAAGTGGACGCCTGGCCCACGGTGCTGTTGATCGACGCCAACGGCCAGATACGTGAGCGCGTGGTGGGGCTGGAGTCGATGGCCGAGCTTGAACGGCCGCTGGCGGCGTTGTGCGATGCGCTGCCGATGCCGAACGACGACGACGCCCGTGCCACCACCGAGTCCTCCGCCGAGCCGCGCCTACCCCTGCGTTTTCCCAGTGGCATCGCCGCCACGGCCGATCGCCTGTATGTGGCCGACAGCGGCCATCACCGCATACTGGAGTGCAACCATGGCGGGCGCGTGCTGCGTCAGTTCGGCATGGGCACCGCCGATTTCATCGACGGCGATCTGGAACAGGCTGCGTTCCGGCGCCCGCAAGGGCTGTCGTTGGTGCGCGACGTGCTGTATGTGGCCGACGCCGGCAACCATGCCCTGCGACGCATCATGCTGCGCAGCGGGCGCGTGGACACCCTGTGCGGCAATGGACGCGCAGGCGAGCCGGTGGAAGGTGTCGTCGCCAATGCGCGCGATATCGCCCTCAATCAGCCGCAGGCGGTATTCGCCACCGACAACGAAGTGCACATGGCCCTGGCCGGCGACAACCGGATTTGGAGCTACGGTCTGGGCCGTGGAGAACTGATTTGCCGCGCCGGTTCGGGCCAGTTGGACGTGCGCGATGGCAGCGGGCCGATGGCGGCCTTTGCACAACCAGTGGCATTGGCGGCCGTGCAACAGATGCTTTACGTCTGCGACGCGTTGGGTTCGGCAGTGCGGTCCCTGCAGTTGCGTAACGATGTCGTACAGACCCTGGTGGGCCAGAACTGCTGGGAATTCGGCGATGCCGACGGCCCGCGCGAACGCGCGCGGCTGCAGAACCCGCAGGCGATCGCGCTCAGCCCCGATTCCCCGCTGTTGTGGATTGCCGACAGCGGCAACGGCACCTTGCGCACGTTGCGCCTGGGCGGCGGCGAGGTGGCGACGGTGCCGTTGTCGCGGCGCCTGCACGGCGTGGCCGGGCTTTCCATCGCCGCCGGCGCGCTGTGGATCGCCGAAACCGATGCCCACGCCGTGCTGCGCTACGACCTTTCCAGTGGCGACCTGGGCCGGGTTGCGATCGACGAGTGAAGGTTCCTGGCGTGGCAGGCAGCTTCAATGGCAAGGAATTCGCGGCGGCGCTGAGTACGGCGCCCGGCGTGTACCGCATGTACGCGGCCGACGACAGCCTGCTCTATGTCGGCAAGGCCGGTGCGCTGCGCAAGCGCGTGTCCAGCTATTTCAGCAATAGCCCCAAGAGCCCGCGCACCCACGCCATGCTGGCGCAGGTGGCGCGCATGGACGTCACCGTCACCCGTACCGAGGGCGAAGCGCTGCTGCTGGAGAACCAGCTGATCAAATCGTTGGCGCCGCGCTACAACGTGTCCCTGCGCGACGACAAGAGCTATCCCTACGTGCTGCTCACCACCGAACAGTGGCCACGTATCGCCATGCATCGCGGGCCGAGGGCGGTGCCGGGGCGGTACTTCGGACCGTATCCGGGCGTCGGCGCGGTGCGCGATACCCTCAATCTGATGCAGAAGCTGTTCAAGATCCGCAATTGCGAAGACAGCGTGTTCCGCAATCGCACCCGGCCTTGCCTGCAACACCAGATCGGCCGTTGCAGCGCGCCCTGCGTGGGTTTGGTGGATGCATTGGACTATTCGGAATCGGTGCGCCGCGCCTCCCTGTTCCTGGACGGGCGCAGCGATGAGCTCACCAGCGAACTGAGCAATGCGATGGAGGCGGCCAGCGCACGCCTGGAGTTCGAGCAGGCCGCGCGCCTGCGCGACCTGGTCGGTTCGCTGCGCAGCATGCAGTCGCGCCAGTATGTGGACGGCCGTGCGGCCGATCTGGACGTGCTGGCCTGTGCCATGCAGGGCACCGGCGCCTGCGTGCTGCTGCTGGCCTTCCGCGATGGCCGCAACCTGGGTACACGGTCGTTCTTCCCGAAGACCAATGGCGAAGACAGCGCGGCCGAAGTGCTGGCCGCCTTCGTTTCCCAGTATTACGCCGAGCAGACCCCGCCACGGGAAATCGTGCTGGACCGCGAAATTCCCGATGCCGCGCTGATCGAAACCGCGCTGTCGGCGGCCGCCGAGCGCAAGGTGCAGCTGAAGTGGAACGTGCGCGGCGAACGCGCCGGCTACCTGCAACTGGCCGTGCGCAACGCCGAGATCACCCTGGCCAGCGAGCTATCCAGTCGCAACGCGCAGCAAGTGCGCAGCGAAGCCCTGCGCGATCTGCTGGGCCTGGCAGAGCCGGCCAAGCGTATCGAATGCTTCGACATCAGCCACACCATGGGCGAGGCCACCGTCGCCTCCTGCGTGGTCTTCGACGCCAACGGGCCGGTGCGTTCGCAATACCGCCGCTACAACATCACCGGCATCGAACCGGGCGACGACTACGCGGCCATGCGCCAGGCGATAGAGCGCCGTTTCCGCCGCGCGGTGGAGGAGGGCGGGGTGCTGCCGGAGGTGCTGCTGATCGACGGCGG
>Ga0209257_1001653_pt1 | contig 25360 bp, 25 predicted proteins | sample AraplaCvi_mCL_r2_FD_184277 | JGI IMG/M metagenome (GOLD analysis project Ga0209257, IMG submission 184277) | Arabidopsis root microbial communities from North Carolina, USA - plate scrape MF_Cvi_mCL_r2 (SPAdes) (version 2) | ecosystem: Host-associated > Plants > Roots > Endosphere | place: USA...
GCCGAGCCGGCGAACAGGAGCGCCAGCGAAACCGCGGCAGGGCGAACAAGCTTGGCGTACACGGTCACGGACATCCCCGTCAGTCGGTGGCGAGTTTGACCCGCAGAACTTGCGGGACTTTCGTGAAATTGAGGGCTTTGCCGGTCCAGGCGCCGCGCCCGACGACCATGGTAAGCGCTGTCGTCGCGGGAACCGACCCGCCCAGCATTGTGACATCGCAACAGGACGGCATTCAGCTCCTCCCCAGGAGACCTTTTCGGGCGCGCTTGTTCGCGCCTCCCCTTCCCGCCTCAGATCGAACGGGTGGGGCAATCAATAGTCATATTATAACCCATATCAAGCCATTTATGGGCGCGAAGGCGGCCGGCGAGCGGTCTGCGCCTAGTCCGCTACGGCGACTCGATTGACGGCGCTGATCTGGACCCGGCGGGCAGGCAAGCCGTCGGTTTCCACCTCTATGGTGATGGGGCCGGCTTCGGAGCCGGCGCGCACGACCGCGACGGCCCGGCCGTGGAAGGTTTTGCGCTTGCCGGACTGGAAGCTCGACGCGTCGCGCGGATCACCGTTGCCGAGGCCGGCCAGGGTCCCGGCTCCGAACACCTTCACGCGCACCTCCCGATCGCCGGCGCCTGCATAGACAGGGACGCCGCTCGCATCCACCAGCGCGACCGTGACGTAGGCCAGGTCTTCGCCATTCGCGCTGAGCTGCGCGCGGTCCACGGACACCTCGGCCAGGACGGGCTGACCCGCGGTCTGCAAGGACCAGCGGCCCGCCTCGCGCCCATCGCGATAGCCGACGGCCAGGAGCCGCCCCGGCGCATAGGGAACCTTGTAGGCGGCCTTGTACTCGGTCTCGAGCCTGACCGTCTTGCGGCCAAGGCTCTTGCCGTTGAGGAACAACTCGACCTCTGGGAACTCCGAATAGACGACCACCTCCAGCGGCTTGCCGTCCTGCCCCGGCCAGGTCCAGCTGGGGTGCACGTCGTCCAACGACCAGTCGAGGTGCGGAGGCGTGATCTTGTAGAAATGGCGGTCGGGCAGGTCCTCGGTCCCCTCGGGCTGCCTGACGAAGGCGGCGATCGGGTCGATGCCGGTCTTCCACAGGACCTGGCGATAGTAGGCCGCGGGCCGCTTGCGCCCGGTCGCATCGATCTCGCCGCAATAGGCCAGATGCCAGGGATAGGGCCCGAGCTTCTGCCAATCCTGGCTGTAGCCCATCCACCCGATGCCGGACTCGCCGAGATAGTCGATCGCGGTCCACACGAAGTCGCCCACGACCCACGGCATGGTCTCGACGGCCCGCCAGTAGGGGAACGCATCCTTGGGGAGGGACTCGGCCGTGTACATGGGCGTGTCCGGCAGCCGTTCGTGGTCCTTGGTGAACAGCTCGGCGTGATAGTTGTAGCCCGCCACGTCGAGCACGGCGGCCTGGGTCGTGCTGAGCGGCTGGTCGCTGTTGATCGCCTGGGTGATCGGGCGGGTCGGGTCGAGCATCCGCACGCGCGCGGCGAGGCGCTTGGCGGTCTCGACGCCTTGCGGCGTGCCGGTCTCGGGGATCTCGTTGCCGATGCTCCAGAGCAGGACGCTGGGGTGGTTGCGCCCGCTGACGACGAGGCTGTCGATGTCCCTCGCCCAGTCCGCGGCGAAGAACCGACTGTAGTCCTGGGCCCGCTTGCTCTTGTTCCAGGCGTCGAAGGCCTCGCTGATGACCAGCATGCCCAGTTCGTCGGCGGCCTCGAGCGTCGCCTGGCTCGCGGGATTGTGCGCGTTGCGGATGGCGTTGTAGCCGGCCGCCTTCATCAGGGCGACCTTGCGCCGGTCGGCGTCCGGCGCGCCGGCGGCGCCGATCATGTAGTTGTCGTGGTGGATGTTGCCGCCGCGCAGCTTCAGCGGATTGCCGTTGATGCGCAGACCGTGGCGCGCGTCGAACGTCACGGTCCGCAGGCCGAACCGGGTGCGTCGCGTATCAACCGTCACGCCGCCGATGCGCACGTCCTGGACGAGCGTGTAGAGGTTGGGCGCGTCCGGCGACCACAGGCGCGGACGCGACAACTCCATGGCTTGGGTCGTTTCCAGGAGCGCCCCCGGGGCGATCGAGCGGTCCTCGCGCGCCTCGGCCACAGTCGCGCCCTGCCCCGAGACCACGCGCGACACCAGCTGGATCGTCTGGCTCCTGGCGGAGCGGTTCCTGACCGCAGAGGTGACCGAAACGACGCCTCGCTGCTCCGTCGCCACGGGCGTGGTGACGAAGACCCTGTCGGGATCGAGGTGCACCCGATCGAGCACCTCGACGGTGACCGGTCGAATGACGCCGGAGCCGGCATACCAGCGCGAGGAAGGGTCGGCATGGCGGGCGCGCACCGCGATCACGTTGTCGCCGGCCCGCACCTTACCGGTCAGATCCAGGGAGAAGGCGGAGTAGCCGTACGCGCGCCGCGTCAGGTGCTCGCCGTTCACCCACACGTCGGCGTCCATGTAGATGGCTTCGAAATTCAGCCGCACGACCTTGGCGGCTTCGGCCGTCGTCAGCGTCAGGTGGCGACGATACCAGCCGACCCCGCCGGCCAGGTAGCCCGAGTCCTGTCCGGCGACCATGTTCGGCTCAAACGGCGGGCTCCCGTCCGCCTTGTCGAGGATCGACCAGTCGTGCGGCACGGCGACCTTGCGCCAGCCCTTGTCGTCGAACACCGGCCGTTCGGCGCCTTTGCTCTCGCCTTTGTGGAACAGCCAGTCCTGCGAAAGACTGCGCGTTTCGGCCTGGCCCGGCGCCGCCCATGAACACAGCGCCGCGGCGCATATCGCCGCCAGGGTCATTCGTCGCGACACCGGGTCCGCCTTTCAAATCTGCATTCGATCGTTGCGGCCGCGAGCGGCTAGACCAGCCCGCGTCCCTTGATCCGGATCGCCGGCGCAAACGCCCCGGAAGCGGCTGGCGGAAGCATCAGCCGAAGCGCGTCTGCGTCCCGGCGGAACTTGAGCTCCGGGCCGCCGAGGAGGTCGATGCGCTCGATGACGGCGCCGGGAAGCGCGTTCTTGCCCAGCGAGGCGATGGCGCTTTCGCGCTCCGGCCAGTCGAGGAAGATCGCGTAGAGCGTGTCACCCTTCTTGGTGAAGCGAATGTCCTCGGCGGTGAACGGCTTCTGCTTGTCCTCGCCGAAGGCTCCGGGCGGCGGCGGCTTGGTCGGGCCTTCGCCATACTTGCGCCACGGCCTGGTTTCGAAGATGGCCTCGCCGTTGCGCCGGGTCCAGACAGTGAACTGGTCGAGGATCGCCTCTTCCTTTTCGTCGATCGTGCCGTCGCCGCGCACGGGCACGTTGAACAGCAAGGTGCCGTTCTTAGACACGACGTCCGCCAGGATCTGCGTGACCTGCTTGGCGCTCTTGTAGCCGCCGCTCTCATAGGTGGGCCGCGAATAGTGCCACCAGCCGATGCAGGTGCAGGTCTGCCAGGGCGTATCCAGGATGTCGTCGAGGACGCCACGCTCGACGTTCCAGGTCAGCGCCCGCCGGGCGAAGGCGTCCAGCACGCCGCCGGTCATGACGACGTCCGGCGATCCGCGCCACTCGACGGCCTTGTTGTAGTAATGGGCGACCGCTTCCAGGCCGTAGTTGCCGAAGGGCACGCCGGCATGGTCCATGAACATCAGGTCCGGCTTGTAGTCCTCGACGATCTGCTTCTGCCGCAGCAGCCATTTCTCGACGAACCGGAGGTTCGCGGTCGGGATGCCCTCGAGCCACTCGCCGTCCCGCTTCGCATGCCATTCCATCAGCTCCTGGGTCGAAGCGATGCCGTTGGGCGGCACATAGTAGGGCCCGGTGTACAGCTCCTGGGGGTCCAGCCCTTCCCAGTATTTGCCCTTGCCGTGGTGCTTGCGCAGCCAATAGGCGTCGTAGCGCTGGCCGCGCATCGGGCCCTCGGCGTCATAGCCATAGGCCGGCTGATACCAGTGCCAGGCGTGGCCGGAGTGGTTGGACACGCCGAACCTCAGCCCGGCCTCGCGCGCGGCCTTCTCCCATTGGGCGAGGATGTCCTTCTTCGGGCCGACCCGGGTGCTGTTCCACTCGTGGTGCTTGCTGTCGAAGAGGTCGAGATTGTCGTGGTGGCAGCCCATGCCGACGAAGTAGCGCGCTCCCGCGGCCGCATACTTGCGGACCAGATCGTCGGGCTGCCAGTTCTCCGCCTTCCACTGGCCGATGATGTCGATGAAGCCGGTCTGGCTCGGATGACCATAGCGTCGCAGGTGGTTCTGATAGGCCGTCTCGCCCTGCTCCCACGGCTGGCGCCCCTGGATGTACATGGCGCGCGCGTACCAGTCGCCAAACTCGGGCTGGCACTGCGGTCCCCAGTGGGCCCAGATGCCGAGCTTGGCGTCCCGGAACCATTCCGGGTGGCGATAGCCGGCGGCGAGCGAATTCCAGTCCGCCTGGAACGGCCCGCCCGTGGCGGCTTGCGACGTCGCAGGCGCGCCGGCGAGGGCGGCGGCCGAACCGGCCAAGAGAACATCGCGTCTGGTCGGCATGGCCCCCTCCGTAGGACTGGGATCGAAGTGATGCTTAGCGGTAGGCGCCCAGCCGGACCTTGAGCAGGGTCGGCTTCGTCAGGTTGAGCCCGTAGTCGACCTGGTCGCCGTTCCAGCGGCGCTTCATGACCCATCGGCCGTTCTGGAACGTCCCTTCCTCGACACTCAGATATTGGACGTTGTCGCCCGGCTTCGGCTCGGCGAGGCCGAAGCCGATGCGGGTTTCCGACCCGGCCAGCAGGAACTCGTCGGGCCCGAGCTGGATGAGCGCAGCGCCGCCCACCGGTCGGTCCTTGTTCGGGTGCGGGGGCATCTTCATCGAGGCGGGATCGCCGAACGACCACAGGCCATACTGCGCGGTGATCCTCCAACGGCCCAGGACGGCGGATTGGTCCGAGGCGTCGTCGCCCTTGGCAAAGCCGAGGGTGGGGTGCTCGAACGCGAGCCGGGCCCAATCCCGTGCGATCGGCGCCATCAGCGCGAACTTGGAGGCGAAGGCGCCGAGGTTCTCCGGGCTGAGGTCCTTCGCGCCCAGGGGAAAGTTGGAATAGGTCGGGTCCGTGCCGAACGGCGCCCAGCCGATCGCGCCCTTGCCGAGCGCCAGCCAGAAGTAGCGCGCGAAGTCGAGGTCGTTGCCGGTTTCCGGAACGAACAAGGGATTGTCAGATCTCGCCATGCGGTCGAGCTTGCCGTTGTAGGTCTTGTAGTCGCGGTCGTAGAGGTCGGGCGCGGCGGTCGCGACGTGCGGCGCGGCCGCCTTCCACACGTCCAGCACGGGCCAGTCGGCGCCGCCACTCGCCCCGCCGCCCCCGCCCGCCTTCGGGTCGAAGGGATTGCTGGCCACGACGTTGACGTACATCGGCAGGTTCAGCTCCGCCTGGCCGGCCGCGGCGATCTCGTCGATGTATCGGGCGGTGTGCCAGGCGTTGAACGCCGTGTCGGCCTTCCAGTCGAAGACCTGGCTCCAGGTTCCGCTCTTGCCGACCTTGCGCGCCAGCTCGGCCGGGATCGGGCCCGCGAACAGCCGGTTCGCTTCGGGCGAGAAGTCACGCGGGCTGCCGTAGCTTCCGACCTCGTTCTCCGGCTGCACCATGATGACCGTGTGTTCGGGGTCGATCTCGCGGATGCGCCGCATCACCGCCACGAACGCACGCTTGTCGGCCTCCAAGGTATTGCGGCTGTGCGGGGTCGGCACGTAGTGCGTCTTGCCGTCCTTGGTCCTCATGCGGGGGAAGCGCTTGGCGTCGGACTTCACCCATTCCGGCATGTAAGCCCCGCTGGTGTTCTTCCAGGAGCCGAACCAGAGCAGGATGAGCCGGACGTTGTTCTGGCGGGCCTCCGCGACCACCGTGTCGAGCCAGGAGAGGTCGAACCGGCCCTCGACCGGCTCGACCTGCTCCCAGGCGACCGGGATCTCGAGCGTGTTGGCGTGAAGCGCGCGGATCGTCGGCCAGACTTCCGGCAGCATCGCCGGATAGTTGCTGGAATTGTTCGCCTGTCCGCCGAGGATCAGGAACGGCGCGCCATCGACGTAGAGCGCGTGACGCCCGTTCTTGGTGACGACCTGCGGGAGCGGCGCCTCAGCGCCAAACGCCGCGACCGGGGCGCTGGCAATGATGGCGCCCACCGCGGCGCCGGTGGTCACGCCGCGCCAAAACGGACGCAAGACGGCTGTCGGCCTCAAGAGACTCTCCTAGTCGCGCGCTGGCTCTCGCTGCGGCGGCCGCTGGGCCCGGCGCCGGGTCTCATGACGGTCTGCCGCGGTGCTCATGCGGGCTCGAGCGAGGGCGCCTTGCAGTTCGCTTCGATGAATCCCTCGTGCGAGGGCATGCCGCTCACGACCCTGCTGGTGAACTCGCGGATCTGGCCCAGCGTCTTGCGGACCTGTTCCAGGTCCGGCACGTCGGCGAGCGGATCGTAGGCCTTGGGCCACACGCCCTGGCCGAGGAGCACGGCGAGCCAACTCGGCTCCAGGAACAGCTGGCCGTCGTAACGGGCCATGCGGCCGCGGTTGCGGAACAGCTCGATTCTGTGCCGCAGGCTGTCCGGGATCTCCATCGTGCGGCAGTGGGTCCAGAACTCGGAATCCGTGCGTTCGTTCGCATGGTAGTGCAGCACGATGAAGTCGCGGATGTGCTCCCACTCTTCCTGGGTGAGGCGATTGTATTCGTCGGCCGAGGCCTGGTCGTGGTCGTCCACGGGCATCAGGGCGAGCAGGCGAAACACGCCGGTCTGAACCAGGTGGATGCTGGTGGACTCCAGCGGTTCCATGAAGCCTGAGGCGAGCCCCAGCGCCACGCAGTTCTTCACCCACGCCTGCTTGCGGCGGCCGGCGACGAAGCGCAGCGGCCGTGGATCGGCCAGGGCGCGTCCATCGAGGTTGGACAGCAGGATCTGCGCGGCCTCGTCGTCGCCCATGAAGCCGCTGCAGTAGACGTGGCCGTTGCCGATACGGTGCTGCAGCGGGATCCGCCACTGCCAGCCCGCCTTGCGCGCCGTGGAACGCGTGTAGGGCGTGAGCGGGGAGACGCTTTCGCAGGGAACGGCGAGGGCTCGGTCGCAGGGCAGCCAGTGCGACCAGTCTTCGAAACCGCTCTTCAGCGTCTGCTCGATCAACAGGCCGCGGAACCCCGAGCAGTCGATGAAGAAGTCGCCCTCGACCAGCTTGCCGCCGGCGAGCTCTACGCCGGTGATGAAGCCGTCCTCGGGCCGTTGCCGCACCGAGACGATGCGGCCTTCGATCCGCTCCACGCCACGGGCCTCGGAATAGGCGCGCAGATAGCTGGCGTAGAGCCCGGCGTCGAAGTGGTAGGCGTAGGCCAGGACGGCCTCAGGCGGCACGTTGGGCGGCGGAGTAGCGAACTTCCCCGCCTGGGCGGCCACGGTGGCCAGGGAGTAGTCGCCGATCTCGCTCGCGTCGCCCTGGGCGCGCAGCCGCAGCCAGAAATTGTGGAACGAGACCGCGTCGATGTTCCGCCCATGCATGCCGAATGGGTGGATGTATTCGTGGCCGAGACGCGTCCAGTCGCGGAACTGGATGCCAAGCTTGAAGGTCGCCTGGGTCTGTCGGACAAAATCGCGTTCGTCGATGCCCAGCAGGCTGTTCAGGAACTGGATCGGCGGAATGGTCGCCTCGCCGACGCCGACGATCCCGATCTCATCGGACTCCACCAGACGCACGCGCCCTTTGCCCTTCAGGGCGTGAGCCAGGCAGGCCGCCGCGATCCAACCGGCGGAGCCGCCGCCGACGACGACGAAGGTGCGGGAAACGGGATCACTCATAAGGTCTGGCTCGCCTTAGTTGGCTTGCGACACGGCTCCGAACCCTACCTGCCGGCCGCGGCGCCCGCCAGCGAAGGAGGAGGCCCCTGCCGACGCGGGGAAGGGTCGCGTCGGCAGGGCGCGGGCGCGCGGGGGGAGGACGCGCTCTAGAACGTGGCCCGGAGTACGACCGAGTAGCGGCGGTCGGTCTGCACCCAGTTGTGGTAGCTCTTCCCCTGTTCCGGATGGCCTGGATAGCTGACCAGGATCCGGCTCTCGGCGTTGGCCAGGTTCACGCCTTCCACGCCAATCTTCACGTTCTCGTTGACGCTGTAGAAGACCGAGGCGTCCAGCTGGCCATACCGGTCGAACCAGGCCGGGATGTTGAGGTTCGCCGCCACCGTGCTCAGCAGGTAGCGCGAGCGCCAGTTATATGCGACGCGCGCCGAGACCGGCCCATGGTCGTACAGGAGGGCCACGTTGTAGGCGTACTTCGACAGCCCCTCCAGCGGCAGGTCCGAACTGGTCCCGCTCGTGACGGCGTTGGTCTGGGTGGTGTCGAACGGATTGGCGGCGGCGTTGCGCGCCCCCTTGCTGTCTATGAAGGTGAAATTGGCCTGCGCCCCCAGGCCCTTCAAGGCGCCCGGCAGGAAATCATAGTACTGTTGGTAACCGGCTTCGAAGCCCTGGATCTTCCCGTGACCCGCGTTGTAGGGCTGCGTCACCAGCGCCGTTCGGGTCACCCCGTTGTTCGTGAACGACCGGTTGATCGCCCCGTTCGTGATGAAGTTGTAGACGTCCTTGTGGAACACCGCGAGCGTCAGATTGCCCGTCGGCGCGAAGTACCACTCCAGCGACACGTCGAACTGGGTCGACCGGATCGGCTTGAGCTGCGCGTTCCCGCCGTTGGCCGTATACTGAAAAACGCAGTTGCCCGGAGCGCCCGTCGGAATGGACGACGTGCAGTTTCCATTCACGAGGAAACCCATAGTCGGCGAGATGTTGAACGTCGGTTGCAACTGATTGAAGTCTGGCCGGGTGATCGTCTTGGCGGCCGCGAAGCGAATCTGCAGCTCCGGGGTGAGCTTCAGCCGCAGGTTCAGGCTGGGCAGGACGCTCCAGTAATCGCGGCCTTCCTCGATTGGTGTGCGCAACCCATTGGCGAACAGGAGGTCCTGGGCCAGCGCTGGCGAGGTCGGATCGAAGCTGCCTGACGGAAGGGCGATGGTCCGCGCGCCGCGCCCCTCGGCCTTGGTCTGGACGATCCGCACCCCGACGTTGCCGTCGAACTCGCGCTCCTCGCCGCCCAGCATGATGTCGTGCCCGAAGTTCAGGACGGCGTAGCCGCCGAATGTGTCCTCGGTCTGGTAGTTGATGTTACCGCCGGACCCGGAGTTGGCCCGGGCCGCGAAGTCGCCGTCGAACGGCCGCCAGCCGCCGCCGTACTGCGCGGCGACCGCGCCGACGATGTCGCCGCCCCGCGTGAAGTCGTTCAGCAGCGACGTGGTCGGGTGAACGAACGTCGCCGGCAGATTCACCTTGCCGCGGAAGTAGTTATTGAAGGTGAACACCTCATTGTAGCCCTTCAGCGCAGAGATGTTGTTGACCGACGGGCCGCCGCCCCAGCTGGGCGCCACGGTCGACCAGTTGAAATTGGTCTCGCGCGTGGTCGCGCGCCGGTGCGTGTTCCGCACGCCGAAACGGAAGTCTTCCAGCCATCCGCCGTCGTCGAACTGGTAGGTGACGTCGACGCGCTCCGCCCATTGGTCGGCCGTGTTGAAGTCGTGATAGTCCATGGCCGCGAGCAGGTAGTAGTTGGCCGGGTCGTGGAAGAACGCCTCGCTGTTGTTCGTGGTGATCACCGGGTGCTTGCCCGAGACGTCGAGGCTCGCCGGCGAGGCGTCGCCGTTCACCGAGTTGAAGGCCGTGAAGTCGAAGGTCTTCGTCTTCGCCCGCACGTACTGGACGTCCGCACTGATCGACAGCCGGTCGGTGACGTCGAACTTCGAGTGCAGCGCGTAGTCGGTGGTGATCGAGGTCCGCTCGTTGTACCGCGCATCGATCAAGCTGCTGGACAGAGTCGTCCCGCCGGGCGACCCGGCCAGCGTCCCCTTCTGGAAGAAGCCGCTGGCGTCATAGGTGAAGCTCGTACCGGCGGCCGGGCCGTCGCCCGAGCCGGGATTGAAACCCACGGCGTGCTCGTCCATCCCCAGCTTGGCCTTGGAGCGCAGGAACTGGAAGGATGTCTCCCAGCGGTCGTTCGGCCGCCATTGCAGAGCCACCGCCTGCCCCTGGCGCAGTCGGTCGATGTCGAGCCGGCGATAGCCGAAGCCGCCCGGGACATAGACCGTGCGGCCCGGAACCAGGTCGGTGCGGATATAGGAAGGATCGACCGAGATGGTGTCCTGTCTGCTGGCCAGCTTCGAGTGGGTCAGGTCGATCAGCACACCGATATCGCCGATGGCCGTGTCCCAGCGGTCGCTGTAGAGCACCGAAGCGGTGGGCTTCCATTTCTTGCGCACGTCGCCGCGACTGACGTCCGCCGAGACCGAGACGATCCGGCCGTCGGCGTCGAACGGCATTCGAGTGCGCAGGTTGACGGTTCCCCCGATGCCGCCCTCGATGATGTCGGCCGCGGGGTTCTTGTAGACGTCAATGCCGGCCATCAACTCCGGCGGAATGGACTCGAAGCTCAAGGCCCGGCCGTTCTTGGCCGAGAAGCTGTCGCGCCCGTTGAGTTCGCCGCGGATCAAGCTGATCCCGCGGATCTGCACGCCGCTGCCCTCAACGGACAGGCGGTCGGCGTCACGCGGCTCGGAGGTGCGCCCAATCGTCACCCCGGGAACCCGCTGCAGCGCCTCGGTCACGCTCCGGTCCGGCAGGGCCCCGATATCGGTGGCCGTGATCGAATCGACGATCTGCGGCGATTCCTGCTTGAGCTTCTGAGCCGACTGGAGCGCGGCGCGCTGGCCGGTGACCACGAGCTCCTCCACGGTCTCCGCCTCGTCGGCGGCCCAGGCGGCGGTCGTGGAAAGCGCTGTCAACGCGAGGACAGACGCCCCCAGCATCATGGCGTCGCGATACGACGGCATCGGTGTTCCCTCCCGGACACTGTTTCTTGTTCGACGAGCCGTTTTGAGGCGGACTCGACCGCCCGTTCGGCGGTAGCGGTACCATTAGTCATATTATAAACCGCGACAAGCGGTTTTTTCGAAATTGACATGTAAACCCCGCGCGCCGGGGTGAGGCCTGCGGTCGCACCCCGGCGAAGCCGCACGACGTCCTGTCCCGCGATGCGGACAGCGCGCGCCCGCGGCGTTCTGCGCACACCCTCCCGTGTTCGCGCGATCACCTTTGACGTGGGCCGGAACAGCCTCTTCGCCGCGAGGTTGGTCTGCGGGGCGCCTAGGAGGTTGCCATGAGCACGAACGGATTGGAGGTCTTCGACAAGACGCTCCAGACCACGCACATCTGGCTCGGCGAACTGATGTCCGAGCTCGGCGCGGATCGTCACCAGGCCTGGAAGGTGCTGAGCACCGTGCTGCACAAGCTCCGCGACCGGCTTCCCGTCGAGCTGGCCGCCCACCTCGGGGCTGAGCTGCCGCTGCTGATCCGCGGGGTCTACTACGACCAGTTCCAGCCCACCCGTCAGCCCAGTGAATGCCGCAACCTCGAGGCGTTCTGCGCCGAGGTCGGCGAATGGCTGCAGGACGGCCGCCCGGTCGATGCCCGCGCGGCCGTGGACGCCGTCTTCCGGGTCCTGTCGCATCAGCTCTCCGCGGGGCAGATCACGAAGGTTCAGGCGGCCTTGCCGACCACGATCCGGGAGGCCTGGCGCGCCGCCGCCACGGGCGCAGGCGGCAAGCCCCAGGAGGCTGTCGATGGCGCCAAACGCGCATCGCCGCCGTTCCCGCCCGCCGAGCTGGTCAGCCCGCATGCGGCGGGGTGAGCCCGCCGCCGATGTCCGATCCCGAGCCAGGCAGACCAGAGGAGACGCCGGTGACGGATCCGCCACCGAGCCTTGCGTCGGATCCGCTCTCCGGGACCGGTGCGGCCCACAGGAATCACGGCCGCCGTCGAGACGGATGGACCTGGACGATCTACATGGTGCTCGCGGTGCTGGCCTTCGTCATGGCGCTCCTGCTGCTCGGCCCGCCGTCACCCGCGCCGCACATCCCGCCGGGCTAGCCGTCCAGTGTGAAGCCGACCTTCAGGGTGACCTGGTAGTAGGAGACCTTGCCCTGATCGACCACGCCGCGGGTTTCCAGGACCTGGAACCAGCGGATGTTGCGCAACGTCTCGCCGGCGCGGGTCAGCGCCGACTGGATCGCGTCCTCGATCGAGGTCGCCGACGATCCGACGAGCTCCAACACCTTGTAGACGTGCTCGCTCATGGTCGTTCCTCCGGAGGTTCTCGCCCCGACATCGGAGTCTTGCGCTCAAAAGCGCGCCCTAGGAAGCGACGGAACGCCCTAGCGCGAGCCGCCGCCGCCCGGCGGCTCGAATCCCACCGGCAGGTAGCCGCGAAGGAAGGCCTCGACGGCGACGCTCACCGGGCCCGAGATCGGCCGCCGACCGGCTTCCATTTCGAGGATGCGGCTCTGCCCGTGCTTGTCGGCCGAGGCGAACCGCAGGGCGCGCGCCAAGTCGGCCGGCGACCATCCCATGGCCTCGCGCGCCTGCCTCAAGTGGTCGCCAGTCTCGATCATGCGCCCTTACTCCCGGCCCCGCCGCCTCACCATGGCCCCAAGGGCCTGTCCAGGGTCAAGACGCGAGGAAGCCGGGCAATGCGGCGGCCTGCCTCACCCAGTCGCCCAGCTGCGCCTCGTCCAGGTCGTCACCCTCGCGGATATCGAGGTAGCGCACCTCGTCGTGCTTGCTGGCGCTGGGCGGGACCGGCCGCAGCGCGCGCCCGCGGAAGAAGGTCACTTTGACGTAGCGGGTGAAGACGTGGAACGACAGGAACCAGCCCTGCCCCTCGACGCCATAGAACGGCGAGTTCCACTTCACCGCCTTGCGCACGCCCGGCAGGGTCCGCGTGATGAGCGCGTCGAGGCGCTCGCCCACGTCGCGCTTCCAGCCCGGCATGGCGGCGATATAGGCCTGCACCGGGGCGTCGCCGTCCGCCTTGGCGATCTGCGGATTGCCGCCCGAGAGCAGGACGGGCTCGGTGCCGCCCTTCTGCGCGCGTTTCATGGCTTCGACGTCTGCGCCTTCGGTCGCGCGGCCGCGGGCTTCTTCTTCGGCTTGCTCTGGTTGTACGCGATGGCGGCGCGGACCAGATCCTTCAGCGCCCGCTCGTCGATCCGGTCGCCCTCGAAGACGTCGATCGCCCGCCACACCTTGCCGCCGAAGCCGTTGTTGAACAGCTTGTCGGGGTCCGGCAGGCTGGCGCCGTGGGAGAAGGTCAGCTTCACCTTGTCCTTGTGGGGGTTGCCGACCGCGATCATGCCGTCGCGGGACCACACGGGACTGCCCATCCATTTCCAGTCCTCGACGATCTCCGGATCGGCTTCGAGGATGGTCTTGCGGAGGCTGGCGAGCATCTTGCCGCGCCAGTCCGGGGTTTCCGCGATCAGCTGGTCGATGCGTTCGGATGGGGTCATGCGATCCTCGTCGTCTGGTCCCGTTGCCCGCGCCGCTTCGTGTACGGCAGCACGAACAGATACAGCCCGGTGAACAGCAGCAGGAAGAGCGGGACCAGCGCCAGCAGGTAAACCCAGAAGGCGGGCTGCCGCTGGCCCAGGGCGAAGATGACGCCCGTGTTGACGATCACGCCCGCCGTGAAGGCCATGGACAGCCACCGGTGGATTTGCCGAAACCACATGCTCCAGTTCAACGGAACCTCCCTAGAAAGACGAGCCGAAAGCGGCCCCTAATCCACGCGCTCGACGACCTGCTCCAGGTTGGCGAAGAACTGCCGCCACCCGGCGATGGCGCCGCCGTAGGCCTGCTTCTGACCCGGCCGGAAGCCGGCCTGTTCCATCCGCAGGTGCGTCCCCGCGCCGGTCGGCGTGAGCGTGAACGTCACCACGCTCTGCAGATCGAAGGCCGCATCCTCGTGCTTGAAGTTCCAGGTGTAGGACAGCGTCCGGTTGGGCTCGATCGCGAGGACCTCGCAGTCGAGCACCCCGCCCCAGTCGCCGCGCAGGTTGAACCGGTGGCCCACAACGGGCTGGAAGTCGTTCTTCATCAGCCATTCCTCGATCAGGTGCGGCTGGGTGAGCGCACGCCAGAGCTTCTCCGGCGGATGCGGGATCTCGCGTTCGACCACGACGGCGCGGGTTTCGGTCATAGTATCGGTCATTGATCCATCCTCTTGAGCAGATCTTCCAGGTCGTCGAACCGGGTCTCCCAGAACCCGGCCATCTGGCTGGTCCAGTCGATCAGCGGGGCCAGGGCGCCGCGCTTGGCGCTGTAGTGCGTCTGCCGGCCTTCGGGGCGGTCGCGCACCAGCCCGGCCTGCTTCAGGACCCCCAGATGCTTCGAGACGGCCGGCTGCGAGATCCCCGCCCCCGCCGTCAGGGCCCCCACCGTCTGCTCGCCTTCGCGGCACAGCCGCTCGAACAGCGCCCGTCGGGTCGGGTCTGCGAGGGTTCTGAAGAGCACGTCGTGGTCGTTCGGCATTGGGACGCATAACTCACTGGCTATGAATTTGACTCATAACCAGCAAGCTATGTGTTGGTCAAGCGGGAACCGCAGGCCTCAGCGGCGCAGGATGACGGTGCCTTCGAGCATGAGCAGCCGCTTCACCGGTGGCCGGAGCGCGCGGTCGAAGCTGTCGAGCACGTCCAGCGCCCAGCGCGGGAGGGTGGCGTCGTCGCGCCCGGTGACGGAGCGCACCTGCAGACCGGCCACGTCCCGGTAGAGCGTCTCGTGGTCGTTGTGCGGCACGAAGGCCACGTCGAGGAAGCCCAGGGCACGCGCCCCCGCCTCCAGCGACTCCCGCGAGAACAGCCACTTCTGGTCGAGTTGGGCGAAAACGGGATCGGCGCGGTCGGGCAGCGTGCGTTTGGCCAGGTCGTCGATCAACGTCCGCAGGGCGCCGGCGACGTCGGGGCTCAGGGGGACGTCGGGCCAAAGCGGGGCTTCGGCGCAGATCCGCTCATAGGCCAGCCGCAGGACCCCGTGGCCGTCGAACGGCGCGAGGAAAATCGCGTGCCCGCCGGGGCGCAGCGCGCGGGCGGCCGCGGCCAGCACCAGGTCCGGATCGTCCATCTCGTGCAGGCAGCCGACGCCGCTCACCAGGTCCACCGACCCCGCGGCCACCGGGACGCGGTCCGCCTCGGCGAGCACGCCCATGACGCGATCCTCGGCCATCAACTCCCGGGCGAGGCTGGTGACGGACGCCAGCAGCATGGTCGAGAGGTCGCTGGCCACGACGCCGGCCTGCGGCAGGAGGTTGAGCCAGGGTCCCACCGATCGCACGCCGTCCCCGCTCCGCAGGTCCAACACCAGGGCCGGGGCCGCGCGGTTCACCCCCGCGGCGTCCAGCGCCGCCGCCAGCAGCCCCTCGAAATGGCGGCTGACGCCGGCCCCGCCGCCGGACCGCGTCGAGGCGGTGAGGTTGACCCGCGCCTCCGCGTCCATGCTCCAGGTGAAATCGGGCGGTGACCATACGCTGCCGCCCTCCCAGACCAGACCGGCGGGGAAGGCCGGCAGCGCCCAGTCGGGCAGTTGCGCCGGTCGAACTGACGCGGCGACACGAGGGCTGTTCTCGACGGAGAGCGCGGCGGGCATGATGATTCCTACGCAAGCGCGGAACTCTGTCCGCGCGAAGGCTTGCCCCGCCCGGAAAAAGCCACAGACCGGACAGCGATGCAATAATAAAAGCACTAGTAAAAACGCAACATTCGCGTGACGGAATGAAGCGGCCGGCGCGCGAGAAAGGGTCGCGGCTAGTAGCTGTCCGGGAAAGCTTCCGAGATCAGGGCGGCGAAGACCATGCCGGCCAGGGCCGCGCCCTCGTCGCCGTGAGCGGCGGCCACGCGGTCGAGCTCGCCGCGGCGCTCGCCGAGCTCGACCGCGTGGAACATCAGCCGCCGATAGGCGTGGAACGTGGCCTCGCGCAGCCGCGACCGCTCCACCTGGATCTGCGAGGCGTCGGCGTCGGGGCTGGGTGTGGTCAGGAACGGGAAGCAGACCCGGGCCTGCAGCCGGCCGCCGCGCGCCAGGTTGCTGAGCACGATATCGTAGGGCGTGGCGGCGTGCGCCGGGTCGTCCAGCTCGGCCAGCAGCCGGGCCTTGACGGTCCCGCGCACCAGGTACGCGCTCGCGCCGGCGAAGCGGGTGCGGGCCAGGTCGTGCAGCAGGAAATTCCCGCCCTTTGCCAGCGTCGGCCATTGGCGGGCGAAGTGGGCCATCAGCGCCAGGTCGGTGGGCATCACCTCGCTGAACAGCACCTCGCACGCCGGCGTCGCGGCCATCATCCGCATCAGCAGCCCGAAGGCCCGCGGCGAGAACTGGGTGTCGTCCTCGATGATGAAGACGTCGTCCGGATCCTGCACGGTGGACGCCAGCGCCTTGCGGTGGCTGAGCCAGCAGGCCCGTTCCGAAGGCGTCAGCGGCGCCGGCGGATCGGTGATCTCAGCCGCCTCGATCGCCGGGATGCGCACCAGCTCCCAGCCCGCCGGCGCCGTGGCCGCGAAGTTCGCCTCGACGTGCGCCCGCCGGTCGGCGGCGCTGTCGCGGTTGATGTAGAGGCATCGCATTGTGGCCGGCCCTGGGGGTTGGCGGCGCCTGATTCCGGGCGCGCGTCGGACGCCCCACATCCGCCGAAAGCCGGCGGCGGCGCAAGACCGGCGCGCCGGAGCCCCGTCGAACGCCTTTGATGGCGCCTCGCGAAGCTGCTACCGACCGGCGCTCCCAGGCCCGCCGGCCCTGGCGGAGACGAGATGAGCCATCCCCTCGCAGACCTGGGCTATTCCGGACCGGCCGAGCCGCGCCCGATGCTGGAATTCGGCCTGCAGCTGCACCGCCAGCAGCGGCTCGCCGACGCCGAGCGCGCCTACGGCGAAGTGCTGGCGCTGGAGCCTGCCAACCCCGACGCCCTGCACCTGATGGGCATGGTCGCCTTCCATCGGCGCGACCTCGATCGGGCGATCGACCTGATCTCCCGCGCCATCGCCGCCGCGCCCGGCTCCGGGCCGATGCACAACAACCGCGCCAATGTGCTGGGCGCCATGGGGCGGTTGGAGGAGGCGCTGGCCGACTACGCGACCGCCACGGCCCTGCACCCGGCGTTCCCCGAGGCGCACATCGGCCGCGGCGACGCCCTGGCCCGGCTGGGCCGCTCGGCCGAGGCGGTGGAGAGCTATGACCGCGCGCTGACCCTGCGCCCCAGCCCCGACGTCTTCCACCGCCGCGGCGACGCGCTCTCCGCCGCCGGCCGCCTGCCTCAGGCGCTGGCCAGCTACGAGGCGGCGCTGGGGATGCAGCCGCAGCATGCGGCCGCGCAGCGCGGGGCCAGCGCGGCGCTCTACGGCCTGGGCGAGTTCGAACGCGCGCTGGCCGGCATCGATGCGGCCATCGCCATCGATCCGGCCAATCCCACGGCGCACTTCAACCGCGGCAACACCCTCAAGATGTTCAACCGTTTCGAGGAGGCGCTGAACAGCTACGACGTCGCCGCCTCGATCCATCCGACCTTCGCGGTCGCCAGGCACAACCTGGCGCTCTGCCAGCTGCACCTGGGCCAGGTGGAGGCGGGCTTCGCGACCTACGAGGTGCGCAAGCAGTGCCCCACCTTCGTCGACCCACGCTACCGGCTGGACCGTCCCTGGACCGGCGCCGAGGACCTGGCGGGCCGGACGCTCTTCCTGTTCCCCGAGCTGTTCCAGGGCGACCTGATCCAGTTCGCCCGGTTCGCGACGACCGCCGAGCGGCGCGGGGCGAAGGTCCGGCTGGCGGCGCCTGTGGCCATGCACCGCCTGCTGCGGAGCCTGAGCCCGACCCTGCAGCTGCTGCCGGAGGACGCTGTCCCCGACTACGACTACCAGGCCCCGCTGCTCAGCCTGCCGCACCTGCTGGGCGCGACCCTGGCGACCCTGGCCGACGAGGTCCCCTACCTTCACGCCGAGCCCGAGCGCGTCGCGCGCTGGAAAGCGCGCATCGGCGAGGCGGGCTTCAAGGTGGGCGTGGTCTGGCAGGGCAGCACCCTGCCCTACGCCATCCCGCTGCAGCGGTCGTTCCCGCTGGCCATGCTGCAGGGCGTCGCCCAGCTCCCCGACGTGCGGCTGATCAGCCTGCAGAAGGTCAACGGCCTGGACCAGCTCGCCACCCTGCCGCCGGGGATGACGGTGGAGACCCTGGGCGACGACTTCGATCCCGGCCCGGACGCCTTCGTCGACACCGCCGCCGCCATGGCCGCCTGCGACCTGGTCATCACCGTGGACACCAGCGTCGCCCACTTGGCCGGGGCGCTGGGCGCGCCCACATGGGTGGCCCTGCCCTACGTCGCCGACTGGCGCTGGCTGATCGACCGCCCGGACTCGCCCTGGTACCCGAAGAGCCGCCTGTTCCGCCAACGCGCCCGCGGCGACTGGCCCAGCGTGTTCCATGAGATCGAGGCGGCGTTGCGGGAGAGGTTGGCGGCTTGAGACGGTTGACTGGAGCGCCGGTCACCGACACGCTTAGCTCTCTAAGCAAATGGAGAGTGCGCCCGTGTCCCGCTTCGATTTCGGCAGCCGGTCGCTGAAGAGCGAGCCGCTGTGCATGGCGGCGTTCGAGGTGGGCGGCGAGATCATGGCGCTCGGCCAGTCGCCCTGGCGCAACCGCCGCGTCGGCTATGTCACCGGCGGCCGCTTCGAGGGGCCCAGGCTGCAGGGCGACATCCTGTCGGGCGGCGGCAACTGGTCGGAGAGCGGCGCCGGGCCGGACGGCGCCGCGGTGGGCACGTTCGACGCCCGGGTGGTCTGGAGAACCGACGACGGGGCGATGATCTACGTCACCTACTCCGGCCGCAGCCTGATCCCGGCCGATGTGGCCGCCGCCTTCCGCGACCCGGCCCAGCCGCAGGTCGACCCTTCCCGCTACCTGATCCGCATCGCCCCGGTCTTCGAGACCGCCGACCCCCGCTACGCCTGGCTCAACGGCGTCCTGGCCGTCGGCTGCGGCGAGCGCACGACCGCCGGCATCAACCACTTCATCTACGCGATCGGGTGATCATGGAGGCGCTCTCTCCTTCCCCTACGGGTGAGGAGAACGAAGCCTCAAGCCGACAGCCGCGCCGCCTCTGCGGTCAGGTTTTCGGACATCCGCTTCAGCACCGCCAGGCAGGTGTCGATGTCGGCGGCCGGAATGCCGGCGCCGGCGATCTCGTTGATGCGCTGGGCGGTCGGCATCAGCTCGGCCTTCAGCGTGTCGCCCCGGTCGGTGAGGAAGACGTTGACCTTGCGCCGGTCCGCCGCGTTGCGCTCGCGGCGGATGACGCCCAGCCTCTCCATGGCCGCCAGCACCGCCACGGCGGTGGGTTCGGTGACGTTGTTGAGCTGGGCCAGCCGCTTCTGGGTGGCGCCGTTCTCCTGCCAGAGCGCGCGCAGGAAGTACCAGAAGCCGCTCGAGAGGCCGGCCGGCGCGAGGTGGCCGTTCAGCACCCGGTCGAAGGCGCGGTGGCAGCGGCGGACCTGGAAGCCCAGGCTCCGTTCGGGGGCGAGGTCTTGGCCGGGGTTTGCCATCAGATCTTGAACGCTTCGAAGGTCTCGGGCGCGAACAGCTCCTCGGGCTGCAGCCTGCGCGACGAGAGCCCCTGTTCGTGGTGGTAGCGCAGGAAGGTGTCGAGCACGGCGCGGTTCTTCGCAAAGCCGTAGGGCCACCAGTCGTCGCCGAGTTCCGCCCGCGCCTCCTCCACCGCGGCCACCTGCCAGGGCAGCATGGTGGTCATGGCCGAAGTGACGGCCAGGTTGTCGTAGGTGAGCTGCTGGGCCGCCTGGAACGCCTTGAAGAGCGACTGCGCGATCCAGCGATTGGCCTCGTAGACGGATCTGCGGATCGCCACCACGTGCATGATCGGGAAAATCCCCGTGCGACGGAAATAGTCCTTCTCGACCGCCACGAAGTCCGGGAACAGGCGCTTCACGTCGTCGGGCCGCGAATAGAACGTGGAGGGCGTGCGGGCGGTGTGCAGGGCGTCGATCTCGCCGTCCGCCAGCATCTGCGACAGGGTCTGGTCGGGGCCGATCGGCGTCACGCTGAAGGCCGGCGGCAGGTTCAGCTTCAGCTTCTCGTCGCGCCCCGGCTCCTCCTCGCCGCCGGTGAAGTAGCGGACGCTGGTCGGTTCGACGCCGTATTCGTCGGCGAGGATGCCGCGGATCCAGACCGGGGCGGTCATCTGGTATTCCGGCACGCCGAACCGCTTGCCGATCAGGTCCTGCGGCTTGGCGATCCCGCTCTTCGTCGAGACGAAGATGCACGAGTGGCGGAAGAACCTGGACGGGAAGACCGGGATGGCGACGAACGCCGGATCCTCCCGCATCAGCGAGACGCAGTAGGACGACAGCGACATCTCGGCCACGTCGAACTCGCGGTTCCGCAGCATGCGGAAGAAGGTCTCCTCCACGTGCAGCGGCAGGAAGTTGAGGTCGATCCCTTCCGCCTGCACCCGGCCGTCGGCGAGCGCGCGGGTGCGGTCGTAGTCCCAGCAGGCCAGGGTGAGGCGCAACTTGCTCATGGGTGGTCCTCGATCTCGGTGATGGCGACCTCGCGCGCTTCGGCGGCCGAGCGCAGGATGGCCAGGCAGACGGCCAGGTTCTCGGTCCCCCAGGCGCCGTCGTGGATCGGCGGCCGGCCCTCGACGACCGCCGCCCAGAGTTCGTCGATCACGCCGTGGCGCGTGCCGGGGCCGACCGGCAGCTCGACCGTTCGCCGCGCCCGGGGGCCGTAGATTTCGACGCCGGCGGCGGTGAGGCGCAGGTCGCCGCCCTCGCAGGCCACGAGGACGAAGCCGAAATGCTCGTGGCCCACCGGCGGCGGGGCGGGCGCGGCGACGCCATAGGCGCGGGCGGCCTTCAGCTCGTCCTCCGGCGCGGTCCCCAGCCGGCGGCGCGCGACCGCGTAGGCCGCGGGGTCCTTGGGCCCGCCGGTCTCGCCGACCCAGCCCATCAGGGCGTCGGTGTCGTAATGGCCATAGCCGGAATAGGTCAGCACCGCCGACGCCCCGCCCTCGAAGGTCAGGAAGGCCTGGTAGGCGCCCTCGGTCGGCCGGGTCGGGTCCCAGGCGCCGGTCGCCGCCCGCACGCTCAGCACCGGCGCGCCCACCAGCCGGCGGACCACGTCGACTTGATGCGCCGCCTGGCTGAAGACCACCCCGCCGCCCTGGGCCGTGTCCAGCTCCTCCGGCCGGCGCGGGCGGTAGAGGAAGTCGGTGAAGGTCGTCGCCGTGACCATCCGCGGCCGCCCGAAGGCGCCTGAGGCGATGAAGTCGGCGGCCCAGGCGACGGGCGGGTCGAAGCCGTGGCTGGGCCCGACCAGCAGCTGGGCGCCGGCCGCCGTCGCCGCCTCTGTCATCAGCCGGCAGTCGGCGAGGCTGAGCGCCATCGGCTTCTCGACCAGCACATGCTTGCCGGCGCGGGCCGCCTGCAGCGCCAGCGCCACGTGCGCCTGGTGCGGTGCGGCGATGTAGACCGCCTCGACCTGGGGGTCCGCCAGCAGCGCCTCAGCGCCGTCGAAGGCCGGCGCGCCGAACTCGGCCTGGAACGCCGCCCGCGCCTCGTCCCGCGGATCGGCGGCGGCCACCAGCCGCACGCGCGGGTCGGCGGCCAGGGTCGGGCGGGTCAGGTCGAAGCCACGGCTGAGGCCGACGACGCCCAGGCGTAGCACGCGGTCGGCCATGCGGTCAGTCGTCCCCATCCCGGCGGGCCGCTGGACATCGCGGCCTCGATCCGTAAAATACTTCGCTATCTAAGTTTTGCAACGACCGTGATGGACGCCCTCCCATGAGACCCGCCGACAACGAACTGCTCTGCCGCGTCGAGGGCGAGGCGGCCATGGGTCAGGTGATGCGTCAGCATTGGCTGCCCGCCTGCATGGTCGAGGAGGTGGCCGAGGCCGACGGGACGCCGGTGCGCGCCCGCCTGCTGGGCGTGGACCTGGTGGTGTTCCGCGACAGCAAGGGCCGCGTGGGCGTGCTGGACGAGCGCTGCCCGCACCGGGGCGCGTCCCTGGCCTTCGGGCGCAACGAGGACTGCGGCCTGCGCTGCCTCTACCACGGCTGGAAGTTCGGCGTGGACGGCGAGGTCCAGGAGATGGCGTCCGAGCCCGCCGACAGCCGCATGCGCAACCTGCGCGCCAGGGCCTATCCGGCGCAGGAGGCGGGCGGCTTCGTGTGGGTCTGGATGGGCGACGCCGAGCAGGTGCGGCCGTTCCAGCCGCCGGCCTGGGCGCCCTCACCCTCCACCAGGATCTCCATCGTGAAGATGCATGCGGCCTGCAACTGGGCCCAGGTGCTGGAGGGGTCCATCGACAGCGCCCACTCCTCCAGCCTGCACTCCACCAACATGCCCACCGCCGAGGTCGAGGGCTCGACCGCGACCGAGACCGCCTGGCTGCGCCCGTCCAACGACAAGGCCCCGAAGCTGGAGGTCGAGGCTACGGACTACGGCTTCCACTACGCCGCCATCCGCCGCCCGATCCGCGATCCGGAGACCCATGCCTACGTCCGCACCACGGTGTTCATCGCCCCGTTCACGGTGCTGATCCCGCCCAACGACCAGTACAACCTGGCCCAGATGCTGGTGCCGATCGATGACGTGAACTGCATGTTCTACTGGGTCGCCTGGCATCCGACCGCGGGCATCGGCCAGGACGCCTGGCGCAGGTTCTGCGCCGCCGAGGTCGGCCCGGACCTCAATCCCGACTTCACCAAGAAGCGGAACCTGGCCAACAACTTCCGGCAAGACCGGGCGGCGATGAAGGCCGGCGACTTCACCGGCATCGAGGGGATCCCGGCCCAGGATATGGCCATGTGGGAGAGCATGGGCCCCATCGCTGATCGCAGCTGCGATCACCTGGGCTCCAGCGACGTGGCGATCATCCAGTTCCGCCGCCAGATGGTCGCCGCCGCCAGGGCCTGCGCGGCCGGCGAGCCCGCCATCGGCACGCAGAGCGCCTCGCGCACCGTCGACCTGGCCTCGTTCGAGGGTGTCGTCCCCCGCACGGCCGACTGGCGCGCCTTCACCACCCGGGGCGCCCACGCCACCGCCGCCGAGTAGCGACGCGCGCCCCAGGCGCTGTCTCTTAAACCACGGACCATCACGGACAACGCCGGCGCTCGTCTGTGATGGTCCGTGATGGTCCGTGGTTCGATACAAGCGGCGTCCGCCGCCACGCCGCCTGGAGGGGCCAGCGCCCCCCCATCCCAGCCGCTTCCGCAAAGGATGAAGGCCCCTAACCGTCCATCTCTTTGACAATCCGCCGGAAGCGCCTCACTTGAGATTCATGGGGTTTCAGGAGGCGTTTCCCGCGTGACGGCCGAGGACGATGTCAGGCACGTACTGCTGTCGCTGTTGCGTGGCTTCTACTGGTTCGACGAGGGCCTGCAGAACTACCTCCAGGCCCGCGGCTGGCCGGTGGTCACCCGCCCGCAGTCGATGGTGATGGCCAACCTGGTGCTGGGCGTGCGCCGCCCCTCCGACATCGCCCGCAACATGGGCGTCAGCCGCCAGGCCATCCACGCCACCATCAACCAGATGGTCGACCTCGGCATCGTCGAGCTGGTGGACGACCCCAGCAACGGCCGGGTGAAGGTGATCGCCCCGACCAAGATGGGCGAGACCATGCGCATAGACGCACAAGCCTCGATGGTCCTGATGGGCGAGGAGCTGGGCCGCCGGCTCGGCAAGGCGCAGTTCCTGAAGGCCGCCCACCTGCTCAACGAGGACTGGGGCCCGGCGATGACCTTCAAGCCCGAAGACGCGGCGAACGACGCCTGAGAGCGCATCCCGAGTTCGGCGGTCAGGACGCCGCTGGCGGCCGCGCCCAGCCGTAGGCCACCTCGATGAGGGTTCCCTGTTCGCGGGCGTCTTCCCGCTCGCCGAGGAACTTGCCGCCGAGCTGTTCGTACAGGGACCTCGCCGGGATGTTGTCGCGAGGCACCCAGAGGGTGAAACCCTCCAGCCCCCGGTCGGCGAGGTCGGCCATCATGGCGGTCATCAGCCGCTTGCCGAGGCCGCGCCTCTGGTCGGTCTTGAGCACGTACACCGCCGCGATCTCGCCGCCGTAGCCCGCAGCCGCGAAGTCTTCGGTGCGCTGCTCGCCGCACGAGCCGAACGCGACGAACCGGCCCGCCCGCTCGGCGACATAGGTCGTCGCCAGGTACCCGGTCTCGCCCAGCAGGATGCGCCGCCAGGCCTCCGCCCTCGCATCGGCCGTCAGCGCATTGAGCATCTGCTCGGACATGAGGCCGATGTAGGTCTCGCGCCACGTGGCTTCATGCACCTGGGCCAGCGCCGCGGCGTCTTCGGGCGTGGCCCGCCTGATCGAATATTCTGTATGGTCCACGGCGACCTGTGCAGCCTAGCCTTGTCCGACCAGCAAACTAGCACGTCGCGACGGCTGAGGTGACCAGATCCTCAGGCTGGCGGTGCGCCCCCGGGCAGCCGTCCGAACCGATGCCGATACTCGCCCGGCGTCGCCCCGACCCGTTTCTGGAAAGCCCTATGTAGGCCGTCGAGGCTGCCGAAGCCGGACTGCTCCGCGATCCGCGCCAGCGGCCAGTCCGAGGCTTCCAGCAACGCTTTGGCGCGGTCCACGCGCGCGAGTTCGACGAAGGCGGCCGGCGTTAGGCCCGCGTCCCGCTGAAAGGCGCGCGAGAAGGTGCGCTCCGACATGCCGGCGCGCTCGGCCAGCCGGGGAAGGGTGAGATCGCCCGCCGGGTCGGCCGTCACCTCGGCGATCAGCCGGCGGAGCTTCGGCGAGGCGGCCGCCTGGACGTTCAGGCCCGCGCTGTACTGTGTCTGGCCGCCCGGCCGGCGCATGAATAGCACCATGTTGCGGGCGACGGCCAGGGCGACCTCAGGACCGCAGTCCGCCTCCACGAATGACAGGCACAGGTCGATGCCCGCCGTGATGCCGGCGGACGTGTAGATGGGCGGGTCGGCCACGAAGATGGCGTCGGGCTCCAATCGCACGGCGGGCCGAAACTCCCGCATGGCGTTGCATGCGCCCCAGTGGGTGGTGGCTCGCCGCCCGTCCAGCAGTCCGGCCGCTGCGAGTACGAAGGCCCCGGAGCAGACACTGCCGATGCGCCGCGTCGTGTCGCGCCGCTCCGAGAGCCACGTCAGCACGCCGCTCTCTTCCATGGAGCGCAGGCCGGCCTCGTCGCCGCCCCCGATCAGAAAGGTGTCGAGCTCCTGGGGCAGGTCGGCGAGGGCCACCGAGCCCCCCAGCATCAAGCCCGAGTTGCTGCGGATGTTCCCGCCGGCAGGCGACGCGAGGATCACCTCGTAGACGGTCGCCGGGCTGTAGTTGTTCGCCATCGAGAAGACCTCGAACGGCCCGACCAGATCGAGGGACTGGACGCCGTCGTAGCCGATCAGGGCCACCTTGCGAGGATGAGCTGTGGAGACTGTCATTGGCGCAATCTG
>Ga0209257_1001654_pt1 | contig 25353 bp, 20 predicted proteins | sample AraplaCvi_mCL_r2_FD_184277 | JGI IMG/M metagenome (GOLD analysis project Ga0209257, IMG submission 184277) | Arabidopsis root microbial communities from North Carolina, USA - plate scrape MF_Cvi_mCL_r2 (SPAdes) (version 2) | ecosystem: Host-associated > Plants > Roots > Endosphere | place: USA...
ATACGTCACCTCGATCAGCCGCTCGGCCTTGCGGGCGATCGGGCCGACCGCATACATCCGGCTGGAATCGCCGTACCAGCCGTCGACGATGAAGGTGACGTCGATATTGACGACGTCGCCCTCCTTCAGCGGACGGTCGCCGGGCATGCCGTGGCAGACCACGTGGTTGAGCGAGGTGCAGGTCGAATAGCGATAGCCGCGATACATCAGCGTCGCCGGATAGGCATTGTTGCTGAAGGCGAAGTCGCGGACGAATTCGTCGATGCGCGAAGTCGGCACGCCCGGCCCGACGATGTCGGTGAGCTCGTCGAGGCATTTCGCCACCAGCGCGCCGGCCTTGCGCATGCCGGCAAAGGCGGCCGGTCCATGCAGCTTGATCTGTCCGGTCTTGCGCAGCGAGGTATCGGTGGCTTCGACGTAGCTCATTCTTGTGCGATCTTTTCGGGCTGATCTCGATTTCGGCGGAAAGGCTTGATTTCAGGCCCTAATTTAATGATTGCCGGCCTTCATGCAAGCCGAGCCTACTCCCTGGCGCCCGAAAGCGGCCTAATTCGGGACTTCTACGGTGGTTTCCACCGGCAGCGCGCCGCCGCGGATGCGGATTTCGCGGACGGGATAGGGAACCCGGATACCCTCGTGCTTGAAGGCGTCCCACAGCCCCAGCATCACGTCGCTCCTGACCTTGTCCATGCCATCAGGGTCGGCGATCCAGAAGGTCAGCGAGAATTTCATCCCGGCTTCGGCGAACTCGGTCAGGATGCAGGTCGGCGGCTTGCCCTTCTGCGCGCGCGGATGGGCGGCGGCGGTCTCCGCGGCGAGCGTGCAGACGAGGCGGGGATCGGCGTCGTAATTGGTGCCGAAGGCGATCTTCACCAGCGTGTTTTTGTCGGTATAGGTCCAGTTGACGACTTTTTGCGTCACCAGATCCTCGTTCGGCACCAGGAACTCGCGGCCGTCGCCGGCGGCGACGGAAATATAACGCGTCTTCATCGCACTGATGCGGCCGGTATTGTCGCCGATGGTGACGAGGTCGCCCGGCTTCACCGACTTGTCGGCGAGCAGGATGATGCCCGAGATGAAATTGGCGACGATCTTCTGCAGGCCGATACCGATGCCGACGCCGACCGCGCCGGAGAATACCGCGAGCGCCGACAGGTCGATGCCGACCGCGCCGAGCGCGATCACGATCGCGACGGCAAGCAGCCCGATGCGGATGATCTTGACCAGCAGCACCTGCACCGATGGCGTCAGATCGGTGGTCGCGTTGATCCGGCTCTCGGCGAAATTGCTTGCGATGTTGGTTCCCCACAGCGCGATGAGGAGGAGCGCGCCCGCCTTGAGTACCAGCAGTGGGGTCAGCCTGAGGCCGCCGAGCACGATCGCGTAGGAATCGAGCAGGTCGACCGTCGTATCGAGCTGGCCGAGGATGGACAGCGCGGCGAGAAACCACGCCGTGATCGACACCAGCTTGACGATGAAGGCATTGCGCAGCACCGAGGTCACGAGCCGGATCGCGAGCCAGGCCAGCCCGAGCTTGGCGGCGACCATCAGCAGATAGGAGCGGCTCGGCCAGGTCGCGTGGTACATCACGAAGCGGGAGAGGATCACGAGCAGCGTGAACACCGCCGTCGAGGCGCTGGAGACCATCACCCGGGCGAAGTGCCGGAGCGGCAGCGGCCAGCGTATCGCCAGCGAGGTCATGTCGATGCGGCTGCGGACGGCGGTCTCGGCGGCATAGGCAATGCCGGCCGCGGCCAGAATCAGGCCGAATTGCAGGTAGAACCAGGGCGAGGAGATTTCCGCCCCGACGCTGCGCGCGGTGGTCTGCACGAACTCCATGAAGTCCTTGAGGTCCATGTCCATCGGTCTCGTCGGCAAGCGGGGGGAGGAATTGATTCGAGGGCGCTGCAGAATCCCACAAAGGGCGCGGCCGGGCCATCGATACACCGGCATGTGATGGACGTTAAGGCCGTATAATACGGGCAGATTGCCGCGAGAGGCGAAAATGGGTTGGCGCAGGAGTCCCCCGACGATAAGGATGCCATTCCCGCTCCTTTAACCCGGAAGGTGGATGGCCTCTCTCGACTCCGTCAGCCTCGCCATATTGCTCGGCGCCGTCCTCGTCATGGCCGGCATCCTGTCGAGCCTGCTTGCGCTCCGCTTCGGCGCGCCCCTGCTGCTGGTCTTCCTCGCGGTCGGCATGCTCGCCGGCGATTCCGGCCCCGGCCAGCTCCAGTTCGACGACGTCCGCACCACCTATCTGGTCGGCTCGGTGGCGCTGGCCCTGATCCTGTTCGACGGCGGTCTCAGGACGCGCTTTGCCAGCATCCGCACCGTGCTGGCGCCATCCGTGGTGCTGGCGACCGTCGGCGTGCTCCTGACCGCGCTGATCACGGCGCCGTTCGCCAAATTCGCGCTCGATCTCAACTGGACGGAATCGCTGCTGGTCGGCGCCGTCGTGGCCTCCACCGACGCGGCGGCCGTGTTCCTGCTGGTGCACACTCAGGGCCTGCGCCTGCGCCCGCGCGTCGGCGCGACGCTGGAGGCGGAATCCGGCACCAACGACCCCTTCGCGATCTTCCTCACCTTGATGCTGGTCGAATACATCTCGCTGGGATCGAGCTCGGCCAGCCACGTCGTGATGGAGTTCGTCCAGGAGGCGATCCTCGGCGCCATCGTCGGCGTCATCGGCGGACGCCTCGTCGTCATCGCCCTCAACAAGGTGGCGCTGCCGCAGGGCCTGCATGCGCCGTTCGTGACCACGGCCGCGCTGGTGATCTTCGGCGGCTCGCAGATGATGCACGCCTCCGGCTTCCTCGCCGTCTATCTCGCCGGCATCATCATCGGCAACCGGCCGACCCGCGCGCATAACCAGGTGGTGGCCTTCCTCGACGCCGCGACCTGGCTGGCGCAGATCGTGATGTTCGTGCTGCTCGGCCTCCTGGTCTCGCCGAGCCGGCTCGGCACCAGCGTGCTGCCGGCCGTTGGTGTCGCATTCGTGCTGATGCTGGTGGCGCGGCCGATCGCGGTGTTCGTGTGCCTGGCGCCGTTCCGCTTCAACTGGCGTGAAAAGATCTTCATCGCCTGGACCGGTCTGCGCGGCGCGGTCGCGATCTTCCTGGCCTCGATCCCCATGCTGGTCGGCCTGTCCAAGGCCTATCTCTATTTCGACGTCGCCTTCGTCGTCGTCATCATCTCGCTGCTGCTGCAGGGCTGGACCCTGGCGCCGGCGGCGCGCAAGCTGCATGTCGCGCTGCCGCGCGCCGAGCGCGGCCCGCGCCGCGTCGAGCTGGATCTGCCCGGCCAGCTCGAGCAGCAGCTGGTCGGTTATCCCGTCCGGCCCAAGAGCCTGTATTTCCGCCGCGGCCTGATCCCGTCCTGGTCCAAGCCGACGCTGGTGATCCGCAACGAGAACATCCTGACGCCTGCGGAAGCCGATCCGGTCGCGCCCGGCGATTACATCTATCTGCTGGCACCGCCGGAAAAGGCCGAGTCGCTCGATCGCTTTTTCGTCGACATGCAGCCGAGCTCGGCGCCGGATCCGCATCTGCTCGGCGACTTCATGGTCTCCGCCGAGCACACGCTGGCGGAGCTCGCCGAGATCTACGGCGTGAAGGTCGGCGAGGACGAAGCCAAGCTCACGCTCGCGGATTATTTCGACGTCCATCTCGACCGCGCGCCGAAGGAGGGCGCCGAGCTTGCCCTCGACGAGATCGTGCTGGTCGCGCGCAGTATCTCCGGCGGCCGCGTCAACGTCGTTGGCCTCCGCCTGCCGGAAGAAGACGAGACGCCGCCGCCGCTGACGCGCACGCAGGCGCTGCGGAGGAAGCTCGCGGATGTCTGGACGTCGGTGGCGGGGGTTTAGGGAAGCGTTCGCCTGGACGACAATGCGTAGCCCGGATGGAGCGAAGCGTAATCCGGGGCTGCTGTATCGGCGCGATAGAATCCCGGATTGCGCTTCGCTCCATCCGGGCTACAAAACCCCTTTCACGCCAGCACCTTCACCCCACCGAAACTCGTCACGCGGCCCTGCTTCAGCATCACGATCTGCGTGGCGAGCTGGCGCAGCTCGGCGGCGTCGTGGCTGACATAGACCATCGGTACGTTGGCCTCGTCGCGTAGCCGCGCCAGATAGGGCAGGATCTCGAGCTTGCGGCCCTCGTCGAGCGCGCCGAGCGGCTCGTCGAGCAGTAGCAGCCGCGGCTTCGACAGCAGCGCGCGGCCGAGCGCGACGCGCTGGCGCTCACCGCCGGAGAGTTTTCCGGGGCGCCGGCCCTGCAGCGCGCCGATGTCGAGCAGGTCGATGATGCGCTGATGATGGGCAGGATCGGGCGCGAGGCCGCTCATGCGCCGGCCGTAGTCGAGATTCTGCGCGACGTTGAGATGCGGGAACAGCCGCGCGTCCTGAAACACATAGCCGATGCGGCGGCGATAAGTGGGAACATGGATGCCTGCGGCGGTATCGTCGACGGTCTCGCCGTCGATCACGATGCTGCCGCGGTCGGGCCGCAGCAGCCCGGCGATCATGTTGACCAGCGATGTCTTGCCGGCGCCGGAGGCGCCGAACAGGCCGATGACGCGGCCTTCGCCGGTGAAGCTTGCGGACAGCGAGAAATCGCCGAGCCGTTTTTCGATGTCGACCCGCAGCATGGTCAATTCCCGTGCAAGCGCGCGGTGGCGCGGCGGGCGAACCACTCCGCGGCGATCAGTGCGCCCAGCGCCAGCACGATCGAGACGATGACCAGCCGGCCCGCGGCGGCATCGCCGTCCGGTGTCTGGATCAGCGAGTAGATCGCCGAGGAAATCGTCTGGGTCTCGCCGGGAATGTTGGAGACGAAGGTGATGGTCGCGCCGAACTCGCCGATCGCCTTGGCGAAGCCGAGCACCATGCCGGCGAGCACGCCGGGCAGCGCCAGCGGCAGCGTCACCGTGAAGAACACCTTCCACGGCGCCGCACCGAGCGTCTCGGCGGCCTGCTCGAGCCGGCGGTCGATCGCCTCGATCGACAGCCGCATCGGACGCACCAGCAGCGGAAACGACATCACGCCGCAGGCCAGTGCCGCGCCGGTCCAGCGGAACGAGAACACGATGCCGAGATAGTCGGCGAGGAAGCCGCCGACGAGGCCGCGGCGGCCGAAGGTGAGCAGCAGCAGATAGCCGGTGACGACCGGCGGCAGCACCAGCGGCAGGTGCACGACGGCATCGAGCACCGACTTGCCCCAGAAATCACGCCGCGCCAGCAGCCACGCCAGCGCGATGCCGAATGGCGTCGCCACCAGCGTTGCGATGACCGCGACCCTGAGCGAGAGCAGGATCGCGGTCCATTCGGCGGGAGAGATGTCGAACACGAAGGATCAGGTCGCGCGCATCAGGTCGAGGGACTGAGCAGGAATTTGAAGCCGTATTTTTCGAAAATGGTTTTCGCCGCGGTCGAGCGCAGGAAGGCGAGATAGTCGTTGGTCTCGCCCTTGGCCGTCGTGGTCGCGGCGACGGGATAGATGATCGCGGGATGCGACTCCGCCGGGAATGTGCCGACGATCTTGACGCCGGGCTCGACCTTGGCGTCGGTGGCATAGACGATGCCGAGATTGGCCTCGCCGCGGGCCACCAGCGTCAGCGCGGCGCGCACGCTCTCGGCCATCGCGAATTTCGGCTCGGCGGCCTGCCAGGCTCCGAGCTTCTCGAGCGCCGCCTTGGCATATTTACCCACCGGCACCGATTTGACGTCGCCGGTCGCGATCCTGCCGTCGCCGGCGAGCTTTGCGAGGTCGAAGCCTTGCGCGATGGTGACGTTGTCGACCTTGGAATCCTTCGGCGCGATCAGCACGATGCTGTTGCCGAGCAGGTTCACTCTCGAAGGCTCGTTGATGGTCTTCTTGGCGATCGCGTAGTCCATCCAGTCGATGTCGGCGGAGACGAACGCATCGGCCGGCGCGCCCTGCTCGATCTGCTTGGCCAGCACCGAGCTTGCGGCGTAGCTGACGCTGAACTTGACGCCGGTCTTGGCGGTGTAGGCGGCATCGACCTCGTCGAGCGCGTTCTTCATCGAGGCCGCGGCGAACACGGTGATGGTCTTGTCCTCGGCGGCGGCCGGCGACAGGCTCGCGCCCGCGAGGATCACGAAAGCGGCGAAAAGTCCTGAAATACGTAGCATGGGGAGCGCTCCGTGCGAATCCGCGCAAGCAAAAGGCACGCGCTGGACTGGCGTTGGTGGGGTGGTCGCGACGGGTGGAAGCGCTGCTCCACGAGGCCCGGCTGCGGCTTACGGCCGGCAGGGATATCGCAATGGAGAGGATAGCAGGGGCTGCGGCCTCAGGTCAAAGGGTGGTTGTTTGCCTGTTAAGCAGCGTCATTGCACGGGGAGGATCGCGATCGCGACGGAATTGTCCCTGGCGCCGCTGACCTGCAGGACGAAAGGCTGCGCCGACAGCTCGTATTTCACGGTCTTGCGGATACCGCTGCAATCAGTCGCACCGCTGAAGGCGACGGGCTTGAGGACGTGCCCGTCCTGGATCAGGTCGATCCAGCCGCCGACGGACAGGCTGATCGTGTAGAGCCCGGCCTTGGCGGACTTGATGCGCATGAAGCCGGCAAAGGTGTCGTCCTTTGGTGCGCGCTCCGGAGGCGTCGGCAGTTTGGCCTCGCTTGGGGCGACGAGCCCGAGCGAGATGGCCGAGGACGGCAAGGCCGCCTGCTCGCTGCCCGATGCGAGCTTCGCAAGGTCCGGCGCGGTGAGCGCGGCGCGCTCCCGCTCGATCGGCCATTTGAACTTGTCGCAGCCGCTGGGCTCCTCAGCGGCAAGAGCCGAGGTCGCGCCGAATGCAAGCGCGGCGAGGAGGGTGAGGACGCGCATGAGAACTTCCATCGTTGGCCACGCGAAGGGGGCGGGGCTTGCGGTCAGGCTTGTTGGGAGGCGCGTCCCGGGAATGCCGCGCGCTTACGGCAGGGCGGCGAGGGCGATCTTAGCGCATCATTGTGACGTGAACCAACCAACGAGTTCGTCATCCCCACAAGCGCGCCGCATCACCGTCGTCGTCCCGGACAAGCGCAGCGCCGATCCGGGACCCATAGTCACAGGCAGCGGTGGTTACGGGGATTCGGAGTTACCAGCTCGTGTCACAACCACATCCTGTGGTTATGGATCCCCACGTTGGCGGGGATGACACCGATCGGGCGGCGACAGCATCCATCCGCGCCCTACGGCTTTGCGTCGCCTGCGTGCAGCACCGCCTTGCAGGCGGCCGGCATCTGCGCCAGCGTCATCGGCGGTTTCGGCTTCGGCGGCTCCGGCGGCGGCTTGGGGTGCAGGACGGCGTCGGAGAACCAATAGGCGAGGTCGGCGGGCTTGCAGCCTTCGTCCTCGGCCTGCGACGGCTGGCCCTCGCATTCGCCGGCCCCTGCGGGGCAGCGCATGCGGATGTGGAAGTGGTAGTCGTGGCCCCACCAGGGGCGGATCTTCGACAGCCAGGCGCGGTCGCCCTTGGCCTCGCGGCACAGCGCCTTCTTGATCGCGGCATTGACGAAGATGCGCTGCACCGCCGGCTCCCGCGCCGCATCGCGCAGCACCAGCACATGGCCAGGCGTGAACACCTTGGGGTCGATGTCGAGCCGGTCGGGGCGCACCATCATCACCGCCGACATGTCCTCGCGCTCCTCGCGCGAGAGCCGGCGATCCGGCATCGGCGTCAGCCAGATGTCGGCATCGAGACCGATCTGGTGGCTGGCATGGCCCGACAACGCCGGGCCGCCGCGCGGCTGGGCGATGTCGCCGACCAGGATGCCCGGCCATCCTGCGTCCTTGTGCGCCTTGGCCGCGAGCCGCTTGATCAACGCGATCATGTCGGGGTGGCCATAGCTGCGATTGCGCGACAGCCGCATCACCTGCCAATGGTCGCCGTTGACCGGGATCTGCTCGGCGCCGCCGATGCAGCCCCTGGTGTAGGAGCCGATGACATGGGCCGGTCCCTTCGACGGCAGCAGTTTTCGCGCGAACAGTTCCTTCGCGGCGAGGTCGGGGTCGTTGGGATTGGCCAGCGGCGGCAGCGGCTTCGGATTGACGCTGCCCTTGTCCTGGGCCAGCGCGCCGCCGGCGGCCAGGAGCGTCATGACGAGCAGGAGAGGGGCGATGTGGCGGGGACTCATGCGCAGCCCTTATAGCCTAACCCCGCCTCGGGGTTAAGAATCCGGCGGGCGACCTCAAGGGAAGCCAACGAGGTTGTTCGAAAGTCGTAGTGTTTTCGTGGCGGAAGCCCGATTCTTAACGGTGCAATAACCGTATCCTGCATTGACCAAAATTCGAGCGAAGAACCGGCATTGTCTCCCTCCGGTATGCAATCGCGTCCGGCTTCGGAATTGATTCATGGAGAGCGCGCGTTTTTGTGCCACCTGTCTCGTCGATTGCGACGAAGCCGCGGGTTTGGCGCGCCACTTGGCCCGCTTGCGCCTCGCAAACAGGCACCAGAGCCGGGCTCGACGTGCTTGCAAGGCGGCGCCTCGGCCGGCGCGGCCACCCAAGATTACTTTTCTTTCAGACACTTGCCCCAAAACTTGCGCGGTTGGGCGCGACTGGGACGAGTGAAGTTGGGTTTGGGGTCTCGAAAACCAAGAAAACGAAAGCCAAGCGTGCTTGCCCGGGCCGGCCAATCCCCGCGCAAGCCGCGCTTCGCGCGCGCCTCGCGCATCCTGTCCGAGCGCGATGAAGTCCTGCGCAGTCGCGCCGAGGCGGAAGCCGCGATCGCGGAAGCGCGCAAATCCCACGAGCGCCTGCGCCAGGCCGTCGATATCCTGCCGCAGGGCATCGTATTTCTCGATGCCGACGGCCGCTACGTGCTCTGGAACAAGAAATACGCCGAGATCTACAGCAAGACCGCCGATCTGTTCGAAGAGGGTGCGCGTCTCGAGGACACGCTCCGCGTCGGCGTCGCCCGCGGTGATTATCCCGAAGCCCTCGGCCACGAGGACGAGTGGATCGCCGAACGCCTGCGAAGGCTGTATCAGCCCGGCGCGCGCCACGAGCAGAAGCTGTCGGACGGCCGCGTCATCCTGATCGACGAGCGCCTGACCGACGACGGCGGCGTGGTCGGCCTGCGCGTCGACATCACCGAGCTGAAGCAGCGCGAGGCCTCGTTCCGCCTGCTGTTCGACGGCAATCCCGTGCCCATGATCGTCTGCGCGCTGGACGACGAGTGCATCCTCGGCGTCAACGACGCCGCGGTCGCGCATTACGGCTACAGCCGCGCCGAGTTCGAGCGCCTGACGATCCGCTCCCTGCAGGCCTTCGACAGCGAGCCGCCCTGGACCGCCGATCCCACCGGCGAGGAGCACGCCGGGCGCACCTGGAAGCACGTCAAGGCCGACGGCGCGCTGATCGACCTTGCGATCTATTCGCGCGAACTGACCTATGCCGAGCGGCCCGCGGTGCTTCTCGCGCTGATGGACATCACCGAGCGCAAGCGCGCCGAGGCGCGCCTTGCCTTCATGGCCCAGCATGACGGGTTGACCGGCCTGCCCAACCGCAATCTGCTGCGCCAGCAGGTGGACGAGATGCTGCTGCACACGCGGCGCAGCACCGACAAGGTCGCGCTGCTCATCCTCGGGCTCGACAGTTTCAAGTCGGTCAACGACACGCTGGGACATGCGATCGGCGACAAGCTGCTGCGCGGCGTCGCCAAGCGGCTGCGCTCCACCTTGCGTGAGGAAGACGCGCTGGCGCGGCTCAATTCCGACGAGTTCGCCATCGTGCAGAGCGGTCTGGCGCGGCCCGAAGACGCGGTTGTGCTGGCCAAGCGCCTGCTCGAGGCCATCGCCGATCCCTATCTGCTCGACGGCCATTCCGTGGTGATCGGCGCCTCGATCGGCATCGCGATGGCGCCGGGCGACGGCGACGAGTCCGAAAAGCTGCTCAAGAGCGCCGACATGGCGCTGTCACGCGCCAAGGCCGATTCGCGCGGCACCTTCGCCTTCTTCGAGGCCGCGCTCGATGCGAAGGCGCAGAGCCGCCGCAAGATCGAGGTCGAGCTGCGCGACGCGATCCAGAACGACGTGCTGCGTCCCTATTACCAGCCGCTGATCGACCTCCAGAGCGGCCGTATCACCGGCTTCGAGGCGCTGGTGCGCTGGCCGCATGCCGAGCGCGGCATGGTCTCGCCGGCCGAGTTCATTCCGGTCGCTGAGGACACCGGCCTGATCAATCCGCTCGGCGGGCTGATGCTGCGGCGGGCCTGCCTGGACGCCGCGGCCTGGCCGGACGACGTCCGCGTCGCCGTGAATTTGTCGCCGCTGCAGTTCCGCAGCGGCAATCTGCTCTCGATCGTCACCGACGCCTTGAAGCATTCCGGCCTGCCGCCGCGGCGGCTCGAGCTCGAGATCACCGAAACGCTGCTGCTGGAGAAGAGCGCGCAGGTGCTGGCGACGCTGCATGCCTTGCGCGCGCTCGGGGTGCGCATCTCCATGGACGATTTCGGCACCGGCTATTCCAGCCTCAGCTATTTGCGCAGCTTCCCCTTCGACAAGATCAAGATCGACCAGTCCTTCGTGCGCGATCTCGGCGCCAATCGCGAGGCGCAGGCGATCATCCGCTCCATCGTCAGCCTGGGGAAGGGCCTCGGCGTCACCATCACCGCCGAGGGCGTCGAGACCGAAGCCGAGCTCAGCTGTCTGCGCACCGAGGGCTGCGACGAAGGCCAGGGCTTTCTGTTCAGCAAGGCGCGGCCCCATGCCGAGATCGTCAGCCTGCTCGCCGCGCAGCGCGGCATCGACGGCGATGAAGATGCGCTGGTGGCGTGAGGCGCTGCCGCGGGGCAATCGAACCTGCCTCGTCCTGCCGACGTCTCATGAGTGGATCGATCGAACGGATGCGGCTCCATGACCTCTGATGCGCCTCCGCTGCCCGGACCGCACTACGCCCGCTTCTCCAGGCGGTTCAAGGCCGTTGTGGTCGACTGGATGTTGGCGACGGCCCTGCTGTTCGGCGCCCTGGCGCTCGCCAGCAACGTCGCGAGCGATGGGCTCAGCCGCAGTCTCGGCATCGCGGTCGTCTTCATCCTGCTGCTTTATGAGCCCGTGCTGGTTTGGCGCATCGGCGGTACGCTCGGGCATATCTGGACCAATTTGCGCGTCGTCGACGACCGCGGCGGCAATTTGAGCTTTGCCAAGGCGCTGGCACGCTTTGCCGTCAAGAGTGTCCTGGGCTGGTATTCGTTCGTGGTCATGGCGGCCACGCGCCGCAACCAGGCGGTGCACGACCTGCTCACGCATTCGACCGTCCAGATCCGCGATCCCGCCAAGGCAAAGCCGGGCCAATTCATCACCGAGCGGCGTGAGGAGGATCCAACGATGCCCTCGCGGCTGCGGCGCGCGCTCGTGACGGCGATCTATCTGGCGCTCAGCCTGTTCCTTTATCTCGGCGTGCTCGCCGTCCTGGTCCGGGTCGGCGCAATGTCGCGCGCGTGCCTCTACCAGGACATCTGCAACGGCAGCGATCACATCGTCGATTCCGCGGCAGCTGTGGCGCTCCTCCTGATGATTGCCCTGGTCGTCGTCATGGGCTGGCGCGGCCGGCTGCCCGGCGCGCGCAAGGCTTAGGCGAATTCAGCACCTGGCGTCGATGCCGCCCGCCAGGATCGTCTTCCCCACATCCTCATAATGCGTATCGCGCGCCTGGATCTGCTGGGCGATGGCGTGCATGTCGCGGAAGCGGCGCTCGAACGGATGCTTTCGGAACACCGCGGTCGCGCCGGCCATGTGATAGGCGGTGTCGACGACTTTCGTCGATTGATGGATGGTCCAGGTCGCCGCCAGGCGGACCGCGCTGCGATGCGCGGTGCTGAACTCGCCGGTCGCGCAGAGCTCGCGCCACATCGCCTGCGCGGTGGCATAGAGATAGGCGCGCGCGGCGCGCAGATCGCCCTCGGTGCGGCCGATCAGGCCCTGGACCGCCGCGTTGTCGCGCATCGCGCCGGCCGCAAGCGAGGGATGCTTTCCACGCGAGAGCGCAATCGCGGCATCCAGCGTCGCGCGCGCGACGCCGAGCGAGACCGCGGCAAAACCCAGGCTGAAGGTCGCGCCGGTGCCGATCCTGTAGAGCGGCCCGCTCTCGCGCAGCGCGGCCGTCACGTCACGAAACGCGGTGAAGCGCTCGGGAATGAAGAGGTCGTTCACCTCGTAGGAATCCGTGCCGGTGCCGGCAAGGCCGATCGCCTGCCAGACGTCGTGCAATGTCGCGCTTGCGACGGGGAAGAGGATGGTGCGCACCTCCGGCGAGCCATCGGCATGTTTGCGCGGCGTGCCGTCGGCACCGACGATGCGCACATGCGCCCCAAGCCAGCTCGCCTGCCGCGAGCCCGAGGCAAAATCCCAGCGCGCCGTGACGCGGTAGCCGCCCTCGACGCTGCGCGCCTCAAGCGCGATCGCGCCCCAGGCGAGGATGCCCGGCGGCGTGTTGAAGATCTCCCGGGCCGTATCGTGATCGAGCGACGCAGCGATCATCGCGCAGACGCTGCACTGGCCGAGGCACCAGGCGGTCGAAGCGTCCGCCTTCGCGATCTCCTCCAGCATCTGCATGAAAGCCTCGATGGAAGCTTCAGTGCCGCCGAGGCTCTGCGGCAGCAGCGCGCGATAGAGGCCGTTCTCGACCAGGGCGGCGACCACGGCCGGCGTCAGCCGCCGCGTCCGCTCGATCTCGTCGGCTTCGCGCGCGATCAGCGGCGCGAGTGCGCGGGCACGCTCGACCAGACCAAATCCGGGAAGCTGCTGCATCCGGGTCTCCTCGCCCTGTTCTGTTGTCGGAGGATCGTGATCTCTCGGGCGGCGTGGAGCAAGTGTCACGCTGGCGTGAGGAAGCCGGCGCGAGGATCCCGGCGTCAACGAGTTGGCAGCGTCCACAATTCCGGGTAGGATATCCCGATTAAAACAATCTTATAGCGATTCCTTCCCCGACCTGTCTTGATTTCATTCATGGAGATTGATGATGGCGAAGAAGCCGAACGGCGGCCGGATGGTCCTCAAAGCCTATCGCGGCGATGCCAAGACATTGCTGGCCTTCAACCTCGACAAGTCCCAGGCCAAGGACCTCGCGGGGTTCACGATCCAGTGCAAGCCCGATGGCCAGCCCGCCTACTACATCTACAACGAGTTGCAGTTCGAACGACCCGCCGATCACGCCCAGGATTCGAAGGAGCCGGCGCGTTCGAGCATCAACGCGCCGATCCACAAATTCCGCTGGCTCCATGTGCCGGGCTCGGTGCACCAGGGCGTCAAGCCGTTCCGCGGCAAATACACCTACACCGTGACGCCGCGCTATTTCGACAACGGCGTGCTGACCCCGCTCGATCCGGACACGAGCGTCTCCACGACGATCCTGGTCGACAGCTTCTCAAAGCAGAGCGTCGAGCTCGGATTCACGCGCGGCTTCGTGCAGTCGCAGGCGTTCGTCAATCACTTCGGCAAAACGGCGCCGATCCAGCCGAGCAAGCACGATCTCGTCTTTGATACGTCCGAGGTCGCGGGAACCAACGCGCACGGCGAGAAGTTCACCTTCGCCGACGAATACGAATGGATGGGCTTTACCGCGCGCGAGAAGATCATCGGTCTTCTGACCGAGGTCGTGAAGAACAAGGACCTGGTCGTCGACGTCTTCGCCTACGATCTCAGCGAATCCGACATCATTGGCCTGTTGCTGAAACTCGCGGGGCAGGGGCGCGTCCGCATCATTCTCGACAACGCCGCGCTGCATCACAACAAGGCAAAGCCGACGCCGGAGGACCGTTTCGAGCAGGCGTTCAACAAGGCCGCCAAGGGCAAGGATCTGCTGCTGCGCGGCAAGTTCGGCCGCTATTCCCACGACAAGGTGATGATCGTCTACCGCAAGGGCGCCAAAAAGAACTCTCCGCAGAAGGTGCTGACCGGCTCGACGAACTTCTCGATCACCGGCCTCTACGTCAACTCGAACCACGTCCTCGTCTACAGGGATCCCGAGGTTGCAGGCTTCTATGCCGGCGTGTTCGAGCAGGCGTGGACCGACGGCGCCAAGAAGGCTGCGTTCATCAAGTCTGACTGGTCGAAAGCGCCGTTCGTCTCGACCTCGAGCAAGACGCCGAAGACCAGCATCACCTTTTCGCCGCACGATGAGGACGGCGCCGCCAAGGCGCTCGCCCCGGTGGTCGCCCAGATCGCGAAGGAAGCCAAAAAGCCCAAGGGCACCGGCAGCGTGCTGTTCGCCGTGATGGAGATGGCCAATGGCAACAGCCCCGTCTACGAGGCGCTGAAGACGATCCATGCCAATGACAAGGTCTTCAGCTACGGCATCTCGGACAACCCGAATGGCATCTATCTCTATCCCGTCGGCAAGAAGACCGGGGTGCTCGTCACCGGCAAGCCGGTGCAGACCCAACTGCCGCCGCCGTTCAACCAGGTGCCGAACATCGCCGGCGTCAAGCACCAGATCCACCACAAATTCGTCGTTTGCGGCTTCAACGGCGACGATCCCGTCGTGTTCTGCGGCTCGTCCAACCTCGCCTCCGGCGGTGAGGAGAACAACGGCGACAATCTCCTGACCATCCGCGACAAGGACATCGCGACCGTGTTCGCGGTGGAGGCGCTCGCGCTGGTCGATCACTTCAACTTCCTCGACAGCACGGCGACCGGCGGCAAGAAGGCCAAACCCAAGGCGTCGAAGGCGCAGGCTGCCCTCGACGCCAAATGGTTCCTGTCGACGACCGACGGCTGGACGAAGAAGTATTTCGACACCCGCGATCTGCATTGCGCCGACCGGGAGATGTTCGGCTGAACGAACGGAGGCGGCGGGCCGGTTCGATGCTGAATTGAATCGGCTGCTTCCGCCGTCTGTTCCCGGCACCGCCGTGAAGGTTGGTGTGTCGGCCAACCGCATGACCAAAATCTCTCAGGGCTCGTCGCCGGAGATCGCGTCGTGCTGCAACGGAGCGGCCGCCCTAGGACCGGTCAGTGAGCGATCGCTCCATGATGATCGTGCGTTCGTCGCCATGATGGCTGTCGCGCACGGCAATGAACCCGAGCTTTGCATAGAAACTCTCAGCGGTGATCGATGACGGGACCGTCAACGCTTGAATGTTTCGCCCGCGTGCCGTGCGTTCGACCTCGCCCATCAGTAGCTTGCCGATCCCGCGCGCATGGACATCTGGAGCCACGAAAACGGTACGGACGACACTCCCGTCGAGGCTGGCCGTTCCGACGACCCGGTTGCCGTCGAGGGCAACGAAGACCGTGCGTTTCGCGATCAGCTCCCGGACCGCCTCCGGGCTGAAGCTGCGCCCGATCCTCGCGATGATCTCGTCCGCATAATCCTTCGCATTGGTCTCGCGCAGCGCCCGCAGGATGACGCCGCTGATGGCATCGGCGTCATCTTCGTGAGCGGGCCTGATCGTGATGTTCATGGATCGAATCCATCGATGCGCTTCGCCCGATAAACGGGCAGTCAATCGAGTTGCGTGAGAACGTCCTGGATGAAACGGATCCATGTCGATCATTGCTGGATAACCGATGTATTCTCGCGCTCGAGCCTCAACTTCAAGTCCCTTCGCCGCCAATCGGATACGGCGGTGCTGCCAACATGATGAATGCCGATCAATCCGGAGCCGAAAACGGGCTTCAGCCGCGCCTCTTCCGCCGCGTATTGCTGCGGCCAGGTCGGATCATAGGGCTTGATTGAGCTCGTGAGCGGCACGTCGGAATATTAGGCCGAGACGCGAACTCCGCCTAGTTCGCCGGCACGGGTACGGCTCCTCAAGGAGCGAAAGCGGAGGCAGAGCCCGTCGATCGATCCCGGCGCAAGTTTGGGTTGTATGCCGGTGGTGGCGATGCGAGACTGGGCTATCGACCTAAGGACATGCAGGGTGTGACCGCGATGGGGCTCACGGCCATTGATCTCGGGCTGCGCGGCGCGACGTGCGGCGTGTTCCTGCTGATCATCCTCGTTACCCTGATGCGCCGCGCGACGAACCAGCAGGCGTTGTTGGGCATGGCGATGTCGGCAGGTGGCGTGCTCTACGCCATCACGACCGCGCCATTCTTTCCAAAGTCATCCTGGTGGTGGGTGTTGCCGGTTTTGTCGGCGCAACCCGCCGTGTTTTGGCTGTGGGCGCGCGTGGCGTTCGACGATGATTTCGTGCTCAAGCGATGGCACGGCGCTCTTTGGTTGGTCATCGTCGCCTTCGGCTTTGCACTTACCCTGGGTTGGGCGAGCTGGCCCGCCTTGGCCACGGCGGGCGGCAAGGTCCTGTCGGTGGTCGCCCTGATGTTGGCGATTGCGGCCGCGGTCCAGACGGTCAAGACTTGGCGCGTCGACCTGGTCGCGCGGCGACGTCGGCTGCGGCTGGCGATGCTCGCGATCAATGTCGGGCTCATTGCTGTCGTGGCCGGCGCCGGCTTTGCGGCGATTCCGGTCGTCGTCCCTGGTGGGGCCGGGAGCTTTCCGACCGCGCTCTGCCTGTTCGTGGTGGCCATGCTCGCCGGCTTGGGGACCTTTGGCGCACCGATGGCCGTCACGGCCAGCGATGCCACGGCTGCGATCGCGCCGGCTAACATCAGCCCCCAAGCCCGGAGGGCCGATCGTGCCGAGGCCGGCATCGCGGTCGATCCCCTCCTGCTCCGGCGGCTCGATCATGTGATGACGGTGGAGCGCATCTATCGGCAGGAAGGACTTGCGATCGGGGCGCTCGCCGCGCGGTTCGACGTTCCCGAGTACCGGCTTCGACAGGCGATCAACGAGGGCCTCGGCTATCGCAATTTCAATGCGTTCCTCAATCATTACCGCATCGAGGACGCAAAGGCGGCGCTGGCCGATCCGGCGCAGCGCGAGGTGCCGGTGCTGACCATTGCCATGGATGCCGGCTTCCAGTCGATCGGTCCGTTCAACCGCGCCTTCAAGGCCGAGAGCGGCATGACCCCAAGCGAGTTTCGGCGCGAGGCGTTGACTTCGGTGCAAACGGCGCCCGAGGTCGATCGCAACCGCAATATCGGCTAGCGACGTCAGAAATCGGCTGGCCGATTTCCATATCAGGCGAGAGAGCTCCGAATTGAGTGGGCAGACTGGCAGGCGAGTCCCGCCAACAAGTCCCCTCCAGTCAGCATGAGCCCGTCCATGTCCTCACTCGCTGCCGCCCCCGCTTCGGAACGGTTGCACGCTCTCGATGCGGTCAGGGCCTTCGCCCTGCTGCTCGGCATTGTCCTGCACGCAGCGTTGTCGTTCGTGCCGGCCTCGCCCCGGTTCTGGTTCATCCAGGACGCCCAGCCGAGCCTTGCCGTGGGCTTTCTGTCGTTCTCCATCCACGTGTTCCGGATGACGACCTTCTTCCTGATGGCCGGCTTCTTTGCCCGGATGAGCTTTCATCGCCGGGGGATAAGAGGCTTCATCGAGGATCGGCTGCAGCGAATCGGGCTGCCGCTGGTGATCGGCTGGCCGATCGTGTTCACGGCCATGGTGGTGGTCGTGATCTGGGCCTCCCGGTTTCCCAATGGCGGTCCGACCGCCGGCATGCGCAACTGGCCGCCGGCGCTGCCGAATTTCCCGCTCGCCCATCTCTGGTTTCTCTACGTGTTGCTGGAGCTCTATGCCGCCATGCTCCTGCTGCGCGGTCTCCTCGTTCGGCTCGATGCATCAGGCGCGCTCCGAACGGTGCTGGATCGTCTCTTCTCGGGGATCATGCGAAGTCCGCTGGCACCGCTGGTTCTGGCGGTCCCGATCGGCATCGCCTTCAGCCTCGATCCAAGATGGGCCGGCGCGGTCGGCGTGAGGACGCCGGATCAATCGCTCATCACAAATGCACAGGCGTGGATCGGCTTCGGTACCTCATTCGGTGTTGGCTGGCTGTTGCATCGGCAGCCCGATCTGCTGCGGATCCTGGAGCGGTGCTGGCTTTGGAATGTCGTGCTTGCCGTAGGCCTGATCCTGACCAGCTTCGTGCTGTCGGGCGTGATGACGTCAGCGCCGGGTGCGCCGAAGCTGCCCGTCCGCGCCGAGACGCTCAGGCTCATCGCCGCCGTCCTGTACGCACCGGCGATCTGGATTTCGACCTTCGCCTTCATCGGCCTCGCGCTCCGCTTCATGTCCGGCTTCAGCCCGACCCGGCGCTACCTCGCCGATGCCTCCTATTGGCTTTATCTGATCCATATGCCGATCGTGATGGCGCTGCAGGTCGCGCTATCGCAACTCGACTGGCCTGGGCCGTTCAAATTCGCGATCATCCTGATCGCTGCGCTTCTCCCGATGCTGGCGAGCTATCACCTGATGGTGCGCTTCACCTTCGTGGGTGTGCTGCTGAATGGCCGTCGCGCGCCGCGCGAAACGACGCCGGCTGCCGCGGTCACTGGCCCGGCCGTGCCCTGAGCGTGGTCGGTCGGTGCGGCATCTCGTCAGGCCGCCGCGCGGCCGAGATCGAGCGATGATCTGCGTCTGGTCGGGAAGCTCAAGGCCACCGCGACGGCGGCGAGCCCGATCGCGAAGGACCCGGCGTGCAGCCATGTGTAGCGCTGGAAATTGTCGAACACGAGCCCGCCTGCCCATGGCCCGAGCGCCATGCCGAGGCTGGCGAATGCCGACACTGCGCCGAACACCGTGCCCATGATGCGCGCGCCGAAATATTCACGCACCAGCACAGCGTAGAGCGGCATCACGCCGCCATAGGCGAGGCCGAACACCACCGAGAGTGCGTAGAATTCGCCGAGCTGCGTCACAGCGAGATAGGTCGCGATGCATATCGCCTGCACGAACAGGCCGCCGACCAGCACCGGCTTTGCACCGATGCGATCGGCGAGCGTGCCCAGCAGCAGGCGCCCGCCGAGGCCGGAGACGCCGGCGACGCTGTAGACCGTCACCGCCGTGAGCGGGGCGATGCCGCACACCATCGCATAAGACACCATGTGGAAGATCGGGCCGGAATGCGCGGCGCAGCAGGCGAAATGCGCCGCCGCGAGCGCGATGAATTGCGGTGTGCGCAGCGCCTGCGCCGCGGTCAGCTCGACCTCCGGCGCGGCGTCCGCCGCCGCGCGGCCCGCGGCCGGCGGTGCCGGCCGCACCAGGAAGCAGGCGGGGATCAGCAGCGCCCAGGCCGCACAGCCGATCACCAGCATGGCGGTGCGCCAGTCATAGGCGGTGATCAGCCAGCTCGCGGTCGGCGCGATCGTCACCGGCGACATGCCCATGCCGGCCGAGACCAGCGCCACCGCAAGGCTCCTGTTCTTCTCGATCCAGGCGCTCGCGAGCGCCATCATCGGTGCGTAGAAGCTGCCGGCGGCGATGCCGATCAAGACGCCGAAGAAGAGCTGGAATTGCCACAGGCTCGTCGCCTGGCTCGCGGTGACCAGACCGAGCCCCAGCAGCAGGCTTCCCGCGAGCACCACGATGCGGGTGCCGAACCGGTCCGACAGCGCGCCCCACAGGAACGCTGCAAATCCCATGCAGAGGAAATCCAGCGTCGCCGCCGCCGACACCCCTGCACGCGACCAGCCCATCGCTTCCGAGATCGGCTGCAGGAACACCGCCAGCGACAGCATCGTGCCGAACCCGACACAGGTCATCAGCGCGCCCGCTGCGACGACGACCCAGCCATAATCGAAGCGTGATGGCTTGCTCATGCGTTTCCTCGGCGCTGTTGGTTTTATTGATGCTGCGCGGTGGGATGGTGGCCTATCCGATGATGGAGGGCAAGACGAGGAGTGGTGCCCCTCTCGTGCTGATCGGCTAACTGCAAGCCGTATCGTCTACGATCGACGCTCCGGTCTCGGCTCTTTTCCACCGTTCCTTCGTCCGCGGGGAAGTGTTGACTGGATTCAAGGAGCGAGAGCGAATAGGTCTTCGGGAGCAATTATTCCGTACGGAGGTCGCGATGGCTTATGACGTCCGTTCAATCTCAAATTTCGTTCTTGATGTCGCCGAAATCGAAGGACGGCCGGTCTCAAATCTCAGCATCAATAAGATCGTCTACTTTTTGCACTGCAACTACCTTGTCGAATTCGGCAGTCCTCTTGTTTCGGCTAAAATCGAAGCTTGGGATTATGGACCTGTGTTTCGCGAGCTTTATCGCGAGTTCAAGAAGTACGGTGAAAAAGCTATCTCGGGTCGTGCCCAGCGAATAAGCGTTGAAACGGGAAATCCGGAGATTTGTACTTACGAGTTGTCGGAGGTTGAGCGAGCGGTTCTTGAGCCGATGGTTCGGCGGTACGTTCGGTTTTCCGCAGGTACTTTGGTTTCCATGTCCCACGTTCCGGGAGGACCGTGGGATCAGGTTTGGAATCATGGTACAGTTACACAACCATCGATGCGTATTAGTGATGACCTGATTCTGGCGTGGCATAAGGCGGCTGCGAGGCACTAATGGTCGACAAACACTTGAGATTGTTGCGCAAATTGGACCGTCCGCCAGGAGGGCCTAATTTTGCACGCTTCATCCATGATGATCCGATTCGAACCGCCAAGGCGGTGATGTCGTTTATCAAGGGGATTCCGCCCTTCAACTATCTCCAGGCCTACAAGGCCGTGAGAGATCGAATCGAACTGGGAATTCCAGCTGAGGCGGCAATTCGGGTGGCAGTGGCCAGAGGTGCGCCCCTCGGCCGCCCGCACAACGAAGCTCTCATTCGAGCCTTCCTAGAATACGATGAGAAGAGAAGATTCTCAGCCCAGAATCCAATCGGATTCGATGTCGAGTATTTTCGTGTTGCTAGGGACATTGCAGTTCCAATTTCTCCGGTCTCGGCAATACGGGAGCGAGGGAGGTTCGTGCCGATCTTCATGTGTGGCTGGAGTTCGTTACCGCTGTCTTTGCTTCAGCGGCGGCTTCTTATGACCATGTACGAAGACGCGTTCTTCTCGTTGACCGACTATCAAGACTCGCCTGCGGAAGTCTTATTCTTTCCAAGAGTTGGTGATGGGACCCTGGACCGCGAGGCGGAGGTCTGGCGGCGGGGGGACTATGACTTGCTCAATCCTGTCGAATTGAAGGAGTGCTTGGAGAACTTTCTCCTGGCGCGCCAACAAGTAAGACAACTGATCGCCGCGGAAGCTCAAGACTTCCGGAAGCCTGGAGATGGACCTTCCGACGAATAGTGCAGCTCGGCTCCTGAAATCTAGGGAAGAGTTTCCAGCGTAGTTCGATATTGTCGGATTGGTCTATTTTTAGCGCGTTGTCACGCTTGCGTGCAGGGACGATCTTTCAGCCGATGCCATCTTTGTGCAAGCAAGCACATCGATCCTGGCGCTCCGTGGCTGCGGAGGATGTATGGGTAGTTGATTGCCCCGCAACGACCTCAGTGATTCGTTTGCCGGATCTCGTGATAGTAATTCCAGAACGTTTCGCGCAATAGAAGATCGCTGGACTGCAATCGAATGACCGACCCCGTCAGCTTTTCACAAAGCAGGAAAAAATTGTCGCTCTTCTTCTTAAGTTCAAATTCCATGTCGTTCTTAAAAATGCGCCGGATCATCTCAGGAACGTCACTTAGTTTGTCGATTACGATCGAGCCCACTGCCACGCCATTCTCGAAATCGATGAGGCGGGCTAGAGGATGGATTTCTTGGAATATCTTTCTCTTCAATTCTGTGTCGCAATAGAAGATTACAGGCTTTCCCAAACTGAGCGCCATTGCCGCTTCAGCGTCTTTCCCGTAGCTGTCGCGCGCACCAGCGTTATAGATCAAGATCTTTGCGCACTTGACCATGAGGCACTCGATCAATCCCTTGTCTTCATGGTTGTTTGCCGCGCTCATGGTTGGATCAAAATGCCTCAACTTGAGGTCTTTTATTCGAGCGTCCGCAAAGGTCGTCTCGCAGAAATCTGCCATGGATCTGAAGTCCATGCGAGATCGCATGCTGGTGGCAACATAGACGTCCATGTCGGCGATCATCGATAAATAGAGTTTCGTATTGGACAATGCGCGTTCTCGCGCGGTCTTGAATTTCTGAATAATGGGCTGAATCGCGGCCTCCAACTCCGTCGAGTTCTCGATTTCACGTTCGAGAGCTTCGTCCAAAGAGAAGGAGAGCTGATCCGAATCGTAACGGCTTGGACTGCCGCTCGGTGCGATCAATTCCTTGATCTTGATTCTAGGCTTGCCCGAGGCGACTGATTCAGAATAGCGACCTTTGATGAATTCGATAAGGTCCGGCAGAGAGTCGTCTGCGGGTGCGTACGTCTTGCAAGCCGTTTCCGCGATAAGATATCGATCGTCTTTCGCAATGGTTGTTAGAGGAAGCGGTTCATCTCGCCTGGTCAGCGCGCTGGCGTCAAAGGCCTTACTTCTGAAGAATGCATCAAGCTGCTCAAATGTGAGGCCGCGCAGCGTGCGGTAGCACTGCCTGATGTTTCCGAAGTATAATAACCCGTCGATATAGAGACGCTTAAGTCCCCACTTAAGATGCTGTAGATTCTTCAGCGTCGAAGAATTGAGGAACGTAGGATCGTACTCGGGCAATTTTTCTGGATTGTACCAGTATCCTCCCTGCGAATGTGGATTCGTATGGAAATAAAACCTGAAGAAGCCTTTGCTCATTCCACCTTCGTGGGAAAGGATTAGAAGTTGATTTAGCACTTCTAAGCCAATCGGCCGTTTCTCGCAGTTTGCGAGTACGTCAACCGCAACGTCCGAAATCTTGTTGGAGAACCAGGACTCGATCCCCTCACCGTTGCCTCGGAAAAAGGCCATCTCTTGTAAGATATCGTCCTTCGCTGTCATGATCGTTTCGATGCCCTAATTGAAATAGTCTTACTTGGGCTACCTGACTCGGCTTAGCAACAGTCGATCCGCGGCAGCGGCTTATGCGTTTCCTCGCGCTGTTAATATTTTCTAGTCTGCGCGAAGCGATGGTGGCCTATCTGGCAGCAGAGGGCAAGGGCGCCGGTTCCCATCAGCGATAGGAGAGGTGACGTTGAGACGGCGAGTCATTCCGGGGGTGCGCCGTTAGCGCGGTCCCGGAATCCATTTGTCCGCCTTGTTTGCTGCACGATGGATGCCGGGCTCGCGCCACGCGTGCTCCGGAATGGCGCACCGAGTTTAGCCGCTCGCACACCGTGATTATGCCCAGTTTTGCCCGACGGAAAAACAATTCGGAAAATCGAATTATTAGCAACCGCGGCGCCGTACGCCGGGGCCGGGTGTCCCAGCATCTTGGAGGCGTCGATTGCGGAAAAAGCGCCTACGATGATCGCCGCATGCCGCGTCCGCGCGGGCACGTCCGGAGTCTCGGCGAACGGAAAGTAGCTCCAGACCATGTCGCCGCGTCGGAAGGGCGGAGCCATTCAAGCCTCACTGGAAAAGTGAGCGCCTGAACGCGTAGTCTTCATCGCTCTCGTCTGCATCGCGATGAAGCTCGTAATTCTCGAGCGAGAGCGGTGGCATCTTCGAAAAATCCTGCACCACCTCGACATAGTCCAGATGGCGGCGCATGACGTCCTCGACGAGTTCCTTCACGCTCACATTGTCCAGTCGAGCAACGCGCGAAGCTTTGTCGTAAAGCTCGTCGTCGAGATGTACCGTGATGTCGGCCATGACGTCATTCCCGTGGCAAGCCGCTGAAGCGATCCCAATATATAGCGGCCCCGCCGCGATTTGAAGGGCACCCGCCAATCCTGTCACCGGGGGAGGGCAGCGGCCGGTAACAATCAAGGTCGGCTCGCCGGATGGGTTTTTTGAACATTGACGGCTGGACCATGTCGGCACGGACTGGTCTCATCCGTCCTTGGATGGAGACGTCCCAGGGCCGTGGATCGCGCCTGACGTGATGCCGACGTCTCGCGCCAAAAGCCGAACCGGAGCAATGCCCATGAGGATTACCGTCGAAACCAGCGTCGCAGCCCCCATCGATCAGGTCTGGCAGGCCTATACGACGCCTGCCGACATCGTGAAGTGGAATGCGGCGTCCGACGACTGGCATACAACCAGGGCGACGGTCGACCTGCGCGAAGGCGGCGCCTTCTCGTCCCGCATGGAGGCCAAGGACGGCAGCATGGGTTTCGACTTTGCCGGCACCTACACGAAAATCATCGCGCACGAGCGGATCGAATATGCGTTCGGCGATCGCAAGGCCGAGGTCGCGTTCGTGCCCGGCCCGAACGGCGTCGTCGTCCGCGTCACCTTCGACGGCGAAACGACGCACTCGGAGGAGCAGCAACGGAGCGGCTGGCAAGCGATCCTCGACAATTTCGCACGGTACGTCGCGGCGAAGCAGAAGGCGTAATCGATTGGGACTCGGTCGTGCTGACGGATGGCGGCGTCACACAATTTGCGATGCTGCCACCATCGTCCTGTTTTGCCCGACGGAGCAACCGGATTTTGTAAGCTCCCAAAAAACGCAATGCCGCCAAGGGGGCGGCTACTGTGCATGGGGTTGTTTTCGCAATTTTTGTTGGCTGGTCCGAAGCGGGGGTCGGCCGTGCCGAGCCTCGCCTCAGCTATCCACCTTCAGCGCGGCAATGAAAGCTTCCTGCGGGATGTCGACCTTGCCGAACTGCCGCATCTTCTTCTTGCCTTCCTTCTGCTTCTCCAGAAGCTTGCGCTTGCGCGTGATGTCGCCGCCGTAGCATTTCGCGGTGACGTCCTTGCGCAGCGCGCGCACCGTCTCGCGGGCGATCACCTTGCCGCCGATCGCCGCCTGGATCGGGATCTGGAACATGTGCGGCGGGATCAGGTCCTTCATCTTCTCGACCATGGCGCGGCCGCGCCCCTCCGCGCGGGTGCGATGCACCAGCATCGAGAGCGCGTCGACCGGCTCGTTGTTGACCAGGATCTGCATCTTGACGAGATCGGCCGGCTTGTAGTCGGTGAGATGATAGTCGAACGAGGCGTAGCCCTTGGAGACCGACTTGAGCCGGTCGTAGAAGTCGAACACCACCTCGTTGAGCGGCAGATCGTATTTCACCATCGCGCGCGAGCCGACATAGGTCAGCTCCTTCTGCGAGCCGCGGCGGTCCTGGCACAGCTTCAGCACGCTGCCGAGATATTCGTCGGGGGTGAGGATCGTCGCCTCGATCCAGGGCTCCTGGATCTCCTCGATCTTGACCACGTCGGGCATGTCGATCGGATTGTGGATCTCGATCTCGGTGCCGTCGGTGAGCTTCATCTTGTAGATGACGCTCGGCGCGGTCGCGATCAGGTTGAGATCGAATTCGCGCGACAGCCGCTCCTGGATGATCTCGAGGTGCAGCAGTCCGAGGAAGCCGCAGCGGAAGCCGAAGCCGAGTGCGGCCGAGGTTTCCATCTCGAAGGAGAAGCTGGCGTCGTTGAGCCGCAGCTTGCCCATGGCGGCGCGCAGCGTCTCGAAATCGTCGGCATCGACCGGGAACAGGCCGCAGAACACCACCGGGATCGCCGGCTTGAAGCCCGGCA
>Ga0209257_1001655_pt1 | contig 25316 bp, 23 predicted proteins | sample AraplaCvi_mCL_r2_FD_184277 | JGI IMG/M metagenome (GOLD analysis project Ga0209257, IMG submission 184277) | Arabidopsis root microbial communities from North Carolina, USA - plate scrape MF_Cvi_mCL_r2 (SPAdes) (version 2) | ecosystem: Host-associated > Plants > Roots > Endosphere | place: USA...
GCGCCGCCTGGGCCTGGAGGCTCATGTTCTTGTGGACGATGCTGATGCCGCCCAGCTGGGCCATGGCGATGGCCAGGCGCGCTTCGCTGACGGTGTCCATCGCGGCCGAGAGGATCGGCAGCCGGATGTTCAGGTCGCGGGTGAGGCGGGTCGTGAGCGAGACGTCCTTGGGCAGGACCGTCGAATGGGCCGGGACGAGCGAGACGTCGTCGTAGGTAAGTGCTTCAGCCTGGATGCGCAGCATGGGCGGGGGCCGGTGAAGGTGAAGCGCGACATTGTAACGTGTCCGGCGTCCCTGACGCTCTCTTCGCGCTGGGACATGCCGTTCTGCCGAGGCTACGGATCGCGCTTGAGTCGATTTGCTTCGCAAATCGCCTCCCACTCGTGCGCCATACCCGCCCCTCGCGGCCTACGGCCGCGACCGCCCCTAACTTAGGGGCTGGGGCAAACGCCCACTTCGACCGACGCTTTCGCCTTGCTTTGAGCCCCTCTCCCTGCGGGAGAGGGGTTGGGGTGAGGGCCAACGAAGCAGGAACGGCACCGTTCGCCTCAATCGCGCAGCGCTGGGGCAAAGCCCGCTTCTGCCGGCGCTTTCGGCTTTGCTCTTGGTCCCTCTCCCTGCAAGAGAGGGGTTGGGGTGAGGGGCAACGAAGCGAGAACACCACCGGTCGCCTCTGCGGCGCAGCGCTAGCCACGCCCGGCCCCGCCTCACTTCACCGCATGCCACCCACGCCCCGAATCCGCCGCCTCGGCGGCTTCCAGGGTGTTCTGCATCAGCGTGGCAACGGTCATGGGGCCGACACCGCCCGGGACCGGGGTAATCCAGCTGGCGCGCTGGGCGGCCGCGTCGAAGCCGACGTCGCCGACCAGGCGGCCGTCGTCCAGGCGGTTGATGCCCACGTCGATGACCACGGCGCCCGGCTTCACCCATTCACCCGGAATGAGGCCCGGACGGCCCACCGCGACGACGAGGATGTCGGCATTGCGGATGGACGCCTCCAGGACGTCCGGCGGGGTGAACTTGTGGCAGCTGGTAACGGTGCACCCGGCGATCAGCAGCTCCAGCGCCATCGGGCGGCCGACGTGGTTTGACACGCCGACGATCGTCGCACTCTGCCCGCGCACCGGGCGGTCGGTGTAGGCCAGCAGCGTGGTGATGCCGCGCGGCGTGCACGGACGCAGGCCGAACTGGCGCAGCGCGAGGTGACCGACGTTCTCCGGATGGAAGCCGTCCACGTCCTTGCGCGGGTCGATGCGGTGGATCAACTCGGTCGCGTCGCGACGATCCGGCAGCGGCAGCTGGACCAGGATGCCGTGCACGTCCGGATCGGCGTTAAGCCGGTCGATCAACGCCAGCAACTCGTCGTTGCCGGTGTCGGCCGGCAGGTCGTAGTCGATCGCGCGGATGCCCACTTTCTGCGCCGCACGCCGTTTGTTCTTCACGTAGACGCTGGACGCCGGGTCGTTGCCGACCAGCACCACCGCCAGCCCCGGGCGCGATTTACCCGCCGCGACGCGTGCATCGACCCGGCTCTTGAGCGTGTCGAGCAGGTCTTCGGCGATGCGCTTGCCGTCGAGAATGCGTGCCGGTGCGAGAGTCGTGGAGACGGTCATGCGGGCCTGGAGTACATTCGGGCTGGGCATTATCGCTCAAGCCACCTCCCGGAAGGCCGGTCGTCCCGCCTGCAACGTCGCCTGCTTTCCGCTCCCCGTTCCGGAACGCCGAATCCCCCGATGACCGACACCGATTTCGAAACCACCCAGATCGAGGCCGCCGCCTTCCGGCGCCTGCTCCAGCACCTGATGCACGAGCGCCCCGATGCGCAGAACATCGACCTGATGATCGACGCCGGCTTCTGCCGCAACTGCCTGGCCGACTGGTACCGGGAGGCCGCCGAGCATCGCGGCATCACGATGACGAAGGACGAAGCACGCGAGGCGATCTACGGCATGCCGTACGAGCAGTGGAAATCGCAGCACCAGCGCGACGCGACGCCGGAGCAGCTGGCGGCCTTCGAAGCGGCGCAACGCCGTCGCGGAAAATGAGCTCGGTGCGCCGCCAACTGCTGGGCTGGGCGGCGCTGCCGATCCTCGGCTATGCCGGCATCGTCGCGTGGCTGTTCACCAAGCAGCGCGAACTGATCTACCTCCCCGAAGGCACGCGCACCGACGTGCCGCAGACCGATTTCACCCTGGCGCGCGGCGACGTCCAGCTGCACGGCTGGGTGCTGCATCCGCAGGGCTCGCGACCGGTGATCTACTTCGGCGGCAACGCCGAAGGCATCCAGCATCGGCGCGAAATGCTCGACCGCCTGCTGCCGGGTCGTCCGGTGTACCTGGTGTCCTATCGCGGCTATGGCGCCAGCGGCGGCGAACCCAGCGAGACGGCGTTACTGGGCGACGCCCTGGCGCTGTTCGACGAAGTACGTTCGCGCCATCCGGACGAGCCGATCGCGGTGATCGGCTCCAGCCTCGGCAGCGGCGTGGCGAGTTATGTGGCCAGCCAGCGTCCGGTGTCGCAGCTGGTGCTGATCGCGCCCTTCGACAGCCTCGCGGCCGTCGCGCAGGTGCACTACCCCGTGTTGCCGGTGCGCTGGATCCTGCGCGACCGCTTCGATTCCATCGACCGCCTGCGCGGCTACGAGGGCGAGGTGATGATCGTGCGCGCCTCGCTCGACACCATCGTGCCGCCGGCCAACACCAATCGCCTGATCGCCGCACTGGGCAAGCCGCCGAAGGTCGTCGATCTTCCGCAGGCCGGGCACAACACGATCAGCGGCGATCCCGTGTTCGAACAGGCGCTGGCGGATTTCCTGCGCTAGGCACTACGCCGCGCAGAACTTCGCGTAATCGATGTAGCCCGGGAACTCGCGTCCGGCCGCGCACACCGGGCAATCCGGATCGGCCGACAGCCGCGTTTCGCGGAAACGCATTCCCATCGCATCGAAGTGCAGCAGCCTTCCCGCGAGGGGCTCGCCTACGCCGAGGATCAGCTTGATCGCCTCGGTCGCCTGCAACAGACCGATCACGCCCGGCAGTACGCCCAGCACACCGGCTTCGGCGCAGTTGGGCGCGGCTTCCGGCGGCGGCGGCTCGGGGAACAGGCAGCGGTAGCACGGCGCATGGCCGCGATGACGGCCCGCATCGAACACGCTCACCTGCCCTTCGAAACGATGCACGGCGCCGTACACGAGCGGCTTGCCGAGCTTCACGCAGGCGTCGTTGAGCAGGTAACGCACGGGAAAATTGTCGGCGCCATCGACCACGACGTCTGCGCCTTCGATGAGGCGTTCGACATTCTGCGCGGTGATGCGTTCGGGAAAGGTTTCGATCGATACCGTCGGATTCAGCGCCGACAGCGCGATCCGCGCCGATTCCACTTTCGGCACGCCGATGCGGTCTTCGGTATGCAGGATCTGCCGCTGGAGGTTGCTGCGATCGACGAGGTCGTCGTCGGCGAGCACGATCGTGCCGATGCCCGCCGCCGCGAGATAGAACGCGGCCGGCGAACCGAGGCCGCCGGCACCGACCATCGCGATGCGCGCGTTCTGCAGCTTCCGCTGCCCTGCTTCGCCTACTTCCGGCAGCCGCAGGTGGCGCGAATAACGGTCGTAGAAATCGAAGTCGCGCTCGTCGCGCGTGACGGGCAGGCCTTCGGCGATCCAGCGCGTGGTGCCGCCATCGACCGACGCGATGCGCGTATAGCCGGCGGCGTGCAGCGCCTGCGCCGCCTTCATCGAACGCGCGCCGGACTGGCAGATGATCAGCACGTCTGCATCGCGATCGGGCAGCGCGGCCTGCGGATCGGCTTCCAACTCGCCGCGCGCGATGCCAAGCGCACCTTCGGCGAAACCGGTGGCGCGTTCGTGCGATTCGCGCACGTCCACGATCACGGCGCCTTCGCGCTGGCGGCGAAGGGCGTCGGCGGGCGTGATGAGTTCGATCTGCTCGGCGGTGTTCATGGGTCGATTATCGCGCCTCAGGCGTAGCGCAGGATCTCGACCACGGTGCCGGCAGCCAAACGCTGCGGTCCATCGGGCACGACGATCAGCGCGTTGGCCTCCCCAACCGCGCGCAGGCGATGCGAACCGACGGCGGGATTCGGATCGGCGCGCAGCACGCCGTGCTCATCGCAGAACACCGTGGCGCGCTGGAATTCGCGACGCGCGTGGGATTTATCGATCGGCGACACCAGCTGCGCGCGTTCGGCCCGGCGCGGCTCCGTGCGGCCCTGCAATGCATCGATCAGCGTGCGGCCGAAACCGAGGAAAGTGGCGAAAACCGAAACAGGATTGCCCGGCAGCGCCAGCACGCGCGCCTGGTCGAGGCTGCCAAACAAAACCGGCATGCCCGGCTTCATCCGCACCTTCCAGAAATGCACCTGCCCGAACTGCTGCAGGACCGCGGGGATGTGGTCCTTCTCGCCCGCCGAAACGGCGCCGCAGGTGACGATCAGGTCGAACGCGCAGCCGGCATCGCGCAGTGCGATCTCGACCTGCTTCGGGTCGTCGGCCAGTCTCGGCCACGCGGTGGGTTCGAGCCCTTCGGCGCGCAGCAGGCCCATCAGCAGTTCGCGGTTGCTGTCGTAGATCTCGCCCGGCGCCAGCGAGAGGCCCGGTTCCACCAGTTCGTCGCCGCTGCTGAACACCGCGACCGTCGGCTTGCGATACACCGTCAGCGACGGCACGCCGAGCGAGGCCGCCAGCGACACGCGCGCGGGCGTCAGGCGCAGGCCGGCCTGAAGCACGCATTCGCCCGCCTGCACGTCCTCGCCCATGCGGCGAAGGTTCGCGCCAGCCTCCGGGGACGCGACGATGACGACGCGATCGCCTTCGACGCGGGTGTTTTCCTTGATGACGACGGTGTCCGCACCCGCCGGCATCGGCGCACCGGTGGTGATGCGTACGCATTCGCCCTCGCCCACCGTGATGTCGCGCGCGCGTCCGGCGAACTGTTCGTCGACCAGGCGCAGCGTCGTTTCGCCTTCGCGCAGATCGGCATGTCGCAACGCGAAGCCATCCATCGCGCTGTTGTCGAACGGCGGCAGCGCGATCGGCGCGTGCACGTCCGCGGCGAGGATGCGGCCGTGCGTGCGCGACAGCGGCAGGGTTTCGGTGTCGAGGCGATGCTTCGCCGCGACTTCGCGGATGATGGCGATGGCGTCGTCGAAAACGAGCTGGGTCGGGAAGTCGGTCATGCGGGAGAGCGGTGTCCGTCGTGTGCGCCCGGTGCCACGCCGGCGGCGGCGAGGTCCTGCGGCGTGTTGAGGTTGCCGAAGCGTACGCCTTCCAGCCGGACGGGGACCATGCGCAGCTGGCGTTGCAACGAGTGGATGGCGAGTTCGTTCGCTTGGATCGCGCGTGCGGTCGCTTCGCGGAGGTCCGCCACGGGCCACAGCGCGACGAGCGGCTGCGGGCCGTCGTCGTCCACCGCGTACGCGCCGTGCGCTCCGGCGGCGGCGATGAGGCTCGGGAGCAGGCAGTCGTTCACGCCGACCAGATCCACCGGCAGCGTCAGCAGCCACGGCGTTTCGCATGCGGCGGCCAGTGCATCCAGGCCGGCGAGCGGACCGAGGTCGGCGCTCGTGCGATCCGCAACGGCGCGAAGGCCGATGCGCTCGTAGCGTTGCGGTTCACGATTCGCGCTGACCAGGATCGTGGTGGTTTCAGCGGCGAAGCGATGGTGCCAGCGTTCGACCTGCGGGATTCCGTCGCGCGTGAGCCAGGCCTTGTCGATTCCGCCCAGCCGCGAGGCGCGCCCGCCGGCGAGCAGGCCGAGGGTGATGTCGGTGGGGGGGATCATGGCGGGCAGTTTACGCCGCGGCAGCAGACACGCCGTCGTAGCCCGGGTAAGCGAAGCGCACCCGGGGGCTGTCACGCCCGACCCGGGTGCGCTTCGCTTACCCGGGCTACGAGAGCGGGGACGGCGGGGACGGCGGAACGCCGTTACTTGCCCTTCTTGACGTGCTTCAGCAATCGCCGCTTGCGCTGGACCTGGCGCTCGGTGAGCACGTTCTTCTTGCCTTCGTACGGATTCGTGCCTTCCTTGAAGACGAACCGCACCGGCGTGCCGACCAGCTTGAAGCGCTTGCGGAAGAAGTTCTCGAGGTAGCGCTTGTACGAATCGCTCAGCGTGCGCAGGCGCGTGCCGTGCACGACGAACGTCGGCGGGTTGTTCGCCGCCGGATGCGCGTAGCGCAGCTTCGCGACATGGCCGCGCACGGTCGGCGGCGGATTGGTTTCGTACGCCACTTCCAGCGCCTTGTTGACATCGCTGGTGCTGAATTCATGCGTTGCGGAAGCATGCGCGCGGTGGATCGCGCGGAACAGCTCCCGCAGGCCCGAGCCATGCTTGGCGCTGATGCGCACCGCTTCGGCCCATTCGACGAAGCCCAGCTTGCGCGTGAGCAGCGCTTCGGCCTGCTGGCGCTGGTAGTCGGTGAGACCGTCCCACTTGTTCACCGCGACGACCAGCGCGCGGCCGGCATCGAGCGCCAGGCCCAGCACGGTGGCGTCCTGGTCGGTGATGCCTTCGCTCGCGTCCAGCATCACCACGGCGACCTGGCACTGCTCGATCGCCTGCAGCGTCTTGATGATGGAGAACTTCTCCACCGCTTCCTCCACGCGCGCCTTGCGACGCACGCCGGCGGTGTCGACGAGGCGGTACAGGCGGCCGTCGCGCTCCATGTCGATGGAGACCGAATCGCGCGTGGTGCCCGGCACCTCGGACGCGATCATCCGCTCCTCGCCGAGCAGCCGGTTGACCAGCGTCGACTTGCCCACGTTCGGGCGGCCGATGAAGGCCACGCGGATGCGCGAGGGATCGGTGTCCAGCTCGGTCGCCGCGCCTTCTTCCGGCACGCGCGTGAGCACGTGGTCGATCAGCTCGTCGATGCCCTGGCGGTGCGCCGAGGACACGGCGATGACGTCGGTGATGCCGTAGCGGGCGAATTCGTTGATCGCGGCCTGCGCGTCGAGGCCGTCGGTCTTGTTGACCACCAGCATCGCCGGGCGCGCGGTCTTGCGCAGCCAGGCGAGGATGTCGTCGTCCAGCGCCGAGGCGCCTTCGCGGCCGTCGACGACGAACAGGACCAGGTCGGCCTCCTCGGCCGCCGAACGGGCCTGGCGCGCGGTGGCGCCGGCCAGGCCCTCGTCCTCGCCGGCGATGCCGCCGGTATCGACGATGGCGAACGGACGCTTGCCTTCGGGCCGCGCCACGCCGTAGTTGCGATCGCGCGTGACGCCCGGCTGGTCGTGGACCAGGGCATCGCGGGTGCGCGTCAGCGCATTGAACAGCGTGGATTTTCCAACGTTGGGACGGCCAACGAGGGCGACGAGCGGAAGCATGGTGAGAGCCGGTACGGGATGGGGATCGGGAAGCGGACCGCCGTGCCGCGCATCGCGGCGGCCGGGTCGGAGCCGGTCCGGGAGGTCATTCGGGGTACGGCATGATGACGGGCCGGGCGTGAAAAGGGAAACGTTCGGCCCCGCGCCGTCTGAACACCGCAAATGAAAACGGCCCGGGCTCGCGCCCGGACCGTTCCATGTGTCGCTGTCGCGGCGGGGTTACTGCAGACGGAAGGCCGTCAGTTCGCCGTTGACGTTCTGGACGATCGCGATGCCGTCGGCGACCACCGGGGCGGCCTTCACGGCCTTGCCGCCGACGCGCTGGCGCGCGGCGAACTCGCCGTTGTCCAGCTTGAGCCAGTGCACGTAGCCGTCGTAATCGGCGACCACGGCGTAGTCGCCCTGCACCGCCGCGCCAGTCACGCTGCGGCGGGCCAGCGCCGGCTGCGACCACAGGGCCGCGCCGCTGTTCTTGTCCAGGCCGAAGACCGAGCCGGTCGGGTCGGTCACGACCAGACGGTCGGACGCGACGCCGATACGACCCGCGCCGCCGTGCTCGGCCGACCACATCGGACGGCCGCTCGGGGCGTCGATGGCCAGCGTCTGCTTCTTGAAGCTGGTGGCGAACAGCGTGGTGCCTTCCAGCACCGGGGTGCCGTCGACGTCGGCCATGCGATCCAGTTCGGTGCGGCCTTCCGGCTGCGCGACCGGCTGTTCCCACATCGGGCGGCCGTCGGTGGCCGACAGCGCCGAGACGGTGCCGTCGTCGTTGCCGACGAACACATAACCCGGGCCGAGGACCGGGCCGTCGTTGCCGCGCAGCGACAGCATCGGCACTTCCTGCATCCAGAACCAGCGACGCTCGCCGCTGGCGGCGTCGAAGGCGGTGATGCGGCCGTCGTTGGAACGCACGAACACCAGGTTCATGCCGATCGCCGGTGCCGAGATCACCTCGTTGGGCACCTGCGCCTGCCACTTCTTCTCGCCGGTGCTGGCGTCCAGGGCGATGACCTCGCCGTCCAGACCGCCGACCACGACCAGGCCCTCGCCCACGCCGGGGCCACCGGACAGGCGGATGTCGGCCTTCTTGTCGGTGCGGAATTCCCAGACCTGCTTGCCGGTCTGGAGATCGAAGGCATGCACGCCGCCTTCGATGGCGGCGGCGAAGACGCGGCCGTCGGCCACGATCGGGCCCTGGCGCACGCCGATGCGGCCTTCGCCCTTGCCGGCGTTGGCCGACCAGATCTTCGACACCGTCACCGACGGGGTGATGTCGACCAGCTCAGCCGGTTCGTTCGGCTTCTTGTCGTCCTTCTTCTTTTCGCCACCGAACCAGCCCTTGACGGTCGAGCACCCGGCGAGCGAAGCCGCGCACAGCAGCACGACGGAGGTACGCAGCAGCATGGAGCGGTGCTTCATCAGGACTTGGCCTCGGGCTTGGCGGGCGTGCCGCCGACTTCGGTGAGCTTGAGTTCGAGCAGGCGGCGATGCGGCGAAGCCACATCGAGCTTGGCCATCGCCTCGGCGTAGGCAGTGCGCGCCTGTTCCTTCTGGCCGAGCGCGAGGTGAGCGTCGCCGCGCACTTCGATGCCCGCGGCCGTATCGGCATCGGCCACCAGCTTCAGCGCGGCGTCGGCCTGCTTCTTTTCGATCAGCAGGCGCGCGACGCGCTGCTCGATGATCTGCGCGATCGCCGGATCTTCGGTATGGATGCCCTGCAGCGTGGCGAGCGCGGCGTCGTTCTGCTTCGCATCGACCTGCGAGCGGGCCAGTTCAAGCGCGGCCAGCGCGCGGTAGCTCGAACCTTCCGCCAGCGCCTTGACCTTGGCGTCGGCCGTCTTGTCTTTCGCGTCGATGGCGTTGATGGCCGCCTGGTACTGCGTGGCCATGTCCATGCGCGCGTTCTCGTTGCGCTGGTCCCACCACTTCCAGCCGCCGATGGCCGCCAGGCCCAGGGCGATGCCGCCGATCAGGCCAGCGCCGTTGTTACGCAGCCACTGGAGGACGCGTTCGCTTTGTTCGTGTTCGTCGAGAAGGTCGTCAATCGCCATTGGCTGGCTGCCGTGCTCTGTAGCCCGCCGTTACGGCGGGAATCCGAAATAGGAGCACCGGCCCGCGGTGCGGGCCGGTGCGCGAGGATTTCCCGTTCCGCCGGTCAATCGCCCGGCGTGAGGGAACCGTCAGAGGATAGCGTAAAGCGCGCGACGTTCGCTCGGCTGAACGGCGTCAGATCAACCGTTCGGCCCGCGTTGCGGACTTCGACCGCGGAAGAATTTCCCAGCACCACGCGCGAGACTTCGCCGGCGGCGTAGCTGCGCTGCTGGCCTGTGCCGAGTTCGCCGCTTTCCAGAACCCGACCATCGCTGCCACGCACTTCCACCCAGCTGTTGCCGGTGAAGTTGAGCGACAGCGCCGGCGCCGACTGCGCGGCCGCGGGCAGCGTCGCCATCGAGGCGACCAGCGGCGTGCGATGCACCGGCTCGGGCGCACCCGGTTGGGCATTGTTCGCAGGCGTCGCCGGAACGGTAGCAACGTCGAGCGACTCGACCTTGGCGTCGTCCTTCTTGAGTTCGCGCGAGGCCATCCAGATCGGCACCGCGATGGCCGCCGTCAGCACGATGTAGATCGCGCGGCGCGTGGCCTGCTCGAACACACGGCGGAAGCGCGGCGTATGGGTGTGGCTGACGAGCTCCGACGGCGCGATCGGACGCGCGCCCTGCCCGAGCTCATCGTCGAAAGGCACGCCGAGCAGACGCGCGTAGCTGCGCAGTTGTCCGCGCACGAAGACCGGCGCGCCCAGCTGGCTCGGATCCCCCGATTCGAGCTGCCGGATGCCCTTGACCGGAATCTTCAGGCTCGCGGCGACGTCTTCCGGCGACAGTCCCGCCTGTTCGCGGGCCTGTTTCAGGCGCACGCCGATGCTGGCGCCCATGTCAGGCGCGACTTGGTTCGAGTTCATCGCTTTCCGTCATCCCCCATGCCGGAGCTCCGCGTCTGCGGGAACTCCGCCCTCATTCGCTGAACGTATCTTGCGGCGGCAGCCCTGTCGCCGAGTTTCTCTTCGATTTGTGACGCAAGCTGCAACGCCCCGGGGTCTGCTGGTGCAGCCGCGAGACGGCGCTCGGAGAATGCGCGCGCTTCGAAGGCATTTCCTTGACGGAACTCAAGCTCCGCAAGCGCGCCCAGCGCCGTGGCGTTGTTCGGGTCCAGTTCGACGGCCCGGCGCAGGTCCCGGCGGGCGCGATCGTCCTGCCCGGCGCGGGCGGCGCAGCTGCCCGAGTTGGCCAGCGCGACGGCCGGCGTCGTGTAACGCGGGTCCTTCAGCGCGCGGTCGAACCAGGCCAGCGATTCGACCGTGCGGCCCTCGCGGCAAAGCCAGACGCCGTAGTTGTTCTGCACGGCGCCGTTGTCCGGCGCCAGCTCGGCGGCGCGCTGGTAATGGGCGCCGGCCGCGGCCGAGTCGCCACGGCGGGCGGCGGTCACGGCCAGCACGGTTTCGGCGTCGACGGACTTGGGATCGAGCTTGAGCGCCTTCAGCGCTTCCTTCTCGGCGGCCTCGTAGTCGCCGACCATCAGGCGGGCGCGGGCCAGTTCGAGGGGTTTGCTCGCGGCGACGGCCGCCTTGTTGTTGGCGTTGCCGCTGACGTTGACCACCGGGGTGGTGCGTTCGAAATCCTGCCGCTTGAAGTCCTGCCGCACGAAGGTCATGCGGCTGCACGCACCGGTCGCCAATACCGCGACCGCCAGGGCGGTCGTGATCGTGAGGCTCAGCGGGCGGCCGCGGACGTCCATGGCTAGCGGGCTCCTGACATCACGCCGCCTCGTTGCCGAGGCCGGATGCCTGCAGATGTTTCTGGAATTCCGCCTGTCGCCGGGTGCGGTCCATGACCTGCCCCTTGAGCTGGCCGCAGGCGGCATCGATGTCGTCGCCGCGGGTGCGTCGCACCGGGGCGATCATCCCGGCCTCGTTGAGCAGCTTCTGGAAGGCGCGGATGGCCGCGTCGTCCGGCCGCTCGAAGCGCGTGCCCGGGAACGGGTTGAACGGAATGAGGTTGACCTTCGCCGCGTCCTTCATCTGCACGGCGTTGTCGAACTGGCGCAGCAGGCGCAGCAGCTGGCGGGCATGCTGGGGCTGGTCGTTCACGCCCTTCATGAGCGTGTACTCGAACGTGACCGACGTGCCGCGCTTGCGCAGCGCGTAGCGCACGCAGGCGTCCATCAGCTGTTCGATCGGATACTTCTTGTTGAGCGGCACCAGCTCGCTGCGCAACTCATCGTTGGGTGCATGCAGCGACACGGCGAGCGAGACGTCGCTCTCCAGCGCGAGGCGGTCGATCATCGGCACCATGCCGGCGGTCGACAGCGTGACGCGCTTGTTCGCCAGGCCGTAGCCCAGGTCGTCGCGCATGATGCTCATGGCGCGCACGACGTTGTCGAAATTCGCCAGCGGCTCGCCCATGCCCATCATCACCACGTTGGTGAGGCGGCGCTGCTGGTGCGGCACGTTGCCCAGGTGGCGCGCGGCGACCCACACCTGGCCGATGATCTCGGCGGTGGACAGGTTGCGGTTGAAGCCCTGGGTGGCGGTGGAACAGAACTGGCAGTTGAGCGCGCAGCCCACCTGCGACGACACGCACAGCGTGCCGCGCCCCTTGTCGGGGATGTAGACGGTTTCGATGGCGTTCTTCGGGTCCATGCCGAGCAGCCACTTGTGCGTGCCGTCGGTGGAAGCCTTGTCGAACACGACCTGCGGCACGCGCACTTCGGCGCTCGCCTCGAGCTTGGCGCGCAGCGCCTTGCCCAGGTCCGTCATGTCGGCGAAGTCGGTCACGTAGCGGTGATGGATCCACTTCATCACCTGGTGCGCGCGGAACTTCTTCTCGCCGAGCGTCTCTTCGAAGAAACGCTCGAGCGAGGCGCGGTCGAGATCGAACAGATTCATCTTCGCGCCTGCCGAAGCAGACGCGGGGTTCATCTTCGACTCGACCGCGCTCTTCGCAGCCACGCCCGCTTCCACGCGTGCAGCCGATTCCGTCGCCGGCGTGTCGCCAGCGAGCTGGATGTCGATGCGTTCGCGTTGCGTGGTCATGGCCTTGTCGTCTGTGCGCTTAGCGGGCGAACACGTCGGTCGCCGGGAAGAAGTACGCGATTTCGATCGCGGCGTTCTCCAGGCTGTCCGAACCGTGCACGGCGTTGGCGTCGATGCTGTCGGCGAAGTCGGCGCGGATCGTGCCCGGCGCTGCGTCCTTCGGATTGGTGGCGCCCATCAGGTCGCGATTCTTCAGCATCGCGCCTTCGCCTTCGAGCACCTGGATCATCACCGGGCCGGAGATCATGAACTCGACCAGCGCGTTGAAGAACGGGCGCTCGCGGTGCACGGCGTAGAAGCCTTCGGCTTCCTGCTTCGAAAGCTGCTTCATCTTCGAAGCGACGACCTTCAGGCCGTTCTTCTCGAAGCGGGTATAGATCTCGCCGATGACGTTCTTGGCAACGGCATCCGGCTTGATGATGGACAGGGTGCGCTCCAGCGCCATGGATTCTCTCCGGGTAGGCGGGCCGCCGAACGTGGTGTTTTGAACCAGGGTTCGCGCCCGAGGATAACAGAAAAACCCGCGTACAGACGCGGGTTTAGCCCACAAGGCTCCGGTAATTCTAGCGGATCGCTAGGCATTTTTGCAGGGTCTGGCGACAGCTTCCCTTTGTCGTGCCGTTGACGGTTCAGCCCTGCTGCGACTAGCATCAAACAAGCGTTTGATTCAGCCACCGCCAGCCGCAGGACCGCAGTACCCATGGCCACCACCGCACACTTCTCCACCAAGGACCGGATCCTTGGCGCCGCCGAGGAACTGTTCGCCCAGTTCGGTTTCACCGGCACCTCCCTCCGCCAGGTCACCAGCCGCGCCGACGTCAACATCGCCGCGGTGAACTACCACTTCGGCAGCAAGGAGAACCTCGTCAACGAGGTCTTCCGCCGCCGCATGGACGACATGAGCGCACAGCGCCTGGGCGCGCTCAAAACCGCACTGGAACAGCATCCGGGCGAGCTGGAGCCGATCCTGGCCGCCTTCGTGCAGCCCGCGCTGGCGATGGCCCAGGACCGCCACGGCGGCGGTGCCTTCGTCCGCGTCGTCGCGCGTGCCTATGCCGAAAAGAACGACCGCCTGCGCAAGTTCCTCTCCGACCATTACGGCCACGTGCTGCGCGATTTCGCCAAGGCGATCGCCGGCTGCGTGCCGGGCCTGAGCAAGGAAGAGCTGTATTGGCGACTCGACTTCCTCGCCGGTTCGCTGACCTATGCGATGGCCGATTTCGGCCTGATCAAGCGACCCGCGGGTGTCACCGAAGCCGCGCATCGTGAACGTGCGGCACGCGAGCTGATCCGCTTCGCGGCGGCCGGCTTCAAGTCCTGATTCGATCAAAAATACTTGTCATACAAGGATTTGCATAACATGCCTAAGAAACTGCTTGCACGCCGCGTGGCCGTGCTCGGCGCCGGCGTCATGGGCGCGCAGATTGCCGCCCACCTGACCAACGCGGGCGTCGACACCGTCCTGTTCGACCTTCCGGCCAAGGAAGGCGATCCCAACGGCGTCGTCGGCAAGGCCATCGCCAACCTGGCCAAGCTCAGCCCCGCCCCGCTGGCGAGCAAGTCGCTGGCCGAGCGCATCACCCCGGCCAACTACGAGACCGGCCTGGAACAGCTGCGCGACTGCGACCTCATCATCGAGGCCATCGCCGAGCGGATGGACTGGAAGCAGGACCTGTACAAGAAGATCGCGCCGTTCGTGGCCGACGACGCCATCCTCGCCAGCAACACCTCGGGCCTGGGCATCAACAAGCTCGCCGAAGTGCTGCCCGAACAGCTGCGCCACCGCTTCTGCGGCGTGCACTTCTTCAACCCGCCGCGTTACATGCACCTGGCCGAGCTGATCCCGGCCAAGACCACCGACGCCGACGTGCTGACGGCGCTGGAAACCTTCCTGACCACCGCGCTCGGCAAGGGCGTGGTGATCGCCAAGGACACGCCGAACTTCATCGGCAACCGCATCGGCGTGTTCTCGATGCTGGCCGCGATGCACCACACCGAGCAGTTCGGCCTGGGCTTCGACACCGTCGATGCACTGACCGGCCCGGCGATCGGCCGTCCGAAGTCGGCGACCTACCGCACCGCGGACGTGGTCGGCCTGGACACGATGGCGCACGTCATCAAGACGATGGCCGATACGCTGCCGGACGATCCGTGGCACCAGTACTTCAAGGCGCCCAAGTGGCTTTCGGCCCTGATCGAAAAGGGTGCGCTGGGCCAGAAGACCGGCGCCGGCGTCTACACCAAGCGCGGCAAGGACATCCTGGTGCTGGACCTGAAGGCGCAGGATTACCGCGTCTCTGCCGGCGAACTGGAACCCGAAGTCGCCGCGCTGCTCAAGGAAAGGGACCCGGCGAAGAAGTTCGCCGCCCTGCGCGCCAGCACGCACCCGCAGGCGCAGTTCCTGTGGGCGATCTTCCGCGACTCGTTCCACTACAGCGCCTTCCATCTGGAGTCGATCGCCGAGACCGCTCGCGACATCGACTTCGCGATGCGCTGGGGCTACGGCTGGTCGCTGGGCCCGTTCGAGACCTGGCAGTCCGCCGGCTGGAAGCAGGTCGCCGACTGGATCGCCGAGGACATCGTCGGCGGCAAGGCCATGAGCAGCGCACCGCTGCCGGACTGGGTGTTCGACGGCCGCGAAGGCGTGCACGACAAGGACGGCAGCTACAGCCCGGCCCGCAAGGCGCAGGTGCCGCGTTCGTCCAACCCGGTCTATGCGCGCCAGCGTTTCCCGGATCCGCTGCTGGGTGAGAAGTTCTCGCAGGGCCGCACGGTGTTCGAGAACGACGGCATCCGCATGTGGGCCGACGAAGGCGACGACATCGCGGTGGTTTCGTTCAAGACCAAGATGCATACGGTCAACGACCACGTGCTCAACGGTTTGCAGGAAGCCATCGGCATCGCCGAGCGCGACTTCGCCGGCATGGTGATCTGGCAGCCGAAGGAGCCCTTCTCCGCCGGTGCCGATCTGGCCGGCGCGCTGGGCCTGCTGCAGGCCGGCGACGTGAAGGGCTTCGAGGCGATGGTCGCCAACTTCCAGGCCACAAGCCAGCGCATCAAGTACTCGCTGGTGCCGGTCGTCGCGGCGGTGCGCGGCCTGGCGCTGGGCGGCGGCTGCGAATTCCAGATGCACTCGGCCAAGGCCGTGTTCGCGCTGGAAAGCTACATCGGTCTGGTCGAAGCGGGCGTCGGCCTGCTGCCGGCCGGCGGCGGCCTGAAGGAATTCGCGGTACGCGCCTCCGAAGCGGCCGGCCCGGGCTGCGACGTGTTCGCGCAGCTCAAGACCGCGTTCGAAAGCGTCGCGATGGGCAAGGTGTCGGCATCGGCGTTCGAGGCAAAGGAACTCAAGCTCGCTCGCGAGAACGATGCCGTCGTGTTCAACGCCTTCGAACTGCTGCACGTGGCGAAGGCGCAGGCCCGCGCGCTGGCCGAATCCGGCTACCGCCCGCCCCTGCCGGCGCGCCGCATCCAGGTCGCCGGCGACGTCGGCATCGCGACGTTCAAGATGATGCTGGTCAACATGCTGGAAGGCCGCTTCATCTCGCCGCACGACTACGAGATCGCCACGCGCATCGCCACCGTGCTGTGCGGCGGCGAAGTCGATCGCGGCGCGATCGTCGACGAGGAATGGCTGCTCAAGCTCGAACGCGAACACTTCGTCGCACTGGCGCAGATGCCCAAGACGCAGGAACGCATCGCGCACATGCTCAAGACCGGCAAGCCGCTGCGTAACTGAGCGACGACGAGACAGGACCCAAGAAAATGACCAAGCAGATCCAGGACGCCTACATCGTCGCCGCCACCCGTACCCCGGTCGGCAAGGCGCCGCGCGGCGTGTTCCGCAATACCCGTCCCGACGAAATGCTCGCCCACGTGCTCAAGTCCGTGGTCGCGCAGGCACCGGGCATCGACGTGGGCCGCATCGACGACGCGATCATCGGCTGCGCCATGCCCGAAGGCGAGCAAGGCATGAACGTGGCGCGCATCGGCGCGCTGCTGGCCGGCCTGCCCAACACCATCGCGGCGCAGACCATCAACCGCTTCTGCTCGTCGGGCCTGCAGGCCGTGGCGATGGCCGCCGACCAGATCCGTCTGGGCCATGCGGACCTGATGCTCGCCGGCGGCACCGAGTCGATGTCGATGGTGCCGATGATGGGCAACAAGGTCGCGCTCAGCCCGCAGGTGTTCGCGAAGGAAGAGAACATCGCCATCGCCTACGGCATGGGCATCACGGCCGAGAAGGTCGCCGAGGAATGGAAGGTCTCGCGCGAGGAGCAGGATGCGTTCGCGCTGGCTTCGCACCAGAAGGCGATCGCCGCCATCCAGGCCGGTGAGTTCAAGGGCGAAATCACGCCGTACGAAGTGATTTCGCGCATTCCGGACCTTGCCGGCAATGCGGTGCGCGTGAAGAAGTCGCTCGTCGAGATCGATGAAGGCCCGCGCCCGGATTCGTCCATCGAAGGCCTCGCCAAGCTCAAGCCGGTGTTCCGCAACGGCCAGTTCGGCGGTTCGGTCACCGCGGGCAACAGCTCGCAGATGAGCGACGGCGCGGCTGGCGTGCTGCTCGCCTCCGAGCAGGCGATCAAGGATTACGGCCTGACCCCGCTGGCGCGTTTCGTCAGCTTCTCGGTCGCCGGCGTGCGTCCGGAAGTGATGGGCATCGGCCCGATCGCCGCGATCCCGAAGGCGCTGAAGCAGGCGGGCCTCACCAAGGACCAACTGGACTGGATCGAGCTCAACGAAGCCTTCGCCGCGCAGGCGCTGGCGGTGATCCGCGACAGCGGCCTGGACCCGTCGAAGGTCAATCCGCTGGGCGGCGCGATCGCACTGGGCCATCCGCTTGGTGCGACCGGTGCGATCCGCACCGCGACCATCGTCCACGGCATGCGCCGCCGCCAGCAGAAGTACGGCATGGTGACGATGTGCATCGGCACCGGCATGGGCGCGGCGGGCATCTTCGAATCGCTGTAAGCATCCACGTCACCGGACACGAAGAAGGCGGCCTACGGGCCGCCTTCTTCGTTTGCGTCGCTGGAAAGCGTCGCGTTACTTCTTGCAGGCGGTGAACTTGCCGTTCGCGCCGCGGCAATGCTTGGCCTTGTGCGAATGACCGTGCGACTTGCTGCTGTGGGCGGCATGCGTGGCGGCATGCTTGTGCGAGGCTGCAGCGGCCGGCTGCATGGCGGCGGCGCCGAAGGCGAGGGTCAGCGCTGCAGCAGCGAGGGGGATCCGGAATGACATGTGCATCTTCTTTCGTGGATGTCCGCGAGGACGGTGACGCCATCCTGGACACAGCCGGCTTCCCCGTTCCTTTCGGCGAGATTACGTACGTGTAATGCAGCGGTCGCGGCAGCGTCGTGTTACGGCTTGAGCCCTTCCAGGCGCGCTTTGTCGGCTTTCGTGATGCGATCGCGGCGGCTTTTTCTCGTGCAGCACGACGGCTCACGCGCAACCGTTCGCCCTCATCGGGAGCCTTCTCGCCGTTTTCACATCCCTGTCGCGCACCTGAGCCCAGCATCGCCTCGCGTCGCCGTGATCGGTCGGCCGGCGCGGGCGTCGTGACGTCCTGCAATGCGATGCCCTTGTTCGTCCCCCGGTTCGTTCGCGACACCTCGACAAGGAGAACGCTTATGTCCCTGCGCAATCTCGCCGGCGCGACGCTGGCACTGCTGCTCACGCTGTTGGTGGCCGCCTGTCAGACCACGACACCCGGCTCGATGCAAGGCGCCGTGGAGGTCCGCTCCGGCGTGATAGAACAGATCACGGACGTACAGATTTCCAACACCCACACCCGCGGTGTCGGTGCGGTCATCGGCGGCGCGCTGGGCCTGGGCGTGGGCAGCCTGATCGGCGGCGGCACCGGGCGCGATGTCGCCATGGTGCTGGGCACGATCGGCGGTGCCGTCACCGGCAATACGGTCCAGCGCCGCAACCAGCAGCCGGTTCCGGGCCACGACATCATCGTCCGCCTGACCAATGGCGTGCTGGTCTCCGTCACGCAGGAGCCGACCAACCTTCGCGTCGGCCAGAAGGTCTTCATCCAGGGCAAAGGTGAGGATGCGCGCGTGACGCCGGCGAACTAGCCGTTCGACAGACGCGTCGAAACGAAAAAGGCGGCTTTACGGCCGCCTTCTTCGTTGCGTGCGTCGGGCCGTTCAGGCCATGCGCGTCCCGTTCGGCACGGGCCGTTCGATCGTGGTGATGACCACGCCCTCCTCTGTCGGGAATCCCGTCAGCAGGAATTCCGAAATGAACGGGCCCACCTGCTTGGGCGGAAAATTGATCACGCCGACGATCTGCCGGCCGACCAGCTGATCGGCCGGATACAGATGCTTCACCTGCGCGCTCGTCTTGCGCACGCCGTGCGGGCCGAAATCGACCCAGAGCTTCCACGCCGGCTTGCGCGCTTCCGGGAACTCCTCCACGCGCTGCACCGTGCCGGCGCAGAGCATCACCTTTTCGAAATCCGCCCAGCTGATCGTTTCGCTCATCCTGCCCTCGCCTGTCTGCTGCGCTCCGTCCTGTCCTTCCATTCGTCCTTGAATTCGGCCCACCAGTAACTCAGCTGCGCGCCGACGAACCCCACCGGTTTCATCGCCGACACCAGGCCGTAGCCGCTCAGCTCGCGCCAGCGGGGATCGCCATGGGCGATGGCATTGGCGAGCAGTTCGCCGGCGAACGTCGTCGGCGCGACGCCGTGGCCGCCGAACGCCTGGGCGAGCCAGAGGCCGTCGTCGATCTGGCCGATCTGCGGCATCTGGTGCCGTGCGTAGCTCATCAACCCGGACCATGCATGGTCGATGCGGACGCCGTCCAGCTGCGGAAAGACCTTCAGCATGTCGCGGTACAGGAGCGTTTCGACTTCCGCCGGAGAACGGTCCAGCACCGAGATGCGGCCGCCCCACAACAGTCGCGTGTCGGGCAGCGGGCGGTAGTAATCGAAGGCGAAGCGCGTGTCGTAGACCGCCGACCGCGTGGTCATCACGTCATCGAGGCGCGCGCCCAGCGGCTGTGTGACCATCACATAGGTCGCGATCGGCAACACGCCCGCGTCGACTTCGGCCCGCAGCCCGGCGAGATAGCCGCCACACGCGAGCACGACCTGTTCGGCTTCGACCACGCCGCCCGGCGTGCGCACGCGCCAACCGCGACCGGCACGCTCCAGGGCGATGGCGGGCGTCCGTTCGTGGATCGACACGCCCTGCACCATCGCTGCCCGGGCGATGCCGCGTGCGTATTTCAGTGGATGGAAGTGAAAGGCCTGTGGCTCGAACAAACCGTCGTGGTAGCGCTGCGTATGGACCAGCGAACGCAGGCGCTCGCGCGGCATCCATTCCCAATGCACACCGAAACGCTGCTCCAGCAGGTGCTGGCGTTCGCGCAGCACTTGCGGGTCGCGGAACCAGTTCGCCCAGAGTACGCCGGCGTCGACGCGGTCGCAGTCGATGGAATAGCGAACGGTGCGTGCACGGATGAGTTCGACGGCGTCCGTCGTGCCTGAATACAACGCGCGTGCGCGCTCCGGGCCCAGGTCCTGCAGCAGGCTCTCCTCGCCGCGCGAGAAACCGCCGAACACGAAACCGCCGTTGCGTCCGGACGCACCGAAGCCGATGCGTTCGGAGTCGAGCAGCACCACGTCGCGAACGCCGCGCTCGGCCAGTCCCAGCGCGGTGTTGAGCCCGGCAAAACCACCGCCCACGACGCAGACGCTGGCGCCGATCGGACCCTGCAACGCGCCGAACCCGAGCTCACGCTCAGGGACCGTCGTCAGGTAATAGTTGGAATCCGGACCGCCCATGCCGCGAACATCCCGGCGGCGGACACGACGCCACCGCGTGCGTCAGAGTCTAGCGGTGCGGGCGCCGCGATGCGGCGCCCATGCATGCAACGACGTCGCTTTGGACGTCAGTTGAGTTCTTCCACGCCCAGTTCGGACAGCGCGTTCTGCATCAGCTGTCGCGCCGAGTCGCTGAGCTTCTCGTGGTCGAGCGCGTAGCGGATGGTCGCTTCGATCAGGCCGATATGCGTGCCGCAGTCGAAACGCGTGCCCTGGAAACGGTAGGCGTTGACCGCCTCTTCCTGCAGCAGCGAGGCGATCGCGTCCGTCAGCTGGATTTCGCCGCCGGCACCCGGCGTGGTCGATTCCAGCAGCGAGAAGATGCGCGGATTCAGCACGTAACGACCGACCACCGCGAGGTTGCTCGGCGCGACTTCCGGCTTGGGCTTCTCGACGATGGCGCTGATGCGGCCCTGCCGGTTCTTGAAGCTCTCGGTCGCGACGATGCCGTAGCTGGCGGTCGCCTCGCGCGGCACGTCCTGCACGGCGATCACGCTGGCGCCCGAGGCTTCGGCGGCATCGGCCATCTGCTTCAGCGCACCGGGGCCGCGGTTCCAGATGAGGTCGTCGGGCAGCAGCACGGCGAACGGCTCGTCGCCGATCACGGCCTTGGCGCAGAGGACCGCATGCCCCAGGCCGAGCGCTTCGGCCTGCGTCACGAACACGGCACGAACGCCTTCCGGCAGCACGTTGCGGACCAGCTCGAGCTGCTCGATCTTGCCGCTGCGTTCGAGCTTCTGTTCCAGCTCGTAGGCCTTGTCGAAATAGTCGGCGACGGCGTGCTTGTAACGGTTGGTGACGAACACCAGCGTGTCGCACCCCGCCTCGATGGCTTCATCGACGGCGTACTGGATCAGCGGCCGATCGATGATCGGCAGCATTTCCTTCGGAACGGTCTTCGTGGCGGGAAGAAAACGGGTGCCGAGGCCGGCGACGGGGAAAACGGCCTTGCGGATTCGTGCGGACATCAAACCTTCCTGGCGTTGCGGGCGGGAAAGGCCACCACTGTGGCCGATTCCTGGTAATCCGGATGTGTACCCACCGGCTGGAATTCAGGAACCGCCATCCGCAACAGGTGATTGAGCTGTTCCAGGTCGTAGCGGGCGCTGGCGTCGCGCAGCTGGCCGACCGCATTGTCCAGGTGTGCGGCGGTGACTTCGCGCGGCTCGGCCTGCAGGATCTTCGGGTGCGTCGTCTGGCGATAACGCTCGTCTGCGTGGAAGAGCGTTTCGTGCAGCTTCTCGCCCGGGCGCAGGCCGGTGTAGACGATCGCGATGTCGCGGCCGGGATTCTTGCCCGCCAGGCGGATCATCTGCTCGGCGAGCAGGCGGATCGGCACGGGCTCGCCCATGTCGAGGGTGTAGATCGCCTCGTGCGTGCCCAGCGCGGAGGCCTGCAGGATCAACTGGCAGGCTTCCGGGATCGTCATGAAGAAGCGCGTGACTTCCGGATCAGTCACGGTGACCGGACCACCGGCGCGGATCTGCTCACGGAACAGCGGCACGACGCTGCCGGCCGAGTCGAGCACATTGCCGAAGCGCACTGTGACGAATCGGGTGGCGTACTGGCCGGCGAGCGCCTGGCAGGCCATTTCGGCCAGACGCTTGGTCGCGCCGAGTACGTTGACCGGATCGACCGCCTTGTCGGTGGAAATGAGCACGAAGGTGCCCACGTCCGCGAGGCAGCACGCGCGCGCGACGGTCTCTGTCGCCAGCGAGTTGTTGCGCACCGCTTCGCGCAGCTGCAGTTCGAGCAGCGGCACCTGCTTGTAGGCGGCGGCATGGAAGACGGCATCGGGCTCGGCACGCTTGAGTGCGTGCGCGATCACGGCCGGATCGCCGCAATCGCCGAGGACGGCGATGTATTCCACATCCGGGAAATCGCGCTTCAACGCGGCTTCGGTGGTGGTGAGCGCGAGCTCGTCGACTTCGATCAGGGTGATGCGGCGCGCACCGTGGCGGGCGCACTGGCGGCAGAGTTCCGAACCGATCGAACCACCGGCGCCGGTCACCAGCACCGAACGCGCGCCGAGCCAGCCGCGGATCGCCTTCCAATCCGGCAGCACCGGCTTGCGGCCGAGGAGATCCTCGATCGCCACTTCCTTCAGTTCGCCGGGCAGCGAACGGCCTTCAAGGACGTCCTGCAACTTGGGCACCATGCGGAACGGCAGCCCCGTGCGCTCGCACGACACCACCACGCGCTGGAGCGCATTCGCGTCGGCCGAGGGCATGGCGATGACGAGCAGCTTGGCGGCGGTTTCGCGGGCGATCTCGGCGACGTCCTGCACGCGGCCCAGCACGGGCACGCCCTGCACCTTGCTGCCGCGCAGGCGGACGGCATCGTCGAGGAATCCCACCGGCTGGTAGGTGCCCGAGCGGCGCAGGTCTCGCACCAGCGCTTCACCGGCGCGGCCCGCGCCGAGGATCAGGATGCGGACGGCGGCTTTCGAAGACGATTCGACACGGCTGTCCTTCCACGCGCGGTACAGCAGGCGCGGCGCGCCCAGCATGCCCATGAGCACGAGCGGATACAGCACGAGGACCGTGCGGGGCACGGTGCCGAGGCGGTTGTAGAGGAACAGGCCGAGGACGATCGCGAACAGGCCCAGTACCGAGGCCTTGAGGATGTTCCAGAGGTCGGGCACGCCGGCAAAACGCCACAGGCCGCGATACAGGCCGACCTGCCAGAAGACCAGGCCCTGGGCGGCGAGCACCAGCGCGATCTCGGCCGACCACAGCGGGATCACCGGCGCATTGGCTTCGATACCCCAACGCAGGCGATGCAGGGCTTGCCAGACGACCCACACCATTGCGAGATCGTGCGCAACCACCGCAACGCGCGGCAGTCCGCTTTTCCACCGATCACGCCATGAGCTCATCCTTCGCCCCTTTTCTTCGTTTTCGAACTGCCAAATATTCAATCAGGAAGCTGCGCCAGAGAACTTCTTCTGCAGGACCAGCCAAAAAAAAGCGCAGCACGTATACCACGCGATCACGGTACCGGCGATGAAGAACGGATCACGCGGCGCCAACCCCCATCCCGACATTATGACCCCGAGCGAAACGACGGCATAGGCGACAGTTACCCGACCGTGACCCACCGCACGGGACCAGGCCTGGTAGGCATGCTGGGTGTGCGGGGTCCACCAGCGTTCGCCCCGTAGAAGGCGGCGCAGGAGGGTCAGGCTGGAGTCCACTAAAAACACGGACACCGGTAGCAGGACAAGCATGAACTTTTCGCCGACCCGAGCGCCGGCCACCACGCACAGCGCACCGAGCGCGAAGCCGATCGCTCCACTCCCGACGTCGCCCATGAAGATGCGGGCGCGGGGAAAGTTGAACGGCAGGAAGCCCGCGCACGCCGCCGCCAGGGCCAACGCCAGCAGCCCCCACGCGCCGCCCGCCATCCAGGCCAGACCAAGGGCCGCGATCAGCGCCTGGCTCGCCGCCAGTCCGTTGATGCCGTCCATGAAGTTCCAGACGTTGGTCAGCACCAACGTCGCGACGAAGGCGGCGATTCCCAGCCACATGGAGTCGTACAGGTTGGCGACAGCCAGCGCGAACAGCCCCGACGCGACCACGTGCACGCCTAGGCGGACCCACGGGGATAGCGGCCGGTGGTCGTCCACCCAGCCTATGCCCGCGACCATCGCCAGGCCGACGCCGAACGCCAGCATCAGCGGCGCCTGCGCGGGCTGGCGGATGCCGATGGCGATTGCCGCGACCAGCAGCGAGATCACGATCGCAACGCCACCGCCGCGTGGCGTCGCCACGCTATGGCTGCGACGTTCGCCGGGCTGGTCGATCAGCGATTGCCGGATTGCATATCGCCGCGCGAGCCAGGTGCCCGCCACGCCGATGCAGAAATGCACCAACAGCCATTCGAGCATGCGATCAGACCACCGCGTAGTTCAGCAGCGGCTTGATCGTGCCCCACTCCTTGCAACTCGGGCACTGCCAGTGGTGGCTGCGCGCGCCGAACCCGCAACGGTTGCAGCGGTAGCTCGGGTTGCGAACCAGCAGCTGGTCGGTAATGTGCTTCAGGTCGTGCAGCGTGGCGGCCGGGTCGGCGCCTTCGGCCAGCGTCAGGTCGATCAGCGCCGCTTCGCCGCGCACCGAAGGACGATCCTTCAACTGCCGGGCGAGGTACGCGCGCGCCGAAGGGACACCCTCCTCGCTTTCGACCATGCGCGTGAGCGCGAGCACCGGCGCGATGCCGCGATAGTGTTCGGTCATCTCCGCGAGGAATGCCCGTGCGCCGGTGGCATCGCCGACACGTGCATAGCTGTCGAGCAACGCCGGCAGGATCTCGGGCAGATAGTCGGGATCCACGCGCGCCACGCGCTCGAACGCACGGATCGCTCCAGCGTCGTTGCCCGCATCGACTTCCAGGCGGCCTTCGATCATGCCCGCGCGAACGGAGTTGGCGTCGGCCTCATAAGCGCGCTTGACCGCGGCGCGCGCGGCATCGGTTTCGCCAGCGGCGCGATGGCGGTCGGCCAGCTCGCACTCGAACTGCGCGATGAGCTTGCCCATCGGCTCGCCGGTGGCTTCCTCGAAACGGCGCGCGTTCTCGATCGCCTTGTCCCAGTCGCGTTCGGACTGGTAGATGCCGATGAGGTGGCGCAGCGCCAGCGGCGCGCGCATGTCGAGTGCGACGAGGTCGGAGAACACGGTTTCGGCACGATCGAGCAGGCCCGAACGCATGTAGTCCTCGCCCAGCGCGAGCAGCGCCTGCACGCGTTGCTGGTCGCTCAGCCCCGGGCGCTGTACCAGCGCCTGGTGCAGTCGGATGGCGCGATCCACTTCGCCACGGCGACGGAACAGATGGCCCAGCGCGACCTGCGTCTCGAACGTGTCCTTGTCGAGTTCGGCGATATGCAGGAACAACTCGATCGCCTTGTCAGGCTGTTCGTTGAGCAGGTAATTCAGGCCGCGGAAGTACGTCGTCGACAGCCGGCTGACCTGCGTGTCGCTATGCCGCTCGCCGCCACGACGGCCGATGATCCAGCCGCTGACCGCCGCGATCGGCAGAAGGAGGAAGA
>Ga0209257_1001659_pt1 | contig 25232 bp, 22 predicted proteins | sample AraplaCvi_mCL_r2_FD_184277 | JGI IMG/M metagenome (GOLD analysis project Ga0209257, IMG submission 184277) | Arabidopsis root microbial communities from North Carolina, USA - plate scrape MF_Cvi_mCL_r2 (SPAdes) (version 2) | ecosystem: Host-associated > Plants > Roots > Endosphere | place: USA...
AGTTGAAAACACGGCTGTATTTAGTGCTTCTTTAAATGCTTTCATATAATATTAACCGGGTTTCTACCGATTTTCTTCATTACCACTAATTTACCATCGCCAAACTCTTTATTTTGTATTTCCTTTCCGTTATATTTCAATCTATTCTCCGGTTAGTTCATGCCATTCAAGGCATTCGAACTAATCCCCGCCATTGTGAGCCCGTACGGATAATGATGAGTCTTCTCCGGTAATGGTATTCGTAATCACAACGGTCTTAAATAGTTACCATCCAGCTTAAATTTTCGTTTGTTCATGACTACATAATTCCTAATGGGCATGTCAGTCAATACAGTAAGTGCTATTTTTCTTTCATTAAACTTAACGGGAATCCATTCTGAGGACATCCCATTCTCAAAAACAACTTTCACGCTATCTATCCTCTCAAATAAGCCGTTACACATTCCAATCATTGGGAGACATTTTATAGTGTCACTATTAACTACTACAAAGGCATCTGTCAGAAGTTCATGTTTGATATTTTCTACAACAGCAATATCAAAACTATCAACGAATTTTCTATTTTCTCCATAACTTATCTCTGCAAGAATGTTATTCATTTGAAACGTACTTTCCAATGTCAATAGACCTTCAGACATGTACCATTTCCCCTCACTTATTTCATGAGTTGCAAAGGTATTTGCACCATAAGAAAAGGTACCATCCTTTTTAAGTATTAGGCTAACAACACCATAGCTGTCTTTGGCTGAATAATTGAACTTAAGATAAATACCTTTCATCCTATCATTTTTAGTGATCCGCTCCTTTTTTAGTGTTTGGCAGTTGCCACATGTTGAAAAGAAAATTATAGTAGCAACTATAAAAAATATTTTCATATTATTTATTGAGAAAATCAATTGCCTGCATTAATGTCATATTGCTATTATTCTTAAATCCGACTACAAAAGATATCTTACTACTAGGATTATACTTTATAAAATCCGCCGCAGAAGTATTTGTGGTAAGCTGTTCTTTCCTTCCTACCAGGGCAGCGCAGTCCCCTTTGCTCTTTGCTGTACTCTTAAACCAATCCAAATTAAATCTACCATTAGCTACACCTGCAGCGGTTTTTTTATCTAAGAAAAGATGGCCGGCGTTCACAACCACGACCTCATCCATAATATCATAAAGAGGATCAGTTCCTTTTGCTCCAAGCAGCTCTCCATTAAGATATCCATAACCGTGACGAAATTCATGCGCCATTACTGATAAATTTGTCCCAATAGGACCTAAATTCACATTTATGCGTTTATTATTGACATCAAACGAAGTTTCGCCCATTACGCTTCCTGGGGTTTGTTAATTAATGTCGTCAATTCACTCATTCTTCCTTGAACTTTACTGTCCTTGTAATTTAAATCAAGGCTAGCTAATTCTCTCGTATATTCTGAAATCCTATTCCCGTTTTCTTTCCTTAAATTAGTATAAGTGCCCTGCACCGTTTGGTTGGCCCAAGTAAAGTAGTTTCCAAGCCAATCAGTATTGCTTACTGTATTATTGCCCATTGCGTTATATAATCCTTGTGTAAAAATAGTTTTAGGATCTATTTGTAAAAATCTTCCTATTTGAGGATCTAATGTTCGATAAAAAACTTCATACAGATTTAAATCAAAACCGTTGTTAAATTCTATTCCATTATACTTGTGCTTGTTTGGTCTATAATTGCTTCCTTTCAATGCATTCGAGCTAATCCCGGCCATTGTAGGCCTGTACGGATAATAATGCGTCTCCTCTAATTAGGCCTTATAAAGATTATTCCTTGAAATATTCATTCCATACGGGACAATTCCAAAAACGGACGTCATCTAAATTATACTTATATCTATATTCTCCACTTGTATCCTTAACGGTGGCAAATTCTGTAAAGTATTCATCTTTTATTACTTCGGCAATTTCACCCTTTTCATACCAATTAATTAAATAGAATCTCCTTAACCATTTTAGCTTCAATGTACGTTCAGAAACGTTTTCTCTTACTCCAAGATAACAATACGCGTCATACCAATGGCTCGCTTGTTGGACTTGTGCAACCGGATTACGTCTGTTCATCGGTGTTTTAGTAACTATAAATAATGCAATTTTATTGTTATCAGTACTATACAATATGGTATCTATAGCTATTTCAGTTGAGTCAGAATATTCTTTATTATAAAATGATTGCTCATGGTTTTGTAAATAAATCCGTAATTGCTTGATAATAGCATTACTATCCTTTAAATAATCCGACCTGTCAATTGTAGTATGATTTAGGAATTTTTTTGGGGTCTGGATTTTTTCTCCCACTCCCGTTCCAAATTGACAGGCGGTTAAAAAAAACACTCCAAAAAACCCAATAAGCAAGAATTTATTCATAATCTAATTTTTATTGTTTAACCCATTTGGAGCCATTCCATTTATATGTTCCTTCTGCTAGCTGGCTAATGTCAGCTAAAAAAGTAAATATTGAATGATCAGAACTGGAACTTTTGCTTTCGGGGGTTTCAACATCTCCTTTTTCTCTTTCATTTGCTAGCCATCCCATGCCTGTGAGGTTCCAATTGTTTTTATGAATGAACTGCATTGTTTTTATATCTGGATCTGCGGTAAGATCACCTGCTTGATAGGGATCAAAATCCGCAACCAGGGTTATTTTCACTTGCTGCTCCAGATGATTTTCTTTTATATATTCTTTTAATGCTTTCACTAATCCCTTCCCAAACGCTCCTCCCATACTATGGGTGATGATCTTGATTGTTTCTGTTATGTTGCCATTTTTATCTCTTGCAAGGCTTTCAATAATTTGTTTAGCATCTTCCTTACCATATCCATAACCGAAAGATTCTCTACCTCTTGCGAGAGAAGAAAATCTTTTGCCATCGGCAAGTGGGTGAAAGCCTCCAATGGAGCCATCATAATATCGTGCATTGTGATCTCCTAGTTGGTCCATTACGAGGTTATCAAATGCAATTGACTTGGACTTATATACCGGAGTATACCATTCTTCTCCATATTTCGATCCAGAGTATCTTTCTCCAACTTTGTATTGTTCAGACCCTAACCAATATCCCCGACCTGCTGTTCCAAAGTGGTTGCCATTAACAAATATTACAAGATTACCATCAGGATCTATTGCATTAGATGGTTGATTTAATGCATATACATATGGAGACGTAGCGAAATATAGTTCTGCCTTACTGTCACTTTTATGCCAACGACCAATTTGCGCATCATAAAGTCTTGCACCGTAGTCGTACAATTCCAACCCGGTACCATCATTAAACTCTTTGTTTTGTAATTCCTTACCGTTATACATTAACCTATTCTCCGGATAACCCATCCCCTTGAGTGCATTCGAACTAATTCCTGCCATTGTAAGTCCATACGGATAATAATGTGTCTCCTCCAACAAGGGGCCATTGATCGCTGCCACTGTAACATTATCAAAGAGCACATCCTGTTCCGTCTCATTGCTGGTATACACATACAAGAACCCACTCTTCATAACCGGCATCTTATCCACCGCCAGCGTCTGTAACTCATCCGGTTCACCTTTCACCTGCCTTACCCCACTATTCTCCTCCACTAAGTTAAACTGATCATCGAATAATACAAAATTCAGATATGCTTTCGGTTTATCCTGCTGGTTCTGATCCGCATCTCTTTCCTTCAGGCGCTGGTAATCACTGCCATTAAAGTTACCAAAGGGTAATACTTTGTCAGCCTGACCATTACCATGGGTGGCATCTCCCCCAGCTGCCCCGCCAAACGCCTGCAGTAATCCTGCCACCATATCTTCCGGACTAATGGATTTTTTATCCTTTGGACCATTGGATTTATAAAACGCCCTGGCGCCGATCTGTATCGTATCTCCTGCCATCACTTTCAACACCAGCGAAGGACCGATCTTCTTACCATTCTTAGCATTCAGCTTAGCCACATACTGATTAGTGTCAACTACCTGATCCTCCGGATAGCCTACCGGCTTTTCTGCCCTTGTCTCGTCCACATTACTGAATAAGGCAGCCTCCGTAGGAGCATTTGCCGCCTCCATTGTAGCGGTATACACAGAGAGGTCCGTTTGTTCAGTGAGCACCGTCCGCACATTACCCAGGTGGTCTTTCAGGAAGTAATCATAATAGTACCTAACCGGCTGTCCCGCCACATATACTGGCCGTATCCTTCCTTCTTCATGGCTTATCAGCTCCATGGTGTCATTGCGGTAAACGATACCGCCGATATAATCAGTGGTAGTGACCTTAGCCGGTGTAGCGGTATTATCGGTAACAATCTTCCGAAGTTTCGCTCCGGCAGCATCGTAGAAATACCTGATAGTGCCTTTCCCGGTAATTACAATACTATCCGGCAGGTTCAGGTGGTTATACCGGATAACCGCAATGTTCTTATTCAGATCCTTGATCAGGTTGCCACTTGTATCATATGCATAGTCTACCGTTTCATTATTTGCGATCTCTTTGAAATCTCCCAGCGTGCTCAGGCTGTTATTTTTCCTATCTGTTACATACGATAGCTTATTACTGTTCGGCTGGTAGCCATATTTTAAGCTGTCTATCGTCTTTAAGGCAGTGCCATCCATGCCTTTTTGCCGCATGGACATAATGTTACCATTAGGATCATACACCAGCTGGTCTACAGAGAAATCCTGCTGGGTCTTATCCCAGGCTTTACTATTGGCAGTATTGTTCTGGGTAAAATCAGCTATGGTCAGTCGATTGGCATTGTCGTAAGCATACCCATAAGCCCGGCCTTTCCCATCACTACCGCTCTTCCACTTAATACCAGCGATATTGCCATTCACCTGGTTTGAAGCAAAGCCATAATCATAGCTCAGCTCCTGTCCAAACCAGCTGCTGTAACTGGTAGGGGTACTTATAAAGCCTTTATTGATACTTTTTAACCAGCCACGGATGTTATACTCATAATTGAGTGTTTCGAGCTGTGTACTGCTTTTTACATTCAGGCGTTTGCTCTTCAGCTGTCCCAACTCATCGTAGGTGTTTTTGGTTATTGTCAGCTGGGTACTATCATTCAGCTTTTTGATCACATCTGTTATCCTACCAGCCGCATCATACAGCATTTGAGTGATCAACCGGGTTTCAGGTGTAGTGCCGCTGCGAACATTGGTATGTCGCTGGAAGGTCCTCAGCAGCTTCCCGCTAAAGTCGTAGATACTACTCACCACATCTTTTCCTCCGCTAACATTATCAGCAATTACCTGCAGCACCCGTCCTTTTTCCGTATAGTAAGTAGTGGTAGTTAGCCACTGATCTGTACCAAGCACCCTTACCTTGGTTCCGGTCACCAGTCCACGTGTCATGTTGCTGGTGCTGCTCACTATCTCAGCATAAGGACTACCGGAGAAAGCGGGAGCGGTAAGATCGCCTGTGATGGCGTTATGCTTACCGGTATAGCTGTAATCATCATAGAAAGTATAGCTCAGCGGTGTAAGGGCGCTGGCGGCAATATTAGGCAGTGGGTTCACTGCCACAATGCTAAAAGTATCCTGGTTGGCTGAGGCATCGATCACTGCATCTGTTGTCGCACCGGTGCCCGTATCAAAGCCTCCGTCAAACGTAATGCTTTTCCGGGCAGTATATTTTGCCCGGCCATCAAAAGTGGCAAACTCAAGGTCTTCCTGTTCTGGAATAGGATGTGTGATAGTCTGTGTATTGGAAGTAGCTGTATTCATACTGGTTTGCAGCGTATCTCTAGTAGAAGCAGAGCTATATAAGGCCGTCATAGTAGGCCGGTTCAATGCATCGTAGAATGTAACCAGCCATTTCTTGGCTGCTGCATTTCTCATAGTGCCGTCCCGGGTAAACACCAGCCTGTCCCGCACATCATAGACCATCTCCGTAGAATCTGCTCCCGGCACCTTTTTCATGATCATTCGGTTACGGCCATCATAGCGGTAAAAGAAACAAAGCTCACGGGCAGTGGTAGCATCGATCGTCCAGCTGGGTCTGATCAGTTCTACCGCTTTGGGAGGAATCACACAACGTAAATTCCCAAGATCGTCATACACGTAGTACGTACAAAGCCAGCCTACATGCCCATCCGGTGCATTATTATTCAACTCCACTTTCTTCAATACTACCCGTCCTTCCTTGTCCTTGTACTCAATCACCCGTTTACCCCGCTCGTCTTTGGTCACATTTTCATACAGCTGACCTGCAGCATAAATACGGCTGGCACTACTTGATGGAATAATAGTGCCATTAGCCGGTATATCCCATATATGCACACTATCTGCGATCGCATTTACCAGGTATTGCTGCTCTACAAACTTATTACCTCCTCTTTCAACACCCGCGGGATCATTCTTCGCCCAGGTATTACCCGGTGAATAGGCTTTCATTACCCGGTTTAAAGGTGATGCTTCATATTCTGTCTGGCTATAATAGATCGCTTCACCCTTGACGCCTGGCACCAGGCTTTCCGTCTGGTAGAATTTTTTCTGATCATTGAAGGGATCAGATTTGAACTTACCATCACTAAGATTACCTGTAGTAGGCACATAAGGCAGATATTTAAACTGCTCTCTGCCATAAGCATCATAAACAACAGGCGCCACCAGGTCTTTAGTGCCTGGTGTAATGCCTTTGCTTACTGTCTGCAATGGCCGTCCCAATCCGTCAAAATACTGTGTGGTCTGCCTGACGTGACTTACATCCGGATCACCGGTTACTGCTGCCGGATCAGCACTGGGCATACTAGGTTCCCAGGTGCGGATATAATTGATTGTCGTATTTGCATAAACTCCAGGCATTGCTGCCGCTGTCGCCACAGGCCGGACACTATTGGTGTCAGGCTTATTCTGGGCTGGTAAGGCAATTGCATAACCCAGTGCGGTAATGAGAATAAAAATCCTTTGCATATTATTCTTTTTCACGGGTATTGGGGTTTATTGGGTGATGGGTTGCTGATATTCGTAGTCATGCAGCTTTAATATCCTGCCGTCCTGATCTTTTACCCTCACCAGCCTGCCCAGCTTATCGTACTCATAATAAGCGATCTTGCCGCTGGGGTCAGCCAGACTGGTCATCCCCGCCAGTGGTGTATAGGTATAGCTGACCATCTGGGCACCCACAGGATACAAACGCACCTCATCAATAACAGCACTGCCGGAAATCGTAACTGCTGTTGCGCCACTTACCACTTTCTCCGTGTAGGTCCATCCGTTGGTAGTGGCTCCCTGCCGTGTGGTAGTGGTATTATTTACATTCACTGTACCGGTTTTCGCCCAGTAAGAAACAATGTATTGTTGCCCTGATTGCAAGCCAGATCTCACCAGGTTACCGGACGCCAGGTTATAGCTTTTAGTGCCTGTCATACTAGATGTGGTGATACCGGCGGCACTGCCGAGGCTCCAGCCTCCATGTGTATTTCCTTCAAAGCTGGTGAATGCAATATCCGCTACATCGGCATTGGTACATTGCGCCACTGGTAACGAAGCATTGTAATCCCATATATAAGACATTTTTGGTCCATTGGCCTTGTACTGTACCAGCAGGTTGCCCCTTGTATCATACTTGTCGTGAAAGATCCGTTTTCCCACGGGGCCATTGCCAAACTGCGCGTCAATGCTTGCCAGTAATGGCATGTTGCTATTGAAAATGCCATAGTTGTTTTTTACCAGGGATACCAGGTTCCCGTTCCTTATCACCTTTTGCTGAAGCAGCGCCGACTTGATATTTTTATCGATCAATGCCTGCTTAGCTGCTTGCTCTCCAGAGGTCAATCCTGATATCGGATCATCGACATATAACTTTTGTGTTTCCACGGTCTGCCCTTCGCTATCCTGGGTCCTTTCCGTATTTGGAAACTGGTGGATGAGGTTATTGTATGTAAGGGAATTAAAGCTATTAAGTACGCCTCCGTTATTATCATAGACAGTTACCTTCGTTGAATCGAGATGCACCCAACGCCTGTTCATATCATAGGTGATGGCATTGGTGGCTTCCATTCGCATGATGGAATTCATGCCTGTATTGGTAAAACAGATGCTAGCGGTAGGATCTCTTTTTACGCCGAAGAACTTCCTGGATTCCTGCACACGAAGGTCCACGCCATACCAGGTCTTTTCTTCGCGTATCAGTTTTAACGCAGTGCCTACGCGTGCAAATGACCGCTCCGCTATTTTCTCACCGTTGGCATAGGAGAAATTAGACAGGGGGGAACCGGGGAATAACTGACCTAAAAACTGTTGTCCGCTCTGATCGAAAAATACCGTGAACTCCCGCTCCGTTCCACCGTTTTCCATATTCTCACCGTCTGACTCCAACACATATCTGTAGTAAATGTGATTACCAGAGTAAGAACAAAGGTCATAAAAGCTGGATGAAGTGAGCTGAAGGTAATTGCATACCTTGGTAAGACACATGCCAATCTGACCATCATTCGGACATTCTACCTGCTTGTCGTACCGGTAATCATTGGAAGGAGATGAGTTAACCGCTTCACCGGAAGAATATCTTCCATCCTGCGAGTAGGAGTAGCGTTTTATGTGCGACTTATTAGAAAGCGGATCATATGTAGTGATCTTGCTCACCCTTACGCCAGGGATCTCTTTATTACTGGACGTATCCAGCGGCGCATAGTTTAAGGATGCATATCCGCGCGCCGGGCCATATACTGTTACTGCCAACACATAGGTACCTTGTTTGGTAGTGGTAAAGGCCACGTGCTCGTCTCCTCCCACCGACCAGCTTTCTCCTGCGCATGGATCGCCAGCACCATCTACGAGACAGGCTGTGGTACGGTAATAGACATCGGGATAATTAGGCGTAATGATCACATTGCCTACGCTTATGGTAAGCACCTGGCTACAAGGCACGGTAAAGGGTGCTGAGTAATATGTCTTAGTTTGCTTGAATTCTGAAGTGCCTTCCATATATACACGTTCAGACTGTTCTTCCATGCACTGCACGGTGGAACTCTTGATCGAGTGCCCTTCATATTCGATCAGATCATAGCCTCCGCCCGGGAAAGTAACTTTAGTCAGTGTGCCCATTTTACCGAAAGCAGCGTCCGGTTTCCTATTACCAAAACTTTGAGTAGGAAAATAACTCAGTACGGTAGGATCAGTTGGCTTTGCGATCAGGTTGGGATTTGATTTGCCGTTGGCGAACCCCATATAATCCTGCGAGGAAGAGGTGCGCGCAGGCAGGCTATTAATCCTGTCATATTCAAATGTATAGGTTCTTGCCTGGCTTGCCAGTGGCTCCATGTTTAACTCTTCCACGCTTCCAAGGAACATCCGCTTGCCTATGTCTGCCCGGTAAGCGGCGCCTGCGGATGAATACAGATATCCCAGCTCATACGCTGTTCTGATCTTTTGCTGGTTCACCGGAACATCGGCAGCCGTCTTTGAAACTGTGGTATCCAGTACAATCAGGGAAGTCAGGCAGTAGTCTCCCACCAGGTCCTCCCTGGGACTGTAACCCAGCAATACAGTTCCAAGACCATTACTAGTAATGATCTTGGGATATACTCCATAGTTTCTTATCTGTATCTGGCATTCCTGGAACAGTGGCACGGATGGGCAGCCTACGTTGCAGGCGAAATTATTGCCTGTATTAGCGCTCATTACCTGCGAAGTGGAAGAATAGTAGGAATAGTCGCAGGTTCCATACTTTATATAAATCGTATCTCCTTTAGGATGGGTAAGCTGGGTAAGATACCATGCGTTATCAATAGGTGTACGGCTGAAAGCCCCTTTAGCGCAGCTGCTGATCGAGAAAGAGGATTCCTCCTGCTTAAATTCATACTTCGCACCGTCGGGCGTAATAATGGTAAAGCCGTTCGCAACAGTTCCTGATATAACAAGATTGTTTTCGTCGAGTTTCACAATGGTGCTACCGTCGATAATGAATTTACCGCTATAGCCACCGAAAGAAAAGGTAAAAATATCCGGCTGCGAATCATACCCTTCACTGCCCGCTTTTTCAAGAAAAGTCTGCCATTGTGTACTGTATGCATCCGTTTGTTCCGAGGGCGGGCGTAAAAAGGTGCTGCTTCCATCCGGCTCTCCCAGTACCATTCTTGACACCACACCGCCGGCGCTCAGGTTCCAGCCAAGCCCCACCCGGGATGCTACCTGTGTTATCCGGGTACCGTTTGTACTATAACCAAGACTAATAGGAATGGAAAGGTTATTGGTCTTGTATTCATACAAGGGGATATTGTATCCGGCAGCACCATCTGCATAGTTAACACTGGCGGTAGTAAATTTCCCAAGTGCTGCAGCAGTCGGAGACGGCGGGAACACATTTTCCAGGTCCAGCGCCTGGGCGCTAACCTTGTTAACGCCAAACGCAAAAACTACAAGCAGCACGCTCGATAGACATTTCTTCATAGATTGGAGTGTTAGGTAGGTGTATTCAACTATCTCAGCGTTTGTCTTCCATACGCTTCAAAAGAATTTCATTTTGTTTTTGTAAAAGGGATATCTGTTCCTGCTACGATTTCAACTGCTTCTGCTGATCGATCAAATAAAGTGTCAACTCTTCTCAGCTTTACAACAGGAGTTGTGGTCCCGATACCGACATTCCCCGAGCTTTCCAGCCGGTTGTTTTGAGCCTGGGATGTTGAAGCAAAAAAAACAGCTATAATGAAGAATAGGTACGGCAGTGAAGTTTTATACATACTGGTATGGGTTTATTAATATTGATCAAGTAAGAGTTTACAAAGGTATTTGCTGTATGCGCATGCTATCTGCGCTTACATAGTATCTCAGAAATTATACAAATGTTAGTTATGCAGTGAATAGTACATAGAATGGCCTATCATGCCGGGGCATACATATGCAATTGCAGTTTTGCATTTGCATCTTGTTGGGATTTCCATCATGTGGTTCAGAAATCAGTCACTATCTTGGGCCAACTCAATTATGTACTCTTAAAAATTTCTATTCATCGCTTACTTAGTTAGATATAGGAAAATGTTCTTTATTTCGTAGTATTATCGAACATACTGGAACAAAGAAAGAATATTTTTCTGAAATGCAGTTAAGTTTTTTTCGATAACCAACCGGAAACAATGCAAATACATTGCGTGGGGATTAACTGTTAAAACCTCATATTTCCCTTAAATATATTTAATGCATTTTTTATGTTATTGCTGCTGCTATATGTCGGCTATACGATGGTTTTCACGCCATTCAATTCCTTATTCCTTTCAGGAATAAAATATTTCCCCCTCACTTAATAACCACGTTCTTATACTGATTTTCGCGTAATTATATATTCGAAGAAATGACCTTACTACAAGGCTGTTTTTCGTCAACAATCTTCCCATTTTTCCGCATTGTTGAGATTACCCATTTTTTTACATCATACAATTTTACCCCTCTTCTCCTTGTGTTCTCCTTGTCTTCTCCTTGTGTTCTCCTTGCAACATCCTTGCTCCGACGGCATTCAGTTAAAATAATACCATACCGCCGAAAATTCTCCATTCCGGTATACTTTTTCTCCACTGCTGTATACCGCTTCAGTTTTTGCAATCTGATCTTTGTACTGTTAACGATGAGTACTTAAAGTTAATCTGAAACAATTTTTATCAACGTCTAAATTTTACTAACAATGAAACAGAAAAACAATCGCGTAATGCGCGGCGCAAGCGGCGCACTGGGAGACGAACTCGTATTCAGGCAACGTGCAGGCAAAACAGTCATAAGCGTGCCTCCTCTCCCCCGACTTGACAATCCTACCGAAGACCAAAAAGCGGTCAGGATTAAATTCGAGGCAGCCACCCGTTATGCCAAGACGGCCATCGAAGATGCCGATCTAAAGGCGGCTTACAATGCGAAGGCTAAACGGGGAATGTCCGCCTATAATGTGGCGCTGACAGACTTCTTCAAAGCCCCCGTCGTCACCGAGATCGACATCACCAACTACACCGGCTCGCCCGGAGACACTATCCGCATACTCGCTACAGACGACTTCAAAGTCCGGGCAGTACGGGTAAGCATCTTCAACGCAGCAGGTACCGTAGTAGAAGAAGGAGCAGCCATTGCCGCTCCCGAAGGGAAGGATTTCTGGATCTATACCGCTACCACCGCCAATGCCGTAGTTGCAGGAGGCAAGGTAAGCGTGCAGGCCAGCGATCTGCCCGGGAATGTCACCACAGAAGAGCAGGCTTTATAAGCTTCGCTCCTCATTGAAAAAGAGCCGGAGGTACTAGTACTCCGGCTCTTCTTTTCTATAAGTAGCAGGCGTAATACCTGTCTCCCGCCTAAAAGCTCTTGCAAGGGAAGAATCATTGGCATAACCTGTTTCATAGGCGATATCAGCAATTGACATATCAGTCTCGCGAAGCAGTGTCTTTGCTTTCTCTATTCTTGCTTCAGTGGTCAGTTTAGCAGCGTTCCCTCCAAACACCAGCTTAAAGCCGTGCTGTAACTTTTTCGGATGCAGGTTTTTCTCACGTGCAATCTTCTTCATAGTGATCCCATCGGCCATGCGTTCAATCCTTAATTCACCGGCTTCTTTAATCGCCTTCAGATCCTCTGCAGTGAACTTATAATTACCCGGCGCTTTATTAAACTCATTGCTCTTAATGTCTTCAACAAGCAATAATAAAAGATCGAAAACCCGGGCTTCCTGGTAAAGCGCCCGTTCTTCATCTTCAAAAGAACAACGCAACAGCTTATTCAGTGTATCCCTGACACGTCCGTTTATCCGGTATGGTCCCTGCGCCAGGCCAACCGGATGCTTGTCGTTAATACTCGACGTTACTTCATACATCGCAAAATGTTTATAAGCTAACCTGTCCAGCAGCTCCTGTGATAAGTCAATATGGATGATCAGGTATCCCCCGGCTTCCAGCTTTACGGGATGTATGCCCATCGGCGCATAAAGCAGGTAATAGGCCCCATCTTCTATCGCTTCAGCATAATCCGTGTTTAATGAGATAGACGAGGTCCCCTGCAGCACATAGGTGAGTATAGCAGTGTGCTCTGGCACAAGTACTGAAATATCTATTGGATGATGTATCTCGAAAAAACTCAGCCGCAGGTCGAACAAACTCCCGGAGTCACGCTGAACAACGATGCTTCCAAAACTTCCCTGCATCACATCTGTTTCTGCATGGGGCATCTCAAAAGAAGCGGTATCCGGAGGATTCAAGGTGGTTTTCGTAAGATCCTTTACCAGGTCTTCAGGTAAAATATACTGCATACAAACAGGTATCCGGTTTCAATTATTCTATTTGACAATCAATAATTTACTAAAAAAACCACATTCCCCAAAATTATACAGGGCTGTTGTACACGATTCCCGAAATACAGTGAAAATTATCGGGGACTTACGAAATACCGGCAATATAAAAAAGCTTCACACCCTTCGATATTGCGTCTTATCACTGATTCTCAACACAGTAGTTCAACAGGCATACCATTTGAATCATTGGCATCCTGATACAGGGTTATAATATTCAAAAATTCCTCCCATGAATAAATTTCCGATCCCCGGCTCCGGTGACGTAACCGGAGCGAATGATAATCTCTTTGCACATATGGAAAGAGTCATTGGTTTTGTCCCTAATATTTATGCTGTATTTGCACATTCTGCCAGGGCGCTTCCTGCGCTGATGTGCCTGGAAGGTATGCCTTCTGTATTCAATGAAAAAGAAAAAACGGCTGTCAACCTTGTAGTCAGCCAGGTCAACGGATGCCGTTATAGTTTGAGCGCCCATACACAATTGGCCATAGAACTGGGGCTCACGGAACTGGACATCATGGAGATTCGCTCAGGATTCAGCACATTGGGCTCCCGGATAGACGCCCTTGTAAAGCTGGCTCAAAGCATTGCTGTCAACAGGGGCTGGCCGGGCCCGGGATTAATAGCAGCCTTCTTCCGGGAAGGATATTCCAAGGCAGCGTTGATGGAAATGATTGTGCTGATAGGCGCCAGCACCATCACCAATTATGCCTATGCCATCACACAGGTGCCAATTGATTTTCCAGTGGCCCCTGCACTGTCCGCGGTGCCATCTAATTTATTATAAGGACATCATCACACGCTGAAAATTTTTTTCTGCTTTCATGTCCAATTCCTCATTCCCGGTTGTCATTACCATATAACATCAATAAAACTCAGAAAAAATGGAAACAAGACTGAATCTTTTCGAAAAAGGACAAACCGCCCTGAAACCGCTGTTCAGCTTTGGCAGCTATCTGAAGAAATCTCCTGTGGCAGACGTCCTGGAACTGGTATTTTTCCGTGTATCACAGATCAATGGCTGTGCTTACTGTCTCGATATGCACTCAAAAGATGCCCGCGCCAAAGGCGAAACAGAACAACGCCTCTACGGCTTAAGCGCCTGGAGGGAAACTCCTTATTATACAGACCGTGAAAGAGCAGCCTTTGCATGGGCAGAAGCCGTTACCAAATGCGATATTCCCGATGAGGTTTACAACAAGGTCAGGGAACAGTTCTCTGAAGAAGAGCTGGTAGACCTGACCGTAGCCGTTACCACCATCAATACCTGGAACCGTCTCAACCTGTCATTTCCGCAGGTAGCTGGTACTTACAAAGTTGGAATGTTCGGATGAGCATACACCCCAACGTCAACTGATGAGTAAGATGAATCAATTCCTGTTCATATTCCAACATCTTGACATCAAAGCAGCACAGCCATCGCCGAACCAGTGGCAGCACTGGTTCGCGCGCATGGTTGCAAGGGAGTGCTCGCTCCCGACTGACGAAAATCAGCAAATCATGAAGAAGCAACTATTGATCATCGGCGGCGGCTTTGCAGGATTCTGGAGCGCTATCAGCGCCATCCGTCAAAGCCGTGAGATTGGAAAAGCAGATGAGGTGGAGATCACGCTTGTTAACGCCGATAACTATTTTACCATCCGCCCCCGTTTATATGAAGTATCCCTCGATGGCCTGCAGATCCAACTGGCCAAATACCTGCAGCCCCTTGGCATCCGCCAGGTGACCGGCACCGCAAAGATCATCAACCCGGAAAAAAATGAAGTAGTAGTGCTCACCGCCGGAGGAATAAGAAGCCTGCATTATGATTACCTGATCCTGGCCACCGGCGGCGCACTGAAAGACATCAACCTGCCAGGTATCCAATACACACACAATATAGACACCTTCGACAATGCCCAAAAACTGGAAGAGCACCTGGCCAAACTGTCAAAACACAATTTCAGGGGAGAAGGTTCCGCCACCTTTGTAGTAGCCGGAGCTGGCCTTACGGGCCTGGAAACCGTTACCAGCATCGAAGAGAAAGCCAGGGCCATACAAGCCCGCCACGGCGGTAAAAGAACGCATTTCAGGGTAGTGCTTATTGACCGGGATGAAAAACTGGGCAGCTGCTATCCGCCCGAAGCACAACAGTACATCAGCAAAGCATGTGCAGCAAAGAACATTGAAGTAATCACAGGCGCTGAAATAAAAGCCATAGCGCCCACCCGCATCGTATTGAACAACGGCAACACCATTCCTACCCGCACGGTAATATGGACGATAGGGATGATGGCCAGTTCGCTCACACAATTCTTTGCGGGAGAAAAAGACCAGCTGAACCGGCTGAAGGTTGACAACTATCTCAAACTGCCCGGATACAATAACGTGATCGTTTCCGGAGATGTGGCCAATGTATCGGTAGACAATGGCCGTACCGCAGTAATGGCCTGCCAGTATGCCCAGGTCATGGGCCGCTGGTCTGGCCATAATGCCATTAACGACCTCTTCTCCCTCCCTCTGAAAGAGTATGTTCATAACAACTACTTTACCGTGCTGGACCTGGGAGAAGGCCATGCCCTCTTCACAAAGGGCTGGGATCGCATCATTCAGCAATCCGGCACAGCGGCCCGCGACTTCAAGAAACGGATCAATACCTTACACATTTATCCCATGGATGGCGTGGAAGATACCGTAAAAGCGTCCTACCCGGAGATACCTGATTTTTGATTACCTTTAGTCCATTAAGCCATGAAAGAATTTTTATTATTATTCCGCAGGGACTTCATCAACAAGGAAGTACAGCCTGACAATAAAGAATACGTTGCCCACCTGGATCGCTGGCATGAATGGTTTGAAAGCCTTGCCGCACAGGACAGGCTGGCAACGCCTCCACAGCACTGGGACATGAAGGGTAAAGTAGTAAAAGCCAACAAGAGTGTAACCAACGGCCCATATGTAGAGATCAAGGAATCTATCGGCGGGATGATCATCATCAAAGCTAACAGCTATGAGGAAGCCGCAGAGATAGCCCAGGGATGCCCCATACTCGAATTTGGCGGCAACGTAGAGATCCGGAAGGCCACCCCGGCAAACGGCGAATAAGTAATTTTGAAAATGCCTTTGTAACTTGCAGGGGCATTTTTAAGATCTATGGAGGAAAGAGCGCTTTTACCCAGGTTATTCAGAACGGAATACCAGAAAATAGTTTCGGTGCTTTGCAGTTTATTCGGGATCAAACATATCGAGATCGCCGAAGATATTGTCAGTGATACCTTCCTTTCCGCCGCTGAGCACTGGAATACTAAAGGCGTCCCAGAAAACCCCACCGCCTGGCTGTATACCGTTGCCAAGAACAAGACCAAAAACTACCTGAAACATAACAACATCTTCGAGCAGAAGCTGATGCCCGACCTGAAAGCCGGCGCCGATCAGTCCGAAGAAATTGAGCTGGACCTCTCCACCAAGAACATTGCCGACAGCCAGCTGGCCATGATCTTTACCATCTGCAATCCCGTTATATCCGGCGATGCACAGATCGCCCTGGCCCTGAACCTGCTTTGCGGCTTCGGCGTCCAGGAAATTGCAGATGCTTTTCTGACCAATAAGGACGTGATCTACAAAAGGATCAACCGTGCCAAAGAAAAGCTGAAAGAGGCCAATATCCGCATTGAACAGCCCTCCCTCTCCGAGATAGATCAGCGGCTGGAAACGGTGCTCACTACCCTCTACCTGCTCTTTTCCGAGGGCTATTATTCCACCTCCCAGGATACCATGTTGCGTAAAGATCTCTGTGCAGAAGCCATGAGATTGAGCTACCTGCTGGTGGAAAACCCGGCTACCAATAAACCGGCCGTTAACGCCCTGCTGGCGTTGATGTGTTTTCATTCCTCTCGCTTTGACGCCAGGCTGAACGAAAAAGGTGAAGCGATCCTCTACGAAGACCAGGACGAAAGCCTCTGGGACAAAGAGCTGATCGCCACCGGCGAATATTTTCTGAACCAGGCGGCCAGCGGCAACACCCTCACCAAATACCACCTGGAAGCGGGTATTGCGTACTGGCATACCCAAAAGGCAGATACTCCCCAAAAATGGGAAAGCATTCTCGATCTATACAATAGCCTCCTGATCCTGGAATACTCCCCTATTGCGGCGCTCAACCGCACCTACGCATTGGCCAAAGCAAAGGGTAAACAAGCGGCCATTACAGAGGCGGAGAAGCTGGATCTTTCAGATAATCAGTTTTATTATTCCCTGCTGGGGACTTTATATACAGATATTGACAACAGCATCGCATTAGCGCATTTTAAGAAGGCATTGTCGCTGGCTACTTCGCCGGTGGACAAGGCTACTATTACAGCCAATATAGAACGGTTGTCTAATCATATTTGACCACATATGCTATTCAGTTAGGCATAAAGTTTGCCAATCGATATAATAGTAATATACAAGATATTACCATAATTGATAATGGCTTTAATATTAATCAATTATCATTAAATATTTTAACCAAAAGTTTTCTATGAAAAATGCCGTAAGGACGTTTTCAGTGTTAGCCATTGCTTTGGTGTTCCTGGCCAGCTGCGTTGCAAAGAGAAAATACGTGGATTCGCAGATAGCCGTACGCCTGTTAAAAGCCGATAGCGCAACACTTGCCAACAGAGTATCCAGCCTGCAGGACCAGGTTGCCCAGCTGGAGCAAAAGCTCAAAGAAGCGGGCGTTACCAATGCTCAACTCTCAGAGAGTGCCAGCGCCACACGCAACCAGTTAAACAGCAGCAAAGCTGCCTATGCAGAACAGCAGCGTAAACTGGAACAATTACAATCGCTGCTGGATCAGCAGAAACAGAAAGCCGCAGAGCTCAGGAAAAAAATGGCGGATGCTTTAAGCGGATTCAACTCCAACGAACTGACCGTAACTCAAAAGAACGGTAAGGTGTATGTGAGCCTCAGCGAAAACCTGCTGTTCCCCTCCGGTAGTGCGGAAGTGAACGCCAAAGGTAAGGAAGCATTGAGCAAACTGGCCGCCGTACTGATCGTAAACCCTGACATCTCTGTCAATATCGAAGGGCATACCGATTCTATTCCCATCCGCATGAAGTACCAGGATAACTGGGCTTTAAGTACTGCCAGGTCTACCGCCATTGTGCGGATCCTGACCAATACCTACCAGGTAGATCCTACCAAAATAGTCGCCTCAGGCCATAGCCAGTTTGATCCGGTGGAGAGCAATTCAACACCCGAAGGACGGGCAAAGAACAGGAGAACGGAGATCATCCTTTCACCCAAACTGGATGAGCTGTATAAATTATTAGGAACCTGACAAAGGTTAAAGCTGAACTATGACAAAGAAGACGTTACCGGTGAATGGTAACGTCTTCTTTATTTTCCTGAAACTACCATTTATTTACCTTTTTGTCCATTGCCCCCAGCCTCGTTTGTACGGAACTTTGCGGTATGAATTATCATGAATATCAAGCGTTATTTGACAAAGTGCTGGACACTGAAAATCCCTGGCATCCGTACAACAGTGGTGGATACCTGAATTATACCAGGCTAAACAGGTCGCGCATGAGGCGCTGGGATAAACAGCTGGAACTGGATCCGGCGCTTTCAGAAAGACTGCAGCAGATAAAGACACCCCAGCATTGGATTATTATCACAGAGCCCTGGTGTGGCGATGCTGCGCATATCGTTCCGTTTTTAGTACGTATGGCAGCAGAAAACAGCCTGATCACTTATGACATTCGCCTGCGGGATAGTGAGCATTTCTTAATCGACGCTTACCTGACCAATGGTGCTAAAAGCATACCGAAACTGGTGGTGAGGGACCAGCATCAGACGGACATCTTCACATAGGGTCCGCGTCCAAAAGAGGCCCAGGAATTGATGTACGAGCTCAAAACTACCCATGCAGATGCGGAAGTGATCAAGACAGCGCTGCAACATTGGTATAACGAAGACAAAGGTGTATCTCTCAGCAGTGAGCTGGCAGCATTTTATTGATGTTGCTGAAATTAAACAGCTGAGAAAGTTTACAGCCTGTCCAACACCGCTTTGGCAGCTATCACAGCACCTTCCATATAACCTGCAAATTCGCCGGCCGTTTCTGTGCCGCAAAAGAAGAACTTTCCGTTCAAATATGGCATATGTAACAATGGATGTCCGTTATTCTGATGTGGGCGATGGATCTCCTGCTTCCCGGCCGATACCCATTCATCATTCCAGATTTTGTCAAAATAGGCAACAGGTTGTCGGGCTTCGTCGCCTAACAATTCCCCTAACTGAACCAGCACCAGCTCCTTTCGCACATCGTAACTGTACAATGCGGCATTGCCATTTAAAAAGCCGGTAATACCAAAGCTATCTTCCCGGAAACTGGTATGATCGTACATCTCCGTAATAATGCCTGCATGGCTATACAGCATGCCCGAGAAGCCTTTATCCCGCCAGAATGGTCGTCCATACTCCAGGGTAAACTTAACGGCTCCGGCCATCCAGGTTTGTACAGTGGGCAAAAGGCCGGATATTGACGGTGGTAATTGTGGAGAAAATGCGATTAAGGAAGCAGCTAGGGGTAGTGGTATACAGCTGATTGCTATATCGGCTTCATAGGCTTTTCCACCCTCCGTTGTCACTATCACCCCATCCGGAAGCTCCCGAGCACTGGTGACCTTTGCGTTCAGATGAATATCGGCTCTATCCAGTCTCTCTGCAAGCGCCTCAATGAGCATTTGCGTACCTCCGGCCAGCCGGTAGGATGGAGCCTCTGACTCGGGGATAAAGAATTGCTGCGGAGCTTCAAATGACTTGGTTTGGAACAATGAGATCCCTCGGGAGAACTGTGGAAATTGCTGCAGGTCCAATTCACGGATCAATGACAGCAGATGGGGATGCATGTCCGAAAACCAGGTGGCTCCCAGTTCCAGGGGAGTGCCTAAATTCCCTTTTACCGTATATATTCGTCCTCCTAATCTTGAGGAGGCCTCCAGAATCGTCGCTTTAATATTCTTCTGCAGGAGTAAATACGCCAAGGTCAATCCACTTAAGCCACCGCCGATAATTACAATTTTCCTGTTTACCTTCATACTGCGAAATTATACTTAGGGATTAGTTATTCAGTGTACAAATGCGAAAAAATAGGGTACTTATTGGCAAACAGGCCCTGGTAGCCACTACTTTCGTAAATTAGCTGGTATGGCAAAGAAGACATCCACTGTCATTGACGAATATCATCTTAACCTCCATCAGCCGGAGAAATTGCAGTTTGCCATTCACGATCTGCATGACTATCTGCATAAGCACCAGGCCAATGCTGCCAAACCTCACATCCACAGTTTTTATCAGATTATATGGTTTAAGTCTGGTGAAGGGAAACATTTCGTAGATTTCAAAGAATACGATGTTTTTGAAAACGCCATCTTTTTTATAGCAAAAAACCAGGTCCACTATTTTGACTGTAATACAAATTATGAAGGCATCCTGATCCATTTCAACGAACGGTTCCTGGTTCAAAAAGATAACGAAGTTGATTTCTTCCTGAAATGTGCTCTCTTCAACAATCCCTATCAGCAACCTTCCTGTTGTATAGGATACGGCATCGAGCCTATCCTGGATGAATACATTCAGCAGATTAAACGCGAATTGAAAAATGAAGCAGACTTTGGACAAACGGAATTGCTGAGAAATTATCTGAAAGCATTTTTGATACAAGTTCAAAGGAAGAAAAATGAGTTTGCGAAAACAGACGGCAAAGCATCCTTCCTGGTGGATGAGAAAAAGGTACAGCTGATCCGTTTTGTAAACCTGGTAGATGAGAACTACAAAAAAGGGCTTACGGTAGCCGAATATGCCAAGTTAATGCTGATCTCTCCCCGCACCTTGTCTGACCTTACCAGCCAGATCCTGAACAAAACGCCCTCCCTCATGATCCAGGAGCGTATTATCCTGGAAGCGCAGCGTTTACTCCTGCATTCAGATCTTAACGTTAACCAGATCGGCTATCGTTTGGGATTTGACGATCCATCTTACTTTGTTAAATACTTTAAGAAGCATACCAGCATCTCTCCTACTGATTTCAGGAAGTCGATTGCTTAAATCTACCATCTCTTTTCGGTGCTGTCCATTTTAGGAGATCGTTCATCTTCGGAGCTTTGCATTGTAAATTTTAACATCATGAAACAAGCATTGATCATCGGTGGTTCCACCGGAATGGGAAAAGCAACTGCCGAAATTCTCCTGCAGCAAGGTATTGAAGTGGCCATTGTAGCACGTGCCAATAAAAACCTGGAGCTTATTGAAAAGGAATTATCCAAAAAAGGAAAAGTAAAAATATACGGTGTGGACTTAGCTAAGCCGCAGGAAGTAAGTGCTTTTATTAAGCAATTACCTGCCGAAGTTCCTCAGTTAAAGTACCTGGTCAATGCAGCAGGTTATTTTAGTCCGAAGACCTTTTTAGACCACACGGAGTCGGACTATGATATTTACCATGGCTTTAATAAAGCTTTCTTCTTTATTACCCAGGCAGCGGCAAAAATTATGCAGCAGAACGGGGGCGGATCTATCGTGAATATCGGCTCTATGTGGGCAAAGCAAGCTATCAAAGCCACACCTTCCTCGGCGTACTCCATGGCGAAAGCAGGTCTACATAGCCTTACCCAACACCTGGCAATGGAACTGGCCGATGTTAATATCCGGGTGAATGCAGTTTCGCCCGCAGTAGTGATAACGCCGATCTATGGTTCTTTCATCGAAAAAGATAAAATTGAAGCAACCCTGCAAGGCTTTAACGGATTTCACCCGATAGGTAGGGTTGGTACGGCGGAAGATGTAGCCAAAACGATCTGTTTCCTGCTTTCTGATGATGCTTCCTGGGTTACCGGAGCGGTATGGGATATTGATGGAGGTGTAATGGCGGGAAGGAATTAAATTAATTCTTTATTTAATGGAATGTTCTCCCATTAGTCAAAATAAACAAAATTGCTTATTTTTGTCTTATGCAGGAGGACATATCCATACTAAAAGGATTACATCCAGGAATCGTATTAGAGAGGGAGCTTAAAAAAAGGAAGCTTGCGAAGGGGCAATTTGCCCATTCAATCAATGAACATCCGCAAACGCTTGGCGCTATAACCAAGGGGAAAAGAAATATGAATACTGCTCTTGCGCTAAAAATTGAACGTGCACTCGGTATAGAAGAAGGGTACTTTATGATTTTGCAGATATTCTTTGAAATCAAAGAAGAAAAACAAAAACAATATGCCAACAAACCTTCTGAACTTCCCAAATTAAGAAGTATACTATTTTGGGATACGCAAATGGAAAAAATAGATTGGCAAAAGCAAAAACGGGCAGTTATTCAAAGAGTTTTTGAACGCGGAAATGATCAGGAAAAGCAGGAAGTGAGGCGCTTTTATGGTAAAGCAATAGTTGATCAGGTATTGAAAGACAAAAATGACCCAAAGAATGTCCGCTAAATTATACTGGGATACCGTTACTCCATTGCTAAAGTCTATCCTGGTACAATTAATGGACCGTGACGAATTTAAACAATTCCGGCTTGTAGGAGGAACTGCGCTTAGCCTTCAAATTGGGCATCGTTTATCAGTAGACATAGATTTATTTACTGACGCCACATATGACTCGATCAATTTTGACGCAATAGATGATTATTTACGCAGAACATTTCCTTATGTTACTGATTCTAATCCTGGCCCGGCTGCTTTAGGAAAATCATATTTCATTGGGAACAGTGAGGAAGAAGCCATAAAACTGGATCTTTACTATACGGAGAAGTTTATTCAACCCGAATTTAAAGTGAACAACATTAGAATGGCAACTATCGAAGAAATAATTGCCATGAAGATAGATATTGTACAACGAGGAGGACGTAAAAAGGATTTTTGGGATTTACACGAATTAATAGAAAAGTATTCTCCTGAGCAAATGATAGCGCTCCATCTTCAGCGTTATCCATATAATCACGACGAAACAATTATCAAGTCGAATTTTACAAATTTCTCAAACGCTGACGATGACTTCGAGCCTAACTGTCTGAGGGGAAAATATTGGGAAATAGTGAAGCTGGATATTGTAGAATATATTGTTAATTTGAGAAGGTGACGGAATTCAAAAACGAAAATATTTATACAAATTGTAAAAAAGACAAGGAGATTAAATCCTTCGTACGATGAATCGCCTAAACGCTACGTTCCACTTATATCAACAAATGACGTAAAATTGATATGAAGAAAAAACAAGTAGGAACTTTGTTCCCCAACACTAATCCTATTGCAGGTTTCTATTCTCCGACTAGCTTTTGTATAACACTGAATGCCATTACAACTAGACAGCTTTCCGAAATGGGAAAAGATAAACTAGGCTATACCGAAAAAAGAAAGCTTTTATACCATGAGGTGCGACACCATATGGATCATTTATCAACTTTATGGGGGCACCAACGAATCTTTGCACTCCAGCAAGCAGTAGATGCAAAGTTCAGCAAAAACGAACAAAAGTTTTATAAAATTGCCGAGTATAAAATTTCTGAGAAACAATTTCATTTCTATAAATATTACACTACAAACCGTGGAACAGCAACCTATAAAACTCCTTTAGACAGGTGGGTTTGGCAGATCACCAGTGGAACCAGATTTAACAATAGAGGCGAAACACAGTCCGACAAGCCTATTCTGTTTATCAAGTTCGCGTCTCCTTCAGGCGACGCTCACATGAGGGTCCCATTGACCATAGGCAGTTTATTGGAGGTAAATGCAATATATGAAGAAACTGTTGTAGAAAAAGATGTAATCAATAGGGTCGATGACAACAACCGCCTTAAGGCAAAACAAGGATATGTTAATAGATTAATACGTGATGTTGTATATAACCAGGACATGATCGAATACAACGGAGGTGTCCATGTTGTGGCCAATCATTTTCGAATTTATGATCCTCATGAGGCATATTCAATTGCTTCTTCAATTGCTACATTAGCGCTAAATATACCATCCGAACTTGTTAGTACTATTCCAATTGATCAACAGTTTCAAGAAGTTTGGGGAAATCGCCCCCAAGACTTTGTCAGTGAGTATAATCACGGGTTTTTATTTTTTAATATGGTAAACAACTATAAGGAACACTTCAAAAAGAACAAACTATTCGATATAAATGAATTTCTTGCTGTAAATAAGTTACCTACAGAAAACGAACTGCAAGAGACGATTATCTCAAAAATGGAAGAGAACATCAACGCGATTGGACCAGAAGGATATTTCTGCAACTTTTTTAAAGAACAATTGAATGCAGGAATTACGTTATTTCAAAGACGTGGTATCGATGGGAAACGTGAGTCTCTTGAACAAACGTTTTTCAGTGGCGAGTATATTCCTTTCATTGTCACTAGTGACACGACATTTACTGGAAATCTTACTTTTGACGACATCTACCAAAGTGCAGAAATTACAAAAACAGTAGAAATCACCGACTGGTATCATCTTTCAGATGAAGTCAATGAACACATGGAAGAATTCTACAACATTTGTGGTATTTGAAAAATGTCCTGATGGTTATTTGTGAATAAAGCCGTTTAGAGTCGGCTTCTACCATATGATTTCTCTGCATACTTAATAATGTGATGGTAACGATGGTGACGGTTCCTTCAGGGCCAGCTATTATCATGAACACTCAAAGCATTGAAGCTGCAGAATTTGCAACTTTACCTACCTATGTTAGGCATACGTCAAATATTCCTGGATAATTTAAAAAAGCGAGATAACAAGCGAAAAGAGTGTTTACCTGCTCTAACCATCTGAGCTACGCCCCCGGTTTCCCGGAGTCGGCGGGACTCGAACCCGCGACCTGGTCGCCCTGAACGAAGTAACCCTCCTCTACGACACTCGCTTTAAAAGAATTTTAATAAAACAGGAGCAACAATCAACAACCGGCTTTTTTCATTAATGGTCGAAGTATCCGGCGTCTACGGCATCCTGTGCAAGA
>Ga0209257_1001661_pt1 | contig 25211 bp, 21 predicted proteins | sample AraplaCvi_mCL_r2_FD_184277 | JGI IMG/M metagenome (GOLD analysis project Ga0209257, IMG submission 184277) | Arabidopsis root microbial communities from North Carolina, USA - plate scrape MF_Cvi_mCL_r2 (SPAdes) (version 2) | ecosystem: Host-associated > Plants > Roots > Endosphere | place: USA...
CCACATGCGTCGTGTGATACCTACATCCGCGTGAACCCCAGCGGATCGGATGCTTGCGACAGAGGGCGATCGCACGCGGGCATTGTCGAAGGACGGATGTGGTTGCATGCGCGCCGTTCGGGGTGGCTTTCGAAGTACGCCTGATGTTCCGGCTCAGCTTCCCAGAACGGCCCTGCCGGTTCCACCGTCGTCACGACGCGACCGGGAAGCAGCCCGGAGTTATCCAGTTCGGAGACGGTCGCTTCGGCGATACGACGTTGCGTCTGGTCGAGATAGAAGATCGCCGACCGGTAGCGCGTGCCGATGTCGGCTCCCTGGCGATTGAGTGTCGTCGGATCGTGGATCCGGAAGAAGAACTCCAGGATCTGCCTGTAGGAAAGCAGCTCGGGATCGAAGACGATCTCGATCGCTTCCGCATGCGTTCCGTGATCGTCATACGTGGGATTGGGAACATCTCCGCCCGTGTATCCGACGCGCGTCGACAGGACCGTGGGTATACGGCGAAGCAGATCCTGCATTCCCCAGAAGCAGCCGCCCGCGAGGATCGCGGCTTCGGTTCTGACGATCATCGGCACGCACCCCTGACCCATGACAACCCGTCGGGACATTAGCACTCTCTTGTGCCACTGCGTGCAGTGCCGTCCCGTCGTGGACGCGGGATGCTCCGCGCCCACGTGGGACCATCATTTCTCCTCGGCACGGCGCCTGCGGAGTTCGGGCACCGGCATGCCGTACCAGCCCCAGTTCTCCAGAGGCACTTCATCGATCACGACGAACGTCGAGTCGAGTGGCTTGCCCAGCACGTCGAGCAGCAGCTGGCTGACGCCGCGGATCAGCGCGGCCTTCTCTTCCGCCGTCGCGGCATCGCGGCCCGGGCCCGAACCTTCGCGGGTGATCTGTATGTTGACGATGGGCATTGCCTTGCTCCTGTCGAATGGGGCGAGGTCTCCCCCGCCCCGGTGGGAAGTCAGTGACCGGCGCTCTGGCCGCCGTCGACGTGCAGGATCTCGCCGGTGACGAAGCCGGCCGACTCCAGGAAGAGCACGGCCTGCGTGACATCGGAGATCTCGCCCAGACGGGCGACCGGGTGCAGCGCGGCCAGCCACTCGTGCGTTTCCGGCGCGTGCATCGGCGTGCGGATCACGCCCGGCGATACCGCGTTCACGCGGATCCCGCGCTTCGCGTACTCGATCGCCAGCGACTTCGTGGCCGCGTTGAGGCCACCCTTTGTCAGCGAGGCCAGCACGGACGGAACACCGTCAATCGCATGGTCGGTCAGGCTCGTGGTGATGGTGACCACATGGCCGGCGCCCTGCTTCTCCATCTGCTCGATGGCGAGCTGGGTGATGTGGAAGAAGCCCGTCAGATTGATCGCGACGTTGTTCGCGTAATCGTCGGCATCGAACTGCGTGAACGGCTTGGCGGTGAAGATGCCAGCGTTGTTCACCAGCGTGTCGATGCGGCCGAAGCGCGCGAGGCCTTCCTCGACGATGCGCTTGGCGACAGCGCGGTCGGAAATGTCGCCGGCCACGGTGAGCACGTCGGGATCGCTGGACGGCTTGATCGAACGGGAGTTGGCGATGACGCGGAAATCGCGATCGCGGAAGGCCTGGACCAGGCCGGCACCGATGCCCTGCGAGGCGCCGGTGATGATGACTACTTTGCGGGAACTGCTCATGATGTTGCTCCGGATTGATGGGGGATCGGTTTGACCGCGTAGTGCGGCGTGTTTCCGACGAAGCTCAATCTAGGGACGCAACCCGGTCCTGCGAATCCACGCATTCCGGCAGACATTCTTCCGCGAAACGGTGGAATCGCCTCCTACGATGCCAGCGTCGAGCGGGCGAACTGCGCCCTGAGCCTCGGCAAAGCAAAATCAACGAACGCCCGCACTTTCGGCACGGACAGGCGTCCGTAAGGCGACACCAGGCTGATGGGAAGCGGTGCCGGCTCAAACTCAGGCAGGAGCACGCGCAGCTCATCGCGTTCGATCTGCCCTGCCACGTGGTACGAAAGCAGGCGCGTCACGCCGTTGCCGTCAACGGCAGATCCCACCGCCGCCTGCACGTTGTTCACTACCAGCCGTGGCACGAACGACACCGAGCGCGGCACCGTCGAGCCTTCCGGCGCAGGAAAGCTCCAGGAATCCAGACCCATGTGCTGCATCGTGACGATCGCGTGCTGCGCCAGATCGCCCGGTTCGTCGATGCGTGGGTGCGTGGCGAGATAGCGCGGCGATGCCACGACGACACGCCGCGCTTCGCCGATGTGCTGCGCGACCAGCGTGGAGTCCGACAGATGCGTGATGCGAAGCGCCACGTCGATGCCTTCGTCGACCAGGTTCACGGGACGCTCCAACAGGGTCATGCGCACGTTCACCGTAGGGAATTCGGTCATGAACGCATCGACGATCGGACGCAGCACCTCCACGCCGACGAACACGGTGGAACTGATCGTCAGCGTTCCGCGCGGCACCGAACGTTCGCCCGCGGCCTGGCGATCGGCCTCGTCCAGGTCGGCCAGGATTTTCCGGCACGCTGCCGAGTACCGCTCGCCCGCTTCGCTCAGGCGGATCGAGCGGGTCGTCCGGTGCAGCAGCGGCACGCCGACGTGCGCCTCCAGGTACGCGACGGCGCGACTGACCGCCGCCGCAGACCGGCCCGTCCTGCGACTCGCGCCGGCAAGGCTGCCCTCGTCCAGCGCGGCAATGAAGATCTTCATCGCTTCGATGCGGTCCATGGGCGGCCTGCCTGGTGTGGGGAGACGCCCAGCGTGCCAGAGCGCCGGACGTCTGGCTCCCTCATCCGCCAGTGCCGTAGCGCGGAGCCGGCGTCGTGCGGGAGAGGCCAGGCAGCAACGCGCGACGCGAATTGTCGAACGCGTTCCAGTCATCGACGTCCGGCAGCGACGGGAACGTGGCGAACTCGCCCAGCTTGAGCCCGGCCAGCGCGGCATCGACCGCGTCGTCGGCGCTCATGACGATGCTTGACGGCAGCGCCTCGACCGGCGTGCCGGAAAGCTCCCAGAAATCGGTGGCCGTGGCACCCGGCAGGACGACCTGCACGCGAACGCCCTTGTCGCCGAACTCATGCAACAACGACTGCGAGAACGCCAGCACGTAGGCCTTGGTGCCGCTGTAGACGCCACCGTTCAACACCTCCGGCGCCACCGCCAGGATGGAGCCCATATTGACGATGGTGCCCCCTCCCCTCGCGACGAACGCGGTCGCGGCCGCGCGCGCGAGGCGCGTCAGCGCGGTGACGTTGAGGGCGATCATCCGCTCGATGCTGGCGATGTCGAGGTCCAGCAGGTGTGCGGTGGATCCCGCGCCGGCGTTGTTCACCAGCATCGTGATCCTCGCGTCGGTGGTCAGCGCCTCCTCGACCCATTCCAGATCCTGCGTGTGGGTGAGGTCGGCCGCGATGGTCCGCACCGCGCGGCCGGTGCTGTCCGAAATCCGTTTTGCCAATGCCTCGAGCCTGCCCGCGCTTCGCGCAACCAGAACGAGGTCGTAGCCCTCGCGGGCGAGCCGGTCGGCATAGATGGCGCCGATACCGGAGGATGCGCCGGTGATCAGCGCGGTTCCTTTGTCGTTGGTGGTCATGGGAGTCGTCTCCTGTGATGTCACGCGCCGGTGGCGTTCTTGCGCAACAGGCGCTGGATCTGTGCCTCGGTGGTGTCGTAATCGCCTTCGCCCGCATGGCGGTAGACGATCTGCCCCTGCTGGTCGATCAGGTACAGCGCCGGCCAGTAGCGATTACCGAACGCGTTCCACGTGTGGTAGCCGTTGTCCTGCGCGACGGGATACTCGATGCCGTAGCGCTTCACGGCCGCCTGCAGGTTGTCGAGGATGCGTTCATGGCCGTACTCGGGCGTGTGCACGCCGACGACGACCAGCCCCTGGTCCTTGTAGCGCTGGTGCCACTGCTTCACATGCGGCATCACGTGGATGCAGTTGATACAGTCGTAGGTCCAGAACTCGACCAGCACGACCTTCCCGCGCAACTGCTGCATGGTCAGCGGGTCGCTGTTGAGCCAATGCGAGATGCCGGTGAATTCCGGCGCGCCGGTGGCGAGTTCCGGCGTTTCGCTGGAGGGCTCGCGCGGGTCTTCCTGTGCGCCGCTGCTGCACGCGACGGCGAGCAGGCAGGCGGCGAGAATGCTGATGGTTTGCTTGATCATGAGTCAAAGTCCGGTGGAGACCGCAGGAAGCCACTGCGTGGCCCATGCGGTGAATGCGATGTCGTAATGGAGAAGCTGCAGGACGGCGACGCCGATCGCGATCACGCCGAAACCCTTGCGCAGCAGATCGGCGCGGCGCGTCAGCGACGTCAGTCGCGAAGACACCCAGTTGCCGCCGTAGGCGATGGCGAGCATCGGCACGCCGGCGCCGATCGCGTAGAGCCCAAGCAACGCGGTGGATTTGCCTGGCGCCTGCGCGCTCGCGGCGAGCGCGAGGACGGAGGCGAGCACCGGCCCGGCACACGGCGTCCACGCGACGCCCAGCGAAGCGCCGATCAACAGCGGGCCGGTCGGGCCGACGCCTTGCAATCCGCCAGGTGCTCCGTTCGAGAACGGTGCGAGCAGACCCTGGACGCGTGCCGTGAGCCAGTCGAACGGCCGGCTCCACACGCACACGATGCCGGCGAGCAGCAGGAGCACGATCGCGCCGGTGCGGATCGCATCCTGGAACTGGCCGGAGGAACCAGCCAACGTGCCCAGTGCGATGCCGCCCGCCGCGAACGTCGCCGTGAATCCGATGACGATCAGCAACGGCTGGCTGCGCGATTGCCCGGCGGTGGTGGCGAGCACGATCGGAAGGATCGGCAGGATGCAGGGCGACAGCACGGTGGCGATGCCGGCGACGCCGGCGAGGAGGTACTCGATCATTCCTCGGCCTCCGATGCGGTCCCCGTTCGAGGGACGTTGGGTGCGCCGCGGCTGCGACGGCACGGGTTGCGATGCGCGATGGTCATGACACGCTCCTGCGGTGGCGGCGACGCCGGGGAGGCATCGCTCGACGCCGAAACGGCTGGTGGCTCCGGCGTGTGCGCAGTTCACGCCGAAGGTGTATCCGGCCTGTTTCGCGCGCCGACGGTTTCGTGTGGCGTCTGTATCGGCGTGCGCCGCGGATACATTTCGACACAAACCACCCGCTACGCCGGCCCGATTCGGCCGGCATCGATCACCGCCTGCGCGAACTCCTTCGGCGACTCCTGCGGCGGGTTGTGGCCGACTCCGCCGGTGAACAGGCGATGCTCGTACGGGCCCGTAAAGCGTTTGGCATAGCTTTCGGGCGCCGGGTGCGGCGCGCCATTCGCATCGCCCTCGATGGTGATCGTCGGCACGGAGATCGACGGCCCCGCGGCCAGCTTCCGCTCGACCTCGTCGTATCGCGCCTCGCCTTGCGCCAGCGCAAGCCGCCACCGGTAGTTGTGGATGACGATCGCGACGTGGTCGGGATTCTCCAGCGCCGCCGCACTGCGCTCGAACGTCGTGTCGTCGAACGCCCACTGCGGCGAGGCGAGCTTCCAGATCAGGCGCGCGAAATCCCGGCGGTTCTGGTCGTAACCCGCGCGACCGCGTTCGGTCGCGAAGTAGTACTGGTACCACCACTGCAGCTCGGCGCCAGGCGGGAGCGGCGTCAACGCGGCCTGCTGGCTTCCGATTAGGTATCCGCTGACAGACACCAGTGCGCTCACGCGATCGGGCCACAGCGCGGCGACGATCGCCGCCGAGCGCGCGCCCCAGTCGAAACCGGCAAGCAGCGCCTTGCGGATATGCAATGCGTCCATCAGCTGGACGACATCGTCGGCCAGCGCTGCAGGTTGCCCGTTGCGCACGGCATCGGCGGAGACGAACTGCGTCTCCCCGTAGCCCCGCAGGTACGGGACGATCACGCGATGGCCTGCCGCCACCAGCAACGGAACCACTTCTTCGTAGCTGTGGATGTCGTACGGCCATCCGTGCAGAAGCAGCACCGGCGGACCATCGGCCGGGCCGCGATCGACGTAGGCGACGTCCAGGACGCCGGCACGCACGTGCTTGAGGGACCCAAGCGTTGCGGGTGCGACGCTGGCGCCGGCGCCAGTCTTCGGCGACGCCGTCTGCGCATGTGCGCGCGCACTCGCGCTGGACACCATGACGAAGGGCGCGGTGATCGCGCCGAGGGCGGCCACGCCCACGATCAGGCGGCGGTCCTCATCGATGCTGCTGTTCCTGTGACTGTCCATGACGATCTCCGTAACTGGTTCGAATGGCTGCATGCGACGTCCGGCGTCGCCGGCTAGAACACCGCGCTCAACTTCAGGCCCCAGACCAGCGCGTCGTCGTTGTCGTCGCGACCACCCGGGTGGCGAACATGCTGCAGGCTCGGCATCAACCAGAACCCGCGCGCGACGGCGAACTGATAGTTCACTTCCACAGGCGTTTCCTTGCGCGGCAGCGCGCCGTTCACACCGTTGGCGATGTTCGACAGGCGTTCGGACTCGCGTGCCTGTGCGCTCACCCGGTTCTGGCCAATGGCGATACCGAGCCGGTCACCGGAGCGGCCGGCGAACGGGCCATGCAGCCAGAGCCCGATCGACGCGACCTGATCCACGCGGTCCACGTCGGCGTCCGACCTGGAGTAGTTGGCGAACAACGTCAGGGAACGCCCGCTGTCGTTCGTCCACATCTTTTGCTGTGCCATGGCGTACCAGCCGTCGGAGCGTGTCCGTGTCAGCGGATCACCGCCGCTCAGCGGTATCGGTTGCCGCCGCGCGTCGAGCAGCAGGTCCGGCTGGTTCGTGCTGTTACGCCACGCGCCGACGCGATACGCGCCGTCCAGGCGACTCGCGAACACCGGCAGCCACCCCACCTCGACGTTGGCCAGCACGCCGTCGTTGTCGTCGTTCGGCGTACGAAGGCGCAATCCCTGATCGCCGTCGAGGTTGCGCGGATTGACATCGTTGGCGCCGGCTTTCAGGTACGTCCGTGGCGTCGGCCGGAAGGTCGCATTGGCGAAGTACTGGCCGATCGGCCACGTGTACCAGCCGTTGCTGTGGTAGCCGGGCAAGGCGCCGCAGAAGCTGATGTTGATGAACTCGCACGACAGCGGGAAGAAGTCGACGTCGCTGCGGCCGAGCTTCAGGATGAGTCGGTCGTCGAACAGCGCTTGTTGCAGATAGAAGCGCGTCAACCGCGTGTAGTGGCCGCGACCGTAGATCTCGTGCGTTTCCAGCAGCGTGCCGAGTCCGGCCTTCGCATCCAGTTGCGGACCATTGCGATTGGTGATCAGCACATGGAACGACGCTCCGCGCCAACCCATCACGGTGTCCAGGTCCGCATCGAACGCCAGCGCGAACTGGTCCGCATAGGCCGTCGCGTCGCGTTCGCCGCCGGACGTGTTGTGCAGCCACTCGTTGATGTAGGCCAGCGACATGTCGAGCCCTCGTTGCGACAGCTGCGTCCGGGCGCCACCCCAGTCGCCGGTCATGCGATCGTCGAAGCGCGCGTCCGTGGCACCTTCCGCGGCGACGCTGTTCGTCCATGACAGCGTCGCCGCGAGGACCATCGGCAGGAGCGGCTTCGTCCGGGTGTCCATCTCCGCCCTGCCCGCCCGGTCAATCCGCGGTGCCGCCGAGCTTGCCCGTGTACTCGGGCAGGCGCTTCTCGACGTCCGGCTTCTGCTGCAGGCCCAGCTCCATCAGCTGCTTCACGCGCTGCTGCGCGGCGGGTCGCTGCACCGAGTTGATGAATCCGGCCCATTCGGCGCCGATCTGTTCGTTGGACGGCAGGCTGCTGTCGTCCACGATCCGCTTGATGTCCGCGATCGCCTGCTTGTCGAAGCGGGAGATGCGGCGCGCCATCGTGTCGACGAACGCGTCGAGTTCGGCGTCCGGCAAGGCGCGATTGACGTAGCCGTAGCGCTCGGCGGTCGGACCGTCGATGTCGTTGCCGGTCAGCAGTACTTCGAGCGCGCGGCCGCGCCCCACCAGGCGCGGCAATCGCGACATCGGGCCGCCACCCGGGACCAGGCCGGCGGCGATTTCCCATTGCGACAGCACCGCCTTCTCGCGACTGGCGAAGCGCATGTCGCTGGCCAGTGCCAGCTCGCTGCCAACGCCGGTCGCACGGCCGCGGATGGAGGCGATCGACACCACCGGCGCCTTGCTGATACGCACCAGCATGTCGGGGAGGGGGGGCAGTCCGGTGGCGCCGTTGGGCAAACCGGTGGTGTCGGTCAGGGGCGGCACGAAGTCGTAATGCGTGAGGAAGAAGTCCGGCACGTCGCTGTCGAACACCACCACGCGCACGCGCGGATCGGTTTCCAGTGCGGTGACGACCTCGTTCAACTGCGGCATCGTCTTCGGGCCGTAGATGTTGTACGGCGGGTTGTGGAACGTGACACGCCAGTACTCGGGCGTGACGCGCGTGAGGCGGACCTGGTCCTTCGCGTCGGTGGCGGACCTGGTGGCGACGCCCGAACCGGACGCCTTCTGTGCCCACGCCGGTGCGACGAGAGCGAGGCTGGAGGCGAGGATCGCCGCGACGAGCGGATGCGGTTTCATGTCATGGCTCCTGGTCGAAAGGGGTCGGCATCAACGCAGCGGGCGGAATGTCGCGCGCAGCTCGTCGACAAAGACGGTCGGCTGTTCCCATGCGGCGAAGTGGCCGCCCTTCGCGAGCCGGTTGTAGTGGATGAGCTTCGGATAGGCGCGTTCGGTCCAGCTCTTGGGCGCCTGGTACAGCTCGTCGGGGAAGGCGCTCACGCCGACCGGAATCGACACGCCCTTCGGCGCAAAGAACGCGAGCTTGCTTTCCCAGTACAACCGCGCGGACGACACCGCGGTGTTGCTGAGCCAATAGAGCGTCACGTTGTCGAGCACGTCGTCGCGCGACAGGCCTTCGGGCTTTCCATCGAACACGCGCGTGATGAGCGCGAGGCTCGTCGCGTCGTGATCGAGCATCCACGCTGCCAGGCCGACCGGGGAATCCTCGATCGCGTACAGCGTCTGCGGACGTCCCGCCATCTCCTGCGCGTAGCCCAGGCCGTGGCGATAGAAGTAGTCGAGCTGCTCGTAGGCGCGCTTCTCGTCCGCGGACAGTCCCGCCGGCGCCGGCTGGCGTGCCTGCAATGCCGTTTCGATGTCCGCCGGCACCGTGGCGGGCATGTTCGTGTGGATGCCGATCAGTTCCGGCGCCTTCAGCAGCGCCATCTGCTCGGTGACGGCATTACCCCAGTCGCCACCCTGCGCCACGAACCGGTTGTAGCCAAGGCGCTTCATCAGCACGACCCAGGCACGGGCGATGCGGATCGGATCCCATCCGGTCTCCGTCGGTTTGCCGGAGAACCCGTAGCCGGGCAGCGATGGAATCACCACATCGAACGCATCACTCGCCTTGCCGCCATGCGCGGTCGGATCAGTCAGCGGTCCGATGATCTTCATCTGCTCGACGATCGAGCCCGGCCAGCCGTGCGTGACGATCAGCGGCAGCGCACCGGCGTGCTTCGAACGCACGTGGATGAAATGGATGTCGACGCCGTCGATGTTGGTGACGAACTGCGGCAGAGCCTGCAACCTCGCTTCGAACAGGCGCCAGTCGTACTCGTTGCCCCAGTAGTCGGCAAGCTTGCGCAGCGTCGCCAACTGCACCCCCTGCGACTGGTCGTCGACGGTTTCCTTGTCCGGCCATTTCGTCGCCTTGATGCGCCGGCGCAGATCGTCGAGCTGTTCCTGCGTCGCCTGGAACTTGAACGGGCGGATGGACTGGTCCTGCGCGGCAGCGCTCGTGGCGGCCGCCGTGGTCGCGGTTGCGGGCGTGGTGTTCATGGGGGTCTCTTCGACGGGAGAAGCGACTGCGACGCGAGCGGCGAGCAACGCCGCCATCGGAAGCGCCAGCAGGAAAAGGCGAGCCGACAAGGCCCGGACGGTGGTCGCGGAGCGCTGCATCCGCGGTGCGGACATGGCGCCGCGTCGCAGCGAATGCGTGAACGGTCTGGCGATCATGGCGATTCCTCGGTGGGGAGAGATGCGCCGGCCGAAGCCGGCGCCAAGTTCTTCCATGCACAATGCGCGTGGAAGATCACACCAAGGACGAGGCGCGGGGTCGATTACACGAAGGTGTCGTCCGATACCTTCGTATGCGGTGCGGAATGCGTCATGTCATCGCGCGCCATCGCATGCGCCGCAACGGGCGCAGCAATGGGTCTCATGCGCAGGGCGTCGAATGCGTCAGCCGACTTCGGAGCCGCGACGAATGCGTACCGGAATCGACTTGTACGACGGCGTGCCGCTCGCGTGGTCGATATGGTCCAGCGGAACCAGGCAGTTTCCTTCGGGGTAATAGGTGGCGACCGAGCCGCGTGCGATCGGATACGCCACGGCGATCACGTTGCGAAGCGTGCGCTCCCCTTCCCCACCGAACGCGGTTTCCACGACGATCGCGTCGCCATGCGCGATGCCGCGCGAAGCGAGGTCGTCCTCGTTCATGAACACCACGTCGCGCCGCCCGAAGACGCCACGATAGCGGTCGTCGAAGCCGTAGATGGTGGTGTTGTACTGGTCATGGCTGCGGACGGTCGTCAACGTGAGGACCGCGGGATCGGCGACGACGGCGTCTTCCTGGAGGCCGTCGAAGACGAGGAACTCCGCTCGTCCCGTTGGCGTTTTCCAGATCCGCTGCGTCGGCGGCAACGGCAGCCGGAAGCCACCGGGTTCGCGGATCCGGGCGTTGTAATCGTCGAAGCCCGGGATCACCGCCTCGATCGCGTCGCGGATGCGGTCGTAGTCTGCGACCAGCTCGTTCCAGGGCACCTTGCTGTCCGGCAGCGTTGCCGACGCGATACCGACGACGATAGCGGGCTCCGACTTCAGCAGGGCGGACGCGGGCGGCAGGCGGCCACGCGAGGCATGCACCATCGACATCGAATCCTCTACCGTGACGGCCTGCGACCCGCCCGCCTGCTCGTCCAGTTCGGTACGCCCCAAACACGGCAGCAGGAACGCATGGCGCCCCACGAGCAGGTGCGTGCGATTGAGCTTCGTCGCCACGTGCACGGCGAGTTCGAGGCGGCGCATCGCCGGCAGGCACGCTTCGGGATCGGGCAACGCAACGGCGAGATTCCCGCCCATGCACACCAGCGCCTTCGATCGCCCGTCGACGATGGCCTGCATCGCGGCAACTGCGTCATGGCCATGTGCGGATGGCGGGACGAAGCCGAAGCGCTGCTCGATGCGCGCAAGCATGTCGGGCCCGGGCTTCTCGGTGATGCCGACCGTGCGGTCGCCTTGCACGTTCGAATGGCCGCGCAGCGGGCAGATGCCGGCACCGGGCTTGCCGAAGTTCCCGCGCAGGAGCAGCAGGTTCGCGACCTGCTGGACGTTGTGCGTGCCGGTGCTGTGCTGGGTCAGCCCCATGCCGTAGGTGACGATCGTCGCGCTGGAAGCGGCATACGCGCGCGCAACATCACGCAGCCGGGCCTGCGGGAGACCCGACGCGGCTTCGATGTCGATCCAGCGCTTCTCACGAAGATCCGCAGCCAGCGCATCGAAGCCGTTGGTATGCGCGGCGATGAAGGCATGGTCGAGCACGCCGGCCTGCGGGCCGGCATCGTCGTCCATCTCGATCAACGCCTTCATGATTCCCTGGAGCGCGGCCGCGTCGCCACCGACCTTCGGTTGCAGGTATGTCGAAGCGATCTCCGTGGCGCCAAGCGTCGCCATCTCCAGCGGGTCCTGCGGATCGGCGAAGCGCTCCAGCGCCAGCTCCCGCAGCGGATTGATCGCGATGATCGGCGCGCCACGACGCGCCACTTCATTCAGCGTGCCCATCATGCGCGGATGGTTCGTGCCCGGGTTGTGGCCCATTGCGATGATCAGCTCGCAGTGGTCGAAATCCTCCAGCGATACGGTGCCCTTCCCTATCCCGATGGACGTCGGCAACCCCACGCTTGTGGCTTCGTGGCACATGTTCGAACAATCCGGAAAGTTGTTGGTTCCGTACTCGCGTGCGAAGACCTGGTAGAGGAACGCCGCTTCGTTCGACGTTCGTCCGGAGGTATAGAACTCGACCGCGTCCGGATCGAGCGCGCGCAGCAGTGCGCCGATGCGCGAGAACGCTTCATCCCACCCGATCGCCTCGTAGCGATCGTTGTCGGCGTTGTAGGCCATCGGTTCGGTGAGCCGGCCGAGGTCTTCCAGCGCGTGGTCGCTCCATTCCAGCAGCGACTGCACGGTGTGTCCGGCGAAGAACGATGCCGGCACGCGTTTCTTCGTTGCTTCCCAGGTGACGGCCTTGGCGCCGTTCTCGCAGAACTGGAAGCTCGAACCGTGCCGGCTGTCGGGCCACGCGCAGCCGGGACAATCAAACCCGTCAGGCTTGTTCGTGCGCAGCAGCGTCGCAGCTGCGTCGGGCGCGTCCATCTGTTCGCGTATCGTCCTGGCGGTCGCGCGCAACGCGCCCCAGCCGCCGGCAGGATATGAATAGCGGCGAATGCCGCGCGGTTCGTTCTCGGCCATGGCACACCTGGTGAGAGGGCGACGACGCATCCCGCCACGCCTGCGCGGGTGCTGCAGAAGCGTACGCCCGACGCGTCCGTCGCGTCCCGACACCTTCGTATGATGGCCCACCGCGACTCGCGCACGTAACGTCTGCACAGGTCATCTCGCCGGATGCACCGGCAATCGCAGCGAGCCGCGCAGGTCCCACCATGAGCCCCGACGTCCGTTTCCGCGTGTGGATGCTGGTGTCGCTGGTGCTCGCGTCGGCGATCTTCACGTACTACGTCGCGGCCGATATTCATATGCCAGTGTCGCCGGACGCGCGGCTGACGTATCGCGTGACCCGCGTCGCGCCGGAAGTGAGCGGACGCGTGGTCGACGTCCGCGTGGCCAACAATCAACGCGTCGAGCGCGGCCAGCTTCTGTTCCGCATCGACCCCGACCGCTATCTCGCAAACGTCGACGAAGCGCGGCTCGAGGTCGAGCAGGCCTCGCAGGACAACGCGCAACTGGATGCGGGAATCGTGGCGGCGCGCGCCGACATCGCCCGTGCGGACAGTGAACTGGAAGACGCGGAACGCGAGCTGCGCAGGTTCCGTGATCTCGAACGCGATCGTTACGTCTCGCGCGCGAGCGTCGATGCTGCCCAGGCGCGTCGCGACGTCGCGTTCGCGCAGGTTCGCGTCGCGCATGCCGCGCTCAACGCCGCGCAAGTGCAGCGCGGGGATCACGGCGACCGCAGCCTGCGCATTCGCCGTGCCCGCAATGCAATGACGCGTGCGTCGCTGGACCTCGATCGCGCGCGGGTCGTCGCGCACGAGCCTGGCATCGTCAGCAACATGCGGCTGGAGGCCGGCGCGTATGCCCAAGCCGGCGAGCCGAAGCTCGCACTGGTGAGCACGGCACCGAACCTGTTCGCCGACTTCCGGGAAAAGTCGCTGCTGCGCGTGCGCCCGGGAACACCTGCCGAGGTGGCCTTCGACGCCCTGCCCGGCCGCTTGTTCCTGGCGGAGGTCACATCGCTGGATGCGGGTGTCGCGCATGGACAGATCGATCCCGACGGCGGCCTCGCATCGCCGGAGGAGAACGACCGGTGGGTTCGGGACGCCGAGCGCGTGCGCGTCAACCTGCGCCTGATCGAGGCGCCACCAGCCACACTGATCACCGGCGCGCGCGCCACCGTGCAGTTGCACCCGCGCGAACACGGGCTGTCGCACTGGCTGGGGCATGTGCAGATTCGCCTGATCAGCGCGCTCCACTATGTCTACTGATGCGGCTGCCGAAAGCACACCGCGCCCCGGCCTCGCTGCACTGACCGAGGACGGCTGGCGCCATGCCCGCCGGATCGCACTCGCGAGCGTCGCGGGGCTGGCTACAGCGAAGCTGCTTGGCTGGCCATACGGCGCGTTCTTCGCGTTCTACCCCATCGTGCTGGTCGGGCTGGTGCCTGCGTTGACCCTGCGCGCGGTCGTGCAGTTCGTCGGCAGCAGCATGGCGGGAATCGTCATCGCCAATCTACTGGTCGTGCTGGCGCAGCTCTCGCCGGTGCTGGCGACCATCGTGTTCTTCGCAGTCGCGGCGCGCTGTTTCCGCATGATGGCGATGGACCGGGGTTTTCTCTTCCACGCGTTGACGATCCTGTCCACGTCGCTGCTGGTGCACCTGGCGACGTACTCCCAGATCGTGCCTCGTGATCTGTACACGGCGCATTTCCTTGCGACGCTGCTGTCCGTCGTCTTCTCGGTCCTCGTGTACGTCTGGCTGCCCGAACGACGGGCCCCAATCCTGCGCGACGTCGACCGGACGCCGGCGCTCGTGAACCATAGGATGCTGCTTGGCGCGATCTGCGCAACTGCCTCGTACGTCGCGTTCCAGGTGATCGACCTGCGCGATTCGCTGTCGGCGCAGGCGGCGTCCGTGCTGGTCCTGTTCCCGATGACGCTTGTCGGTGGACGCTGGGCCGCATGCACGCGCGTGGCCGGCACGCTGCTCGGCTCGGCGTACGTACTGGCGATGCAGCTGCTGCTCTACACGCATGTCACGCGCGTGCTGCTCCTGCTGCCGATCTACGCTGCCGGCGTCACCCTGTTCGCGACCCTGCACGTGCGCGAGAACTCGGGATCGGCCGTGGGCCTGAGCGCCTCCACCGCCGTGGCGGTGCTGGTCGGCCAGCTCGCGCCTTCAGCGGATTTGTACGGGATTTCCCTGTACCGGTTCGCCTCGGTCTTCGTGGCCGTGTGCACGATGCTGCTATGCATCTACCTCACGCACGCGGTGCTGAACCGCTTCGAAGCCACCCGCATCCCGACGGCGTGACTCGACGTGTCAAATCGACACCATCGTACGATTTCCGATGCGCACATCCGGGCGTAGCGTGACTACACCGCCACTCCCCACAACGAGGTGACCCAGATGGACGAGCAAATCATCGTCGACTCGAGCTTCTCGGCGATCATCAACGCGCCGATCGATGCCATCGACATTCCCGCCTGGGCGTTCAGCCTGCCCGACAAGGAATACCAGGGTTGCTCGCCGTGCCATTTCGCCGCGGGCGCGACCACGTCCGAGGACGGCCGCCGCATGTCGATCAACGTGGAAGTGATCGGTGGCGTGCCCATGGTGCAGCACTATGTCGAACAGGTCGCAGAGCCCCACCATCTCGTCCTCGACTCGGTGTCCGACCTGTTCACCACGTCGGGCCGCACGAGCATGAAAGTCATGTGGGAGCTGAAGGTGGAGCCGCTGGACGAAGGCCGCTGCACGTTCACCAACCATGTGCGTACGCGCCCCACTGAAGCGTTCGTCGACTACCTCGCCCGCCAGGGCATCCCGTTCGAGTTGTTCCGGGAGCAGCGCAAGCCGGTGAGCACGGCGCACAACAAGCAGGAAACGCCGTTCTTCGCCGCGAGCATCGAACGCTTCGCATTGCGCAAGAAGAACGCTTGAGCCGCAGCCCCACACCGGAGCAGGACCATGTCGCAGACCCGATACGATCAGGCGACCACCGCACTGTTGCTGGTGGACCCCTACAACGATTTCCTGTCCGAAGGCGGCATCGCATGGCCGCGGCTGAAGGATGTCGCCGAGGAGGTCGGGTTGCTGGACAACCTGCGTGCGATCCACGCCGCCGCGCGCGCGGCGCGGATCCGCATCTTCATCGTGCCGCATCACCAGTGGGAACCGGGCGATTACGAAGGATGGCGGCATATCAACCCGACGCAGCAGGCGATCATGAAGCGCCACAGTTTCGCCAAGGGCACGTGGGGTGGCGAGTTCCATCCCGACTTCGTGCCGCGCGAGGACGACATCGTCATCCAGCAGCACTGGGGACAGAGCGGTTTCGCGAACACCGACCTGGACATGCGGCTGAAGCAGCACGGAATCAGCCATGTCGTCATCGTCGGTCTGCTCGCGAACTCGTGCATCGAGTCCACCGGGCGCTTCGCGATGGAGCTGGGCTATCACGTGACGCTGGTTCGGGATGCGACGGCCGCCTACTCGCACGAGCTGATGCACGCGGCCCACGAGCTCAACGGCCCGACCTACGCGCATGCGATCCTCGATACCGCCGCGCTGCTTGAGGCCCTGCCCCGCTGACGGTCAGGTCGCGTCCGGGATGTCCAGCGGAATCACGAAGACGAACGTGGCGCCACCGTCCTCGTTCGCTTCCGCCCGAAGCTGGCCGTGGTGGCGTTCGATGATGGAACGGCTGACGGACAGCCCGACGCCCATGCCTTCGGCCTTTGTGGTGTAGAACGCCTCGAAGTAGCGCTCCAGCTTTTCCGGATCCAGGCCGATGCCGGTGTCATGGACGCTCAGGCACACGTAGGCGCCGTCATGCCGCGTGCGGATCAACAGTTGCCGCGGGCGCCCGGGTTCGAGCGCGCCCATCGCGTCGGACGCATTGGTCAGCAAGTTGAGGATGACCTGCTGCAACTGCACCCGATCGCCCATTACCTGCGGCAGGTCGGCCGCGAAGTCGCATTGCAACGTCACGCGGTTGCGTACGAGCGCGCTGGCCGCCAGCGCCACGACTTCGCTTGCAGCCTCGTTGAGATCGACGTGCTCGTTGCTGGTTTCCTTGCGGCTGAACAGCGAACGCAGGCGCTTGATGACTTCGGACGCGCGGTTGGCATCGCGGATGGTGCGAAGCGCTGTCTCGACGGCTCCATCCACCACCGGAGGGTCGGCGGCCAGCATGCGCAGGCAGGTCGAGGCGTTGGTCATGATCCCGGACAGCGGCTGGTTCAACTCGTGCGCGATCGAAGCCGAAAGCTGGCCGATGCTCGCAACGCGATTGGCATCGGCCAGGCGCAGCTGTGCGTCGTGATAGCGACGCAGGCTGTCCTTGGCGGCGGCTTCGGCAGCGACGCGATCGGACAGGTCCAGGACGAAGGAGACGCCCTCCGTCGGCGCGCCCTCGAACAATGCGGCGCCGATCAGCACCGGAACGCGAGTGCCGTCCTTGCGCATGTACGCACCCTGGAAAGGCGGTGCGACACCCGTGGCCAGCATGGCCTCCATGATGCGGTCGTCGTCGGGATCCCATTCCGGCGGAAGCAGCGCCTTCCAGCCCATGCTTCCCCCGGCGAGGTCAGTCTGGTCGTAGCCGACGATCCGCAGGAACGCTTCGTTCGCGTCGAGGATGCGGCCGTCCAGGCTCCAGGTGAAGATGCCGATGATGTTCGAGTTGAACAGGCGCCGCACTCTCGCCTCGCGCTCCTGCAGTTCGTCGTAGAGCCGTGCGTTCTCCAGCGAGATGGCGGCTTCAGACGCGAGCAGCGTCAACACGGCCAGGCGCGACGGGGTGAAGACGTCGGCAGCGAGGTTGTTCTCCAGGTAGAGGACGCCGATCAGACGTGACTGCTTCAGCAATGGAAGGCAAAGGACGGACCGGCTGGCGTTGCCGGTGAAGTACGGCTCGGCGTCGAACGCGGCCTGCGCGCTGGCTTCGTTCAGCAGCAGCGCCTCTTTCGTCCTCGCCACGTACTGGAACACCGACATGGGAACGCGCTGGCCCGACAGCTCGCCCCGCTCCGATACGACGTCCACCGTATCGCTCCGGGTCACGGCTTCGGCCTCGATGCGGAAGCCGGTGCCTGCCGGCATGATCAGCACGCCCCGCTCCGCACCGGCATGCTCGATGGCCGTGCGCATGACCATGTCGATGAGTCGATCGAGTTCGATCACCGACGAAACGGTCTGCGAAATCCGCATGACCGTCGCCAGGTCCAGCTGATCCACCGGCGTGAGCAACGTCTTCGTCGCATCCGGACGGTTCTCGGCAGTCTCCAGCCAAGGGTGCAACCGGCCCAGCTGCCGCACTTTTCCGCTCGCCCCCCAACGCCGGTAACAGTCCTGCGAGCCACGCAGCCAGCCACGCGCGGCCCGCTCCAGCCCACGCGCGAGGAACGCATTGCCCGCGCATTCGTGGGCGACTGCCTCGTTATGCACGTAACCGTTCACGCCTGCCGAGTGGGCCGCGAGTTCGTACAGCTCCTCTGCCTGCGACCAGTTGCCCTCGATTCGTGCGATCTCCGCCGCAATCAGCGCGGCGCGGTTCTCGAAGTTCGCCACGGAGCAGTCGTCGCGCCATATGGCCAGTTGCCTGTGATACCGGACGGCAATGTCCAGGTGATGCTGCCGCTGCTCCGCCGGAACGCGATGCCACTGCGCGGCATGCGCGAGCGCCCCGTAGAAGAAGAAATCCGCCGTTTCCAGCTGCGAGGGCGACGTCCACAGCAGGCGGTCCGCATTCTCGGCCGCGCGGACCGCTTCATCGATATCGCCGCAGAACCAGCGCCCCTGCAGTTTCCGGGTCCAGTAGAAGAAGGTGGCCAGTGCCAGCACGGGGCTGCCTGTCAGGTGCGCTTCGGCCTGTGCCTCGTTGTAGTCCGCATCGTCGAAGCTGCCGAATGTCGGCGTGAGCCCGCGCAGCGTGCGTATCAGGCCCACCTGCGCGGCGCACAGATCGACCACCATGCCGAAGCCGGCCTTCTGCGCGAACTCCAGTCCGCTCTCGGCATCGGCCTGGATGCCCGCGAGCTCGTCGCCTGCGGACAGGCAGTTCGTGATCAGCGCGTCCCAGCTGTAGGCGGCGAACGTCAGGTCGCCCATGTTGAACGCCGTGTCGAACGCACGGCGGATGAGGTCGCGGCCGCTGGCGAACGGCTTGAACCACGGCACGACCATGTTGCCGAACACGATGTACGTCCGCGCCTGGTATCGCTTCAGCCCACGCTTCTCCACGAGGTCGTACCCGAGGCGGCCGAAACGGTAGCCATCGCGATAGTTGCCGAACCGGGGGCCGGCGAACGTCGCGAAAAAAACGAAGCCGAAGCACGAGCCATCGCAGTGCCCATGCTCCAGGCTGAGGTTGACCATGCGGCACAGCACCAGCGACGACAGGTTCTCGTCGAAGAAGAACGCCGGTGTCACGATCTCCGTGAACACGTCCAGCATGTCCAGCACGTCCGGATCCGTCGCCAGTGGCAGATCCACCAGCTCCTCGATTGACCGGTCGCCGAGCAGCGTCCAGATGCGGTCGTACTCGCGCATCACGTCTTCATGCGTCGGCCGTGACGGCCAGTCGGTGCCGTTGCGGCGCAGGTAGTCGAGGAACACCTCCACGCACAGGTCACCGCGCGAACGCGTGGTGAACAGCGTGAGACGCAGACGGGTCACGACCGCGAAGTCGTGGCGCGTTTGCGCGTGGCCTGCGAGCACCTCCAGCCGGCCTTCGGCTGCGTCGAGCTCGGCCGTCATCAGCTCGCATTCGGCCATCAGCGATTCAAGGGCGAAGACCAGCGCGTACTCGCGCTGCCAGTCCTCCTCTTCCAGCAGCGCACGACCGGCGCGGAGCTGGTTCAGAGCCGATATGTACGCGGTCGACGCACGCGCACGCTGCGCCGCGAGGAGATTGAAGCGCGCCAGCTGAACGCGTTCGCCATACGAATCGAGCAGGTGCGTCGCGCGATTGAGCTGGTTCACGATCTCGAAGATCGCGTCCTCCAGACGCTCCGGAGGCGTGTGCTTCGCCAGCAGCCGACCGATCCGCAGGTGCTCGGCTGCACGTTCGCCCGGTGCCACCTGCGAGTACGCCGCTTCCTGCACCCGATCGTGGGCGAAGCGATACGTTGTGTCGTGGCGGAAGACCAGTTCCTGTCGCAGCGCTTCCCAGAGGTCCGCTTCGACTTCCTGCGCGGAGGCCTCGTTTATCACGCAGAGGGTTTCGAGGCCGGCGGCGTTGCCGAGGCAGGCGAAGGTCTGCAGCGCGCTGCGCGTTCGCGGCGGAAGTCGCGACAGCTTGCGCACCATCAGGTCGACGATGTTGTCCGAATAGCCCTTGGCGAGCGTGCGTTCGCGATTCCACGACCAATGGCCCGTCGCGTGGTCGAACGCGAGCAGGTCCTCTTCCGCCAGCGCATGGAGGAACTGGATGGCGAAGAACGGGTTGCCGGCCGTCTTGGCATGGATGAGCGCCGCCAGCGGCGCGGCGTGCGCCGGATCCTCGTGCAGCGATTCGGCGACCAGTTGTTGCAGGTGAGGCTGCGCCAGGGGTGGCAGCGTCAGCGTGGTGACGTTCGCACCTTCCTGCGCCAGCGCTTCGAGTTTGCGCGCCAGCGGATGCAGCGCCGTCACTTCATTGTCGCGATATGCACCGATGAGCAGCACATGGCGCAGGTCGTCCGCGGTAAGCAGGTCGCCGAGCAGATCGAGCGTCGCCGAATCGAGCCATTGCAGGTCGTCGAGGAACAGCGCCAGCGGATGTTCGGGACGTGCGAACACCGAGACGAATCGCCGCACCATCGTCTGGAATCGACGCTGCGCCTCCTGCGCCGGCAGCTCGGCGACGGGCGGCTGCTCGCCGATGATCGGCGCGAGATCGGGCACCAGTTCCAGCACGAGCGCACCGTTGTCGCCCAGCGCCTCGGCGAATGCCTCGCGCCAGCGGGCCAGCTCGTCTTCCGGCTTTCCGAGCAGCGGCCTCACCAGCTGCTGGAACGCCTGCGCGAAGGTCGCGTACGGAATGTCGGCCTTGTACTGGTCGAACTTGCCCGAGGCGAACAGGCCGCGCGGCGGCACCAGCACCTTGTGCAGTTCGTTCACGACCGACGACTTGCCGATGCCGGAGTAGCCCGCGACCAGCACCAGCGCCGGTGCACCATCGCTAACGACATCATTGAATGCGCGGATGAGCCGCTCGATCTCATGCTCGCGGCCGTAGAGCTTTTCCGGAATGAGCAGCCGGTCCGGGTGGTCGTGCTCGCCCAACGGAAACGCATCGGGCTGTTCGCCACGTTCGAGCATGGCGAGGCAGCGGCGCAGGTCGTGCATGACGCCGCTGGCCGTGCGGTACCGGTTTTCCGGCGTCTTGGCCAGCAGGCGCATCACGATGTCGGAGATCGCACTTGGCAGGCCAGACACGCGATCGCACGGCGGAACGGGCGACCGTGCGATATGGCTGTGCACCCAGTCCATCGCGTCGGATGCCGTGAACGGCAACATGCCCGTCGCCATCCGGTAGAGCACCACGCCCAGCGAGTACAGATCGCTGCGCGAATCGACTGACCGGTTCATGCGACCGGTCTGTTCGGGCGCCATGTAGGCGAGCGTTCCGGCGATGAGCTCCGGCGGATCCGGCGACTGGCGTTCGCGCGGCAGGCGCGAAGCGATGCCGAATCCGATGAGCCGGACGCGCCCTTCCCGTTCGGACACCAGGATGTTCGCGGGTTTGATATCTCGATGGACGAGGCCGGTCGCGTGCAGTCGGCCGATGGCGTCGGTCAGCCACACCGCAATCGCGAGGAAGCGCGCCGTCGGCATGGGTCGATCGTCCAGCAACCGGTCCAGCGGGGCGCCTTCCTGGTGCTCCAGCAGAAGCAGCATGCGCCCGCCTTCCCGCACCAGGTCGAACGGACGCAGCGCCCAGTCGCCATCCAGGTGCGCCCTCAACGCGTGCTCGTGACTGAGTCGCTCGATGATCGACGCGGATGGCTGCTCATTGAGCGGAACCACCGCAATGCAATCCCGCACGCTGCCGTCTTCGGCCTCGTGGCGCCGGCGATGGAAACTCCGCTCGTCGTCCTCCCACAGCACGGCGCCATCGGCGCCCTCGTGGTCGACGTCGAGCAGGGTCGTCTGGGTCATCGAGGACCTCCGGCACCGGATCGCGGCATCCACGGGAGTGAGCGACGCGGCTTCGACCTTACCCGTCGTCTCACGACAATGGCAATCCGCCCTGGCGTCCGGTCATTCGCGTGACGGGGCGATCGAACCCGTACGCAACAGTCATGCCATCGCGATCGTTCCCCGCGCGTGGTCGCGCACGACAACGATCAGACGACGCGGATGGTCACGTCGATGCTGTCCTTGAGGGCTTTCGAATACGGACACGTCTCGTGGCCCGCATCGGCGAGCGCCTGTGCGACGTCGCGCTCGAGCCCGGGCAACGTGATGCTGAGCCGCGCCGCCAGCGAGTAGCCGTCGTCGCCGAGCCGGAGGTCCACTTCGGCATCGATCGCCGTGTCGGACGGCAGGGTGACCCGCATCTTGCGCGCGGCAATGCCCATCGCGCCGATGAAGCATGCCGACCAGCCGGCGGCGAGCAGTTGTTCGGGATTGGTGCCCGTGCCATGGGTGCCGGGCGTGGAGAAACCGACCTCGAGCACGCCATCGGAACTCTTTGCATGCCCACCGTCGCGGCCGCCGACCGTGTGGGTATGGCCGGTGTAGAGAAGCTTCCTCGCCTGATCGTTCACGTCGCTCACCAAGGGTATGGGGAGCCTTGATGTAACCGCAGGCACGGGGCGGAGGCGATAGCACCTAGGTATCGGCCGGACGGCCGGCCCCGCCGCAGGCCCGCCTCGCGGGCAAAATCGACACCTAAGTATCATGTGAATCCGCCGCAGGAGTGGTGCATGCTTGCACCAGGAGCTCTTTCCGGAGGATCCGGCATGGAGATCGGTCTGACCCGCGGGGGTCTCTTGCACGACACGGATGGCCCCTGATGAGTGTCCGGCCCCTCGTGTCGGTCGTGGACGATGACCAGTCCGTCCGCGAATCCCTCCCCGATCTGCTGCGAACCGGCGGATACGATACTGACGTGTTCGAGAGCGCCGAGGCCTTCCTCGCCGTCGCGGCATCGACTCGCGTCGACTGCCTGGTGCTGGACGTCTACATGCCCGGCATGTCGGGGCCGGCGCTGCAAGAGGAATTGCTACGCCGGCGGATACCCATCCCCATCGTGTTCATGAGTGCGCAGATCGACGCCGACACCCGCCGTGAGCTGATCGCCCGCGGCGCGGTCGAATGCCTGTTCAAGCCATTCGGCGGCGAGGCGTTGCTGGAGGCGGTGGAACTGGCCATACAGGGGCGATGAACAGCAAGGCTGTTGCATCGGTTCGCAGGAAGGATTATTCAACCGGTACGAGGCGCATGACCCTGACGAGGTGGCTTCCGTGAACGATGCTCCCCCCACCGTGTTCATCGTGGACGACGACATCTCGGTCCGGGAGGCCCTCGAATCGCTGGTGCGGTTCTCCGGCTGGACACCCAGGACATTCGCCAGCGCAAGTGAATTCCTGGCACATCCCAGGGAGTTGGTCGCGTCGTGCCTGGTGCTGGACGTGACCCTGCCCGACATCAACGGCCTCGACCTGCAGGCGCTTATCGCGTCAGACCGCGCCGACATGCCGATCATCTTCATTTCGGGATATGGCGACATTCCGATGACGGTGCGCGCCATGCGCGCCGGTGCCATCGAATTCCTGACAAAGCCCATCGATGACGAGAAGCTGCTTGAAGGCATCCGCAATGCGATCGAGCGCAGCGCGGCGTCATTGGACGATGTGAAGCGCGTCCACTCGCTGCAGCAGGCTCATGCATCGCTCACCCGTCGCGAGCGGGAGGTCATGGCGCTGGTGGTGACCGGCCTGCTCAACAAGCAGATCGGCGGACACCTGGGGATCAGCGAGATCACGGTGAAAGCGCATCGCGGCCGCGTCATGCAGAAGATGCACGCGCGATCGGTGCCGGACCTGGTGAAGATGGCCGCCGTGCTGGACCCGGGCGTTCAAACGTCGGGACGCTGATCGCGGCCGCATGGCCCGGGGGAACGCCCGGCGTGGCGAGGTGCCGGTCTGCACGGGTCTGCCGGCAGCCGTCGCCACGCGCGGACGTGTGAGGCCTCAATCGATGCGCAGTGCCTGCTCCATCGAGTAGCACTGATCCCAGATGTAGACGTCGTAGCCGGCGAGGCGCGACTGCCACTTCGGGGTCAGCGTATCCACGCACTGCACCACGACGCGATCGATGTAGTCGTCGAACACCGCCCACGGATTGTTCATATCCTGCGGGTTGACGCCCTCGCCCGGCTTCGTCGTGGACAGCGCCTTGCCGGCGGCCGCCTTCAGATCGCGGTAGAACTCGGCCTGCGCTTCCACGTCGGCGTGCGTGCCGGTACGCGTGACGTGTCCGCCGACAAAGGTGTCCCATTCCAGCGAGCCGATCTTGTCGACCTGCGCGATCGATCCAAACACGTCCTGCGCGACGGCGAACCTGCGCCACGGCATCCAGCCCGGGAACACCACGTCCACCACCATCAGCACCTTCTGCTTCGGGGCGCTGATGAAGATGTTTCCAGGTTCGTGTCCGTTGCCGTGGTACGACAGTTCGAGCTTCTTCCCGCCCACGTCCAGCGTGTAGGCGTCCTTGAAGGTCACGGTGGGCAACGGGCGATCCGGATCGTTGTCGCGCTTGAGCAGCCGGAGGGTTTCCTCCTGCGCGATGATGATCGGCTTGCCACCAAGGGCCGGCATTCCGCCGATGTGGTCCTTGTGCGAATGGCTGTAGACGACATGGGTAATGGGATTCTTCGTGATCTCCGCTATCGCGGTGGGCAGCTTCGCGGCGTACGTCGGCGGCGCATCGACGACGACCACGCCCTTGTCGTACACCAGGAACATCGACTGGTAGGCGCCTTCGGTGACCATGTAGAGACCGTCGCCGAGGTCCTGCAGCCGATAACCCTTGGCCGGGTCGATCGCCGGACCGCGCGCGGATTCGGGCACGTCCAGATGCTTGTCGATGCGCACGCCGATCGGCGCGATCTTAGGCATGTTGGCGTACGGAACGACGGCGGGCGTGCCGGGCTCGGAAGCCTTTGCAGCCGGCGCCTGCGACGCGGAAACCGACTGGACAGCGGGCGGAACGGATTCGTGGCGCCCGCACGCGGCGAGCATCGACAGCAGGACCAGCGGCAATACGCGAACGGTGGGCATGGCGATGCTCCTCAACGCTTCTGGTAGGGGTGGAAGATGTAGTCCTTCGTTTTCACCTTCACGTGGCAGGCCTGGCCGCAATCGGCTGGCGCCGGATCGACGATGAACCTGTCGGTCGGGGCGTCGTAGTTGAACAGCGCGTACCCCCAGCCGCCGGTTTTCGGGAACCGCTTGCTGTCCTTCTCCATCACGAAGGCCTGGGTGAAGACATCCGGAACGTCCACGACGAATGGAGCGTCGGTGCTCTTCTTCGGCTTCCACTGAAGCTTCACGATCTTCGAGCCTTCCGGGAAGGTCTGCCCGTTCTTCGGAACGCCTGCCTTGTAGGCCTTGATCATCGTCGGATTGGCGACGATCACCTTCAGCACTTCATCCGTGCGGGCCGAAGAAACGACTGCCCAATCTTCGTATCCCTTGAAGTCGGCGAACGCGATGCCGCCGGGCG
>Ga0209257_1001662_pt1 | contig 25201 bp, 27 predicted proteins | sample AraplaCvi_mCL_r2_FD_184277 | JGI IMG/M metagenome (GOLD analysis project Ga0209257, IMG submission 184277) | Arabidopsis root microbial communities from North Carolina, USA - plate scrape MF_Cvi_mCL_r2 (SPAdes) (version 2) | ecosystem: Host-associated > Plants > Roots > Endosphere | place: USA...
CCCCTATACTTCGATGGACAGTCTAGCGAGGGAGCGACATGACGGATGCGCACCTGTTCGCAATTGGCGTAGTTCTGGCCTGGTTGGCCGGAATCCGCGTCTATCTCACGGTTTTCGGCGTCGGGCTCGCGGGATTCTTCGGCTGGCTGGACCTGCCGCAGGCGCTGCAGGTTACTTCCTCCCCGTGGGTGCTGGGGGTTTCGGGCCTGCTGGCCGCTGGTGAATTTTTCGCCGACAAGATCCCGGGCGTCGATTCAGGCTGGGATCTGCTCCACACCGTGCTGCGGATCCCGGCGGGCGCCTTCCTGGCGGCGGCCACGCTGTCGCCCGATGGCCAGCTGGGCGCCGGCGCGCTCGCGGCCGGCGCCGGCGTGGCGCTGACCAGCCATGTGCTCAAGTCCGGCTCGCGCGCCCTGCTCAATACCTCACCCGAGCCAGTGAGCAACTGGACGGCATCGATCACCGAGGACGTCGCGACCATCGGCGGGCTGGCGCTGGTGTTCGCGCATCCTTGGATCGCGTTGAGCATCGTCGTGGTGGTCAGCATCACCGTCGCGCTGCTGCTGTGGTGGGTTTGGCGAATGCTGTTCCGCCGCACACCGAAACCCGGGGCGGTTTGAGATAGCGTTCTGAGGTATGGTTCAAAAGAAAACGCCGCCGGAATCCGGCGGCGTTTTTGTTTCGGTTCCTTGAGGCAGCGCGATAGCGCGCTATCAGTCTTCCAGCTTCGTAAGCAGATAGTTCTGCTCGCCGAGGCGCTCGATCAGCGACAGCTGCGTTTCGATCCAGTCGATGTGCTCTTCCTCGGAATCGAGGATGTCGGCGAACAGCTTGCGGCTGACGTAATCGTTCACCGATTCGCAATAGCGGATCGCGTCGCGCAGCAGCGGCAGGCCTTCCAGTTCCAGCGAGAGGTCGCACGCCAGCACTTCGCGCGGGTTCTCGCCGATGCGCAGCTTGCCCAGCGCCTGGAAATTCGGAAGCCCTTCGAGGAAGAGGATGCGCTCCGACAGCTTGTCGGCGTGCTTCATCTCGTCGATGGATTCCTTGTATTCGTGTTCGGCCAGTTCCTTCAGGCCCCAGTTCTTCAGCATCTTGGCGTGCAGGAAGTACTGGTTGATCGCGGTCAGCTCGTTGTAGAGCGCCTTGTTGAGAAATTCGATGACCTTGGCGTCGCCCTTCATGGCCGGCCCTCCGTAAGCATGGATGGCGGCACTCTAGCCCGTTCAGGCGGTCGATGACGGAACGCGAATCGGATGCAGCCGCGTCCGAGAATCAGTCGCGGTTGGGAGGAAGTCTCAGGCGGCTTCCTGCATCACCGCGAAGGGCAACTCGCGCACTGCATGGGCGGAGTCGAGCAGCGATGCAGCCATGTCCAGGCAGCTGCCGCAATTGGCGCCGGCGCCGGTGCGCATGGTCAGTTCGGTCACGCTGCGGCAACCGGCCTCGGCGGCCGAGCGGATGTCGTGATCGGTGACCCCATTGCAGATGCAGACGTACACGGCGGCGGTATCGGATCGGGCAGCCGGATCGGCTGCAGCGCCATTCCGCCATGAATGAGAATGATTGTCAATTAACGGCAGTTAATCCGTCCGCCCCTGCTCGGGCCAGTTCAGCCCTGCCCGGCCCCGGCGCCGCGGCAGCGCGGTCCCCGGTGTCGGCCGATCTGGTCCTGCGGGCGGAACTCCGGCCCGGGCGTCGGCACCGCCGTGGGGCCGGCCACCTGCCGCGCGGCCGGTGCCAGATGCCGCAGGGCACGGGCGTACACGGAGCGCTTGAACATCACCACGTGCTCGACCGGGTACCAGAAATCCACCCAGCGCCAGTGGTCGAATTCGGGCTTGTCGGTGAGGTCCAGGCGCAGATCGGACTCCTGCCCGGTCAGGCGCAGCAGGAACCACACCTGTTTCTGGCCGATGCAGACCAGGCGGTCGTTGCGGCGGATCGCCCGCTGCGGCAGGCGGTAGCGGAGCCAGCCCGGCGTCGCACCGAGGACCTCGACGTGCTCGGGAAGCAACCCCGTCTCCTCGCGGAGTTCGCGGTACATGGCTTCCAGCGGCGTCTCGTCGCTGTTCATCCCGCCTTGCGGGAACTGCCAGCCGTCGCGATGCACGCGGCGCGCCCAGAACAGGCGCCCGTCCGGGTGCATCAGGACGATGCCGACATTGGGTCGGTAGCCGTCCGGATCGATCACGATGCGGACTCCTGAATTCACTGCCTCCGACTCTGCCACGCCCTCGCCCGCGACGACAACCCGGTGCGGGGCGATTGACGGACACCCCTTCGGCATGAATAATTCGCGGTTCTCCGCGGGGCTATGTAGCTCAGCCGGTTAGAGCACAGCACTCATAATGCTGGGGTCGGTGGTTCGAGTCCACCCATAGCCACCATCCGCGAGAGAACACACGAAAACCCGCAGCGATGCGGGTTTTTTGTTGCCCGTTTTCCGAAGTGCCCTCCGGGGTCCTGCCCATGGCGGCCCCCCCGCACTCCCACTGATCCGCAAAGTTGATGAGAATCATTTGCGTTTGAGTGACACCGCTGTCCATAATCCGGCCCCTCATTCATAGGGGAAGCGGACCGATGTCCCGTTCCATGCGTTGCCGCCGCCTGGCGGTCCTGTCGCTGCTGGTGCCCACCGCACTGGCTTCCGCCATCGCCCACGCGCAGCAGGCCGGCGATCAGGCGCACGCGCTCGACGGCGTCACCGTCATCGCCGAGCGCGCGACCACCGCGACCAAGACCGACACGCCGCTGACCGAAACACCGCAGTCGGTCAGCGTCGTCACCTCGGCACTGTTCACCGATCGCGGCGCGCAGAACCTGCAGGAAACCCTGCGCTACAGCGCCGGCGTCGTCGCCGACGCCTGGGGGCTGGACACGCGCGCCGACGCGAGCACGATCCGTGGCCTGGACCCGGTTCAGTACGTCGACGGCATGCGCCGCCTTTACAACTTCAGCCCGATGGCGCGTCCGGAGGTCTACGGCCTGGAGCGCGTGGAAGTGCTGCGCGGCCCGTCGTCGATGCTGTACGGGGCGGGCGCGGCCGGCGGCATCATCAACGCGATCAGCAAGCGTCCCAACTTCCAGACCGGTGGCGAGATCGGCCTGCAGCTGGGCAGCTTCGATCGCCGCCAGCTGCAGGGCGACGTGACCGGCCAGCTCGGCGATTCGGGCAACCTCGCCGGCCGCCTCGTCGGCGTGGTGCGCGATTCGGGCATGCAGACCGACGAGATCGACGACGACCGCGTCTACATCGCGCCGTCGATCACCTGGCGCGGCGAGAACAGCAACCTCACCGTGCTGGCCAGCTACCAGCGCGACAAGACCGCATCGAGCCAGCAGTTCCTGCCGGTCGTCGCTACGCTGCTAGCGCCTCCGGGTCGCAAGCTCGACCCGGGCACGTTCCTGGGCGACAAGGATTTCGACAAGCTCGATTCGCGCGTCGCCAGCGCGACGGTGCTGTTCGACCACGCTTTCAACGACGTGGTGACGTGGCGTTCGAACCTTCGCTACATCGATGCGAAGACCGACTTCCGCGAGATCTTCCCGGACACCTACAGCAATCCGGAATATCCGTTCATCGATGCCGACGGTCGCGTTGTGAATCGCCTCACTTATGGCGTGAAGCCGAACGACCGCATCCTTACCGCCGACAACTCGCTGCAGTTCGATTTCGCCACCGGCACGTTCCAGCACGTGCTGCTGGCCGGTATCGACTACACGGATTTCCGCGAGGAATCCTCGACGTTCTCAGGCGTGACCACCCCCATCGACATCTACGATCCGGTCTCCACCGGCGTGACGATTCCCGAATACTCCGATCTGCCCGACCAGCGCAGCACGCAGATCGGCGTGTACGTGCAGGACCAGATCCGCTGGGCCGATCGCGTGACCATGGTGCTCGGCGCGCGTCGCGACCGCGTCGTGTCGAAGACGCAGGGCATGGACGACCAGACCGACAACGAGACGACCTGGCGCGTCGGCGTGATCGGCGACGTCGGCGCCAACGTGTCGCCTTACGTGACCTACACCGAATCGTTCCTGCCCGTGCTGGGCCAGGATGTGTACGGGAATCCGTTCGTGCCGATGCGCGGCGAGCAGATCGAGACCGGCGTGAAGTGGCAGCCCACGCGCAATGCGATGGTCACGGCGGCGTTCTACAGGATCACCGACACCAACCGCCAGACGAACGATCCGGACAACGTGCTCAACGTCGTGCAGACCGGCGAGATCGAATCCAAGGGCTTCGAGCTGGAAGGCGCGTTCGTGTTCGACAACGACTTCACCCTCACCGCCAGCTACAGCCACAGCGAAGCGGAAGTCACGCGCAGCAACATCGAGTGGGAAGTCGGCCGTCGCCTCAACGACACGCCGCAGGATCTCGCCTCCTTGTGGCTCGCCAAGGGCTTCCAGATCGCCGACGACATGACGCTGCGCGCGGGCCTTGGCGGCCGTTACGTCGGTTCCACCGTCTCCGCCGGCCCGACCACGTCGATCCGCTCGCCCGGCAACACGCTGGCCGATGCGATGCTCGAACTGCAGCTGCCGAGCTGGGTGTTCTCGTTGAACGTGACCAACCTGTTCGACAAGGAATACTTCGGCCCCTGCCGTTATTTCGGCGATTGCTTCACCGGCAATCCGCGCTCCGTCGTGGGCACCGTCAGCTATCGTTTCTGATCCCACCAACGCTCGCGCAGGACGCCCGCATGCAACGCAGCACGCTGAAAGCCTGGTTCCTTGTCCACAAGTGGACGAGCCTGGTATGCACGGCGTTCCTGCTGCTGCTGTGCCTGACGGGCCTGCCGCTGGTGTTCTGGGAAGAGATCGGCCACCTCACCGGTGCCGATCCCGAAGTCGCGCCGGCCGCGGCCGGCGCGCAGCCGCAGAACCTTGACGACCTGGTGAACCAGGCACTCGCGCGGTATCCGGGCGATGTTCCGCTGTTCCTGGGCTGGGACGACCATTCGCCCAGCGTCTACGTGAACACCGGCGCCCGGCCGGATACGCCGCCGCCGGAGATGCACACGGCGATCCTGCACCAGTACACCGGCGAGGTCCTGCCGGCGCCGCAGTTCAACGAAGGCGTGATGTACTTCATCTACCGCCTGCACACGGACGTGTTCGTCGGCCTGCCAGGCATGCTGTTCCTTGGCGCGATGGCGTTGCTGTTCGCGGTGGCGATCGTCTCCGGCGTCGTGTTGTACGGGCCGTTCATGCGGAAACTGCCCTTCGGCACCGTGCGCACGGGACGCAGCCGGCGCCTTGCCTGGCTCGACCTGCACAACGTACTGGGCATCGTGACGCTGGGCTGGGCGTTCGTCGTCGGCATCACCGGCGCGATCAACACGCTCGCCAAGCCGCTGGAGCAGGCCTGGCAGACGCAGCAGCTGGGCGAGTTCGCGAAGCGTTACGAGGGCCGGTCGCGTCCCACGCAGTTCGCATCGCTCGATGACGCGGTGGCGAAGGCACGCGCTGCGGAACCCGGCATGAAGCCCGCGTTTGTCAGCTTTCCCGGGACCGGGTACAGCGGCGACCACCATTACGGCGTCTTCATGAACGGCGATACGCCGTTGACCGAGCGCCTTTACCGTCCGGTGCTGATCGACGTGGAAACCGGCGAGATCACCGCGCGTCCGCAGTTGCCGGGCTACATGACGACGCTGCTGCTCTCACAGCCGCTGCATTTCGGCGATTACGGCGGCATGCCGCTGAAGATCCTCTGGGCGCTGCTGGATCTGCTGACGATTGCCGTGCTCGTGAGCGGGCTGTACCTGTGGTTCAAGCGCGGCAGCACCGAAGCGCGCGTCACCGAGATCGAGCGCGCCGGCCTGGTCGCCGATGCGGGAGCCGCGCGATGAGCCGTGTCGCGAATTCGCCGCGTAGTCCGTTCATTGCACCCGCGTGGATCACAGTGGCGAGCATCGTCGGCCTGGTCAGCGCGTTGATCGGCGACGGTGTGTTCGATGTGGTCTCGTGGCTGATCTTCGCCGCGCTGATCGGCCTGTCCGTCCGCGCATGGATCACACGGGACCGCAAGCGCTGATCGAGCCTCAACGCAAGCGTTCGAAGCCGAACAACGCCTTCATTGGATGCGCCCGCCGCTCCAGCCAGGCACGCAACAACTCCGCGCCGATCATGCTGTAGACGATCCCGTTGCCGCCGTAGGCCATGGCGAACAGCACACGCCGCCCCCATTGGGGATGCGGGCCGAAGAACGGAAGCCCGTCCTTCGTTTCCGCGAACGTGCCGGCCCAGCCGAAGGAGGGCTCCGTGTCCAGATGCGGGAAAAGTCCCGCGACGCGCTTGAGCAGCTTGTCAGCCTTCTTCTCCACGCGCGCGTCGCGACGCTTCGGAATATCCACCGCATCGTCCTCTCCGCCGACGAGCAGCCGCGAATCGCCGGTGGATCGCAGGTAGAGATACGGCCTCGCGCTTTCCCAGAGCATGGTGTCGGCCAGCGCGCCGAGCGCGACGGGTTCGGTGATGCACGCGTAGCTGCTGCGATTGCGCGCCACGCTTTGGTCGATCCAGCGCTGCGCCTCATATCCCGCCGCGACGACGACGTGCCGCGCCGTCACGCGCGCGCCTTCGCCGGTTTCGAGAACGACGTGCCGCGACCCCGCACGCACGGGCTCCAACCGCGTCCTTCCGTACACACCTGCGCTGCGACGATGCAACCGATGCAGCAGGCGGTGCGCGAGCCGGTAGGGGTCGATACGGGCGGCGACGTGGGTGAGCAGCGCAGCCGGTGCATCGAAGCCGTACCCGCTCGCGATGTCGGTGCGGTCCAGCCAGTGGGTCTCAAGCCCCGCATCATGTCGCGCCTTGAATTCCCTGCGCAGTCGCGGGACGTGCCAGAGATGGCTGGCGAAATAGAGGCTGTCGCTCATCGCGAAGTCCACGTCGCGTATGTCCCGCGCCAGATCGCGAAGCTTGCCGATGGCGTCCTGGCAGGCGCGATAGGCCATTCCCGCCGGCCCCTCACCGTACTGGCGCGAGAGATCCGTCAGGTGCGTGTCGATCTCGTACTGCAACAGCGCGGTACTCGCGGCGCTGCTTCCCCAGCCGACATCGCGTTGATCGAACACCGCGACGTCGAAGCCCGCATCGGCGAGTGCGTCGGCGACGATCGCGCCGGTGATGCCCGCGCCGATGATCGCGACCTCGCAGGCGATGTCCGTCCGCAGCGGCGGGTACGTCTGCATGAGGCCGTTCTTGACCGCCCAGAACGGGTAGCCGCTTTTCAGATCCATCGCGCGACGCCCCTACGCGCGGGCATGGCGCGACTTGCGCCGCGCCACGATGCATTGCCCAACGATTGCAGTGATCAGGATCGCCACGTTGGTCGCCACGAAAACCAGATTGCCGACCATCGCGCTGTAGGCGATGAATCCTACGGACGCCGCGCACTGGCCGATGAACAGCCAGCGCGAGACGCCCTGCGCATTTTCGTCGCGCGCCATGGTCATGATCTGGCGAACCAGCGTCGCCAGCAACACGGCCGACGCGAGCCAGCCGATCACGTCGGGGTTCATGCAGCGCTTCCCGCGTCGCTACGCCTGCGTGATCAGCCCAGGTTCTCGAAGCCGTGCTTGAGGCGGCTCATCTCGTCATGGCCCTGCTTCACCGATGCGTAGGCCTTGTCGATCACATCGCGCGCCGACGGCGAAAGCTCGACATCCTTCACCGCGCCCTCGTACTTGTGCTTGATGTGGTCCTCGCCGCGCTCGACTTCCTTCACCACCGCCTCGTCGCCCTTCGACAACGCGGCACGCAGGTCCACGAAGACGCGATGCGCGGACGCCAGCACGGTGCCGTCGTCCTCGGGCTTGCCCCCCTGCGATACGACGTAGGCCTGCAATGCGGAAACCGACGCCTGGCGCTCGCTCGCACGACGCTCGAACGCCGAGCGCAGCGACGGATTCTGCGCTTCCTTCGCAGCTTCTCGATAACCGTCGACGCTGTCGATCGTGGTTTCGATGAGGCTGTTGACGACGCGCAGGTCATGATCGTGAGTTGCCATTTTCAGCTCCTGTTGTGGGTTTGGATGACCCGATCATGTGTTCGCATCGGCGACGAAATCGTGAATGGAACGTGGCCTTTGCGTTTCGTTCACCCACTCTCACGTTCGCGTCACGAGTATTCGCCGAGTCTTGAAATCCAGAGGTTTTCAACGTCACGGTATGCGCATGAACCACAACGGCCGACTCATCCTGATCGTCGAGGACCACCTTCCCATCGCGGAGATGCTCGGCGGTTACTTCGAGGCCGGCGGCTACGAAGTCGACTTCGCGCGCGATGGCGCCGAGGCGTTGCGGCTGTCGGCCAACAATCCCTACGACGCGATCCTGCTCGACCGCAACCTGCCGCGCATCGATGGCGTGGAAGTCTGCCGGCGCATCCGCCAGGAGCAGCGTCGCGCCACCCCCATCCTGATGCTGACTGCGCGCGACACCATCGAAGACCGCGTGGAAGGCCTAGAGGCGGGCGCGGACGATTACCTGACCAAGCCATTTTCCATCGAGGAACTGGAAGCGCGCCTGCGCGGGTTGATGCGCCGTTCGCGCAAGACCGCGAGCGAACCCATCCGCGTCGGCGACCTCGTGCTTGACCCGCATGCGATGAGCGCCGAGCGCGGCGGCGTGCCGATTCATCTGACGCCGATCGGCTTCCAGATCCTGCACCTGCTGATGCGCGAAGCGCCGCGCGTGATCAGCCGCGAGGAGATCCAGCGCGAAGTGTGGCGCGATGAACCGCCGGATTCGGATTCGCTGCGCAGCCATCTGTACATCCTGCGCAAGGCGATCGATCGCGGGCACGACACGCCGCTGCTGCAGACGATCCCCGGCATGGGCTTCCGCATCGGCGAACATCCCTCGGCGTTCACCGCCTCGCGCAACCAGCGCGAGGGCGTGGCGATGCGCGGCTGAACCGCGCGAAGCGACCGGCACAGGCAGGCCGGATCGGGTAGTCTGGGCGCACTCGAACGCCCAGGAAGCGCACCGATGTCGCTGGGCCCCGTTCGATCCCACCTGCGAAACGCGACCGCATCCGCCCATGGACGCGTCGATGCGCTGCTGCCGCAGGGCGTCGCGCAACCCCGCGATTACGCTGTGTATCTGCGCGCGATGCATCGTTTCGTCGCCTCCAGCGACCTGCCTGAGGGCGCGCGCGAACGCTATCTGCCGCTGCTTTCCGACGATCTGCACACGCTCGGCATCACCGCGGACGCGCCGCCCGCCAATGCGCGGCCCACCGATGCGTCGCGCGATCGTTACGAACGCCTGGGCTGGGCATACGTGTTCGAAGGCTCGTCGCTGGGCGCGCGCATGCTGCTGCGCCAGGCGGGTTCGCTGGGCTACAGCGGTCGCGCCGGAGCGCGCTACCTGAACGAGCATGCCGGCTCGATCGAGTGGTCGGACGTACTTCGACAGCTCGAAGAGTCCGCTCCCGACGAAGACCAGCTCCACCGCCTCGTCGCGGCCAGCCATCATGCTTTCGCCGCCGTCGAAGCGGCATTGCTCGACGCCCTGAGCATCGAAAAGGATCGTTCATGAATCCCGCCAACGCCACGCAGGCGGAACTCTGCGCGCGCGAACCGATCCATCTGTCCGGCGCGATCCAGCCGCACGGCTATCTCATCAGCTGCAGCTGGCCCGACTGGACGGTCCGGCATGTCTCGGCGAACGTCGGCGAGCTGCTGGATGAAACGCCATCGAGGCTGCTGGGTTCGTCGCTGCGCGAGCATGTCGACGAAAGCATCCTGGAAGCCATCGCCGACGCGCTGCGCTTCATCGAGCCCGGACTGGCCGCACAACGCGTGGCGACGGCCAACATCGGCGCGCGCGGCATGTTGTGCGACATCAGCACGCACCTGCACCAGGGGCTGGTGCATATCGAGATCGAACCGCAGGCCGCCGGCATGAACAGCGTCGGCTCGCTCACCGCCAACGCGATGATCGGCCGCATCGCCGGGCAGGACCCGGGCCCCGCGTTCTTCCACCAGGTCGCCAGCCTCGTACGCGAACTCACCGGCTACGACCGCGTGATGGTCTACCGCTTCCGCGCCGACGATGCAGGCGAAGTGATTGCCGAGGAACACTCCGAGGACATGGAGCCGTACCTCGGCCTGCGTTATCCAGCCTCCGACATTCCCGCGCAGGCGCGCCATCTGTACCTGATGAACCGGCTGCGCGTGATCCCCGATGCGGGCTACGCGCCGGTGCCGATCGAGCCCGCGCGCCATGCCGGCGGCGCGGCGCTGGATCTGTCGCATCACGCATTGCGCAGCGTTTCGCCGGTGCACCAGGAATACCTGCGCAACATGGGCGTGGGCGCGTCAATGTCCATCTCGATCGTGGCGGGCGGGCGTTTGTGGGGCCTGATCGCGTGCCACCATCGCACCCCGCGGCTGGTGCCGCCGGGCATTCGCGCGACCGCCGACCTGTTCGGCATGTATGTGTCGATGCGCGTGGCCGGCAGCGAGCAGGCCACCGCCATGGCGCTGTACGACCAGAGCCAGCAACTGGGCGACATGCTGCGCGACATGACGCAGAAGGGACGCGCGCTCGCCGACGTGCTGCCGCCGTACCTGCGCGTGATCATGAAGCTGCTCGACGCCGACGGCGCGATGATGGTCCTCGGCAACCGGCAGATGAGCCTGGGCACCGTGCCGGGCGGCGAGTCGTTCTCCGAACTGTGCGCCTGGGGCGCGGCGCGCGCCGGTGCGGTGGCCTTCACGCATCGCCGCGAGGAATGGCGCATGCAGGAGCGGCCCGCGGACGGCCTTGCCGGCGTGCTGTCGATGGCCTTCGGCCGAGATGGCGACGGCGTGTACTGCTTCCGCAAGGAGCAGATCGAGGAAGTCACCTGGGCCGGCCATCCGCACAAGGCCACCGTGCCGACCGACGACGGCCAGCGCATCGCCCCGCGCCACAGCTTCGCAGCGTGGCGCGAAACGGTGGGCGGCCAGAGCGTGCAATGGAGCGACAGCGACCGCCGCATCGCCGAACGCCTGTACGACATCCTCATCGACCTGCACCGTCGCAGCACGGTCAATGCCGAGGAACAGCTCGCGCTCCGCCAGCGCCAGCACGTGCGCGACGAAAGCGAACGCCTCGCGCGGCTGGCGGCGATACTCGGCGACATGCAGCACCTGGACGACGACCAGACGCGCCGCCTCGCCGAGCGCATCGGCGAGCTCGAGCAGCACCTGCGCGGGATCACCGGTGTCGCCGACGACACGGACATACCCGACGCCGCACGCTGACATCCGCGCGTAACGAAACCTGATGCGAACGCGTCGTTCAGCCTGAACGGCGCGGCGTTCGCACTTTCATCACAACGGTTTCACGCCGCAACGCCGGAAATGTATCGGCGGTGAAGCAACGGCCGTCGCGCCCGGCATTTCCAGCGCTACCCGACACCGCATGCGTCACGCACCACTTGGCAATGGGACTGTCGGGAGGGAGGGACGATGTCGAGCAGGCAACCTTTGCCTTGCCGCGGCGGCGCGGCAGCGCGCCGATCGCGCGACAGCGCGCGCATTCTTCCGGATGCATCCGGGATTCGAATCCACGAACACACCAACGCGTCATCGCCCCGCAACGGGCGGTGACGCGTCGTCATGGCCGCTTCGTGCGGCCGCTCTACATCGAGGAGGTGCGCAATGCGTCGTTCTTCGTTGTTCGTCGCCATCATCGCTATCTGCGCTGCCGCGCCGTGCTTCGCCGGCGGGCAGAACGAGAGTCGCGGCGACGTCCCCTCGTCCGCGGTCGCCGCCACCGCCACGCCGGCCGTGCAGCCTGAAGCCGTTGCGGCGCTGGAGAAGATGTCGGCGCACCTGCGCTCACTGAAGAGTTTCGGCCTGCATGCCGACACCACGATCGACCTGGTGACCCAGGACGACCAGAAGCTCCAGTTCCCCGGCACGATCGACTACAAGGTGCGCACGCCCGACGGGCTCTACATCGCCATGAAGACCGATCGCAAGGAACGCGAGGTCTGGTACGACGGCAAGACGCTCACGATCTACGGCCCGCGCAACAAGCTCTATGCGCAGACGCCGGCGCCGCCGACGATCGCCGCGCTGCTCGGCCTGGCGGAAGACAAGTACGGCATCGAACTGCCGCTGGCCGATCTTTTCCTGTGGGGAACGCCGAAGGCGCCCGTGTCGTCGCTGCGCTCGGCCGCGTACGTGGGGCCGGCGCGCATCAATGGCAGCGTCACCGACCAGTACGCGTTCCGGCAGGACGGCGTGGACTGGCAGATCTGGATCGAAGCCGGCGACAAACCGCTGCCGCGCCGGATGGTGCTCACCACCACCGACGATCCGACGCAGCCGCAGTTCTCCAGCACGTTGACCTGGAACACCAGCGCGGCGGTACGCGACGCCGACTTCGCGTTCGCGCCACCCAAGGACGCACATCGCATCGAACTCGTCGCGGCCGATGTCGCGGCCGCGAAGGAGGCCTCGCCATGAAGCCGCATGCCACCAGGCGCCATGCCGCCAAGCGTCACGCCGTACACCCGCAGGCAGGCAAGCACTGGCGCAATCCGCTCTACATCGGCGCGGGCATCGGGTTGCTGGCCGGTGCGATCGCTCTGCTCGCGGTGACCTCCGACGCGCAGGCCGCGCCGCGTGCGCGCGGAGGTGCGCGCACCAGCGTCAACCATGCCAGCGCCGGTGGCGGGGCCGCACACGCGGCCGCGGCCAACCGCGGTGCGCACGCCACCACGAACCGCGAGGTCAACCGCAACACCAACGTCAACCGCAATACGAACGTCAACCGCAACACCAACGTCAACGTGCACAACGACATCGACATCGATGTCGACGACCACTGGCACAACGGCTGGTACGACGACCATCCGGTCGCCACGGCCGCCGCGGTCACGACGGCGGTCGCGGTCACGGCGGCGGCGATCGGCTCGGTCGTGAATTCGGTTCCGCCCAGCTGCGTCACCACCGTCGTCAACGGCGTTCCGTACCAGCAGTGCGGCAGCACCTGGTACCAGCCGCAATACGCCGGGACGTCGGTGCAGTACGTCGTGGTCAATCCTCCGAACTGACCCGTAGGGGCGGCTTTTTCCGACTTTCGACGCCGAACGCTTCTGTCACCATCCGGTCGCCTTCCAACTGCACGTCATCCCCCCAAGGGCGTGCCGCAAGCAACGGAGTTTTCATGCGCAACTTTTCGTTGGTATTAGGCGCGACACTGGCGTTATCCGCCCTGGTGGCAGGCGGATCCCTGTTCGCGCAGACATCACCTGCCCAATCCCCGCCCGCGGGCGCGGCGGCCAACATCGACGCGCGGCCTTTCCCGCGCGATTTCACCCAGAACGGCACGACCTTCAGCGTGCACCAGCCGCAGTACGACAGCTGGAACGACAACCAGCTCAAGGGCCGCTTCGCGATGTCGGTGAACACCGGCACGCGCACCGGCGCCGACGGCAAATCCGAACAGACCGCCGATTACGGGGTGGTGACCTTCCAGGCGCGCACGCAGATCGACAAGGACGCGCGCGCGGTCGTGCTGACGAACCTGGAACTGACCGGCGCCAGCTTCCCCACCGCATCGGCCAAGCAGGCGCAGTACCTCGAACTCGCCCGCGCGCAGCTGCGCACGAAGTCCACGCTGACCGTGTCGCTCGACCAGCTGGAATCGGCGATGGCGATTGCCGCAGTCGACGCGAAGGCGCCGGCTTCGCTGCCGGTGCGCAACGATCCGCCGGAGATCCTCTTCAGCACGCAGCCGGCGGTGCTGGTGCTGGTCGACGGCAACCCCGCGCTGAAGCCCAGCGGCGTGGCCGGCGTGCAGCGCGTGATCAACAGCCGCTCGCTGCTGCTTGAACAGGGCGGCCAGTACTACACCTACTTCGGCGGGCACTGGGCCAAGGCGGCGTCGCTCGCCGGTCCGTGGAGCGCGGCGGCGTCGGTGGACGGCAAGCTCACACAGGCGATGCAGCAGGCGGTGGCGTCCAAGCAGGTCGACACGCTCGACAATCCGCCGCAGGCGCTGGCGCAGGCATTCGCGAACGGCGGCCTGCCGGACCTGTACGTGCGCACGCATCCGGCCGAACTCATCACCGTGCAGGGCGACCCCCAGTTCGACACCATCGCCGGGACGAAGCTGAGCTACATCACCAACACCGGTGCGGACGTGTTCGTCGATGCCGGCGCCGACAATGCGTGGTACATGCTGGTGTCGGGCCGCTGGTTCACCGCGCCTGGCAGCAAGGGCCCGTGGACGTACGTGGCGCCGAACCGCTTGCCTGCGGACTTCGCGAAGATCCCGCCGGACAGCCCGAAGAGCGGCGTGCTCGCATCGATTCCCGGCACGCCCGAGTCGAAGGAAGCGCTGATCGCCAACGACATCCCGCAGACGGCGACGGTGAAGAAGACGCAGGCCAAGCTCAGCGTGAGCTACGACGGCGCGCCGCAGTTCGCGAACATCGAAGGCACCTCGCTCCAGTACGCGCGCAACACGCCGGTGCCGGTGATCCGCGTGTCGAACGACAGCTATTACGCGGTCGACAAGGGCATCTGGTTCGCCGCGTCCTCGCCGACCGGTCCCTGGACCGTGGCGACCAGCGTGCCGCCGGCGATCTATGGCATCCCGACCAGCTCGCCTCTGCATTACGTCACCTATGTGCGCGTGTACGGCAACGATGGTGACGACGTGTACGTCGGCTACACACCGGGTTACTACGGCACTGTCGTCACCGACAACGTCGTGGTGTACGGCACCGGTTACGCGTGCACGCCGTGGGTCGGCGCGTACTGGTACGGGTGCCCCGCGACGTACGGCATGGGCGCGTACTTTGGCTGGAATCCGTGGGTCGGCTGGAGCTTCGGCTGGGGCTGGGGCTGGTACGACGGCTGGTACGGTCCGTACAGCCCGTGGTGGGGTCCGTGGTACGGGCCGGCTTATCCCTACGGCTGGTGGGGCGGCGGTGCCGCGGCCTGGAACGTGTACGGCCATTGGGGCAATGCCGCGGTGCGCGGCACGGCAGCGGCGTGGGCCGATCCGTGGACCGGCAACGTCGGGCGCGGCGCGCGCGGCGGTTTCTACAACGAAGCCACCGGCGGGCGCGGCATCGGCCGCGCGGGCGTGAACACCAACGTCTACACCGGCACGACGAGCGCCGGCGCGCAGGGCATCCGCTACAACCCGCAGACCGGTCGCGTCGTAGCGGGCGGCAGTGCGGCGGCGGTGAATCCCTACACCGGGCAAGCCGCGCGTGCGGGCGATCGCACCGTCGTGAACACCAACACCGGCCGCGTGACGCAGGCCGCGGGCGGCGCGGCGATCGGTCCGAACGGCGCGGGCGCGGCCGGCGCGTTCAACACGCAGGGCCCGAACGGCAACGATGCGCGTGGCGCGGGCGGCTTCCACTACAACGCCGACACCGGCACGTTGAACCGCGGTGGCGTCGTGCAGGTGAACGACGACGTCTACGCCGGTCGCGATGGCAACGTCTACAAGCACGACGAGAACGGCTGGTCGAAGGTCGATCGTCCGGACAACCTGTCGGGGCAGACGCGGCAGAACATCGATCCCAGCGTCGACGGCGACCGCTTCGCGCGCGAGCGCGGCAATGAACGCATCAGCGGCGGCAATGCGGGCCAGCTCAATCCGGGCGCATTCCAGCGCCAGGGCGGCGGCTTCGAACCCGGCGGCAACTTCGATCGCGGTGGCGGCAACTTCAATCGCGGCGGCGGCATGCAGCGTCCGGTGGGCGGCTTCCGTCCGGGCCTGGGCGGCGGCGGCTTCCGCGGCGGTGGCGGCTTCCGTCGTCGCTGATTTGGGAACCACGCGTTCGGGAACCACACGCTTGAGAGCTGCACGTTCAAGAACCACCCCGCGCGGCGGCGGCGCATCCACGCACGCCGCCGCGCACGGGCCCTCGAAGGCCCACCGCCACCCATGGCGTAGATGAGTTCGCAATGGAGAGAGAACATCGATGAACACCAAGCTGCTTGCGGCCGGCATCGCGTTGGCATGCGCCGCCTTCGTCCAACCCGCGCTGGCGACCGAAGGCGCGCTCGGACGCACCATTACCGGCACCACCGTGCAGTCCTTCGCCGGCGTCGTGCCGCCCACGCCGGGCTTCGATGCGGCCATCGGCTATGTGTACTACTCGGGCGAGATCGACGGCTCGCGCCAGGTGCCGCTGAACAACCTGCTGACGTTGGGCATGAAGGCGGACTTCGAGATGCTCAGCCTCACCGGCATGTACGTCTGGGATACCGGTGAAGGGCGCTGGAACTTCGCCTCGATGGCGACACTGCCGTTCGCCACGGTCGACGTCACCGCCAACGTGGCGCTCGGTCCGCGCGCGGGACAGGTGAAGGACAAGGCCGACTGGGACGTGTTCGATCCCTTCTTCGCGCCGATCATCGCCGGCTACCACATCGACCAGACGCACCACATCTCGCTCGCGCTGTACATCTACACCGACTGGGGCAGCTACGATCCCAACCGACTGGCGAACCTGAGCCTCAACAACTGGACGTACTCGCCCACCGTCGGCTACACGGCGCTGATGCAGAAGGGCTCGCTCGAATTCACCGCGGTGGGCGCGGTCGATTTCTACACGAAGAACGACGCCACCGATTACCAGAACGGCGCCGTCTTCCGCGTCGACTCGATGCTGGTCAAGCGCTTCGCCAACGGCTGGGGCGTGGGCGGGGTCGGTGGCTGGATCTACCAGCTCGAAGACGATACCGGGCCGCTCGCGGACCGCCTCGACGGATTCAAGGGCCGCTCGCTCGCGCTCGGTCCCATCGTCAACTACACGAAGAAGTGGGACGGCGGGCAGGTCGAGTTCGACGCACGCTGGCTGAAGGAGTTCGACGTCACGCGCCGCATCGAAGGCGATCCGCTGATGGTCACCGCCACCGTGGCCTTCTGACGCTTGCATGCGGGCGGCGAGGAACGCCGCCCGCGATCCGCGTATCGCGGCACGCCCACTGCACGGAGAAGCTCATGACGCGTTTCATCCTGCTGGTCCTTGCCCTTGCATCCACCTGTAGCGCGCACGCCCAGCAATCGTCCGGCGGTTCGGCCGACGACATCTCGCGCAAGCTCAACGATCCGGGCGCGGCGATGGTGTCGGTGCCGTTCCAGTACAACTACCTCGGCGATGTCGGCCCCGGCGGCGACGCTCACAACGAACAGTTGAAGATCCAGCCGGTGATCCCCTTCGTCGGCGAACACGGCAAGTTCCTGTTGCGCCCCATCCTGCCGCTGCAATGGAACGACTACCCGCAGCGCAAGCACGGCACGGGCGACCTGTTCGTGCAGGGCTACTACATCCCGACGCACGCGGGCGCGCCGAGTCCCACCGAAATCGGCTTCGGCGCCGCCGCGCTGCTGGATACCGCGAGCCACGACAGCCTCGGCACCGGCAAGTATTCGGTCGGCCCCGCGTTCGTGCTGATCCACAAGACCGGCCACTGGACGATCGGCGCGCTGGCGAACCACGTGTGGTCGTTCGCCGGCGACAGCGACCGCGACGACGTCAGCCTGACCTCGATGCAACCCTTCTTCACGCGCCAACTGCAGAAGGGCTGGTCGATCAGCTTCACCTCCGAAGCGCAATACAACTGGGAAGCCAGCAGCGGCAACGCGTGGACCGTGCCGCTGGGCGGCACCGTGTCGAAGGTCGTGCGATTCGGCCACATCCCGGTGAGCTTCGGGCTCGGCGGTTTCTACAACGTCGAACGGCCCGAGTTCACCAACCGGTGGACCGGGCGCTTCCTGGTGACGCTCGCCTTCCCGGAATCCCACTGAGCGCATCGCGCAAGGAGGCCTGCGGCATGCATCGAAACATCGTGCGAGGAACGGGACTGATGGCGCTGCTCGCGCTCGCGCCGGCAGTGTTTTCGCAGGAACGGATGGTTGCCGACACCTCGCAACCGGACGTCGCATCGCCGGCGCAGCCAATATCATCGCCAACGACGACGACGTCCGCGCCTTCGCACGCCACGACGCCTTCGCAGGATCCATCGGCGCAGGAAGCACCGTCGTCGTCATCGCCGCAACAATCGACGATGCAACCTCCCGCCGACACGAAGCCCGGCATGCGCGCCCTCCTCCACGACCCCAAGGACGGCAAGTTCGACATGTCGCGCTGGCTGCTGGAACGCAAGGGCGGATTTCTTCCGGTGCCGATCATCGTCAGCGATCCGGCCGTGGGCTACGGCGGCGGACTTGCCGCGTTGTTCTTCCACCGCCCCGCCGGTGCGGCGACCACGCGCACGACCGCCGACGGCCGCCAGCAGATGGTGGCCCCGAACATCTTCGGCGGCATGGCGATGAAGACCGAAAACGGCACCTACGCCTATGGCGGCGGCGCGATGCTGCACTTCAAGGACGATCGCTGGCGCTATACCGGTGGCGTCGCGAAGTCATCGGTGAACCTCGCCTTCTACACGCCGGGCCGTTTCACGGAGCCGCTGGCGATCGATTACAACGCCGATGGCCTGGTGTCGTTCCAGAAGATCGCGCGCCGGCTCGGCGACGAGAACCTGTTCCTGGGCCTGTCGTGGACGTACATGGACCTGGACCTGAGCTTCGACGTCGCCGCGGACGCCTCGCGCTTCACGCCGAAGGAACGCGCGCAGACCACGTCAGGCCTGGGCCTGTCGTTGCAGTACGACCAGCGCGACAACTCGTTCACGCCCAACAGCGGCTGGCTGGGGATGATCGAAGGCAACTTCTACGGCGATGCGATCGGCAGCGACACCACGTTCCAGAGCTATCGCTCGCACGTCTACGCGTACCTGCCGATGGGCGGCGACCGCTTCGTGCTCGGCGGCCGCGCGGACGTGCGCTGGGCGAACGGCGACATCCCGTTCTATCGCCTGCCGTTCATCGACCTGCGCGGCGTTGGCTCGGCGCGTTACGCCGACACGCGCGCCGCGACGCTGGAAACCGAACTGCGCTGGAACACGACGCCGCGCTGGGCATTGATCGGCTTCATTGGCGCGGGCCGCACCTGGGGCCGCCACAACGATTTCGGCCAAGCACCGAGCCAGGTCGCAAAGGGCGCGGGCGTGCGCTACAAGATCGCCAGCGTGCTCGGGCTGTACACCGGCATCGATTACGCCTGGGGTCCGGAAGACGAAACGCTCTACGTGCAGGTCGGCAGCGCCTGGCGCTGAGCGTGCGGCTTACAGGACACGCGCCTCAGTCGCGGCGTTGCTCATGGTCGCCCGCTTCGCCATGTGGCTCGGCGTCCTGTTGCCCATCGCGTTGCGCGCGATGCGGCCTGCGCGAATGCTCGCGCGCCGGCTCGCGTTGTCGCGCCTCGCTCTGTTCCCGCGCCATCCGCGCGAGCTCCTCATAGCGCTTGCGCATGCGGTCCAGTTCGGCCTGGTCCAGTTCCTCCAGGTCGAGCAGCGTGTTCTCGGCCAGCCGCGTGGCGCGGATGAGCTCGTCGAGCTTGATCTGCATCGCCTCGGTATCGCGGTTCTGCGTGTTCTGGATCAGGAACACCATCAGGAACGTGATGATCGTCGTACCGGTGTTGATGACCAGCTGCCAGGTGTCGCTGAACCCGAACATCGGGCCGCTCACCAGCCACACGACGACGATCAGCACCGCCAGGCCGAAGCACGACGCATTGCCGGTCCAGCGGGCCGCACTCTTGGCGAACTTTCCGTGCCAGTCCATGCGCGTCGTGCCGTCGCGCGGCCGATCGCCGCGACGAAACGATCCGCCGCGACCGCGAAAATCCATGTGAACAGCCGTATCACGCGCTCGCAGGCGAACGTCGTTTCCGTCACGCGGCGTTACCCGGGCGCGGTCGTATCGTCGATGCAACACGACACCGAACGACCGGAGGCACGCCATGTCGCAGGATCGCAAGGACCCGCCGCTGCACGACGACAAGAAGTCGCCGGCGAAGCCCGAAGACGCGCGCGACCGCGAGAAGCGCAAGCAGCACGAAAGCGAGAACCAGGACCAGGCACTGGAGGAAACCTTCCCCGCGAGCGATCCGGTATCGCCGTTCGTGCCCGCCAAGGCACCGGACTGACCGCACGATGGCGGCCGGCGGAGTCCTGATCTCACCCGCACCGGAACCCGAACGCGCAGGCTGCGCGAACGGCGCCGGCTGCGTGGTGGAACTCCTGCGGCGCGAGCGTCGCAGCGAACACGAAGCGGCCACCGGCCGCTGGATCGGCGAACGCCTCGCAGCGCTGCTCGAATACGACTACGGCGGCGTGCATGCGTTCGACGCGCGCTACGACCTGCCGCCGTACTTCATTCCCGACGTGACGCTGCTCACCTCCGACGCACGCGAGCTGGGCATCACCGGGCCGCATCAGCTGCTGGGCGGCGTGGTGCCGCACGCGTTCGTTGCGACGAAGACGATCACGCATCGCCTCGTCGATGGGGCGCGTGCGAAGCCGGAAGGCTGGTCGGACACGCTCGGCCTCGCGCTGGACGAGGTCACGCTGCCGGGCTTCGCCGCCTTCAACGTGGAAGATGTCGGCCGCGCGGCGCGAGCGCTGTTCGACCAGGGCCTGCCCGCGCGCATAAAGCGCGCCGACGGCATCGGCGGACTTGGGCAGTCGGTCGCGACCGAACGCAAGTCGCTCGACGCGGCGCTCGCGCACCTGGATCCGCAATCGCTCGAACGCGTGGGCGCGGTGGTCGAGCTCAACCTCAAGCCGGTGAAGACCTACAGCGTCGGCACCGTTGCGGTCGGCGCGCATCGCATCGCGTACTTCGGCATGCAGCAGCTCACACGCAGCCGGTCCGGGCTGGCCGTGTACGGGGGCTCCGCGCTGTCGTGCATCCGAGGCGACCTGAACGACCTGTTCGCGACGCTGGAAGACGAAGCCGAGCGCCGCGTGCTGCGCTGCGCGATCCGCTACGACGCGGAGGTCTCGCATGCGTACCCGGATTTCTTCGCCTCGCGGCGCAACTACGACGTCGCGCTCGGCGTGGATCCCTCGGGCATGCCACGCACCGGCGTGCTCGAACAGTCATGGCGCATCGGCGGCGCGACGCCGGCGGAGATCCTCGCGCTGGAAGCGATGCATCGCGACCCGCTGCTCTCATGCGTGAATGTCTCCACGCATGAGGTGCACGAGCTGATCGACCCGCCGCTGGGCGCCCAGGTGGTGTTTCGCGGTGAGGATCCGCACGTCGGCCCGATGACGAAGTACGCCATGCTCGACGCGCAGGACGATGCGCATGGACGTTAGCCTCGAAACCATCGAACTGGCGGTCGAACAGGAACGCATCAGCGGCACCGTGCTCTCTCCGCCATCGCAGCTGCCGGGCGTGTTGTTCGTGCACGGCTGGGGCGGAAGCCAGGAACACGACCTGGTGCGCGCGCGCGAAGCGGCCGGCATCGGCTGCGTCTGCCTGACCTTCGACCTTCGCGGGCATGAAAGCACCGCGCGCCACTGGGAGAAAGTCAATCGTCCGCAGAACCTCGCCGACCTGCTGGCCGCGTACGACTGGCTCGCCGCACGGCCGAACGTGGACCCGGGCGCGATCGCGGTGGTGGGCATCAGTTATGGCGGTTACCTCGCTGCCTTGATGACCGCGCAGCGCCCGGTGCGCTGGCTGGCGCTGCGTTCGCCCGCGATCTATCGCGACGAGGGCTGGGAGCGGCCGAAGTTGCAACTGCATATCGACACCGATCTGGTCGCGTATCGACAGCAACGCATCGACTGGCATGACAACGCGGTGCTGCGCGCATGCGCGCACTATCACGGCCATGCGCTCCTGGTCGCCGCCGAGCACGACACGGTGGTGCCGCAACCGGTGATCGACAACTACGCCAATGCGTTCCACAACACGCGTTCGCTGACGCGTCGCGTGATCGAGGGCGCGGATCATGCGTTCTCTCAGAAGACGGCGCAGAAGGCGTACCAGGCGATCCTGGTCAAATGGCTGGCGGAGATGATCATGGGTGCGCGCGAGGAGGCGGCGCTGGTGAAGTTGCGGGAGCGGAAGGCGGATGCGGGGGATGGGGGCGGGTGAGCGATCGCTCCGACGCGCTGACGTCGTTCCACCAGCATCGACGGCATCCCACCTTCCGCGTCATCCCGGCGAAAGCCGGGACCCAGGCCCGTAACGTCGCTCGCGCGCGATGCGCGCAAACAACACCACCGTCATTCCAGCGGAAGCTGGAACCCATTTTCGCGGTGGCGTGGGCAAGCAACAGCAAGAGCGCCGTCTCCAGAACGCGACCGCCGCCATCCATGGCGTCACGCACCGGACTCCGGATCGCCCTGCCCGGCCATCCTGGCCGGTCGTTCGGCGGGGCGCGCGGCAGTGCCGCGCAAACACCCCTCCTCACCCATCCATGGCGTCACGCACCAGACTCCGGATCGCCCTGCCCGGCCATCCTGGCCGGTCGTTCGGCGGGGCGCGCGGCAGTGCCGCGCAAACACCCCTCCTCACCCGGTCGTTCGTCGGGGCGCGCGGCAGTGCCGCGAAAGCGCCCCTCCTCACCCGCGTAAGCGGCCTGCCTCACCCATACGGCCCACCCATCACCGGCAACACGATCCCGTTCACATACGAAGAACACACCGGCGAAGCGAGGAACACATACGCAGGCGAGATCTCCTCCGGCTGCGCAGGACGTCCCATGTCGCTGGACTCGCCGAATTTCGCCACGTCCTTCGCAGAGCGATCCGCCGGATTCAGCGGCGTCCACACCGGACCCGGCGCAACGGCGTTCACGCGGATGCCGCGCTCCAGAAGATTGCTCGCCAGCGATTTGGTGAACGCGTGGATCGCGCCCTTCGTTGCCGAATAGTCCAGCAACTGCTTCGAACCGAAGAGCCCCGTTTCCGAGCCCGAATTGACGATGCATCCGCCGCGGGGAAGATGTTTCAGCGCTGCGCGCGCCATGTGGAAGTAGCCCGCGATGTTGGTCTGCAGCGTTTCCTGCAGGTGCTCGTCGGTGAGGTCTTCCAGCGACTGCGTATGCATCTGGAAGGCGGCGTTGTTGACCAGCACGTCGAGCTTGCCGAACGCCTGCACGGTCGCCGCCACGGCGCCGTCGCAGAACGTCGCGTCCTTCACGTCGCCCGGGATGACCAGGCAACGACGGCCTTCCTTCTCGATCGCGGCGCGCGTTTCCTCCGCATCCTCGTGTTCGTTGAGATAGACGATGGCAACGTCCGCGCCTTCGCGCGCGAATAGCACCGCCACCGCGCGCCCGATGCCCGAATCGCCGCCCGTGACTATCGCGACCTTGTCCTGGAGTTTCCCGCTGCCCTGGTAATCCGGCGCTTCAAAGCGCGGGCGCGGATCGAGCTCGTGTTCGTGGCCCGGCTTCTTCTGGTGCTGCGCGGGCAGCGGATTCTCCGGTTGTTTCCGCGTGCCCGCCTGCACGGGTTTCTTTTCCTGCTCCGGCTTCTTCGAAGCGGCGCCCTTCGAAGCGTTGCCCTTCGCGGCTTCCTTCGATTCCACTTCTTCCTGGATCGCCCGCTGTTTCGCCGCGGTACCCGCGGCCTGCGACGTCGGCTTCTTCTCTTTCGCCATGCTGGGTTCTCCTCGCTACCGCAGAACGCCCGGGTGCGGACACCCGGGCGTTCTTCTTCCACGCGGCCCACTCGGGCCGCCCTGCCCTTTGCCGCTTACTTCTTGGCCTTGGCGACCATCAGCGCGCTTGCGTCGACGCTCTTGACACCCTTGATGTTCTTGGCGACGGAGACCGCCTTGTCGTGCTTGGCCTTGCTGTCGACGGTGCCCGACAGCTTCACCACACCGTTCATGGTGTCGACGGAAATCTCGGTGCCTGGGACGTCGGACGTCGCCATCAGGTCGGCCTTCACCTTGGTGGTGATCCAGGTGTCGTTGACCGGCTGTGCGGAATCGCCCTGCTCTTCGGGTTCGGCCTGCGCGAGGGCCGACATCGGCACCGCGGCAATCAGCGAGGCCGCGCCGAAGAGGGCGGCGAACAGCTTCGTATTCGTACGGATCTTCATGTCGTACCTCCGTTGAAGGTGTCGACAGCTTTGTGCGTGGTCGCGTATCGCTGCGTGAAATCGGCGATATCGCGAGTTTCGCGCGCGGCGGGCGTTCACCGATGCGAAACCCGCGTGTACGACACCGCCTTTCGTTCACTCGCGCGCGCGTGCGAGGCGAAGTGCGACGTCCAGTGCATGGTCGGAGGTGGCGGGCACGTCGGGCTGGATGCCGGTCGCTTCCCAGTTGGTGCGCGTGATCGGATTGACCGGCGTTCCATCGGAAACGAACACGCTGAAGCCATCGCCGATGTCGATCATCCCGCCTGGATTGGCCGCGCCTGCACTGCGTTTGCCGACGATGGTCGCGCGCTTCGCGCTCTGCAGCGTGTAGGCGAACGATTCGGCCGCCGACGCGGTGCCGCCATCGACCAGCACGTACAGCGGCAGCTGCGTGCGCGGCGATTCGTGCGGCGTTTGCGGTGCTTCGCTCATCGACTCGTTACGCGTGCGGAACGTGTTGTAGATGTCGGCACCGGGCGCGACGAACGCGCTGGCCAGGTAGCCGACCATGCTCGGTGAACCGCCGCGGCAGCCGCGCAGGTCGACGATCATCGCCCGCGTTCCGGAAAGCTTCGCCAGTGCGCCGTCGATGGAAACGCGTTCCGGCGCATCGGCATCGTCGAATTCGAAGTGCGCGAACTGGCTCAGGCGCAGGTGGCCGATATCGCCGGGAAGCGTCTCAACGGTCGAGATGCCATGGTTCGCCGGCGCTGGCGACGGGCGGCGCGGACCCGGCCCCTGTTGTACGTCGCCGGCTGCGTTCCAGCGCACGCGGAAGTGGCGGTCCAGCGGACGCAGCCGTGCCGTCAGCGCGTCGGCCAGGGCCTGCGGCGCGAGCGCGTCGAAGGTGCCGTTGGCGGCGTCGTGGCGCAGGTCGTCGGCGATGGACCTGCCGCGCACGGGGTCGAAGTAATTGTCGGCGATGGCTTCGGCCACGGCATCGACCCGCTCGCGGGGGACCGGCGCAGCGTGCGCGGCGAAGGCGGACAGGAGCAGGACGGCGGCGGTGCGGAGCATGGGCGGCATGGCGGAAATCCCGGGGTTTCCAGTACTGGATGCCCGACGCGCCGGGAGCGTCGCACCGCCCGGGCGACGCCCCGGCGGTACACTGCGCGCATGAAAATCTTCAAGGCCTTCACGCTCGAAGCCGCGCACCGCCTGCCCAACGTCCCCGAGGGCCACAAGTGC
>Ga0209257_1001670_pt1 | contig 25081 bp, 17 predicted proteins | sample AraplaCvi_mCL_r2_FD_184277 | JGI IMG/M metagenome (GOLD analysis project Ga0209257, IMG submission 184277) | Arabidopsis root microbial communities from North Carolina, USA - plate scrape MF_Cvi_mCL_r2 (SPAdes) (version 2) | ecosystem: Host-associated > Plants > Roots > Endosphere | place: USA...
CGATCGGCGGCAACATCCAGGACCTGATGCGTCTTGACCCGCGCGTGACCTTCATCGACCGCGCCTCGGGCTCGATCTCGGCCGGTGGCCAGAACCCGCGCTTCAACTCGATCAACATCGACGGCGTCTCCGCCAGCGACACCTTTGGCCTGGAAGGCAACAACATGCCGACCCGTCGCCAGCCGGTCGCGATGGAAGCCATCGAAGCGCTGGACATCAACCTGTCCAACTACGACGTCAGCATCGCTGCCGCCGCCGGTGCCACTGTCAACGCGGTGACCAAGTCCGGTACCAACGAATTCCATGGCTCTGTCTACGGCACCTACCGTGACGGCGACTGGTTCGGCGACAACCCGGAAGGCCAGCCGTTCAAGGGCTTCACCAAGGAAGAAACCTACGGCATGACCGTGGGCGGCCCGATCCTGAAGGACAAGCTGTTCTTCTTCGCCAACTATGAAAAGTTCAAGCAGGCCGCCCCGGGCGCCGACCTTAGCGGCACCGCGCTGGGCAAGGCCAACGCGCAGATCACCCTGGCCGACGTGACCCGTGCGCAGCAGATCGCGCAGAGCTACGGCATCGCCGCCGGTGGCCTGGAAAGCAACGGCGACACCGAGATGGAAGAGTACGCGCTGAAGCTGGACTGGAACATCAGCGACGACCACCGTGCCAACATCCGTTACAGCAAGATCGACCAGAGCAAGCTGCGCATCAACGGCATGACCACCAGCTCGGCCTCGCTGAGCTCGTACTGGTACCAGCACGACAAGACCAACGAAAGCTATGTCGCCCAGCTGTTCAGCGACTGGTCGCCGAACTTCTCGACCGAGCTGAAGGCCTCGTACCGCGAGTACTCGGCCATCCGCAACGTGCCGACCGACGCGCCGAGCATCCGCATCTACTTCGGCGGCACCCCGACCGCGCCGGGCGGCGACTCGCTGTACCTGGGTACCGAAGTCAACTCGCAGAACAACATCCTGGAGACCAAGGCGTGGAACTACTACGCCGCCGCTACCTGGACCCTGGGTGACCACGACGTCAAGTTCGGTGCCTCGTACGACACCAACGACATCTACAATTACTTCGGCGCCAACTCGTGGGGCGCGTACGGCTTCTATGGCCTGGACAACTTCGCTCTGGGCCGCTGGAGCACCTACAACTACAACCCGGAACGCACCCCGGGCTCGATTCCGGCGGACTACAAGTACAGCAACCTGGCCCTGTTCGTGCAGGACACCTGGTACGTCAACAACAACCTGACCCTGACCATGGGCGTGCGTGCCGACCGCGCCGACACCAGTCCGGCCCCGGCTTACAACGCCGCAGCGTCGCAGTTCTTCGGCATCGACAACAGCGAAGTGCTGAGCAACACGTTCCTGATCCAGCCGCGCGTAGGCTTCAACTACACCTTCGACACCGATCGCCAGACCCAGCTGCGCGGCGGCGTGGGCCTGTTCCAGGGTGATGCCCCGCAGGTGTGGCTGAGCAACAGCTACTCGGCAACCGGCTTCAACAACTCGGTTTACGCCTATACCTCCTACAACCCGGCGCTGCCGTTCAACCCGAACAAGGACGGCCAGCCGGTTCCCACCACGCCGGGCTCGAACCTGCAGAACGTCAACTTCGTCGGCAGCGACTTCAACATGCCGTCGGTGTACAAGGCCAACCTGGCCTTCGATCACGAGACCCCGTGGTACGGCATCGTGGCCTCGGCCGAGCTGCTGGTCACCAAGGTCAAGGATGCCCTGTACTACAAGAACCTGAACCTGGGTCCGGTGCAGTACCAGGGTCCGGACGGTCGTGACATGTACTACTCCACTGCCAGCACCGGTACGGCCTGGACTACCGGGAACAACCGCGCCGGTCGCAACCGCGCCTACGACTCTGTCTACGAGATCGCGAACACCGACAAGGGCCGCACCTCGCAGTTCACGGTCTCTCTGGCCAAGCCGTGGGATGCCGCCAGTGACTGGTCGTGGAACATCGGTTACACCTACACCGATGCCACCGAAGTCGGCACGCTGACCAGCTCCACCGCCAGCTCGGGCTGGGGTTACCAGTACGCCTTCAACGCCAATGACGAGATCGAGAACACCTCGCGCTACCAGATCCGCGACCGCCTGTCGGGTGCGCTGAACTGGAAGCACAAGTTCTTCGGTGACTACGAAACCCGCGTCGGCCTGGTCTACGAAGGCCGCAGCGGCCGTCCGTACAGCTACGTCTACGTGAACGACGCCAACGGCGACAACCGCACCGCGAACGACCTGTTCTACGTGCCGGCGGGCCCGGGCGACGTGCTGTTCGGCAACCTGGTAGGCAGCACCTTCACCCCGGATGCGGCGATGGAAGCCTCGTTCAACGAGTGGCTGGCCAACAACCCGCAGCTGGCCAAGTACGCGGGCAGCTACGCCCCGGCCAACCAGTTCCGTACCGGCTGGATCAACACCTTCGACCTGCGCATCAGCCAGGAACTGCCGGGCTTCATGAAGGGTCACAAGTCGGAGATCTGGCTGGATATCCAGAACGTCGGCAACATGATCAACAAGGACTGGGGCAACATCTACGACTACGGCTTCTTCGCCGATGCGCGTGTGGCCACCCTGCAGGGCATCAAGGACGGCAAGTACGTGTACAACTTCCGCGGCGCGGATGAGCCGGTAGTGGCCAACAACGACGCAGACGGCTTCGACGTCGGTGTGTCGCAGTGGTCGGTGCAGCTGGGCTTCCGCTACCAGTTCTGATGAGCTGACGTAGTGAAGTGGTAACAAGGAACGGCCGGGGAAACCCGGCCGTTCTGCTGTGTGCGGCACACCGGCGGCAGGCGAGGGCGCTTGTCTGCATCACTGGATTAGCGTATGCTCTTCCGGTTGCGCGAAAAACGCGCACTTACGGCAGCCCCCCAGGCGCCGCCGGGCTCGAATTACATCCAACGGTCGGGTTTCCCGGCCGTTTTGCTTTTAAAGGGGGCAGCGGTACAGTCGGCAACCTTGAGGAAGCGAAAAGAATGGAAATGACGATTACTGAAAAACCGGCGCGCGCGCTGCCGGTGCAGGACGCGCGGATCTACCCGCGCGGTGGGCTGGATGTGCTGTCGCGCGCTGAAGTGGCGCGCCTGCGCGACGCCTCCGGCGGCGGCATGCATGAACTGCTGCGCCGGTGCGCGCTGGCCGTGCTGACCAGCGGCAGCGCCTCCGACGATCCGCGCGCGGCGCGCGACCTGTACCCGGATTTCGACATCCAGGTCGCCCAGCAGGACCGTGGCGTGCGCATCGACCTGGTCAACGCACCGGCGATGGCGTTCGTGGATGGCGAGATCATCCGCGGCGTGGCCGAGCTGCTGTTCGCCGTGGTCCGCGACCTGGCCTACATGGCCATCGAAATGGGTCCGGCCTACGCGGCTGAACTGGAATCCTCCGACGGCATCACCAACGCGGTGTTCGGGCTGCTGCGCAACGCGCGCATCCTCAACCCGGGCGACCCGAACCTGGTGGTGTGCTGGGGCGGCCATTCGATCGGCCGCGATGAATACCTGTACACCAAGCAGGTCGGCTACGAGCTGGGCCTGCGCGGGCTGGACATCTGCACCGGCTGCGGCCCGGGCGCGATGAAGGGCCCGATGAAGGGCGCCACCATCGCCCATGCCAAGCAGCGCAAGCACACCACGCGCTACATCGGCCTGACCGAGCCGGGCATCATCGCCGCCGAGTCGCCGAACCCGATCGTGAACCACCTGGTGATCATGCCGGACATCGAGAAGCGCCTCGAAGCGTTCGTGCGCATCGGCCACGGCATCATCGTGTTCGCCGGCGGCGTCGGCACCGCCGAGGAAATCCTGTACCTGCTCGGCATCCTGCTGCGCGAGGAAAACAAGGACCTGCCGTTCCCGCTGATCCTGACCGGTCCGACCGTGGCCGCGCCGTACTTCGAGCAGATCGACCGCTTCATCCGCCTGACCCTGGGCGATGCCGCCGCCGAGCGCTACCAGATCATCATCGGCGATCCGGTGGCGGTGGCCCGGCAGATGTCGGCCGGCATCAAGCGCGTGCGCGAGCACCGCCTGGCGCAGAAGGACTCGTTCTTCTTCAACTGGTCGATCGAGATCCCGTGGGAGTACCAGCAGCCGTTCGTGCCGACCCATGAAGCCATGGCCGCGCTCGACCTGCACCACGGCCGGCCGCCGCATGCGCTCGCCGCCGACCTGCGCCGTGCGTTCTCGGGCATCGTTGCCGGCAACGTCAAGGAAGACGGCATGCGCCGCATCGAGCAGTTCGGTCCGTTCGAGATCCACGGCGACGCCGACATGATGCTGGCCCTGGACGAGCTGCTGCGCGCCTTCGTCGAGCAGCGCCGGATGAAGATCTCCGGCGAATACCAGCCCTGCTACCGGGTGCTGGCCTGACCTGAACGGGCAGGGCGGACGGGGAGTCCGCCCGGTCCGCTGACCGCGCGGGTGTCAACGGTTTGACGCCCGTCGCCTTCGGACGACCGTTCGTCCTGCTGTCGCTTGCCGCCAGGCGGCCGGGCGTCCATTGTCCTGTCATCACGCTGGGGAGCGTTCCATGTACATGCGTTTCACCAAGGGCTTCACCCTGATCGAGCTGATGGTCACGATCGCTGTCGTCGCCATCCTGGCTGCGATCGCGTTCCCCAGCTTCGAATCCACGCTGCGCAACAATCGTGTCGCCACGGCGAACAACGCGGTCCTCGGAATGGTCAACCTGGCCCGCAGCGAGGCCATCCGTAGTGGCCAGGGGGGCGTGGTCTGTGGCAGCAGCACGGGCACCTCGTGCGACGGCAGCTGGGCCCAGGGCATCGCCGCCTTCAGCGACCCGAACGGCGACGGGTCGCCGAGCGACGGCACCATCCTGCGATTCAACGACTTCAAGACCTCGCTGACCGTGACCGGACCCGCCGAGGTAATCGCCTTCGACGCCCGCGGCCGTCGGCGTCACAGCGATGACCAGCAGCTTCGCATCCGCGCGTCTACCTGCAGTGCCGGTGCGCAGCAGCAGCGCACCCTCATCGTCAATGCGTCCGGCCAGCTGCGCAGCACCAAGGAGACCTGTTCGTGAAACCCTTCCAATCTCCCGGCCGGCAGCAGGGATTCAGTCTGCTTGAGGTGCTGATCGCCGTACTCGTGCTCGGCTTCGGCCTGTTGGGGTTCGCTCTCATGCAGACCATGAACGTACGTTTCGTGCAGAGCGCCAACCATCGGACCCAGGCGACCAACCTGGCCTACGACCTGATCGAGCAGATGCGCTCCAATCGCTTCCAGTCCAGTTGGTACTCCACGGCCAGTTTTGCCCCGGGTAGCAAGGCGGTGCAGAACGTCTGCGCGCCTGGGGCCGGTACGATAGCGCTCCCGGACAAGGTGACGCTCTGGCAGTGCCAGGTCGTGCGGGCGCTCGGCAGTGATGCCGGTGCGCAGGTGACCGTTGCTGGCGGCGTCGCCAGGGTCGCCATCACCTGGGGCGACCAGCGTTGGGATCCGCAGAATCCCGACCAAGCCACCACCTTTGAACTGGCGACCGAACTATGACCCGCTCCGCACCCCGCCCTCGGGCGATGGCCGGCGTGTCGCTGGTGGAAATGATGATCGCGCTGGTGATCGGCATGATCATCATGCTGGGGGTCATCCAGGTCTTCGCCGCCTCTCAGACCGCCTCGCGGCTCTCGGAGGGCGCCTCGCGCGTGCAGGAAAACGCACGGTTCGCAACCGAGTTCCTGGAGCGTGATCTGCGCATGGCCGGGCACATGGGCTGCGTGAACGACCAGGCGCATGTGGTCAAGAACCTTGGCGACCCGGTCAATCATCTCGTTGCCGGCGTAGGCAGCGGATCCCCACTGGATTTCCGTGTGTCGATCCAGGGCTATGAGGCACCGAACACCGCACCCGGTGGCGTGTTGACCCTGGGGGCCGCCTGGACCGCCCCGTCCGGGTTGCCGGCCAGCATCAGCGGACTCAACCCGGCACCGGCGGGCGGCAGCGACGTGCTGGTGCTGCGATTCCTGGGCGCAGAGGGAGTGCCGGTCAACCAGATCTCGCTGGCCGGCGGCGCCTCCACCGTCACCGGCGACGCCGACCGCATCACCCGCATGACCAAGGACGGCGTGGGTACTCCCACCCTGTTCGGCATCGCCGACTGCGGTCATGCGGACATATTCGCCGGCGCGCTGTCGGGCAACGAAGTGAAGGCGACTGGTGTCGACCTGACCCGTTACACCACCCAGCCGACCGGGCAGACCATGCTGTATCGCGCGGAATCGCTGGTCTACTACATCGGCCGCAATGCGACCACGGGCGTGAACGGCCTGCGCCGCGCACGCGCCGATTCCAGCGGCGCGTACTCCACCAATGAAGAGGTGGTCGAGGGTATTGAAAACCTGCAACTGATGTTCGGTCTGGACTCCACGCCAGTGATCGGGCTGGCCACGCCGCCGGTGGGCAGTGTGACCCAGGCCGCCGTGGCCAGTGGCGTGACCACCGCCACGGACGCGGCCGGCGCGGGCCAGTGGCTGCGCGTGGGGCAGGTCAAGGTCGGCCTGCTGGCGGTCAGCCCTGACCGGTCGTCCTCGATCGACGCGGTCAACCGGCCCTCGGTGCTGGGCGTGGAATTCGCTCCCGCCGCGAACAACGACGGACGATACCGTTCGGCCTATGAAGTCTCTGTCGCCCTGCGCAACAGACTGTTCGGGAACTGACATGGCAATCTCCGTGAAACCTCCGCGCACCCCCAAGGGCCCGTACGGACAACGTGGCGCAGTACTGTATGTCGCGCTGATCATGCTGATCCTGCTCGCCCTGCTCGGCATCGCCGGCATGCAGGTGGCGGGCATGCAGGAAAAGATGGCGTCCAACTACCGTGCCGCGAACCGCGCCTTCCAGAACAGCGAAGGCGTGGTGCGCAATGCCGAGCGCTCGGTGGAGAACATCGCCAACCGCAATGCTGCGGCCGACGGCGCGCTGGTTGCGGAAGGCGACATCAATCGCATCTGCGACGACGGCTACGACCCTGTCAAATGGGCGGGTGAGGTGCCGGCCGGCTCGACCTCCAGGGTCAACGTACGCCAGATCGACAAGTGCATCGTCGGCGAGGCCGCGTTGGACATGGGCGAAGCACTGGACGAAACGACGCCGATCTACCAGATCACCGGTTTTTCGACCGACGATCCCGCGGCCGTGTCATCGGCCGTCGTGATCGATACCGTATTCAAACTTTGAGGGCGCGGGCCATGGCTTCGCAGAAGAAAAAGTGGTTCACCGCAGCGTCCATCGGCATCGTCGTCGCTGGCGGTTGGCTGACGTACAGCCTGTTGGCCCGACAGGGGCAGGGCATCCTGTCCCAGCAGCCCCTCAACATCCAGGCCTCCGCCCCGCCGGCATTCCTGATGGCGCTGGATGACTCGGGCTCGATGCTCTGGGAAGTACAGAACAACACGCGCGATGGTGTTTTCCGCTGGGTGCGTACGCCGAACAATGCGGTGGGCTTCTTCAATGGATCCAGGCCGTACGGCTACAGCGACGGCACGGGTACCAACTACCACTATGTGACGCCGAACTATGGTCGCGGCGACTCGAACCTGGCGATTCCCCCGCTGGACGCGTTCGGCTTCGCCCGCTCGCCGGACGTCAACCCGGCGTATTTCGATCCGCGTGAAATCTATCCGGACTGGAAGACCGGCGATGAAGCCAGGCCCAGTTACATGAGCATCGATCCGTTGGCCGCACCGGTGGACCCGCGTCCACCCGGCGCCAACAACAAGGTGAACCTGACCAAGAACCTCACGGTCATGGACTTGAGTACGGAAGACAACATGCGTTTCCGGTTCACCCGCAACATGGTGATCCCGGTGGATACGCTGATCCGGCCCAAGACGTGTGGGGGCGGCAATGACAACACATCGGACCTTTACGCCGACGGCAAGTCAACGCCGGCGAATTTCGTCCGCGTCACTCGTGCGATTACCGTGACGGCCGACTGCGATACCAACGTGGGCTATTACCCGGCCACGTTCTATCTCGAGACCCAGATGCCGGCCAGTTATGGCTATACCGCGACGCCCGTGGCAGTGACCAATCCGGTCGGCGGCCGGCCTGGCACGCTGTACAAGTACGAGATCACGCTCGCGAATTTCAACAACGACGTAACCAACTACAACCTGGCGATGGGGAATTTCGCCAACTGGTTCAGCTTCTACCGTACCCGCCGCGAGGCACTGATCGGTGCGGCGACCAATGCACTGCATGAACCCACCAACCTGCGTGTCGGCTGGTTCCGCATCAACAATCGCCGCACCGCGACCATGTACGACCTCGGCACTCCCGAGCAGAAGATCGCGTTGATTGCCGATATCACCAGGGACATGCGTGCCGGTTCGAGCACGCCCAATCGGTCGGCGGCGGCTTACCTGGGCAGCCAGTTCAAGCGTGTCAAGAGCGCGAGTGACCCGAATCCGCCCGTGCTGCTGTCCTGCCAGAAGAACGCCGGCATGCTGTTCACCGACGGTTTCATCAATGAAACCGGCAACCCCGTCCGGATGAAGGACGGCATCGCCCAGTACTACGACAACTCCCTTGTTCCAGACATGGAGTCCAATTCCGTTCCGATCCCGAAGGAGTGTCCGGACGGCAAGCTCGATTGCAAGACCAATCTGCACATGAATTTCTACGGCGTCACCTTGGGTACGCTGGGTGAGCAGTTCGGCGTTACCTATCTGCCGGACGCGACGCGGCCGTGGATCCTTTCGCCCAATCCCTACGATACCCCGCCCCGCTTCGGTACCAGCACGGTCGACAACGCGCCTGGCGCAGTGGATGAGCTCTGGGAGGCGGTGCTTTACACGCATGGCGAAATGGTGAATGCGACCAGGGCGTCGGACATTACCGCAGCCATGCGCCGCATCATCAGCAATGTTTCCAAGGGCGCCACGCCGTCGGGTACCCGCTCGCTCACGGGCGCACGTGTTGGCACCGGGTCTCTCGCGGTAGAGCCGTTCTACGAAGCGACGAACAATGGTACGGACTGGTACAGCAAGCTGACAGCCTTCAAACTGAGCGTGGACCCGGCGACGCGCGGTATCGTGTCCGAGGCGGCTTGGGAGGCATCGGAGCGGATGCCGGCATCGGGCGCGCGCAAGGTATGGTTGTGGAGGGATGGCGCGCTGCAGCGGTTCAACTCCACCAATGTCAGCCTGGCCGACCTCTGCAGCAAGCCGGCCAATCTGTACGCCGGCATGATGCAATGCAGCAACATCAAGACGTTGACCGACGACAACAACGCGACCGCGGTGGATTATCTCCTTGGCGATACCACCAACGAAGTGCGCAACCGTGGCAAGCTGCGCGACCGCACGACCGTGCTCGGCGACATCATCAACTCCACGCCGGTGTTGAGTTCGCCCACGGACGATTACGGCTACCGGAACCTCCCCACCATCGGCTCCGCCTACGTCAATTACCTGACCGCCAAGCGAAACGACCGCCGCTACATGGTGTATGCCGGCGCCAATGACGGCATGCTGCATGCCTTCGATGGCGGCATGCGGGCTGACGGCACCCAGGATGCCAGCGGTGGCAGGGAAGTGTTCGGCTATGTGCCGTCCACGGCGCTCGGCCACATGGGCAACCTGCTGGTTCCCTACGATTCCACGGCCCAGGAAAATACGGCGTTCCAGCACCGCTACTTCGTGGACGGTCCCGTCGTGGTGGGCGACATCCACGATGGAACCGACTGGAAGACGGCGCTGGTCGGCACCTCCGGGGCTGGCGGCCGCAGTGTGTTCGCGCTTGATGTGACCGATCCCACGGAATTTGGTGGCACTTCCAGCCTGCTCTGGGAAATCAATGATTTCGACGGTCAGCTCGATGAGGTCGTCCGTAACAACATCGGCCACGTTCTCGGCAAGCCGGTGATCGTGCCGGTCAAGACGTCGAGCGGGACGGGGTTCCGGGCCATTTTCGGCAACGGCGTGGAAAGCAAGAACGGCAAGGCGGCACTTTTCGTGGTCGACATGGTGGCTGGCCGTAAGCCGAAGGTCACCACCTATGTGGTGGAAGAGACGGGTACCAACCTGCCGGCGGGACGCAACGGGTTGACCAACATCGTCGTTGTCGACCGCTGGAAGGGTACGGATCTGAAAGACAGCGGGCGAGACGGGTTGGCTGACACCGTCTACGCAGCGGACCAGAAGGGGGCGATCTGGAAGTTCGATCTGGGCAGCACCACCGCGCCCAAGGTGCCGGTGTTCACCACCAACACCAGCGTGGATACCGACAAGCTGACCTATCGCCAGCCGATCATGGGCGGGATCACCGCGACCTCGGGCGCCGCTGGTGGCGTGATGCTGTTCTTCGGCACGGGTAGCTTCTCCTACGTCGAGGACGGCATCGACCGCAGCGTCCAGGGCCTGTATGGCGTCAACGACACCAGTGGCAAGGCGCCGACGGTCACCCTCACTTCGGCCAATCTGCGTCCGATCACCGTGAGTGGTGGCGCAGACGCGCGCTCCATCACCATGGGGGCCATACCGGCCGACAATGCGGGATGGACTGTGATCCTGCCAGCCGGCGAGCGTTTCGTGGCCAGTCCAGCGGTGAGCGCGGGCGTGGTGTTCATGCCCACCTACGTGCCCAAGATCGGCCAGAGTGGTGGCTGTACCGTCGACGGTTCGAACTGGCTGTTCGGTCTGAACGCGGCGACCGGCGCTGCCGGACTTTCACAGGTGCGGGTGGGCACGCCGGATGGCAAGTCGCCGGCCGCGGGTACGGCCGCGCTGCCGCTCAGCACGGGCGGGAACGCACCCGTCCGCGACGTCACCACAGCGGTGGTGCCGCGCCTGGCGGCTCCGGAAAAGTCGGGCACCAACCCGCCGCCGACACCTCCGGGCACGGCCTGCATGATGCAGGTCAGCGTGGCCGGGGCACCCCCAATGTACCTGCCGTACCCGTGTGGCCGTCAGTCCTGGAGGCAGATCAAGTGATGAAAGCAGCCCTGTCCAATGTTTCACGAAGCCGTGCCCGCGGCTTCACTCTGATCGAACTGATGATCGTGGTGGCGGTCATCGCCATCCTCGCTGCCATCGCGGTCCCCAGTTACGCCGATCATGTTCGCAAGTCGCGCCGTGCGCAGGCGAAGGCGGACCTTGTGGAATACGCTGCTTCCGCAGAGCGCTTCCATACGGTCAACAACACTTATGTGGGATATCGGTTCCCGAATGGGGCGACCACCATCCAGTCGCCGCGCGAAGGGGGGACGGCGGCTTACACCCTCAGCATGGCCACTACCGCGCGCACGTTCACGCTGACCGCTACCGCCGGTACTGCGCAGTCCCAGGACAAGTGCAAGGACCTTTCGGTGAACCAGGCCAACGTAAAGACCGCTGGCGCCACGTTGTCAGAGTGCTGGTGATGCGTTTGCCCTGGCGCGGGGCTTGCAAGGCGGGTGTGCGCTCCTTACAATGCGCCTCCCGCCCGAATAGCTCAGCCGGTTAGAGCACTTGACTGTTAATCAGGGGGTCGTTGGTTCGAGTCCAACTTCGGGCGCCAGTTCCAGCAGAAGCCGCGAGCAATCGCGGCTTTTGTCGTTTTGGGGTTCAGCGCGGGCAGTCGATGGGCACGCGCACCCGCGTCGAGCGCGTGCGTCCCACGTTGTTCACCACCACCTGGCCGTGCAGCCGCCCACCCGCGCAGATGTCCACCGTCAGCGGGTTGCCGCTGCTGCGCCCGTCGCCCTGGAAGCGCAGGCGTTGCCGTGCCCGGCTGCTGGTCGCGCGCAGGCCATGATCGTCGTAGCCTGCGCGGAACTGCAGGACGCGTTCCGGCGTGGCCAGGTCCGCGCCCGTGGTCGGGTCGAGGAGTATCAGCCAGCCGCGGCTCCAGTCGCTGCCGCAGCGCGTGCCGTCTGCGCTGGGGCACACCGCCACCGGCGCATGGCGGGTGATGGCGGTGCTGCGTGCGCTGTTGAACACCGATACCAGCTGCATGCGCAGCATGTCGGCGCGCCATCGGCCCAGCGCGTCGCTGAACGAGGGCAGGGCGAGCAGGCAGAGCAGGGCGGCGATGGCCAGGGTCACGCTCAGCTCCAGCAGGGTCATGCCGCGCAGGCGGCGTGAGTGGCGTCGCGGGGGCGGCATGGCGGGCTCCGGTTGCGGGAGCGTCTACCCTGTTCCCTGGCGCCACTGACGCCCATCGGCGATCACCGTCCTGGGGTGTGGGGCTGCCCCTCAGCCGGCCGTCACCCAAGCCCCCGGTATAATGGAAGGCCCGGTCTATGGCGGCACCATGAGCGATCGCTTCGAACTTGTATCTCCGTACTCCCCGGCGGGTGACCAGCCGGCGGCGATCGAGAAGCTGACGGCCAACTTCGAGGCCGGCATCGCCAAGCAGACGCTGCTCGGCGTCACCGGCTCGGGCAAGACCTACACCATCGCCAACGTGATCCAGCAGGTGCAGAAGCCGACCCTGGTGATGGCGCCGAACAAGACCCTGGCCGCGCAGCTGTACGGTGAATTCAAGGCGTTCTTCCCGCACAACGCGGTCGAGTACTTCGTCAGCTACTACGACTACTACCAGCCGGAAGCATACGTGCCGTCGTCGGATACCTTCATCGAGAAGGACAGTTCGATCAACGAGCACATCGAGCAGATGCGGCTGGCGGCGACCAAGACCCTGCTGTCGCGCCCGGACGCGATCGTGGTGGCCACGGTGTCGGCGATCTACGGCCTGGGCGCGCCCGAGGACTACCTGTCGCTGCGCCTGATCCTGTCCACCGGCGAGCGCATCGACCAGCGCGACCTGATCAACCACCTCACCCAGCTGCAGTACACCCGCAACGAGTACGAGCTGCACCGCGGCACCTTCCGCGTGCGCGGCGAGGTGATCGACATCTTCCCGGCCGAGTCGGACAGCGAAGCGGTGCGCATCGAGCTGTTCGATGGCGAAGTGGAACAGATCAGCATGTTCGACCCGCTCACCGGCGAAAGCCTGCGCCGGCTGCAGCGCTATACGGTGTACCCCAAGACCCATTACGCCACCACCCGCGAACGCGTGCTGTCGGCGGTGGACACGATCAAGGCCGAACTCAAGGTGCGGCTGGAGCAGCTGTACGAGCAGAACAAGCTGGTGGAAGCGCAGCGCCTGGCCCAGCGCACCCAGTTCGACCTGGAGATGATGGCCGAGGTCGGCTTCTGCAACGGCATCGAAAACTATTCGCGCCATCTCACCGGCAAGGCCGCCGGCGAGCCGCCGCCGACCCTGTTCGACTACCTGCCGCCGGACGCGCTGCTGGTGATCGACGAGTCGCACGTGACCATTCCGCAGATCGGCGCGATGTACAAGGGTGACCGCTCGCGCAAGGAAACCCTGGTCGAGTTCGGGTTCCGCCTGCCATCTGCACTGGACAACCGTCCGCTGCGGTTCGAAGAGTGGGAAGCGCGCTGCCCGCGCAGCATCTATGTCTCGGCCACGCCGGGACCGTATGAACTGCGCGAGGCCGGCGACGAGATCACCGAGCTGGTGGTGCGCCCGACCGGCCTGATCGACCCGGTGGTGGAGATCCGCCCGGTGGGCACCCAGGTCGACGACCTGATGAGCGAGGTCAACGAGCGCATCAAGCTGGGCGACCGCGTGCTGGTCACCACGCTGACCAAGCGCATGGCCGAGAACCTCACCGAATACCTCACCGAACACGGCATCCGCGTGCGCTACCTGCATTCGGACATCGATACCGTCGAACGCGTGGAGATCATCCGCGACCTGCGCCTGGGCAAGTTCGACGTGCTGGTCGGCATCAACCTGCTGCGCGAAGGCCTGGACATGCCGGAAGTGTCGCTCGTGGCCATCCTCGATGCGGACAAGGAGGGCTTCCTGCGTTCTACCGGCTCGCTGATCCAGACCATCGGCCGCGCCGCGCGCAACCTGCGCGGCAAGGCGATCCTGTACGCGGACAAGATCACCCGCTCGATGCAGGCGGCGATCGAGGAAACCGACCGGCGTCGCGCCAAGCAGGTGGAATACAACGAGGCGCACGGCATCGTGCCCAAGTCGGTGCTGCGCCCGATCGTGGACGTGCTGGAAGGCGCGCGTTCGGAAGCGGCCGAGAAGGAAGCACGCGGCAAGGGCAAGGGCCGGGGTGGCAAGGTCGCCGAAGAGGCGGTGGATTACCGCAGCCTGGAACCGGCGCAGATCGCCAAGCGGCTGCAGGCGCTGGAGCAGCAGATGTACCAGCACGCACGCGACCTGGCGTTCGAGGATGCGGCGCGTGTGCGCGACCAGATCCGCCAGTTGAAGGAGCTCAGCCTCGGCTGAACGGCACGCCGCGAAATACCTTCACAAAAGTGTTGCTCTTCACGCAGGACGTCCGTAATATACGCGGCCTGCACCGACGCAAACGCAACGGCGCAGCAGTGAAAAACGGGCGGTTAGCTCAGCGGTAGAGCACTACCTTGACATGGTAGGGGTCACAGGTTCGAACCCTGTACCGCCCACCACTCCAGTCCCAGCGACTGCAGTGGCACAACAGGAAAGCCGGCCACCAGGTCGGCTTTTTTGCTTTCCATCGGTCGCGTTCGCGGCGCATTCCCACAACACGCACGCCAGCTGCCTGATGTTCCCGGCGGGGCACACCACCGAGCATGCTGTTTTACCGGCGTGGCGGCGCGCATGACACTTCCCCTGTTCGGCAAGGCCACGGCGGCAGCGCTGTTGGGCGGCATCTGCATGGTGGTGTTCGCGCCGCGGCTGCTTCCAGCCGCGCTGGCCGGGTGCGCGCTTCTGCTGGGCGTGCCGCTCTGGTGTGGCGGGGCGCGGGGGCGCTGGTGTGGCGCGGTGCTGGTGGGCATCGGCTGGGCCGCACTGCAGGCGCATGCCGCGCTCGACGTGCAGCTGCCTGCCGGTGCGCCGGCGACGCTGCACATGTTGCGGGGCAGGGTGGTGGACCTGCCGCAGCACGGTCCGCGCAGTACCCGGTTCCGCTTCCGGGTGGACGATGAGCCGGCCATGCCGGCCCGGTTGCGTGGTCGCGAGCTGGTGCTTTCATGGCATGACGGCAACGCGGCGCGCACGCCCACGTCCCGGCATGCGGTGCAGGCCGGGGCGCGCTGGCAACTGCAGGCCCGGCTGCGACCACCGCGTGGCCTGCGCAACCCGGGCGGCTTCGACGCGGAGCGGCATGCGCTGTGGCAGCGGCTGGCGGGTACCGGGCAGGTGCGCGCACCAGCCAGGGCGCTGGGCCCGCCCGGCGGGCTACCGGCCTGGCGCGAACGCATGGCGGCGGCGATCGCCACCCAGGTGCCCGGGCCCGGTGCGCGCTTCGTGCAGGCGCTGGCACTGGGCGACACCCGCGGCGTGGGACAGCGCGACTGGGACGACCTGCGCACCCTGGGTTTGACCCACCTGATCGCGATCTCCGGCTTCCATGTCGGGCTGGTCGCGGGCTTCGCGGCGGCATTGGCCACGCTGGCGTGGCGAGCGATCCCGGTGCTGGGCAGGTGCTGGCCGCGCCCGCTGGCCGCCGCTGCGGCAGCGGTGGTCGGGGCCGGGCTGTATGCGGCGGTGGCCGGCTTCGCCCTGCCCACCGTGCGCACCGTGCTGATGATCGCGGTGGTGGCGCTGGCGCGCTGCACGCGCCGACCGGGCAGCGTTGGCCAGGCATTGGCCCTGGCTGCGCTGGCGGTGCTGCTGGTCGATCCGCTGTCGGTACTTGCGCCGGGCTTCTGGCTCAGCTTCGCCGGCGTGCTGTGGCTGGTCTGGTGCCTGCCGGGCCGCGACGTGCACTGGCTGCGCAGCTTCCTCGCCGCACAGGGGGTGGCCACCCTGGCACTGCTGCCGCTGACGGTGGCGCTGTTCGGCCAGGCCTCGCGTGCCGGCCCGCTGGTCAACCTGCTGGCGATCCCGTGGTGGAGCCTGGTCGTGGTGCCGCTGGCGCTGCTCGGGACCGGCCTGGAGGCGGTGTACGCAGGCGCGGGGCGCTGGCCATGGCGCGCGGCGAGCGCCTGTTTCGAAGCCAGCTGGTGGCTGTTCGGCAGCGTGGCGCGGCAGCCGTGGGCGCTGTGGTGGGCGCCACTGGCCGGCACGGCAGCACTGGCCGCGGCCGTGGGCGGGGTGTTCTGGCTACTGTTGCCGCGTGCGGCCGGCGCCCGGCTGCCGGCCCTGCTGCTGTGCCTGCCGCTGCTGTGGCCGGCGCGGGCGCGGCCACAGCCGGGGGAGGTCGAGCTGCTGGTGATGGACGTGGGGCAGGGCCTGGCCGTCTGGGTCCGCACCCACCGGCACCGCCTGCTGTACGACGCCGGACCCGCCGCCGAGGTCGGATTCGACGCGGGCGAGCGCATCGTGGTTCCCACCCTGCATGCCCTGGGCGAAACCGGGCTGGACCGCGTTTTGCTCAGCCATGGCGACCGCGACCACGCCGGCGGCATGCCGGCGGTGCGCCGCGCCTTTGCCACGCCGCCCCTGGTGGCGCCCGACGCGGCGGTCCGGGAAGACGCGACTGCGTGCCACGAGGGCATGGCCTGGCACTGGGATGGGGTGGGTTTCACGGTCCTGCACCCGCCCCGGGGCATGGCCTACGCGGGCAACGCCAGCAGCTGCGTGCTGCGCATCCAGAGCGCGCACGGCGCGCTGCTGTTGACCGGCGATATCGGCCACGCCGAGGAGTCGCGCCTGCTGGCCAGCGTTCCGGGCGCATTGCGCGCCGAGATGACGCTGGTGGCCCACCACGGCAGCGCGGGGTCGTCCAGTGCGCGCTGGGTGCAGGCGGTGTCGCCGCGGCTGGCGGTTGTCTCCTCCGGGCACGGCAACCGCTTCGGCCACCCGCGTGCCGAGGTGGTGCAGCGCTGGCAGGGCGCCCGGGCCGAAGTGCTGGACACCGCCGACAGCGGAGCGCTGCGGATCTGGCTTGGCCGCGGCGGATTGCAGGTGCGCGAACAGCGTCTTTTCGAACGCCGTTGGTGGGATGCCGCGGAGCGGGCGCGGTCGGCTGCTATCCTATCGGCGGTCATACAGGCGGCCGATGGGCCGGAGGGTTGAAACGTGTGGGAACTGGTCAAGGCCGGTGGCTGGCCGATGCTGCCGCTGCTGCTGTTGGGCGTACTGGCTTTGGCAATCGTCCTGGAGCGTTTCTGGACCTTGCGGCGCAATGAGGTCCTGCCCCCCGGGCTGGGCCAGGAGGTCCGCAACTGGGCCGCGCGCGGCAAGCTCGATCCCACCCACATCCAGTCGCTGCGGGCCAACTCGCCGTTGGGTGCGCTGCTGGCGGTCGCGCTGGAAGCGCGCAACCGGCCGCGCGACCAGATCCGCGAACGCATCGAAGATGCCGGACGGCACCTGGTGCACCGCATGGAGCGCTACCTGAACGCGCTGGGCACGATCGCCTCGGCCGGTCCGCTGCTGGGCCTGCTCGGCACCGTGGTCGGCATGATCCAGATGTTCATGGGCATCCTCGACCACGGCGTGGGCGACGTGAACCAGCTCGCCGGCGGCATCGGCAAGGCACTGGTGTGCACCGCTACCGGCATGATCGTGGCCATTCCCGCGCTGATGTTCCATCGCTACTTCAAGGGCCGCATCGCCGGCTACGTGATCGAGATGGAGATGGAGGCCTCGGCCCTGCTCGATGCGCTGGACGGCCGTCCCGGCGTCATGAACGCGCAGCCGCGTGCCGGCACCGCGCCGGTCGCCGCCTCGCCTGCCACGGCCAAGGGCTGACGGATGCGCATCCGCAACGACCGGGTCCAGGACGAGGTGCATATCGACCTGGTGCCCCTGATCGACGTCATCCTGGTGCTGATCATCTTCTTCGTGGTCACCACCACCTTCGACGCGCGTTCGACGCTGCAGCTGCAGCTGCCGACCGCCAGCCAGCAGGACACCACCGAGCCGCCGCGCTCGCTGAGCGTGCTGGTGAATGCCGAGGGGCGCTACTTCATCAACGACCAGGAAGTGCTGCGCACCGACGTGGAGTCGGTCAAGCAGACCATCGCCGCGGTCGCCGGCAGCGACCGCGAGCAGACCGTGCTGCTGCGCGCTGACGCCCGCACCCCGTACCAGGCCGTGGTCACCGCCCAGGACGCCCTGGGCCAGCTCGGCTTCCGCCGCATCGCCATCGCTACCGCGCCGGAGGTGCGTCCATGAGTAAACAACACGCGCCGGTCTGGCCGATCTACAAACGCCTGCTCGGCTACACCCGCGCCTACTGGGTGTTCATGGTCGCCGCGGTCATCGCGATGGTGGTCGAAGCGCTGGCCGGCTACCACTTCACCAAGCTGATGGAGCCGCTGGTCAACCGTGGTTTCGTCAATCCCGAGCCGCGCATGGCGGTGATCCTGCCGCTGACCATCCTCGGGCTGTTCATGATGCGCAGCCTGGCCACCCTGGTCAGCGACTACGCCCTGGCGCGCACCGGCCGCAGCGTGGTGCGCGACCTGCGCGAGCAGGTCCTGTCCAAGTACCTGCACCTGCCGTCGTCGCATTTCGACAGCGAAGCCACGCCGGTGATGGTCAGCCGCCTGAACTACGACACCGAGCAGGTCACCCAGGCCAGCGCCGACGCGCTCAAGACCCTGGTGGCCGATACCCTGACCATCATCGCCATGCTGGTGGTGATGCTGCAGATGAGCGTCAAGGTCACCGTGGCGATGCTGGTGGTGGTGCCGCTCATCGGCGTGATCGTCTCTTTCGTGGGCAAGCGCTACCGGCGCATCAGCCGCGGCATCCAGGACGGCATGGGCAGCATGGCGCAGACCGCCGAACAGTCGCTGGCCGCGCAGCAGGAAGTGAAGGTGCATGGCACCCAGGCTCACGAAATCGAACGCTATTCGCGCCTGGCCAACCGCATGCTCGGCCTCAACATGAAGGTCGAAACCACGCGTGCGCTGGCCTCGAGCACGGTGCAGTTCCTGGCCGCGCTGGCGCTGGCGGTGATCGTGTGGGTGTCCACCCGCGAAGCGCTGGCCGGGCGCCTGAACGCCGGCCAGTTCATGGGCCTGATGACCTCGATGATGGCCATCATTCCTTCGCTGCGGCGGTTGACCAGCGTGCAGACCTCGATTTCGCGCGGCGTGGCGGCGGCCGAGCGCCTGTTCGGCATCCTCGACCTGCCGGTCGAGCGCGACCAGGGCAGCACCCGCGCCCAGCGCGTGCGGGGCGAACTGTCGTTCGAGCACGTGATGCTGCGCTACCGCGAAGACACCGGGATCGCGCTGGATGACATCACGTTCGAAGCCAGGCCCGGCACCGTCACCGCCATCGTAGGCCGCTCCGGCAGCGGCAAGACCAGCCTGATCCGCCTGGTACCGCGTTTCTACGAACCTAGCGGCGGCTGCATCCGGCTCGATGGCGTGCCGCTGGACGAGTACCCGCTGGCCGATCTTCGCCGCCAGGTGGCGATGGTGGGACAGAAGGTCATGCTGTTCGACGATACCGTGGCGGCCAACATCGCCTACGGCATGGACGCCAGCGAAGAAGAAATCCGCAAGGCGGCCGAAGCGGCCAATGCCTGGGAGTTCATCGAGCGCATGCCACAGCAGCTGCAGACCCCGGTGGGCGAAAACGGTGCGCTGCTGTCCGGCGGCCAGCGCCAGCGCCTGGCGATCGCCCGCGCGATCCTGCGTGACGCGCCGGTGCTGATCCTGGATGAAGCCACCGCCGCGCTGGACAACGAATCCGAGCGACTGGTGCAGGACGCACTGCAGCGCCTGATGCCCGAGCGCACCACGCTGGTCATCGCGCACCGCCTGTCTACCATCGAACATGCCGACCAGGTGCTGGTGATGGATCACGGCCGCATCGTCGAGCGCGGTACCCACGACGAACTGCTCGCGCTGGGCGGCCTGTACGAGCACCTGCACAAGATGCAGTTCCGCGAAAGGCAGCCCTGATGGCGTCCAACGGGTCCCAGACGCCGTCGTACTGGTATGACGGCAGCGCGGTGCCGTTCGCCGCGCGCCTGCTGGCGCCGGTGTACGGCGCGGTGGTGGCGCTGCGCCGTGCGCTGTACCGGCGTGGCTGGTTCAAGCGCCACGCCCTGCCGGTGCCGGTGATCGTGGTCGGCAACGTGACCGCCGGCGGCACCGGCAAGACCCCGCTGACCATCGCGCTGGTGGACCAGCTGCGCGCCGCCGGCTGGAAGCCCGGCGTGGCCAGCCGCGGCTACGGTCGCCAGGAGGCCAAGCTGCCGCGCTGGGTGGACGCGGACACCGACACCGCGCTGGGCGGCGACGAGCCGGTCCTGATCGCCTGGAAGACCGGCGTGCCGGTCCGGGTCGACGCCGACCGCGTTGCCGCCGGCAAGGCCCTGATCGAAGCCGGCTGCGACATCATCGTCTGCGATGACGGCCTGCAGCACTATCGGCTGTCGCGCGACATCGAGATCGAAGTGGTCGACGCGCAGCGTCGCTATGGCAACGGGCGGCTGATCCCGGCCGGTCCCCTGCGCGAGCCGGCCAGCCGCGCGCGCGACTGCGATTTCCGGGTGGTGAACCTGGGCCAGGCCAGTGCCGATCCGGCCGCGATGGTCGCCTGCGGTTTCGGCGAATGGGCGATGCAGCTGCACATCGACCGCGCGCAACCGCTCAGCGGTGGCCGCGCCCGCGCGCTGTCGCATTTCCGTGGCCAGCGCGTGCACGCGGTAGCCGGTATCGCGCACCCGCAGCGCTTCTTCGACATGCTGCGCGCGCAGGGCATCGGCGTGGTCCCGCACGCCTTTGCCGACCACCACGGCTACCAGGCGGCGGACCTGCGCTTCGGCAGCGAGCTGCCGGTGCTGATGACCGAAAAGGACGCGGTGAAGTGCAAGGCGTTCGCCAATGAATGGCATTTCGCCGTGCCGCTGTCGGCCGACCTGCCGGCCGCCTTCTGGGTGGCCCTGCTCGACCGCGTCGATAAACTCGGCAAGCGCTGAGCGCGCGCTCCCATCCTGCGTTGTCCCGAGAGGTTTCCCGCATGAGCCAGCCCGTTGATTTCGTCGTCGCCATTCCGGCGCGCTACGCCGCCTCGCGCCTGCCCGGCAAGCCCCTGCGCCTGCTGGGAGGCAGCCCGCTGGTGCTGCACGTGGCCGAACGCGCCCTGGAGGCCGGCGCGCGCGAGGTCTGGGTCGCCACCGACGACACCCGCATCGCCGACGCATTGCAGGGCCTGCCCACGGTGCGGGTGGCGATGACTGCCGCCAGCCACGCCTCGGGAACCGACCGCCTGGCCGAGTGCGCACGCCAGGCCGGCTGGTCAGACGACACCCTCGTGGTGAACCTGCAGGGCGACGAACCGTTCGCGCCGGCCGACGGCATCCGCGCCGTGGCCGAGGCCCTGGTCTACAGCGGTGCCGACATGGCCACCCTGGCCACCCCGGTCGAAGACGCCGAAACCCTGTTCGACCCGAACGTAGTCAAGGTGGTGCGCCAGCAGAACCTGGACGCGCTGTACTTCAGCCGCGCGCCGATTCCCTGGCACCGCGACGCGTTTGCTCAGAGCCGTGAGCACCTGTCGGGTCCGCATTGGCTGCGCCACATCGGCATCTATGCCTATCGTGCCGGGTTCCTGCAGGCCTTCGCCGCGCTGCCGCCCGGCCGCCTGGAGCAGCTGGAATCGCTGGAACAGCTGCGGGTGCTCGAGGCCGGGCACCGGCTCAGCGTTGCGCTGTCGCCGGCCGCCTTCCCGCCGGGGATCGACACCCCGGCCGACCTTGAGCGGGCCGAGGCCTGGCTGGCCCGCCGTCATATTGACGGTGGCGCGACGGTCGCGTGACGCCGAGTCCGGCATAATCACGGCATGAACGTACAGCTCGTCCAGGACCTTCCCGAATTCGCCACGTGGCTCAATGCCGCGCCGACCACGCTGACCGAGCTGCGCGGCCGCCCCGTGGTGCTGGCCTTCGTCAATGCCGCCTCGGTCTGGTGCGCGCAGCGGCTGGCGGAGCTGGGCCAATGGCAGTCGCGCAATCCGGGCAGGCTGCAGCCGCTGATCCTGCAGGTGCCGCGCTTCGATTTCGAACGCGAACCGGCGCAGGCGCTGAAGCTGCTGCGCCGCCAGGGACTGGCCGCGCCCGCGCTGCTCGACGCGGACTGGGATGGCTGGCGCCGTTTCAACATCACCGCATGGCCGACCCTGGTACTGCTGGATGCGCAGGGCAGGGAAGTCGACCGGCTGGTGGGATTCGCCGACGACCTGGACCGTGCCCTCAACAGCCTGTGCCAGGGGGTGACCGGGCCGCGCGACGGCGATGTGCCGCAAGCGCGTGAGCTGGATCCGGAACCGCGCCTGCCGTTGCTGTTCCCGTCCGCGCTGGCGGTGAGCACCGAGCGGCTGTATATCGCCGACAGTGGCCACCACCGGATCCTCGAATGCAGCCACGCCGGCCGCGTGCTGCGCCAGTTCGGGCTGGGCACCGCGGACATGATGGACGGCGGCCCCGCCGAGGCGGCGTTCAACCGCCCGCAGGGCCTGGCGCTGGAACGCGAGTGGCTGTACGTGGCCGACACCGGCAACCACGCGCTGCGCCGCATCCACCTGCTGACCGGCCAGGTCGACACCCTGTGCGGTAATGGCCGCCCCGGCGATCCGCGCGAGGGCGCGATCTCGGATCCGCGGCAGGCGCCGTTGAACCACCCGCAGGGCATCGCCGTGGCCGACAACCAGGTGCACATCGCGATGGCCGGCGACAACCGCGTCTGGAGCTACCACCTGGGCCAGCGCACGCTGTCCTGGCGGGCCGGGTCCGGGGCGATGGACGAGCGCGACGGCAGCGGCCACCTGGCCGCCTTCGCGCAGCCGGCGGCGCTGGCCGCCGTGCAGCAGGTCCTGTACGTCTGCGATGCGCTCGGTTCGTCGATCCGCTCGATGCAGCTGCGCGGCGACCTGGTCCAGACCCTGGTCGGGCAGGGGCCGTGGACGTTCGGCGAGCAGGACGGCCCACGCACCACCGCGCGGCTGCAATACCCGCAGGCCATCGCGATGAGCCCGGACGCACCGGTGCTGTGGATCGCCGATGCCGGCAACGGACGCCTGCGGACCCTGCGCCTGGGCGGCGGCGAGCTGGGTACGGTGGAACTGCCCCGGCGACTGCACGGCCCGTCGGGGTTGGCGCTCGGCGCGGGCGCGGTGTGGATCGCCGAAACCGATGCGCACGCCGTGCTGCGGTTCGACCCGGTCAGCGGCGTACTGAGCGACGTGCCGATCAGCGAATGACCCTGTCCACCGCACCGGCCTTCGACGGAAAGGCATTCGCGGCCCACCTGAGCACCGCGCCCGGCGTGTACCGCATGTACGCGGCCGACGACAGCCTGCTGTACGTCGGCAAGGCGCGCGCCCTGCGCAACCGGGTGGGCAGCTATTTCAACGGCGCGCCGAAGAACGCGCGGATCATGTCCATGCTGTCGCAGGTCGCGCGCATGGACGTCACCGTTACCCGCTCCGAAGCCGAAGCGCTGCTGCTGGAAAACCAGCTGATCAAATCGCTGTCGCCGCGCTACAACGTTTCGCTGCGCGACGACAAGACCTACCCGCAGGTATTGCTGACCCGTGAGGAGTGGCCGCGCATCGCCCTGCACCGCGGCCCGCGCGCGGTGCCCGGGCGTTATTTCGGGCCGTACCCGGGAGTGACCGCGGTACGTGAAACGCTCAACCTGATGCACAAGCTGTTCAAGCTGCGCAGCTGCGAGGACAGCGTGTTCCGCAACCGTTCGCGGCCCTGCCTGCAGTACCAGATCGGGCGCTGCAGCGCGCCGTGCGTGGCGCTGGTGGAAGCCGACGATTACGCCGAATCGGTGCGCCGCGCCGCGATGTTCCTGGAAGGAAAGAGCGACCAGCTGGCGCGCGAACTCGGCACGCAGATGCAGGCGGCCAGCGAAGCGCTTGAATTCGAACAGGCTGCGCGCCTGCGCGACCTGGTCACCGCCCTGCGCAGCATGCAGACCCGACAGTACGTCGACGGCCGCGCCGCCGACCTGGACGTGCTGGCCTGCGCCACCCGGGGCGCCAGTGCGTGCGTGATGCTGCTGTCGTTCCGTGATGGCCGCAACATGGGCACGCGCCCGTTCTATCCGCGCACCAATGGCGAGGAAAGCGCCGAGGAAGTGCTGGGCGCCTTCGTCTCCCAGTACTACGTCGAACATGCCCCGCCGCGCGAGATCCTGCTCGACCGCGAGATCCCGGATGCCAGCCTGATCGAATCGGCGCTGAGCGCCTCGGCCGAGTACAAGGTGCAGCTGAAGTGGAACGTGCGCGGCGAGCGCGCCGGCTACGTCGAACTGGCCAGCCGCAATGCGCAGATCACCCTGGTCAGCGAGCTCACCAGCCGCAGCGCGCAGCACGCACGCAGCGAAGACCTGCGGCAGATGCTGGGGCTGGCCGAACAGGTCAAGCGGGTGGAATGTTTCGACATCAGCCACACCATGGGCGAAGCCACGGTGGCCTCCTGCGTGGTGTTCGACGCCAGCGGCCCGGTGCGCAGCCAGTACCGCCGCTACAACATCAGCGGTATTGAACCGGGCGATGACTACGCCGCCATGCGCCAGGCGATCGATCGCCGTTTCCGGCGCGCGGTGGAGGAAGAGGGCGTGCTGCCGGACCTGCTGCTGATCGACGGTGGCGCCGGCCAGCTGGCCCAGGCCCAGGCGGCGCTGGCCGACCTTGGCGTGGAAGGGGTGATGCTGGTGGGCGTGGCCAAGGGCGTGGAACGCCGCGCCGGCCATGAGGCGCTGGTGTTGCCCGACGGCCGCGAGCTGCGTCCGGGCGCGGCGTCGCCGGCGCTGCAGTTCATCCAGCAGGTACGCGACGAAGCGCACCGGTTCGCCATCACCGGCCATCGCGGGCGCCGCCAGAAGGCGCGCATGACCAGCAAGCTCGAAGACATTCCGGGCATCGGGCCGCGCCGCCGCGCCAGCCTGCTCAAGCATTTCGGCGGCCTGGTCGGACTGAAAGCGGCCGGCGAGGCGGAAATCGCCAAGGTCGAAGGCATCAATGACGCCCTTGCCGCACGCATCTACGCTAACCTTCATGGACTGCCCACGCCCCCTGCGGCCGGCGAGTAGAGAGACGCAATGAAGTTGACCCTCCCCACCTGGCTGACGCTGCTGCGGATCGTGATGATCCCGGTGC
>Ga0209257_1001673_pt1 | contig 25064 bp, 17 predicted proteins | sample AraplaCvi_mCL_r2_FD_184277 | JGI IMG/M metagenome (GOLD analysis project Ga0209257, IMG submission 184277) | Arabidopsis root microbial communities from North Carolina, USA - plate scrape MF_Cvi_mCL_r2 (SPAdes) (version 2) | ecosystem: Host-associated > Plants > Roots > Endosphere | place: USA...
CATATTGCCCATGCCGAGTGCGATGCACATCAAAAGGCCGAGCTTTTGGCCCGGCCTTTCGGTGTTGGTTGCGATGTCGGTCACCCGGTCAGAATTCCTTGCTGACCTTGAGCCCGATCAGGCGCGGCTTGATCGGCGTATCGTAAAAGACGCCGCCCGTGTTGCTGATCCCGTCGGGATCGCCGCACGTGGTTTCAAGGCACTGGACGCCCGTGTTGATGATGCCGCGGCTGTCGAACAGATTGGTGGCGAACAGCTCCGCCTTCCAGCTCTCTGCCTTCACGCCGATGCTGAAATCGACGGTCGTGTAGGATTTGAGCGTGCCCTTCAGCTCGTTTTCGAAGGTGCGCAGGTCGCTCCGGCGCTTGCCGATATGATTGACCGCGAACTGGACGTGGCCGCCGAGATCGCCGACCGGGAATTCATACCGCGTCACGACATTGCCCTTGAACTTCGGTGTTACCGGCAGGCCCGTCCCGGCAGGCGCGAGCAGGGAATTTCCGGCGGTCGTGCAATCGAAGTCGGCGTTTGCGATACGGCAGAAATCGCGGCGGATTTCGGCGTCGTTGTAGCTCATGCCGGCGTTGATCGAGAAGCCATTCTGGCGATAGCCGAGGTCGAGCTCGATACCGCGAATCCGCGCGATGCCCGCATTGCGGATTTCGCTCAGCCCGTTCAGGCCCAGGAAGGACAGCTGGATATTGTTCCAGTCCTCTTGGTAGACTGCACCGTTGAAGCGAACCGGACCCCAGCTCGTTTTCCAGCCGAACTCGTAATTGTCGAGCGTATCGGAGCCGTAGGGCGGCAACGACCCGCGGCGGTTGATCCCGCCCGGACGATAGCCACGCGACCAAGTCGCATAGACGAGCGCATCCGGCGTGAACTTGTAGGTCAGGTTCAGCTTGTGGATGAAGTCGGTATCCTTGGTGCGCTTGTCGAGGTTGGTGCAGGGTGATCCGGCGACGACGGCGGGGCCCTGGCAAGCGTAGACGGGGTTCGAGCTGAAGCCGGGGTTGTTGTAGCCGAAGAAACCGACAAGGCTGTTGTCGAACTTGTACACGCGGCCGCCACCGGTCAGGGTAAGCTTGTCGGTAATGTCGAAGCTGAGTTCGCCGAAGGCGGCGTAGTCGCGGTCGACGCGCAGCTGCTTGGTCAGCCAGATATTGTCGACGGTGCCGGGCACCTGGATCGAATCGGCAATATCGTCGACGACATAATGCTGTTCGATATTATGCGCCTGCCGTTGCCAGAAGACGCCACCGATGAAGCGGACGCGGGCGTCGGCGGGCGACGCGATACGCGCTTCGAAGAAGCTTTTCTTGTAGCGGTCGATGCCCAGAATATACTGGTTCGGGCTGACGAGGTCGCCGTTGTTGTCATAGAAGGACGCGCCCGAGCCGTAGAGCGCATCATAGAAATAGGCATAGTCCGAATAGTCGCTTTCGACGTCGGTCTTGCGGCGCAGATGGCCCCCGGTGACGGTCGCGTCCCAGCTGCCGATCTTGCCCTCGATCGTCAGCGCGGCCTGCAGCCATTTGTCGGTCGACGATTCGGGATTGTACTGGACGGTTTGCAGCGAGCGGGTAACCGCGCCCGAACGCTCCTGCGCATAGCTGCCGTGCGTCTTCTGGATCTGGCCCATGATCGTCGGCCGGATCGTCCAGTCGTCGTCGAGTTCGATCCCGAGCGCAAGGCGCGCGCCATAGGTGTCGGCATCGTTGTAATTCTTCTCGACCAGCGCCGCATTGTCCTGGGTGATGCCGCTGGTGGGATAGGTGCGGCTGCCCGGAATATTGTCGATATAGCCGCCGTCATGGCGGTACCAGGCGACGAGGCGCAGGGCGGCGCGCTCGCTGAGGGCCGCGTTGACGAACCCTTCGGCAACCCCGCCGAAATCTCCGTGTGCGACGCTGTTGATCTCGGCGCCGATCTCGCCATAGGTGCCGCTCGTATCCGGGCGGTTGGTAACCAGCTTGATCGTGCCCGCCATCGAGCTTGCGCCATAAAGCGTGCCCTGCGGACCCGCGAGCGCCTCGACGCGCGCGAGGTCATAGGCGTGGATGTCGAGCGCGCCCTGGATCGTCGTCACGGGCATTTCGTCGAGATAGGTGCCGACGGTCGGCAGCGAGGCCGAGTGGTTTGCATTCTCGCCGGAAGCCACGCCGCGAAAATAGACCTGGGCAAAGCCCGGAGCGGCAGTCTGGATGGTCACGGACGGCAGGAATTTGACGACGTCCTGGAATTCCTTGACCTGCAGCTCGTCGAGCCGTTCGGTTCCGATCGCGCTGATCGCCATCGGCACATCCTGCAGATTTTCCTCACGCTTCGATGCGGTCACCACGATATCGTCGTCGTTGCCGCTGTTGGCTTGCTGCGCGAGCGCCGTACCCGACGTGCACAGGATCGTGCTGCCGAGCAGCATCGCGCCGCTCCGTGCCAGCACTGCCGAAATTTTCCGCATCAGACCCCCCTTGTTGACATCTATGTGACAGGAGAATGCCGTGGGCGCGCGCAAGCGCAAGCATTGTTGTCGAAGCGCCGCGCCTGCTTGTCGAAAATGTCGCCTGCTGTTGCCGAAAGGCAACGAATTTGCCGGCGGCTAGCGCGCGAAATCCGCCGGAATCGAGGGATAACTGTCGAGAACGGGTCCGAGCGCGGCCTTGAGCGGCTGGAGCCAGCTTTCATAGGGCCGCCACTGGTCGACCCCGTCGCGATTGATCGGGCGGCGTACCTGTTCGCTCGATGCGGTACGCACCGCGCGCGCATTCGTGTGGAAGCCCATGCATTCCTCCTCGAACGGCTGATCGAGATAGGCCAGCATCGCGCGCACTTCGGCCTCGGGATCGTCGAGCAACGCCTCATGGACGACGCGATGCATCTTTCCGGGCTGGACAGCGTCGATATGCGCGATCAGCCGGACATAGTCGCGATAATAGGTGCCGATATCGACAAGGTCATAGCTGAACGCTTGGCCCTTCGCGAAATGCTGACGAAAGTTCGAGAAGCAGCAGTCCAGCGGATGGCGCCGCGCGTCAATGATCTTTGCATTCGGAAGGATCAGGCGGATGAAGGGAACATAGAGCCAGTTGTTCGGCAGTTTGTCGATATAGAAGGGCTTGGCGCTCTTGCGCTGCACCGCGGTGCGGCGAAGAAATTCTGCACCGAGGTCGGTGAGCCGCTCGGGGGAGGCCTCGGCCAGCGCTTCGATCCAGCGCCGCGCATCGCCCTTCATGTCGCGGCCAAGCGCGAGCGCGAGTGCCGGGATGTCGGGCAACTCCATTGTCCCCTCGATCGCCGAATGGCTTGCGAGGATCTGCTCGATCAGGGTCGACCCCGCTCTCGGAAGACCCAGGATGAAGATCGGGTCGGCGGCCGCATCACCGGACGTTGCCCGCGCCGAGAAGAAGCCGGTCGTGAAGGTTTCGATTGCGGCATCGACCGTGGCGGTCGTTTCGGCAGCATCATAGCCGAGCTGCTCCGACCGGATCGCATTGCCGGCCGCATAATGACGAAAGGCGGGTTCGGGCTCGCCCGCATCGTCATAGGCCTTGCCGAGCGCGAAATGGAGATGCAGCCGGTCGTCCTCCCGCCCGCTTCCGGTGGCGGCAAGGGCGTTTTCCATGGTCGTACGGTCGGTTGCGTCGAAACGGATCGTCTTGAGATTGGCAAGACTCCACCAGATTTCACCCAGCCCCGGGTCGGATTCGAGCCCGCGGCGATACGCGGCGATGCTGTCGTCCTGTCGCCCGACCGTCTTGAGCATATGGCCATAGCTCATCCAGAGTTTGGCGTGGCCGGGGAAGCGACCGGTCAGTTCCTCGTAAAGTGCGATCGCTTCATCATAGCCGCCAACGCGACCGAGCGCGGCGGCTTTCAGATTTGCGTAGGCGGGATTGTCGGCATCGTCGCCGATAACCCGGTTCAGCGTTTCGACCGCCTCGGCGAAGCGATTCTGCTTGTAGTAGACGGTGGCGAGGTTGGCCCGCGCTGCGCCGAAGCCAGGCGCGAGATCGAGCGCGCGCGACAGCAGCTTCTCGGCATCGCCATAACGGCCGAGCCGTCCCGCGAGCTCGGCGAGCATGCGGATCGCGGCCACATCGGTTGCATCCTGCCGGAGCCGCCCGCGCAGAGCCGCCTCGGCGTCCGGCAAACGGTTCTCGGCCAGCGCAAGGGCGGCCGCTACCATTTCGGCATCATGGATCGTCGCGGTCACCGCCGCGAGTGAGGCATTCTGTGCCTCGGGCTCCCGCCCGAGTGCGCGCAAGGCATGCGCCGCAAGCCGGTGCGCTTCGGCCGACGTCGGAACGGCTTCGAGTATCGCCTGCACCTGCGCGAGCGCCGCGGCGGGTTGGCCGTTCAGGAGCTGGCGGGCGTTGGCGATCGCTGCGTCGTGCGTGACCGTCGTTGCCAAGCGTCAGCTCTTCTTCCGGGCCTTGGCGATCGCCTGCTTGAGCGCATCATAGCCTACCTGGCCCTGAAAGAGCTGATCGCCCACAACCCAGGTCGGCGTGGCGTTGAGCTGCAGTTGCGTTGCGAGCGCGAGGTTCGATTCGAGTTCGCGCTGGAACAGCGCTTCGTTCGCGGTCGCATCGGCGCTGCCGTCGGTAACGACGCCCGCGCGTTCGGCCGCGGCCGTGATCGCCGACGGATCGAGCGACGAAGCCGCGAACATCGCGTGATGGAAGGCGTCATATTTGCCCTGCCGTGCTGCGGCGAGCGCCATGATTGCGGCGTCGCGGCTTTGCGGCGAAATGATCGGCAATTCGCGGAACACGACTTTCAGCCGCTTGTCCTCGCGAATGAGGCGGTCGACGTCGGGAACGCTCGCGCGGCAGAAGCCGCAGGCGTAATCGGTAAAGACGACAAGTGTGACGTCGCCGTCGGCGTTGCCGGCCCACGCCCCGGCATAGGGCTTTTCGAGCACCGGGCGCACCGCGTCGACGGCCTTCGCCATCTCCTTGTTGCGCTGCGCCTCGAAGGCTTCGGGAATGATTTCGGGGTTCGCACGGATATAATCGGCAACGATCGTCTCGACCTCGCCCTTGCTCATGCCGCCGCCGAAGCGGCCGCCGAGCCAGAAAGTCGCGCCGAGCAGCGCAATGACACCGAGGGCGGCCGCCCATAGCGGCACCGGAAGCGCGCTTGCCGTGGCGGCAGCGCGCGGAGCGGGTGCCGGACGCAGCGGCATGCGATCGTCATCGGCGGGTCCCGAAACCGAAGGCGGTGGAGTAGCGCTTGCCGCTTTGGCCTTGGGCGGCTTGGCAGTGGGGGCGGCCGCGGGCTCGCTTGCAAACAGTGGCAGATCGGGCGTCGCCGCCGCTAGATCGGCCGTTTCCGCTGCCTTCTCCTCGCGGGCAAGAAGCTGTTCGAGGCCCGACGCGGGGGGCGTCAGTTCAGGGCGCGGGGCAGGGCGTAACCTGGTTGCCGCCTCGCCGATGCTGTCACGCAGGCTCTCGGATCCCGCCTTGGCGGCATTGCCGAGACCGTTCTTCGTCTTGCCCGCTATTTCGCCGAGTCCGCGTCCGGCGTCGCCCGACAGTTTCGAAACCTTATCGCCCAGCGCCATCTTGTCCCATGCTTCGCCGCTCGCCTTAGCGGCCGCGCGGCCGGCCTTGGCGGAGCTGCGGCCGACCGAGCGCGCCGCGCGCGCCGTCAGCGCCCCGCCTTTCGCAACAGCTTCACGCGATCGTCGCGGAATTTCCATTGCCTCGACGCGTGCGGGAATGTCGGCGCGTTCGCCGACATCGATGGTCCAGTCGGCAAAGGCCGCGGCGCCGTCGCGTACTCGATCCCAAAGGCTGGCCGCGCCGGCCCTGATCGCCTCGGGCCTGACGAGCGGATCGCGCGATTTCTCGGCCGCCTTGTAGCGCGCCAGGTCGATTCCGACCGGCGGCTCCTCCTTCGGCTTCGCCAGGCCCTCATCATGCGCGGGCGCTGCGGCGCCCCGCGTCGAGGCCGGGTCGCGCAGCCACGGCTGGTAATAATCGTCTTTCCTGTCAGTCACTTGTTGCCCTTAAACGCCGCTCGTGGCGATGCGTCCCCATCATTATTCGCGCGAATCTAGCGCCGTTTGCGCTCGCGTTCCACCTCGGCGCGAGCCACCAGCGCAATATCCTGTGCACGAATCCAGTCGGGCGAACCTTCCGGCAGGCCCTGCATTGCCGTTTCGGCATTACGCAGCGCGAGTCCTGACTGTCCACCCTCGAGCTGATAGCGTTCCGCCGAAGCGAGCGACGCGCGCGCCTGATCGCCCTTGTTCGCATAGACGATGCCGAGCTGATACCAGGCAAAGGGATTCTGGTTGTCCAGCGCCACCGCCGTCTTCAGCACTTTTTCGGCCTCGGCGAAATTGGCCTGGTCCTCGGTAGCGATCAGCGCATGGCCCAGCGTCGCGGCGATCAGGGGTTGCGAACGCGAGTTGGTCACCGCTTCGCGCAACGGCGGGATCGCCTCCTTCGGCCGCCCCGATTCAAGCAGCACCTGGCCCTCCAGCTCAAGGAAATAAGGGTCGTGGGGATTGGTCTTGAGCAGGCCCTCGACTTCGCCGAGCGCCTTTTCCGGATAGGCACTCTTGTGCCAGGCATAGGCGCGGGCGTAGCGCGCAGGGATGCTCGTGTCGCTCTCGGGATATTTGCGCAGGGTGCGTGCGGGATCCGCGATATAACCCGACAGCTTGGCCTTGATGCGCTGGAATCGGGCTTCGATTGCGGGATCTGCGGGCTTTCCCCAAGCGGGATCGACCACATAGACTTCGCGTAATGCCTGGATCCGGTCCCCCGACATCGGGTGCGTGCGGCCATAAGCCTGATCGTCGTCCTGGCTGACGCCGTAGCGGAACTCGAGGTTCTGCAATTTCTTGAAGAAGGCAAGGCTGCCGCGGCCGCTGATGCCCGCTTTCGAGAGATATTGCGCGCCGGCCGCGTCCGCGGTCGATTCCTGGACGCGGCTGAAGGCCAGATACTTGCCCAGCGCGGCCTGCTGGCCCGCCATCAAAATCCCCATTCCCGCGTCGCCGCCGCCGGCCGCGATCGCCGCAGCGCCCAGCAGCAGGCTGAGCAGCGAGATCCCGGTCGCGGCCTTGGCTCCCTCGCTGGCGCGGATCGCGTGGCCGCCCATGACGTGACCGAGTTCGTGCGCGAGCACACCCTGCACCTCTTCGGCGCTGTCAGCGGCCTCGATCAGGCCGCTGAAGACATAGATGTCCTGACTGCCAGCAACGAAGGCATTGATGCTGCGGTCGCCAAGCAGGTGGACGCGCACCTGCCCGGGCTGGAGGCCAGCTGCGACGAGCAGCGGATCCATCATGTCCTGGAACAGGGCCTCGGTCTCGGCATCGCGCAGGATCGACTGCGCCATGACCGGACGCGTCGCCAGCGTGATCATGACGAGGAAAGTCAGCAGGATACGGAAAAGCGCACGCAAGCCTTGCGCACGGAACCGGGGTCGCGGCGGGAAAGCGGTCATCGCCGCCTGTCTTGCGCCGCGCGCCTGAACCTCGGGTGAAGCCATGAACGGCTTATTGGGGTTCGTTGCGCGCGGACGCAAGGTCAGCGTGTCGTTTCTGCGGTCAGTTGCCGAAGGTGCGCTGCCACCAGCCACGGCGCGGTTCGCCGTCGTCACCCTCGCTCCCGGCTTCTGCCGCGACCGGCTCCGCGTCGCCCGCGGTCGCAGGCTCGGCTGCCGCTTCGGCGGCGACGGCCTTCTTCGCCCGGCTCGCGCGCTTCTTCGGCGCCGGCTTGGCGGCTTCGGGTTCGGCTTCGACCGGAGCCTCGACCGTCGGCGCTTCTTCGACAGCGTCCTCCGTGGCGGCTTCGGCTGCCACAGCGGCCTTGGTCTTGCGCGGGGCGCGTTTGCGCTTGGGCTTTTCTTCGGCGACAGGTGCCTCGTCGGTTGCGGGCTCGGGAGCGGCTTCTTCCGTCACGGCTTCTTCCGTCACGGCTTCCGCCTCGGCTTCGTCGACCTTCTTGCGACCGCGACCGCCACGGCGGCGCTTCGGCTTGGCCTCTGCCTCTTCGGCTTCCGCAGGTACGGCCTCTTCGACGGGCGCTTCGTCGGCAGCTTCGTCGCTGTCATCCGAAGCCGGTGCATCGCCCTCGGACGCATCGCCACCTTCTTCATCGCGGCGACCACGACGACCACGGCGACGCCGGCGACGGCGCTTGCGGCCTTCGCCATCCTCGCCTTCCTGACGCTCCTGCCGTTCGCGGCGTGCGGGGCGCTCATCGGCCTCCTCTTCTTCGCCTTCTTCTTCCTCGTCCTCTTCGACGAAGTCGTCTTCCTCTTCCTCGATCTCGACGATCGGGGCGAAGCTGCGGCGGGCGACCGGCGGCGGGCCGCTGACCTCGACGGCCATCCGTGCGCCTTCTGTCTCGCCATCGGGCAGGATCTCGACCGTAACGCCGTACAACTCCTCGATCTCGCGCAGTTCGCGGCGCTTTTCGTTGAGGAGGTAGAAGGTCGCTTCCTGGCTCGCGCGCAGCGTGATCCGGCTGCCCTTGCCGCGTGCGGCTTCCTCTTCGATCAGGCGCAGCGCGCTGAGACCCGCCGAACTGGCGGTGCGGACGAGACCGGTGCCTTCGCAATGCGGGCAGGGGCGCGTCGATGCTTCAAGCACGCCGGTACGCAGGCGCTGGCGGCTCATCTCCATCAGGCCGAAGCCCGAGATGCGGCCGACCTGGATGCGCGCGCGGTCGTTCTTGAGCGCGTCCTTCATCGCGCGCTCGACCTTGCGGACGTTCGAGCCATGATCCATGTCGATGAAGTCGATCACGACAAGGCCGGCCATGTCGCGCAGACGCAACTGGCGCGCGATCTCGTGCGCGGCTTCGAGGTTGGTGTTGAGCGCGGTCTGCTCGATATTATGCTCGCGCGTCGACCGGCCCGAGTTGATGTCGATCGACACCAGCGCCTCGGTCGGGTTGATCACCAGATAGCCGCCCGATTTCAGCTGGACGACGGGATTGAGCATCCCCGCGAGCTGGTCCTCGACCCCGTAACGCTGATAGAGCGAGACCGGATCGGCATATTGCTTCACGCGCCGCGCGTGGCTGGGCATGAGCAGCTTCATGAACTGCTTCGCTGCCTTGTAGCCCTCGTCGCCCTCGACGAGCACTTCCTCGATATCCTTGTGATAGATATCGCGGATCGCGCGCTTCACGAGGTCACTGTCCGAATGGATCAACGCGGGCGCGCTCGATCCCAGCGTCTTTTCGCGAATCTCGTCCCACAGGCGAGCCAGATAGTCGAAGTCGCGCTTGATCTCGACCTTGGTGCGACTCATCCCCGCCGTGCGGACGATGCAGCCCATCGTCGGCGGCAGGTTGAGCTCGTCGATCATCGCCTTGAGCTTGCGGCGATCGGCACCGTTCGAAATCTTGCGGCTGATCCCGCCGCCATGCATCGTGTTCGGCATCAGCACGCAATAGCGGCCGGCGAGCGACAGATAGGTGGTGAGCGCAGCGCCCTTGTTGCCGCGTTCTTCCTTGACGACCTGTACCAGCATCACCTGGCGGCGGCGGATGACGTCCTGGATCTTGTAGCGGCGACGCAGCGACATGCGGTTTTCGCCGCCATCCTCTTCGTCATTCCGGCGGCCGCGGCCGCCCTTGCGGCCGTTGCGCCCGCCCTTGCCGCGGCCGCGGCGACGATCACCGCGCCCTTCGCTCGATTCCTCGGAGCCTTCCTCGCCGCCTTCTTCGGTCTCGCCGCCATTTTCCTCGGTGTCGTCATGCTCGTCATCGTCACCGTCTTCGCCGACGGTCTCGGGCGCGCGCGGCGCGTCGCCGTTGTCGTCGTCATGATATTCGACGTCGGCGACATCGCCCTCAAGCTCGTCGAGGTCATCCTCGGCGCGCTGCGCCGCGGCGGCGGCATGTTCGGCTTCCTCGCGGAGCAGGGCTTCGCGATCTTCCTTCGGGATCTGGTAATAGTCGGGATGGATTTCGCTGAAGGCCAGGAAGCCGTGGCGATTGCCGCCATATTCGACGAACGCCGCCTGCAACGACGGTTCGACGCGGGTAACCTTGGCCAGATAGATATTGCCTTTGAGCTGCTTGTGCTCCGCAGACTCGAAATCAAACTCCTCGATGCGGTTTCCCTTGGTGACGGCGACCCGGGTTTCTTCCCGGTGCCGCGCGTCGATCAACATGCGCGTGGTCATTATTATTACTCCAGGCGCGCCGCAGCGCGCCAAACAAAAAGGCCGCGCCTGTCCCTTGGGAAAGGCTGCGGTCGATAGGGTTCAAAGAAAAAATGACGTTATTGCCGCGCGTGGCCCGCGTCCGATTGTGGACGCGCATGCGGTCCTTCGCCGCGACATGCGCCGGGACGAAAGCCCCTGCGTCGCGATCGAAAGAGGGCATGGCAAGCCTCATGCAGCATCAACCTGTTTCGGGATGCTCGGGAAGGGCAGGGCGGCATTTTTCGAAAACGCCGCGCCGGCCGCCCGATCATCCGGGTGGACTGACGGCAATGCGCCTTTCCCTGCATGTCCGGCGCCGGGGCGGCCTTGATCCGCGATTCGCGCGGGTCAGGCCTTTCCCCTCAAAAGGCCGGACGGCGCCGGGTCGGACACCGTCAGTGGGGGGGTGCTAGCATCGGCATGGGCCGACGGCAACCTCCGCCGTCCCGCAAAGATGGGAAGCGTTGCCAGTGTTGCAATAATATCGCCGCGGGAAATTCATGTTGAATCGCCTGTTAACCGTGCCGGTTGACCCCGATTTGACGGCCCTTGGCTAACGCATGGTTCATCTTGTTGTACGGCCGGGGTGCCCATGATTTCGAATAAGCGCTGGACCATCGAACGGCTGCGGCGGCATAAAAGCGCCATGGGCTTTGTCCTCGTCCTTTTCGCGATGATACTCAATCCGGCGACGGCGCTGGCGGGGACGATTCGTGCGGTCGAGATCGGCAAGGACGAGGTGACGCTACGTTTCGACGACCTTGTCGCCGGCGCGTCGACCTTCATTCTGGCGGGCCCCGACCGGATCGCGCTCGACATTTCGGGCGCGGAGGCGGGCGCCGCACGCGAGGGGGCGGGGGTCATTCGCTCGGTCAGGCAGGGTCAGCCGAATGCCGATACGGCGCGCGTCGTCCTGGACCTTGTCCGGCCCGCCATCGTGTCGGACGCGCGCTTCGGCGCCGACGGGCGCAGCCTCAGCTTTCGCCTTCATCCCGTGACGGCAAGCGAGTTCGAACGGGCATCGCGCGGCCCGCGCACCGAATTGCAACCGCCTGCCGAATTTCGGGCGAAGCCGCCCGGAAAGCGCTACAGCGTCACCGTTCCGATCGGCAAGCCGAAGCCCGCGCTGCCGCTTCCGGCAATCCAGGGACCGAACAATCCGCGCCTGCCGCTCGTCGTGATCGACGCGGGACATGGCGGCCACGACCCCGGCGCACTTTCGCCGCACAGCGGCAAGCGCGAGAAGGATATCACGCTCGCGCTTGCAAAGGCCGTTCGCGACGATCTGGTCGCCTCGGGCCGAGTCCGCGTTGCGCTCACGCGTTCGGACGACCGCTTTCTCGTGCTCGAGGAGCGATACGGCATCGCGCGGCGGCTGAAGGCCGACCTCTTCATCTCGATCCACGCCGACGCGGCGGAAAATGAAAGCGCCAGCGGAGCGTCGGTCTATACACTGTCCGAGGTGGCTTCCGACCGCGAAGCGGCGCGACTCGCCGCGCGCGAGAACAAGGCGAATATCATCAACGGCATCGACCTCGGTGCGCACAGCAGCGACGTCTCGTCGATCCTGCTCGACCTGACGCAGCGCGAGACGATGAACGTCGCGTCGGATTTCGCCCGCCTGCTTCAGCGCGAGGCGGCGAACGACGTCAAATTCCGTACGACGGCGCATCGTTTCGCGTCGTTTGTGGTGCTCAAGGCGCCCGATACGCCGTCGGTCCTGTTCGAAACGGGGTTCATCTCGAACAAGAGCGATGCCGAGTTTCTCGCCTCGGCAGCGGGGCAGAAGAAGGTTGCGCGCGGCGTGCGCGATGCGGTGCAGATCCACTTCGCCCGCCAGATCGCTGCGGTCGGACGCTAAATCGCCTTGACCATCCCCCGGCGCGCCGACAGCGTGTCGCGACGGGAGAGGTGCATGGCGTGGAACAACTGGTCGGGCAGCGTCACCGCGCCGGCGGATGTCACAAGACCGCAAGGTGAGGATGAACTGGCGGCGCTGGTCCGCAGCGCCTCGAAAGTTCGCGCGACGGGTGCGGGACACAGCTTCATGCCGCTTTGCCAGTCGGACGAACTGATCCTCGGGCTCGACCGGCTAGCCGGGGGGATGAGCATTGCGGCCGACCGTGAAACCGCCCGGATCCCTGCGGGCTGGAGTATCAAGCGATTGACCGCGGCGCTCTGGGAAGAGGGGCTCGCGCTTGCCAACCAGGGTGACGTCAATCCGCAGTCGCTGGCCGGCGCGATGGCGACGGGGACGCATGGCACCGGGGTCGATCTCGGCTCGCTGGCGACAATGGCACGGGGATTCCGGCTGATCGGCGCCGATGGCGAGGCGCGCTGGTGCGATGCGGCGACCGAACCCGATCTCTATCAGGCGCAGCGGCTTTCGCTCGGGCTGTTCGGTATCGCGACCGAGATCGAGGTTGCGGTCGTTCCCGCCTTCCACCTCGCCGAACGGATCGAGAAGCGTCGCTGGGACGAGATACGCGAAAGCTATGACGACCTTGCCGCGACGCACCGCCATATCGAATTCTGGTTCTTTCCGCACGCCGACGATGTGATCCTGAAGACGCTGGAGCCCTGCGATCCCTGCGACCCGCCGCCATCGACGACCGACATGGAGGAGACGGCGTTCCGCCGCGTGCTCGATGTCGCGGCAAGGCTGCCTTTCCTGACGCCCTGGCTTCAGAAGGCGATGATGCGAACGCGTTTCGATGGCCATCGCCGCGGACCGGCGCATGCGATTTTTCCTTCCGACCGGACGATCCGCTTCGAGGAAATGGAATATGAGTTGCCTCGCGCCGCCGGGTTGGAGGCGCTGGCCGAAGTAGTGGGCTGGATTCGCAGGAAGCGCCTGCCGGTGACTTTTCCGTTCGAATACCGGACAGTCGCTGCGGACGATATCTGGATGAGCCCGATGAACGCGGGTCCGGTCGCTGCGATTTCGATGCACCAATATGCGAAAATGCCGTGGGCCGGGCATTTTGCCGGGGCCGAAGCGATTTTCCGCAGCTTCGGCGGCCGTCCGCACTGGGCCAAGCGTCACACGCTGACCCGCGGCGACGTCGACACCCTCTATCCGATGGCCGAACGCTATCGCGCCGTGCGCCGCACTGCCGATCCGCGGGGCAAATTCCTCAACCCGCATCTGGAGAGCCTGTTTTCATGAGCGACGACCTGACCCTGCATGGGCACCTGATCGGCCGGCAGGGCTCGCGCGCCGACCTCAACACGCCCGTGCTCGTGCTCGATCTGGACGCGCTCGACCGCAATATCGCCGCGATGGCGGCGCTGACTGCAGGGCATGGCGTCGGGCTCCGCCCGCACGCGAAAACCCACAAGAGCGTCGATATTGCCAAACGCCAGCTCGCCGCAGGCGCGCTGGGCGTCTGCTGTGCGAAGATCGGCGAGGCCGAGGCGCTCGCCGATGGCGGTATCACGGGCATCCTGATCACCTCGCCGGTCGCCGCGCCACGCGCGATCGAACGGCTGGCGGCACTGGCGAAGTCCGCCTCCGGGCTGATGGCAACGGTCGATCATCCTGCGGTCGCCGAACGGATCGACGCTGCCTTGGCCGACGCGGGAGCTTCGCTTGACGTCATCATCGACATCGACCCGGGCATCGCCAGGACGGGTGTGAAGTCCCCCGATGCCGCAGTAGAACTGGCTCAACGGATCGCCGCGCTGCCGCGGCTGACGCTACGCGGAGTCCAATATTATTGCGGGTCGCAGCAGCATATCGAAAGCTATGCCGAGCGCCGCGCCGCGATTGTCGAGCGTACCGATTATCTGAAGAGCGTGATTGCAGCGCTCGCCGCCGCGGGCTTTACGCCCGAAATCGTTACCGGATCGGGGACGGGCACCCACCGCATCGACCTTGATCTTGGTGCCTTCACCGAATTGCAGGCGGGGAGCTATGTCTTCATGGACAAGCAATATCTCGATTGCGACCTGACCGGCGATGGCTCGACCCCTTTCGAGACCGCACTCGGGGTCGATGCGCGCGTCGTCAGCGCCAATCATTCGGGACTCGTCACGATCGACGCCGGGTTCAAGTCGCTCTCGACCGACGGCGGCGTCGCGGTCGTCCGCCGCGGCGCACCCGAAACCGCCTTCTTCGCCTTCATGGGCGACGAGCATTCGGCTTTGATCGCGCCAGGGATCGGCGAGCAGCTTGTCCCGGGCGATCCGGTGACGCTGACCGTCCCGCATTGCGACCCGACCGTGAATCTGTACGACCATTATCATGTCGTCGACGGCGATACGCTTGTCGCCATCTGGCCGGTCAGCGCGCGGGGCCGGGCACGCTGATCCGTTCCGCCGCAACCATGCTTCCCTTTCCGCTGCGCAGGCTTTAGAGGCTTCGCCATATGGCTTCCGACACTATGTCCCATTTTCGCCTGCGCCTGCGCCGCGACAGCAATGCCGTCATCGCCTGGTTCCGCGAGATGTGGGCGCGGCGCTGGTTCCGCTGGCTCGGCTATCTGGCGCTGGCCGGGCTACTTGGCCTCATCCTGATCTGGGTTATTTTCGCGCGCAACCTGCCGTCGGTCGATCAGCTCCGTGACTATCAGCCGCCGTTGCCGACGATGGTCCGCGACGCAGAGGGCAAGCCGGTGCACAGCTATGCGCGCGAACGCCGCGTCCAGCTCGAATATGCGGAATATCCGCAGCTGCTCGTCCGCGCCTATCTGGCCGCAGAGGACCGCACCTTCTTCGAGCATGGCGGGATCGACTATCCGGGCATTGCGACCGCCATCGTCACCAATATGACGAACAGCGGCCGCCCGGTCGGCGCCTCGACGATCACGCAGCAGGTCGCAAAGAACCTGCTGCTCACCAACGAAGTCAGCTACACGCGCAAGATCCGCGAACTGATCCTTGCCAAGCGCATCGAGGGCGCGCTGACCAAGGAACAGATTCTCGAACTCTACCTCAACGAAATCCCGCTCGGCCGCCGCAGCTTCGGGGTGCAGGCTGCGGCGCGCGCCTATTTCGACAAGGATGTCGATCAGCTCGCGCTCCACGAGATGGCGTTCCTCGCGATCCTCCCGAAGGCGCCCGAGACGTACGGACGTGCCCGCAATGCCGACAAGGCAATCGCGCGCCGCAATTTCGTGCTATCCGAAATGTTCCGCAACGGCTGGATCACGGCCGCGCAGCGCGATGCCGCGCAGGCGATGCCGCTCGGCCTCACCAACAGCGGCAACACCGCGATCGCGCAGGTCGGCGGCTATTATATGGAAGAGGTGCGGCGCCAGCTGATCGACCAGTTTGGCGAGACGCCGGACGATGGTCCGCTTTCGGTATATGGCGGCGGCCTCTGGGTGCGTACCGCCTACGACGGCGTCAAGCAGGCGGCGACGACCAAGGCGCTTCGCAACGGCCTGATCCGCTACGATGCAGGCAAGGGCTGGTCAGGACCGATCGCGACGATCGAGGCCGACGACCAGTGGCAGAGCCGCCTTGCGTCGAGCTTCATCGGTATCGATTACGACAATTGGCGGATCGCCGCGGTGCTGTCGAAGTCGGCGGCCGCTGCGCGGATCGGCTTCGCGAACGGCGACACCGGCAGCCTGCCCGCGAGTGCCGCGACGCAGGGCTATCGCAAGACCGGCGGCAGCGCCTTTTCGGCGATGCGCCCGGGCGACCTGATCGCGGTCAAGGCGACCGCGCCCGGCGTCTATCAGCTCCGGAACATTCCCGAGGTGTCTGGCGGCATGATCGTCGAAAGCCCGCATTCGGGACGCATCTATGCGATGCAGGGCGGCTTCGACGTCCGCCTCTCGCCCTTCAACCGTGCGACGCAGGCCGAACGTCAGCCGGGCTCGACGATCAAGCCCTTCGTCTATGCGACCGCGCTCGATAACGGCATGACCCCGGCGACCATGATCGTCGACGGGCCCTTTTGCGTCTATCAGGGCGCGCGCTTCGGCAACAAATGTTTCCGCAATTTCGGCGGCGGCGGCGGGTCGGGCGAGCATACGATGCGCTGGGGCCTCGAGCAGTCGCGCAACCTGATGACCGTCCGTACGGCGAGCCAGATCGGCATGGAGCCGATCGTCGATACGATCGAGACAATGGGGATCGGCAAGCACGAACCCTATCTCTCGACCGCGCTCGGTGCGGGAACGACGACGGTCGAAAAGATCACCAACGCCTATGCGATGCTCGCGAACCATGGCCGCGAACTGAAACCGCGCCTGATCGACTATGCGCAGGATCGCCGGGGCAAGGTGATCTTTCCGAAGAACTGGCGTCCGTGCGACGGCTGCAACATGAAGGATTGGGATGGCAAGCCGATGCCCCGCTTCGCCAAGACCGGCCGGCAGCTGATGGATCCGATGACCGCCTATCAGGTCGTCCACATGCTCGAAGGCGTTGTTCAGCGCGGTACCGCGGTTCGCCTGCGCGATCTTGGGGTGCCGCTGTTCGGCAAGACCGGCACGACGTCGGGTCCGAAGGATGTCTGGTTCGTCGGCGGCAGCTCCGACGTGATCGCGGGCGTCTACATCGGTTTCGACCAGCCGCGCGACATGGGCGGCTATGTCCAGGGCGGCAGCTTCGCAGCGCCGATCTTCAAGGATTTCTTCCAGGGATCGTTGATGGACGCGCCGCCGGTGCCGTTCACCGCGCCCAAGGGGATCCGCATGGTCCGGATCGACCGCCAGTCGGGGCGCCGCGTCTATGGCAGCTGGCCGGGAAGCGATCCGAAGGCGGCGATCATATGGGAGGCCTTCAAGCCCGAAAGCGAACCCCGCCGCACGATCCGCGAAGAGGAAATCAAGCCGATCAAGACGCAGAAGCGGACGACCGGCCCGGCGCAGAAGGGCTCGACCGGGCGCAGCGACAGCGACTTCCTCGACGATCGCGGCGGGATTATCTGACGCTTGTCTATGGTGGCCGAGCCTCTATGGCCGGTCGCACCGAATTTCAGGAGCAATAAAATGCGCGCCGAAGCGCAGGATCATGTCGACACCATCAACGCCGCTTTGGCGCTTCTCCGCCGTTTCCTCGACTGGGACCGCGCGGTGCGCCGCCTCGACGAATTGAATGCGAAGGTCGAGGACCCGACGCTGTGGGATAACCCCAAGGCGGCGCAGGAGGTCATGCGCGAACGCCGCCGCCTCGACGAGGCGATCACCGCGACGCGCGCGATCGAAAAGGAAATGGGCGACACCGTCGAACTGATCGAACTAGCCGAGATGGAAGGCGACGAAGCGCTGATCGACGACGCGGTCGTGTCGCTTGCCGCGCTTGCGGCACGCTCCGACGAGGACAAGATCAAGGCGCTGCTTGCGGGCGAGGCCGATGCCAACGACGCCTATATCGAAGTCCATGCCGGCGCCGGCGGCACCGAAAGCCAGGACTGGGCCGAGATGCTCCAGCGCATGTACAGCCGCTGGGCCGAAAAGCGCGGCATGAAGGTCGAGCTGGTCGAATATCAGGCGGGCGAGCAGGCGGGCATCAAATCGGCGACGATGCTGGTCAAGGGCGAGAATGCCTATGGCTATGCGAAGACCGAGAGCGGTGTCCACCGCCTCGTCCGCATTTCGCCCTATGACAGCTCGGCGCGGCGCCACACCAGCTTCTCCTCGGTGTGGGTCTATCCGGTGATCGACGACAATATCGAGATCGAGATCAACGAGGGCGACCTCAAGATCGACACCTATCGCGCGTCGGGTGCGGGCGGCCAGCACGTCAACACGACCGACTCGGCGGTGCGTATCACGCACATCCCGACGGGCATCGTCGTCGCGAGCCAGAACGACCGTTCGCAGCACAAGAACCGCGCCACCGCGATGGGGATGCTGAAGGCGCGGATGTACGAGGCCGAACTGCAGAAGCGCGAGGCCGCGGCCTCGGGCGAGTATCAGGCAAAGACCGAGATCGGGTGGGGCCACCAGATCCGTTCATACGTCCTCCAGCCCTATCAGCTTGTGAAGGATCTACGCACCGGCGTGACTTCGACTGCGCCGGGCGATGTCCTCGACGGCGCGCTCGACCCCTTCATGGCGGCGGCGCTGTCGCAGAAGGTGACGGGCGAAAAGGTCGAGGTGGAGGACATCGACTGATGATGCGCGGCGTCCTCGCGGCGCTGGCCCTTATGCCGCTGCTTTGCGGCTGCGACGGTCCGTGGAACGAGGACAGCGACCGCATCGAGACCGCGCGCGAATTTCCGCCCGCCGACCGCCCCGTTGCGCCGATCACCTCGACCAAATGGTCGACCGAGGAAGCGCGCGACCGGGTCAACGAGGCCGACGATGTGATGGATTCGGCCGATGTCCGCCCCGGCATGACCGTCGCCGACATCGGCGCGGGCGACGGCTATTATACCGTTCGCCTCGCACCGCGGGTCGGCGCTACCGGACGCGTTCTTGCGCAGGACATCCAGCCCGAGGTGATCGAGCGCCTCGCCGACCGCGTCGCGCGCGAACGGCTCGACAATGTCTCGCTGAAGCTTGGTGCGGTCGACGATCCGCGGCTTCCGGCGAACAGCTTCGACCGCGTGTTCATGGTGCATATGTATCACGAGATCGGCGAGCCCTACGCTTTCCTCTGGCGACTGCGCCCGGCGCTCCGTGCGGGCGGACAGGTGATCGTCGTCGATGGCGACCGGCCGATCGCACAGCATGGCACGCCGTTCCGCCTGCTCGTCTGCGAGTTCGAGGCGGTGGGCTACAAGCTTGTCTCCTATGACGACAAGGCGCACGCCGGCGGCTATCTCGCGCGCTTCGTGCCCGAGGGCAAGCGCCCCGCGCCCGATGCAATCACGGTCTGCAAGAACCCCTAAAAGGCGAGCAACTGGTCGTCTGCACCGGCTTCGGAGAGGAAACTGACGAGGCCTCCGGTGCGGACCTGTGGCACCAGTTCGCTGGCAGTCATGCCGACCAGCGCCATTCCCGACTGGCAGACGATCAGCCGCACATCCATCGCCATCGCTTCGGCGATCAGCGACACGAGGTCGGGCTGACCGGCGGCGCGGCGGTCGGTGTCGCCGCCGAACGCGACCGGGGTGCGGAGCAATGCTGCGGCCTCGCCCTGGAGAAAGATGCGGGCCGGCCGGCCGAGCGCCGCCGCTGCTGCTGCGGTTTCGAGGGCGGCATAGAAGCGCTGGCCGTCGGCCGATGCGACGATGATGCTCAGCCCCGGCATATCGGGCACTCCGGATCCTTCGCGACCGCCACTTCGCGCCAGCGACGATCGAGCATGTCGACGATCGCAAGCTTGCCAGTCAGCGGCTGCCCCCAGCCGGTGAGCGCGCGCACCGCCTCGAGCGCCGCCATCGTTCCGATCATCCCCGCGAGCCCCCCCATCACGCCCTGCTCGGCGCAGTTGATGCCGGGGCGGTCGGGGTCGTCGCCGACGAGGCAGGCGTAGCAGGGGCTGTCCGCGCGCCAGCCCTCGTAGAGCGCGACCTGCCCCTCGAAAGCGCCGATCGCGGCCGAGAGCAGCGGGATTTCGAGCGCGACAGCGGCGCGGTTGACGGCAAGCCGGGTTTCGAAATTGTCGCAGCCGTCGAGGATCAGCGTCGCGTCCGCGAGCAGCGTCTCGGCATTGTCCGCCTCGAGGCGCTGCGCGACCGCGGCCGCCTCGACATGCGGATTGATCCTCCGCGCCGCATCGGCCGCGACCTTGGCCTTGGGCGATCCGATGTCTGCATCGGTGAAGAGCGGCTGGCGTTGCAGGTTCGACAGTTCAACATGATCATGGTCGATGACCGTGAGCGTGCCGACCCCGGCCGCCGCCAGATAGGTGATCGCCGGACAACCAATCCCGCCCGCGCCGATGAGCGCGACATGCGCGGCCTTCAATTTGGCCTGCCCCGCCCCGCCGAAGGCCGGCAGGATGATCTGGCGTGCGTAACGGTCGAGTTCGGCGTCGCTGAGCAACGCCTATTCGCCCGGCTGGCGGATTTTCATCGCCGATAGCGAGCCGACGTTCTCGGGAATGTTGTCGTCCTCGATGGCTTCATCGCTGCTGCCGCTCGCTACCCCGGTCGAGCCGAAGCCGCCGGCGCCGCGCGCGGTTTCGTCGAGCGTTTCAACCTCGGCAAAGGTGGCGCGCTGGACGGGGGCGGGGACGAGCTGGGCGATGCGGTCGCCGCGTTTGATCTCGAAGGCCTCGTCACCGAGATTGGCGAGGATCACCTTCACCTCGCCGCGATAGTCGCTGTCGATCGTGCCGGGCGTGTTGAGGCAGGTGACACCCTGCTTGAGCGCGAGGCCCGAACGCGGGCGGACCTGCACTTCATAGCCGGCCGGAATCGCCATCGCGAAGCCGGTCGCGACCGCGTGGCGCGTGCCAGGGCGCAGGGTCAACGTCTCGGCCGCGACGACGTCCATCCCTGCCGCGCCCTCGCTCGCATAGGCGGGCAGTGGCAGGCCGCCGCCGTTCGGCAGGCGCTGGATCGCGATTTCAATCGGTTTGAACGGGTGAACGGACTTCGAGCTCATCGGCAATCTTTTCCATCAGTTTGCGGGCCACGGCGGCTTTTGGCAGCCGGTCCCAGCTGTCTACGCCGCCTTTGCTAACGATATGTACGCGGTTCGTCTCGCCGCCCATCGGATCGGCCGACACGTCGTTGGCGACGATCCAGTCGCATCCCTTGCGTGCGAGTTTTGCCTCCGCATGCGCGATGACGTCGTTGGTCTCGGCGGCGAAGCCGATCAGCAGCGGCGGGCGCTGCGCACTCTTGGCGACGCTCGCGAGGATATCGGGGTTCTCCGCGAGCGCGAGCGGCGGGACCGCCCCGCTGCCATCCTTCTTGATCTTTTGCGTTGCGGTATCGGCGGCGCGCCAGTCGGCGACCGCGGCGACCATGATCGCGGCGTCGACCGGCAGACCCGCCTCGACCTCGGCCGCCATTTCGCGCGCCGTCTCGACATCGATCCGGATCACACCGGGCGGGGTCGGCAGTTCGACAGGTCCGGCGATCAGCAGCACCTCGGCGCCCGCCTCGGCGGCGGCGGCGGCAATCGCGAAGCCCTGTTTTCCGCTCGACCGGTTGGCGATATAGCGCACCGGATCGATCGGCTCGTGCGTCGGGCCTGCGGTGATCAGGATGCGGCGACCGAAGAGCGGACGGTGGTTTGCGGGCGCGAAATCGGGCTGGCCGGTCAGCGGGATCGGCGGCGGGGCTTCTTTCAGCGCCTTGTCGATCGCCCCCTTGATCGCCGCGGGTTCGGGCAGGCGGCCGGGCCCATATTCGCCGCACGCCATTTCGCCTTCGTCGGGCTCCATTACCGTGACGCCGTCGCCGCGCAGCGTCGCAACGTTGCGACGCGTCGCCGGATGCAGCCACATGCGGACGTTCATCGCGGGCGCGGCGAGCACCGGCTTGTCGGTCGCGAGCAAAAGCGTCGTCGCCATATCGTCGGCGATGCCCGCCGCCATCTTCGCGAGCAGGTCGGCGGTCGCGGGCGCGACGACGACGAGGTCGGCCTCGCGGCTGAGCTGGATATGGCCCATCTCGACCTCGTCCTTCAGGTCGAAAAGATTTGTATATACTTTATTTTCGGACAGCGCCGCGAGGGTAAGCGGGGTCACGAACTGCTCGCCGGCACGCGTCAGCACGCAGCGGACGACATAACCCGATTTCCTGAGCAGGCGGACGAGTTCGATCGCCTTGTAGGCCGCAATCCCGCCCCCGATGATCAGCAATATGCGCGGAGCAGTCATGCGGGTCCATCCTGTTCGCGAAACCGGACGCCCGATTCCTTCGCCGCCTAGTTATGCCGAGCGGGGCGCCGGTTCAAGCGGAGGAGGTTTCAGCGCGCGGACGAGCGACGCCAGCGCAGCGGGCGCGAACACCAGCCCGATGAACAGGGTCGGGACGACCAGCATGCCCCAATAATCATTGTCGGGGCGCGCGAAGAGCATGAAAGCGGCGGCATAGCCTGCCTGCACGACCAAGCCGAGCGTGCCGAGGCGCGAGCGCCATGCGAGCCAGCCGAGCAGCGCGAGCGGCGTCAGGATGGCTGCGATCCATTGCGGCGCGCCGAAGCGCAGAGCCGAGCTGTTCTGGACGAAGCCGATGTAGTTATTCCAGCCATTGAGGCCCATCCAGCCGGCTCCGCCGATATCGCCGGGGTGCACAACCCCGGCAACCGCCGATGCATGGAGGGCGAGCCCGGCGGCAAAAGCGACGACGACCGTGACCCATGCGGCGGCAAGTTTCCAGTTGCGGTCGATCAGGGCGAGAAGGCCGAACAGCAGCGCGACCGGCAGGACCGTCTCGCGGATCGCGAGGGCGGCAGCGATCGCAGCCAATGCGCCCCAAGGCCTTTCGGGGCGGTAGAGCGCGAGCGCGATAGCGATCAGCACCCCCGCGATCACCTCGTGGATCAGAACCCACTGGCCCGACATGACCTGGCCGAGATTGATCGCCATCAGCAACACGCCGAAGCGGGCATAGGACGGCAGGCCCGGCTCGCTCGTCAGGCGCTTGCGCCAAAGGAAAAGCGCGGCGAGGCCGAGGATGCTGGCGATGACGGTGCCGGCGGGGAGGCCGATCTTGCTGATCGCGACTTCGAGGGTAGGCAGGCGCACCGCGATGAACGGGCGGAGCGGATAGCCATAGGCCCGATGTTCTTCGGCGACCGCGGTATAATAGGGCTGTCCCGTCTCCATCTTGCGCAGGATTTTGAGATAGAGGGCATGATCGCCGATCATCCCCTCTTCCTTCGCAAGCACGGGCGAGCTCATGTTGATCTGGCGCGGCGCGTGGCGCTGGACCATCCCGAGGATGATCAGCGCCGCGAGCAGTGCGAGGATCAGCGCCGCGACGGGGCGGGAAACACCCGCGAGGCGGTTCCAGCCGGTCATTTGCGCCCCGGTCATTTCCGCCAGGTGAGCGCCGACGACATTGCGAAGTTCCAGACGGCGCCGACGAGAACGCCGGCCACTCCGGCGACCCACCAACGCTCGTCATGCCCTGCCATCCAGGTGCCGATGCCGATGTTCGCGACCGCGCCGAGCGCCGAGATCGCATAGAAGCTCGCGAGGCCACCGAGCAGTTTCCAGCCCTTGAGCTTGCGGTCGGCGTAGGTGAAGCTGTTGTTGAGGAAGAAGTTGAACGCGATCGCGACCATTACGGCGCCGGTTTGCGCGGTCAGGAAGCTGTCGCCGAAGCCGAGCAGCGCGCGCAGCACCGCAAGGTGCACAAAGACACCGAGCCCGCCGACCATCAGGAATTTGAGCAGGCGGACGGGGACGAAGCGGCCGATCGTCTTGTCGGCGATCAGCTCGGCATATTCGGCGATCACGCGGACGCCGATCTTGCTCTCGCCGGCTTCGCGGGTGCGGAAGGTGTAGGGGACTTCGGCGACCTTGAGCGGGGTCGGGCTCGATGCGAGAATGTCGAGCAGTATCTTGAAGCCGATTGCGGACAGGCGCGGCAGCGCGCGCTCGAAGGCATCGCGGCGGACCGCGAAAAAGCCGCTCATCGGATCGCTGACGTCGGTGCCGAGCGCGATCTGGCCGGCGCGGGTGGCAAGGCGGCTCATCGCGACGCGGCTCTTGTCCCAGTCGCCGGTGCCGCCGCCATCGACATAGCGCGTGCCGACGGCGATTTCGGCATCGCCCTTTTCGATCGCATCGATCAGGCGCGGCAGCGCGTCTTCGCTATGCTGGAGGTCGCCGTCCATCACCGCGATCACCGGCGCGGCGGTCGCAAGAATGCCTTCGATCACCGCCGACGACAGGCCACGGCGGCCGACGCGCTGGACGACGCGGACGTGGCGCGAGGTGCGACCGATACGGCGTACCAGGTCGCTGGTGCCGTCGGGCGAATTATCGTCGACGAAAACGACTTCCCAGCCGCGACCGGCGAGCACGACCGAGAGTTTTTCGATGAGCTTTTCGACATTGGCGGCTTCGTTGAGCGTCGGCACGACGACGGCGACGTCGAGCGGAAGCGTATCGACCGGAACGATAGGGTCGGCAAGAAGGCTGTCGTAGCGCATGAAACCTCGGTTTTTGCCGGACCGGGGTCCGGGGCTGGTCGAGGATCAGCTCTAGGGAATCAGGGTAAATATCTGGTAACCAGATGCCCGGACGTGCGCTTTCATCCGAGCCACTGCAACAGGCCGGCGCCGGCGGCCGCGCCGGCAATTGCGGTCAGCGCGTAGCGCCACCAGCTTCGCCGTTCGCCCTTCTCCCACATTAGCGCGATGTCGGGCAGCGGCGGGGCGGGAGGTGCGGCGCCCTTGCGCGGCAATTGGGCATCGAGGCGGCGGATGATGTCGGGGATCAGCGCCAGCGTCTTGCCCTGCTCGCGAATGCCGTCGGCGAGCGCAGCTTCGGGGCCGAGTTCGTCACGAATCCATTCGCGCACGAAGGGTCCCGAGACGTCCCACATGTTGATCTTCGGGTCGAGCATCGTCGCGACGCCCTCGACCATCACCATCGTCTTCTGGAGCAGCAACAGGTGCGGCTGCGTCTGCATGTCGAAATCGCGCGTGATCGCGAACAGCCCGTCGAGCATCTGCCCGACGCTGAGTTCGCTCACCGGTTTGCCGCGCATCGGTTCGCCGACCGCGCGGAGCGCCGTCGCGAACTCCTCGACGCTGTGATAGTCGGGAACGTACTGCGCCTCGAAATGGATTTCGGCGACGCGGCGGTAATTGCCTGTGGTCAGGCCATAGAGGATTTCGGCGAGCCAGTAGCGCGCCTGCCGGTTGATCCGCCCCATGATCCCGAAATCGACCGCGGCGATCGTGCCGTCGGCCTTCACGAACAGATTGCCCTGGTGCATGTCGGCGTGGAAGAAGCCCTCGGCGATCGCCTGCCGCAGGAAGGCGTTGACGAGGTTTGCCGACAATTTTTCCATGTCGTGCCCCGCCGCGATCAACTGGTCGCGGCGCGAAATCTTGATCCCGTC
>Ga0209257_1001674_pt1 | contig 25041 bp, 23 predicted proteins | sample AraplaCvi_mCL_r2_FD_184277 | JGI IMG/M metagenome (GOLD analysis project Ga0209257, IMG submission 184277) | Arabidopsis root microbial communities from North Carolina, USA - plate scrape MF_Cvi_mCL_r2 (SPAdes) (version 2) | ecosystem: Host-associated > Plants > Roots > Endosphere | place: USA...
GGGCAGCCTGCACCTGGGTAAATCAGAAAGGATACTCCTGCATGCAGGATGTGTGATGGGCATGGCAAAAGTACTGGATAAATAGTGCGATCACATATACGGATAACACTAATAAATACGTCAGCGGAGATATTGCGAATTACCCGATACCGATGGCCGACAAGTTCCAAGGCAGATTCATCTTCGGGATCTCCTATAACCTGAGCAAGAAGAACGCCTTACAGGCGGTGTCTGGCCAGGGACTTACCAAATTCAATAGTAATATGCAGGCGGTACAGTAAGTATGAGCCTTACTTTAGAAAATCGCCGTCGATAATCAGCAGCTTCACACCGGCCGTTGTTTTAGAGCGGTGAGAGCTCAGATCATCCGATACAATATAGGTCATGCCTTCTTTGAGCGTATAGGCCTGGCCATTCTCATGCTCCGTGACGAACTCGCCTTCCAGGCAATGCACGATATGTCCTTTGGTGCACCAATGGTCTGCCAGGTAGCCGGGTGAATAGGTGACGATCCGCAGCTTTAAGCCGGGGAATTGCAATGCCTGGGCACTAGAGGCGCCTTGCAGGCCTTTTTTTTCTGTAGGGGCAATCGTATTCCAGTCGATTACTTTGAAGGGAATGTTACTCATGTGAAAGGGATTTATATCGATTATTTTGAGGCTTTCTCTGGCGCCAGTTGCATGATCTGGATATTCCGGAAATCAATTTCCTGGCCTTCGCTCTGGAGGGCGATGTAACCGGAAGACAATAGTTTGCCATCCTGTTTCTGCTTGGGATCATAGCGGTTCACGACGGGTCCGCCGATCTGCGGTTTGGAGTACTGCAGCACGGTATCGCCGTTGATGATATGCGTGATCAGGGAATCGCCCAGGACGATCAGCTCTGCTTTGATCCATTCGTTCTTGTCGTAGGTCTTTGAGCTGGAATTGATGCAGTGGCGGGTATCCAGCTTGCCCTTATAAACAATATGCGTACCGGGAGAGCACATATTGCCCGTAGGACGGGGCTGTCCGTCATCCAGGCCGGCGAGGAACTGCATTTCGATGGAAATGGGCCAGTCCTGCTCTTTCGGCATGGTGCGCGGATCCTGTGAATGATACATCAGGCCGCTGTTCAGCAAGGTATAAATGGGCGCAGTTTTCATCCATTGGCCGGTAAAGCGGTATTCCAGTTTAAGATGATAATATGAGAAAGGTGTTTTGAAATAGAGGTGGCCGAATTGCTCGTTGAAGTTATCGCCGTATTGGTCGTAGCGCACCTGGATCATGCTGTCCTGTACACGGAAAGTGTTCCCGAAATTATCACCGGTTTCATGGTGATGGATCTTCACGATCCAGTCTTGAATGTCTTTGCCGTTAAACAGCGAAACCCATTGTTCCTGGGCGGAGGCGCTATGCCCTGCGATGGTCACCAGCAGCAACAGCGCCAGTGCACGTGGAAAGTTCATGCCTGTCATAATGGTTTGAGTAGCTGCTTAAAGATAGAATTATTTCTTTTTCTTTTTCCGTTTGTTCTCCTTCAATGCTTTTTCATGTTCGTCAATGAGCAGCTGCCAGTTCTCATTAGGGATATCTTCAGAGAAGGCGATGGTTTCGCGGTAGTCGTTCTTATCGATCTTCATTACCTGGATCTCTTTGCCGATATAGGCCTGGATCTCTTCCAGCACCGGCTTTTCTTCTGTGCTGCAGAAGGTAACGGCCTGGCCTTTCTGTACGCCGCGGCCGGTACGGCCTACGCGGTGCACATATTTTTCGGGCTCTTCGGGAAGGTCGTAATTCACTACGTAGTCTACATTGGGGATGTCGATGCCGCGGGCGTTCACGTCGGTAGTGATCAGTATTTTGACCTCGCCTTTTTTGAATTCGTTCATCACGGCGAGGCGGTCGTCCTGCTCACGGCCACCGTGCATGATAAGGCTTTTGACGCCTACACGTTCCATGGCGGCGGCTACGCGTTCGGCGCGTACTTTGGTGCGGACGAATACGAGGATCTTGTTTTCCGGGAATTCCTTTACCAGGCGTTCGAGGAAGAAGCGTTTATCATCCATTTCCACGAAGGCCACGGCGTGGTTCACGTTTTTGGAAATGGGATCTTCCGGGGAGATCTGGATCCGGATCGGGTTGCGGACGATGGAGTAGGCCAGGTCCTTGATCTCCTCATCGATGGTAGCGGAAAAGAAGAGCGTTTGGTGCTTGGGGGGCAGGTGCTTCATCACGTCGCGGATGTCGCGGATAAAGCCGAGGTCCAGCATATGGTCGGCCTCATCCAGGATGAGGGTCTGCACGTAGGAGAGATCCAGGTGGCCCTGGCTGATGAGGGAGAACATACGTCCGGGGGTAGCGATCAGCACGTCAACGCCTTTGTCCAGCTTTTTGACCTGGGCGTCCTGTTCCACGCCGCCGGTGAGGGCCATGATATCTACGCGGGTATATTTACCGATCTGTTTGAAGACATCGGAGATCTGGATGGCCAGCTCGCGGGTGGGCACCATCACCAGGCATTTTACCTCGCCTTTGGTGCGGGAGCGGCTTTGCTGGTGCAGCAGCTGGAGGATGGGGATGGCGAAGGCGGCGGTTTTGCCGGTGCCGGTTTGGGCGATGGCCAGTACATCGTCTCCTTTCAGGATGGATGGGATGGCCTTGTATTGGATGTCGGTAGGACGTTTAAAGCCATTATCTGCCAGGCTGCGTTTGATCCCTTCTGCGATGCGGTATTGTTCGAATTTCATGAGGGTACAAAGGTAGGGGATTTTTTGGGGAGGATGGGAGGGTGGGTTTGTGGGTAAGTTTAATGATTAAATAAATAATATATGATTAGGTTTTTTTTATTGGAAACGGGCGTATATTTGGCCCCGATATTTGTTTACCCAAAATGTTTAACCCGAATCTATGAAAAGATCATGTTTTTCCCTATGCCGGCTATTGTATGTTATCTGTAGCCTTCTTTTATTATCAGCCTGTTCACATGATGGTGAGAACCCCGCCCCGAACGAGGATATGGAGATCACTTCCATTTATCCTGAAGCGGCAGCTGGTGGCGATACCATTAAAATTTATGGAAAGCATTTGACAACGGGTATTAAGACCCATATCAGCGCTTCCCTGAATGGTGAAAATGTGGCAATTCTTTCTGTAAGTCCGGACAGCCTGCAGGCCGTAGTGCCTGAGATGGCGGGCTCCGGACAGCTGGTGGTGACCGTTAACGGCCAATCATTCCAAAAGTCTTTCACTTACCACTATGTAGCTACCGTTACTACCATCGCAGGTTCCGGTGAAGATGGCAGAGACGACGGAGTAGGTACGGCCGCCACTTTTAATTGTCCCTGGGGGATTACGGTGGACAGCAGCAACGGCACTTTATATGTGGCCGATGTTTATAACCGCCTGATCCGCAAGGTAACAAGGCCGGGTAATGTTGTTACCACGATCCCTATCAGTTATGAGGTTGATTTTTCTTCGCCTTATAACATTACAGTGGACCAGCATTCGCGTCAGCTGTACCTGACCGACTTTGGTAATCATGTCCTGCGGGTGGAACCGGATGGTACCAATGTACTGATCTACCAGGGACCTGTACATGCACTTGCAGGTATTGCCTTAGGTCAGGATCAGCATCTGTATGTGGGCAATAATATTGACGGAACGATCACCCGCCTGGATACCTCCGGCAGTAACGCCACGGAGTTTGCCACCGGCCTTTGGACGCCCCGTAACCTTGTTTTTGACAAGGGAGGTAACTTGTGGGCAGGCGCCTATGATATTGCTAAGATCAGTCCTGCAGGTCAGGTGAGCTTCGTACCCCGCGATCATCAATTTGCCGGATGGGAGATAGCACTTGATCGCAGGGGAAATATCTATGAGGCGAATCATTTTGACAATAAGTTGCGGATGATTGAAAAATCTACCGGCAGCCTGATCGATATAGCAGGTAGCGGCAATGCGGAGGATGTGGATGGCGTAGGACTGAACGCGTCGTTTAATGGTCCGCAGGGACTGACGATAGATAAAGCGGGGAATTTGTATATGACGACGTATAATTATGAAACGTCAAGTGGGAATAAGATCAGGAAGATTACCGTGAGGTAGTGAAAGCTAAAAAATGTATGGAAGGCCGGCTGCAATTGGTAGCCGGCCTTTATTTTTGTATAGGGTATGCAACTTTTGCGTGCTCAGCCCATCTTTATATAATTGTCAGCTAATACCCAATCAACCACGTACCATGAGACTATTTTGTGCCTTTCTGTTGCTCATAGGCGGTTTGTCCTGTACCGCACAGCAACATCCCAGCTCATTACAGGTCACTTTAGATTCCCTGTTTAAAAGATATGCCCGGCCTGGTAGTCCCGGCGTAGCCGTCCTGGTGGTCAAGGATGGAAAGGTAGTGTTTAAAAAAGGCTATGGCATGGCTAACCTGGAATATGATGTACCTATTACGCCGGCAACGGTGTTTGACATCGCCTCCGTTTCAAAGCAGTTCGCAGGTTTCGCTATTTCAACGTTGATACAGGAAGGGAAGATCTCCCTGGACGATGATATTCATAAATATCTGCCGGAGGTACCGGATTTTGGTAAGACCATTACGATCCGTCACCTGGTGCATCATATCAGCGGACTGAGAGATTGGCCGGCTACTTTGCATGCGGCAGGCTGGCGTTGGGATGAAAGTTTCCGTTATGAAGATATTATGCGGATGGTAAAAAAGCAGCGGGAGCTGGATTTTGATCCGGGATCGCAGTATTCTTATTCCAATACGGGATATAATTTGCTGGCGGCGATAGTAGCCAAAGTAAGCGGTCAGACATATGCGGCATGGTTGGATGAGCATGTTTTTAAGCCATTGCAGATGCAGTCGTCCCGGTCGATAGAGGATTATTCAAAGGTGATCAAGCAGGCCGCCAGTTCGTATGACGGCGACGGGAACACCTGGTACCGGAGTAATGATGCGCTGACGGCTTACGGTTCCAGCTCTATATTTACCACGACGGAAGACCTGGCTAAATGGGTGATCCATTTTCAGGAGGCGCTGGAGCGTAAAGATCCGGTGTATGTAAGGATGATCGAAACGGGAGAGCTGAATGATAAAAAGAGGATTGATTATGCGTATGGCCTGGAGGTGACCAATCGAGACGGCTTGCTGAATATCTCTCATGACGGTGGTTGGGCAGGTTTTCGTACTACGATTACCAATTACCCGGATCAACATCTGGGTATCATCCTGCTGAGCAACTACGGTAATTTTGATGTGTATTCCAATGCGAACGCTATTGCAAAAGTGTTCCTGAAAGATAAGATCAAAGGAGGTCCCTGGCACGAAGACCTGAGCAAAATGCCGACGCTTAAGGCGGATACGGTATTATTGAGAAAATATACCGGTAGCTATCAGCTGGGTACTAACTGGTATGTGACTTTTACGCTGGAAGACGGTCATATGATGGTGCAGGCGAATGGGGAGGACAAGTTTCCGACAGATGTGAAATCTGATACGGTGCTCTGGGTGCCGGCCTATGGTTCGTCGGTTACTTTCAGGGAGATCAAAGAGCAGGCGGGTTCGCTGAAATACAGGAATATTATCGCTCCAAGGGTGATCCCGGTTAGCGTGAGCTCATCTGCAATAGATAGTTGTACAGGGATCTATTATAGTGAGGAGCTGGAAACGGCGTACAGGCTTTCGGTGGAGAAGGGGAAACTGACGGCCCATCATATGCGTTTGGGGGATTTTACTTTTGAGCCGGATTTTTCCAAAGGGGGGAAGTTCAGCAGTAATAATGGTACGATTGAGTTTTTTAAGGATGGGCAGGGGAAGATGGCGGGTTTCAGGTTGACGAATGGGAGGATTAAGAATATACTGTTTAAGAAGAAGGAGTAAGAGGGATTTTCCAGTCCGGCGTTTGTTAATACGAAGCAGAAAATATAATTTACCAGCTGAAGTATAAAGTAAGCGGTCGCTACAGGGAGCCGTAATAAATCCCTGATCATTATCAGCCTTTAAGTATCAGAACGAGGATACCCCGTAAAATCATACACCAATAATGTTTAAGCAGCTGGTAGAAGTATTCAGGGCCTATGCTGAAAGTATTGGCTTGCCCGACTTTATCAAAAATGATATTATTCTCCTCTTACTATCAACAGCTTTGCTGTGTACGTTCATTTTCAAAATATATAAATCGATAGCCTGGTTGATCCTTTTCAGTAATCAAAAGAAGCTGAAAAGGGACCTGGCCCCTTACAATTATGCACTCAGTGACGTTCGCAGGGCAACGAAATATTATATATCGACCAGGTATCAGAATGTTTCACCTGCTGAAGATGAGGAGCCCGGACGAAATTATATTGCTTCCGCAAAAAATAAATTGATCCCGTTGTTCCTGGAAGAAGTATTTCCCTTGAGCAAGGGAGACAACAAGTATTATCTCATCCTTGCGGATACGGGGATGGGCAAAACGACTTTCCTGATCAACCTATACCTGGCGTATAAAGCGATCTTCAATTGGCCCTTTTCCATGCCTAAGTTCGATATCAAACTGTACCCTGTCTGGCATCCAAATACTTATGCGGATATCGCGGCTATTCCTGATAAAGCCAATACCATATTATTACTGGACGCCTTTGATGAGGATGTGCAGGCAGTGGAAGATTATAAGAAGCGCTTGTCGGAGCTGTTGTCTGTTGTCAGCAGGTTCCGGATAGTGGTACTTACCTGCAGAACGCAGTTCTTTCCTTCGCAGAAAGAGGAGCCGCATGAGACCGGTTATTTTACCGGGGGAGAAAAAGGTGAATACCTTTTCCAGAAATTATATCTCTCCACTTTCTCGATGAAGGATATCAACAATTACCTGAAAAAAAGATATTCCCGCATTTTTGAATTTGAGACCTTCCGGAAGGCCCAAAGGATCATCAGCGCCTGTCCGAACCTGATGGTGCGGCCAATGCTGCTTTACTATATTGATGACCTGGTGGAGATAGAAAAGGAGCTGCCATACGCTTACCAGATCTATGAAGAATTAATTAACCAATGGATCAGAAGAGAGTGTACGAAGTACAGTACCTGGAAAAAGTACAAAGAACAGATGCTCTTCGGTGAGCAGCTCAAGCACTTTTCCCAGAAGCTGGCAATAAATTTTTACGAAAACCGCGCAGCTAGAAATGGCTATTTTTTGCCTGCCAATACAGATTTTGAGGCGGGGGTACTGAGAATGTCCGAACTGGAGCATGAAAAGCTGTTCGATGCGCGTGATGCAAAATCAAAGTCCCTGCTCAACAGGAATGCAGCAGGAGATTACAAATTCTCACATAAATCCATCCTCGAATACTTTTTGGCGCAGGAAATGTTTCAGAACCCACGCTTTTTTAAACATTTTGAATTTCATGGAATGGACGCTGCAAAAAGATTCCTGGCAGAAATGGTCATTCATAAAATGAAAGATCTGAGAGGGCATTACTTCATTGGCGATAAGAAAAAAGAGTTCAGTAGTTTGAATATTGAGGTCGTGGAACAGGTGGATGAGCTGTCCTGCGAAGCGATCAGTTTTTCTCCCCTGTATTTTTTGGTTTTTAGCAAGTTGACCGGTCTGACATATAAGAATTATCATGTCAACTTGTTTGTTGAATTACATCATACCGTTTTTTGGATGACTACGAAGGCTATGCTTGCTTTGGCAAATGTTGGAGATCTTAATATTTACAACAAGTCTGATTTTAATCCGATACTTTATACCGATGCCGAAAGAAATTATACGAATGATTTAATTTCAAAATTGAGTCGTATCAGGAAAGCGATGTTGCCTTTTGAGTACCTGTTGAAATTCCTGCGGGAAAAAGATGTTGAATCACTGCAGGACAGATTGGGATTTAGTAAATCCGTTAGCAGCTCCTTTGGGCCAATGATGTCATTAGTCACCGCGATTGATGAATGTGTGGAGCTGTTGCAAATAAACAACCATGAGCGGGTTAAAAAGTGTTTACCGGACATTTTGATCACCATAGGCGATTTAAATGATTGGTTGAAGGTGATTTTGGGAGGGGGGGATTGCACTACGCAGATCGTTAATCATAAATCTCCCTATCCAAGGGTAACCACAATAGCGGAAATGGAGAGAAGAATGCGCAATGGACTGGAGAAGGAGCCCGACTATCTTGCTATACTGGAAAGGCTGTTGCCGGAAATTGATAAACTGGAACCTTTCTTTTCACGACTGGAGCAGTTTGCGCTGAAGAGGCCACATTGTACGATCCGGTTTGACTGGTTCGTAACTCCCGCTGAGATAAAGCGCGCCACTAAAAGCATAGCTGTTTAGCCGGATGCCAGCTTTAATTTGAGGATACCGGCCGCTTTTGTGTAGCCGCCTTCCGCGCCGTCTACAAAATGAATGTGCTCGTCTTTCATATCCCGCACGTAACAGGACATAATAGATTCCCGGCTTACATAAAATCCAAAGCGGATGCGGCCTGCCTGCTCCAATGTGTTTAAGGCGGCTTCGAGCTGCAGGCGTTGTGCTTCAGTGCCGGAGATCACGGTGTTTATTTTCCCATCTATTACCAGGGTGTCTGACATTTCTACCAGGCGGCTAAGGTAGGTTTTACCGGGTTTTGTTTGAAAATAGAGATAGCCCAGGGACGTGCTGAACCAGGTTTGGAAGAGGCTCAGCAACTTCATTTTGCCGAAACGGGCGCGTATTTCCAGTCCGAGCCGGGTGAAGCTGGCCTTGAGCCGGAGCCGGGCTACGGAGATGGGCTGTCTTTTTTCGGGGCTGCCGTAGATCTCATCGATATAAAGTATCACATCCCGGTAGGCGGCAGCCTGGTGGATGTTCCGGGCAGCCCTAACGATGAGGGTGACTACTTCCTGTTTGTTCTCCGGTGGCTTGATACGGTCCCAACGGCATTGCATACCAGTAAGGTCAAGGTCTTCGGTTTGTTGCGCCTGGTCTGTATGCAGGTAACCCGGACCTTTTATGAGGCCTTCGGCATAACTAAGGCCATCGCCTAATATGATGGGGATGGAGAAGTTGCCGGAGCTATTGAATTTTGTGACTTTTAGTTCGTGTCCCGCGGCGTAGATGTCTTTTACGGGGATGCAACCAACGCGGAGCGCAAGGTTAAAATTGTCAATGGTGTGCTGTTTATACAGCTGGAGGGCCCGCATGGCGCTTTCTCTGACGGCTGGGGGAACGATGAAGGTGGCGCCGTCGCCGCCGAAGAAGAAGGGAATGCTGGTATTGGCTTTGAAGCTGATGTTTAGTACGGCCACGATGCTGCCGGTGGCAACAAGGTTGACGGTTTGGTGCCGGCCGGATTGAACGGCGGAGGTGGAGCCTTTGATGTCGGTGATGATCACGTGCCAGTCGGCAGGGATGGGATAGAAGAGATGGTCCTCAGTGAGGAGATCGCTGAGGGGGATGCGATTGACGGGGAGGTGGGAGTAGAAGAGGTGGTTGGTGGACATTGTTATGTTTGATCTATAACGGAAATTTAGATAATTCTGGCGAATACGGGAAAAACCCCCTTGTGCAGGATGGAAGAATGTAGGAATTTTATGAGAGAAAGAGGGCTCTTTTGGAAAGAATGATAAGCTAACGTAAATTGATTTATACCCCATAAACTCTGCATATGCCAGTTGCATTTATAAGACGGTTGCTGTTCTGTCTCTTCTCATTATCTGTATTCAGCTCGTTTTCAGCGAAAGCAGATCTGCCTTCTCAACGGTTAATGGTTCCCAAAATAAGTAATAGTGTACCGGCAAGGAATGGTCAAATTAATCTGCCAGCCTTTTGCTCTGATATGAACCGGGAATGGCCAGTGGGCAAAATTAAACATGTTTTTTGGGGTGGGAATGAAACTATTGTCCGGTTAAAAGTAGGTGGTAAAGAACAAATCGTAACGTTGAATAAGGCGGTTGCAAACCAGTGGGTTAGTATAGCTGCGGGTGCTAAATCGGTCAATATCAAAGCGGCGGGTACAGGTATCAAATTAGTGGATATACGTACATCCGGTTTTTTTGTTGGCCAGGTGAATGAAGTATCATCCATTTCAATGGCTGATTTTCTGGAGCAGATGAATACTGTAGAAATTAATATACTGGATGACGCCAATTACATATATTATTACCGCTATCAGCAGCGGTGGTGGAGAGCTGTCTATGCGGCCGAAAAAAATAACGCTTTGATGTTTGAAAAGCGCATGAAGGAAATTGTCAGTAAATATTTTGTAAGAAAGGGGCTGGAAACAGTGATTAAAGATGGTAACCGGATTGTAGTTTATGATAAAGGCAGCAACCTCCGGTATGTTGAAGACTTTTATGCATATGAGAAAACCAATTTATATCAGCTTAGACGCTTGCACATTGAAGAATACGACGAGTGGGAAATTTGCCTGCATTTTGATCCCGCAGATTCATCCCTAATATCACTCACTATTGCAGGTAAACTCCAAAATGTTATTCCTTTTGAAGTGGAATACAATCCTTCCGGCCAGGTTGCTGTGACAACAAGCATCCATAACATTGAACTTTCGCCGGGCATTTCATTAGAAGGTGAAATAGCAATTTGCGCAGGTCCGGCAGAAAATATCACATCTGCGACGTATCCATTCAAAAAATGTGAAATTAAATTGGGAGGTGATCTTTGCTATCCTTCCGGTATTTCTTTCGATGCTGAAGTATGTGGTATAGCCGTTTCTTTTAAGCCAAAAGCATTTGGATTTTTACGCATTGATGATCATCAATAGCAATAATTTTTGAAGTTAGGCTTTGCATAATTTATAACAAACAACCTGGCATGACGATTGGTATTATACAGATATGCCAGTTAGAAAGAAAATATCCGGCCGCCAGCTAATGATAGCTGCCCGCGAGGCAGAACAGCAAGGTGAAACGGACCAGGCCCTTGCGCTGTATAAACAGGTAGTCACTAACGATCCCCTGGCTGAAACCGCCTGGCAACGGCTCATGATCCTCCATAGAAAATCAAAAGATTATGCCGGCGAGCTGAAGGTCATCAACCTGGCCTTAAAGACATTTGAAACGCATGCCCGGCAGGAACAGAAACAGTGGTTGCAACAGAACAGGAAAGCCGCCAGTGTGGCCAAATCCCTGGCAAAAAGCCTTGGCCTGATGGACAACAAAGGAGTACTTAAAGACGACAACCCGGTGCTGGAAAAATGGCGGCGCCGGAAAGATTTGGTGGCGAAGCGCCTGAAGAAAAAATTATAAGTAGGGCACTTAGAGATTCAATTTTTTTGTTATCTTCGGTTGGATAATTACTACGAACCCTGATGTTAGCTCCAAATAACTTCATCTCGGTTTTCTTTCTTTTAGCCATTTTTTATTGGGATGCCTTATCAGAGGCATAGATCTGTCAGGTTATTTATTGTCACTGCTTTTCTGAGAGTCATGAGTATTAATCCCTAATCCACGAATAAAAACTACTCGTATTATGCTAGCACCCGACAAAGCCCCTGTCTACCAGGACCATACTGGCAACGAAATTACGCCACGCGGTAAATTCTGGGCCGGTCTCGCCCTCATCGTTTTTACATTGGGCAGTGCCTTGTACATCGTTGGACATTGGCCGGATCAAATGCCTAAGCCAGGAGACGATGTGCATTCATTTTACACCTATAAATGGTTCCAGGTGACATTGGTTACTGGTACCGCTACAGGGCCCCTTATTCATATTAATACGCTCTTGCTGATCCTTGTGGCCTTTGGCGGATTCCTGGGCAATATGATCTACATCGCTGCCTCCTTTACCACCTACGTAGGATCGGGCAAGTTCCGGAAAAGCTGGACGCTGTGGTATTTTGTGAAGCCTTTTTCGGCTGCCGCACTGGCTATCACCCTCTACTTTGTTTTCAGGGGCGGCTTTTTGAACATGAGTGACGCCAGCTCCAATATTAACATCTACGGCCTGATGACGCTCTCTTTGATGGCCGGGCTCTTTACAGACCGGACTACACTAAAGCTGAAAGAGCTCTTTGATGTGCTGTTGAAACCCAAGGAAGAACGCCCTGATGCACTGGAGAATAATCTCCCCAAGGTCGCGGCCGTAAAGGCAGACCCGCTCGAGGCAGGAAAACCGGTATTGATCACACTTTCAGGAACACAGCTCGACAAAGAGAAAGCCACCATCACGATTGAAGGGCAAGCCCTGACAGCCACGCCGGAGATCAAACCGGATAGTATCAGCTTTACGTATACACTTCCCGACGAATTAAAAGATAAGACTTCCCTAACGCTCTCCATAAAATTTGAAAAGGCAAAAGAACCCCAGACATTTCCATTAACAGTGAAAACCGCGGGGACCAACGGAGCAGATAACGGGACCCAGGAGCCGGCAGCTGATACTTTGACGGAGGAGGATATTGTACCGGATGCTCCCGAGCATGTAAATGGAGAACAACCCCTGATAAAAGAATAGCTTATGAACAATTTTGTCACCACAGATTTCCTGAACCTGCGCAACCAGCCGGCGATAGCTAAGGGAAATGTGATAGCTGTTATGCCACCGGATACGGTGGTGGAAAGCCTGAATGGCGAAGAGGCGCCTGGCTGGCTGAAAGTAAAAGTAATGTTAGGCAAGACATTGGCGGAGGGCTTTGCTTCCCGGAAATTCCTGCAATCCACTGAGCTCGGCCTGCCGCAGGCGCAGCCTGCCACTGCTGCTATACCGCCAGTGCATTATCCGCCCGGCGAGCGGAAGATCAGCCGCAGCCAGGTCAACGGCAGGGCATACCCCCTGAATGAACCGGGCCTGTTAAAAGTGGCGCTTGACCAGATCCAGGGAGTGACGGAAAAGTGCGCTGCCATACATAACCTGGTGGAGTACCTGGACGTAGAACATAGCGCCCGCTATGCGCCGGGAGGGGGTAGTACCTTCTGCAATATATATGCGTATGACGTAGCTTATTGCCTGGGTGCCTATCTTCCCAGGGTTTGGTGGACGGCAGAAGCCATTGTTCAGCTGCAGCAGGGGCAAACCCTGACGCCTAAGTATGATCAGAATATAACGGAGTATACCGCCAACCGGATCTGTAACTGGTTTGATCAATATGGCGTATCCTTTGGATGGCAGCGTTTGTTTGATCTGACCGCCATGCAGAACGAAGTGAATAAAGGAAAACTGGGCATCATCGTTGGCCAGCGTATTAATATGAGCACCCCGGGGCATATTGTGGCTGTTGTACCGGAAAACGATCAGCACAGCGCTAAACGAAGTGCGACAACAGTTATTTCTCCTCTGCAATCACAAGCCGGTGCAAAAAATAAAAAGTATTTCACGGGCCTGAACTGGTGGGAAGATAGCAGCCGCTTTAAAAAGTTTAGCTGCTGGATATTTGGATGAGACAAGGCCTCAAATAATCATTCAGGACATGGCTAAATTTCTCTTTAATAACGGCAAGTTAAAAGATCTGACGATACCAGGCCAGTTTGATAGTACGAAGATTTTTGTGTCTGCAGAAGTGATCCCCGACGATGATGTCATCAGTGTTGCAGGGCATTCCATTATTGATTGTTTAAAGATCGAGATCGAAGATGTGATCTTTTCGGATCATCCACTTAACCACGCGATGAAACTATATGATCATGCCCTGGAAGTGGAAGTAAATGCCAGTAAGATAAAGACGGGCAACGGCGAAGCGAATGGCTCGAAGGTGCCTCTAAACTGCAAGCTCCAGGTAGAAGCCGGCGATGCCCTGCTGGAAGAATTTGAACTAAGCGATAAAAAAACTCCCACTGCCAACTCCGTATTTATTTTCCGGATCAAATTTCTGAAGGAACAATGAAAGTAGCCGGCATTGCATTTATTTTCCTCTCCTTTTTTGCGCTAAGCCTGCAGGCGCAGGATCCTCAGCTGAAGCAGCTGGAGCTGACTACCAGTCCGGCTTATGTATTGCTTGGCGTTCAACCCACCAATATCCAGCGGCCTTCCACGCCAAGGGATTTTGCGGCCAGTCTGCAGCGCGCACAGGTGAATGGCAGCATTCAGCCTAATTTTGCCGTGGAGACCAATCCGTTCAACTGGAATAAAAAGGCGCCTCAAAATAAATACAGCTTTATTGCCAACGATTATTTTTCAGACGAACTGTGGCCTGCTATTAAGAAGAACTTCGCTTTATCGCTAGCTACTTCTGCTACTGACACCGCAAAGTTCGGCAAGCTGCATAAAGGAACCGGGATCGGCTATGGCGTGCGGATCACCTTACTCCCGGGGACGGTCAATAAAAGAACGCGGGATGATTTTAAGGTATGGGCCAGGGCAGAGATAAAGGAGCTTTTCGCCAATGTGCTGCAAAGAACGATAGATGATGAAGGTCATGCATTCAGCTACCAGGATGTTACGCAGTCCTTTGATATCAGTGTAGCCACCCTGCTGGCGAAAAAGGATATCCCGGATCATATGAAACCCTGGCTCCTGAATGAGCTGACAATCTATAAAGGCAAAATAGCTGCGGTGAATGATAAATCGGAACTGAGCAATTTGCTGACGGCAGAAAAGGATACCCTGGCTAAAGAAAAAGAGCATGCATTGGATAAGATCAATGCCCGCAAGACGCCGTTTGCCAGGGACGGTTTTATTCTTGAATTTGCCTATGCGGGGCTTACGCTGATGCAAGGTAATGCCTGGGATAGCAGCTTGTATGCGAAAAGCGGTATCTGGCTGACGCCGTCTTACAGAATAGACCTGGGCACTGACGAGGATCCCGCTACGATACAGTCGCTGGATATCCTGGGGGTATTGCGGTACATATGGAATACGCGGAGAGTGGATGAAGCCAATTACCTGGATTTTGGCGCCAAGCTGCAATTCAACCGGAATGACTGGAACCTGGGTTTTGAAGGGGTGTTCCGGCATGCGTCGAAAGCAGCGGAAGGCCTTGATTCCCGCTGGACCTATTCCTGGGTGGGGAATTTCAGTTATACCATTAAAGAAAATATTACCCTGCGTTTGAGCTTTGGCTCCCAATTTGACGGCACTACACGCAGTTATACACGCCCCAATGAAATATTGGCGATCGGGGGCATCAATTTCGGGTTTCTCAAATAGGGGTCAGAAGAAAGAACCTTCTGTCTTTTCGCAATAGGCCTCCAGTTTTTCTATGAGGGCCTGCATACGGTTTAATAGTTCGGCATTTACATCTTCCGGGAGCGGGGAAGGGCCATTGTTCAAAAAGCGGCAGGCGGCCAGGCAGGACTTTTCATCCAGTTTATTAAATGCAAACTCGTAGACCAGGGAAAGGTTCATCTCCGGGATACTGCAGCTTTCGGCATAGAAGATCACTTCGTCGGATATTGTCACCCGCAGCGGAGAGATGATAGCTTGATAATCTTCAAATGTGCAGTAGTGAACGCTGCCGATAAATACTGCAGGTATGTCCTGCTCTACTTTAAGCAGTCCGGGCACCCATTCGGCACGGCCGGGAATATTCGTTACCGCCATATATACGTCTCGGAAATTGCCGGGTATTGATACCTCCAGGTAACCTGTGTTATCAGCAGCGTAATCGTTTTGTAGCGGAGGCGGTTCCGGCACTCTTTCCCGGGCTTTGTTGAGGAGGGCGAAGCGATAGTCTACCTTGCCGATAGAGGCATATTCTTCGGAGGAAATGGCCCATTCCAGCTCGTCCTGTTCAGCAAGGGCGGCAGCCTGTCCGAAGAGCTTTTCAGAGATGAGCAGGTATTCGTTGTTATCGATGTGATTCTTCAGGAGGCGGTGCGCAATGATCATTTCCGGGCCGGATTGCTTTACAAAACGTCCGACGGATATTTCTGCAACCGGGCCATGGTGTGCCACGAACTTTAAGGTGAGGTTGGCGATAGCCTGGCAGGCGCCGCAGGCGCAGACCATGTGCTGCTGCATCCATTTTCGCTGGTAGTGGAACGCGTTGAAGATGTTGAGGCAGGTGCTGAGGATCTCCTGGCGGGTAGGCGCGGGGCCTTTTTTGACCAGGAGGACAGCGTCGCCTTCGATTTCGGCTACTTCGTATTCGTCGCCGATGGCTTTGACCATGGCGTCGATGAGCATGTTGATGGCGGTAGTGCTGTGGGAGAGTTCAGTGGAAGTCATGAACTCGGTGAAACCGCTGATGTCTGGGATCAGAATGGTGGCGTTGGTTGTTGGCATGGCTTTGGGGTGGTTGTGGTGTAAAGGTAGGGAATTTGGGGGTTATGGGTTTTAGTTAATTTTAAAGAGCTTTATCCGGTCTGCTTTGTTAAGTATCAAGCCTTTTCGAAAAGGGAAGTGGATTTGTAAACCAATGTAAATAACGACTTCGGAAATAAATCTAACAAGTTATTTAAAGTTCCAATTTCAGTAATTTGTTCAGCGAGCTTAGGGGCATGCTTTTTCCTTTGGATTTTACTTAAATACATGTGGATACCATACTTAAGCTTCGTTTCATTATGTGAGGCAGCCCAAATATCTGGCCAATATTCTGGAAGAATGGGATAGAAGTAAGAATGATCAAATATCTGGATGTTGAAATTAGTTGCATCATAGGCAACTTTTGAGAAAATTTCCTGTCCTGCAGTCCATAGAGTAGGGATAGTTTTCACCGCTGTGAAATTTTCAATCACTTTATTCAGATAAGGCGAATTCGCCGGACTGTAAAGGACTGCATTGCATATATTGGGTCTTCCAAAAATGTCTTTTTTATTTTCTGTCCAGAGGGCGGGATGGGAGAGGTTGATTGTCTTTGATGGGTTTGCCAATAAAAAAATATCGCTATCAAACCACCATCCTCCATACTTTAATAATAAAGCAGCACGTATATAATCGGTACGAAACCCCAGGTGTGGGGTTTCCAGGATGTTACGAGGAAGCGTAATAAAGGATCTCAGCGTTTCCGGGGTTAAATGCAGATGGTCGCTGCCAAAGACCCTGGATATACTTTTGACGCACGTAACTGCAATGATATTTGGTTGACCTTCCCAATAAGTGAATATCTTCAATGGAAAAAAGTTTAGATAATTCTATTTTCTGTTTTCTGCTGGTTGAACGGCATTTCTCAAAGGGGGATTATGTTGAGCAGGTTGAGTGCTTGCCGTGTTGTAATCGCAGTCATAAATGACATTGTATCCAGTTGATTCATTTTTTTCAGGATTGATTATTGTTGGTGTAAAAAGAATGATTCCCAGCCAAATGGCGGCAAATAAAAGAGGGATTAATGTTCTTAATATAAAGGGGGCGCTGACGCTTTGATGCCATTTGGCATTCTTTTTAACCCATGCCGGAACTTCAGTCCAAAACGGTTGAAAATCTGTTCTCGCTGGTTTTTTAAGTGCATTTAACTTTTCTTCAAGTCGTTTTAAGACATCGCCCCGACCACGAGAATAGATTTCATTGCGTTGTTCGAAGAAGTACCATAATATCGACAGTGTTAGCCCCAAAATGCAAATTGCCCGAGCTATATAAATAGTTTGATTGTCTAATTTAGCAAGTACTGCTTGATATCCAGCCAGGAGCAGACCGAGCGTTAAAGTTATAATACTGGTTCTGTTGTGGTAAATGGTGTCAGCCTGAACATTGGTTTCAGTAAGTAGTTGGTAATTCCTGAACAAGATTTCAAAGAGATTTATCGCAGATTGCTGGTCGAGGGAGCCTATTTCATCCAGTTGATTTGATTGACTTTGGTCCGATTGGACAATATTTTCATTTGTTATTCCTTCTTTTTCTTTATTCTTCATAGGGATTTATTTGCATATTAAGTTTTTTAATTACCGCAGGTGTCAGCAATGATGCCACATCATGTGTTCCGTTCTTTACTTCTATATATTCGATTAGATCAAAGATATTTGAATAATCATCACATATTTTTTCTACAAATTGTCTGGAGATTTTTGAGTCTATTCCAGGGTCATTTTTTCCGCAAACACAAATAAGCTTAACTTTTGGCGATCGAGTTGGGGTAGTGCGGGGAAGAGCGAACTTTTCATTTACGAAAAAGTTGTTTAACTCGGTTTCACTTTGAAGACGGAATGTAAGAGGCAAAGCTTTGGCTATATGATGGGCTTGTCCTGAGATATCAGCAATTAACCCAGCTTTTATCGACTCTGAACCATATATAAACATTGGTGAAAACATGATGGCAGTTCCAGTTGTAAACCCTCGCAAAATAGCGTTAAATGCCGCAAACGTTCCAAAGCTATGGGCAGACAATAAGCTGATTTTTTTGGGTATCGAAAGTGTTGATTGATCTCGAAAATTAGTTATGACCTTATCCTTGCTCAATTCATGCTCAAAATCGAGCAAAGTGGTTATTGCTTCATTTGCTGAAAATTGACCTGCACTATCATAAGTTCCTTTATATTGGATTTGCATAACGGCATATTTTTTCTCTACCAATATTGGCGTAAATTCATCAATACTGGTAGTATAGGGAATTCCGGGTACACTCATGGCTAGGCGAATAATCTCGTCTTTCTGCCAAAATACTTGTGCTGCTAGCTCGTTGATTCTTATTCTGGCTTTATTCATACTTAATTATTTATAGTTATAAATGTGTTTTTGAATTTTACTGGCCGTTCTTGCATTATATGCTTTGCTCCTGATATTAAACCTGATTCTCCCAGTAGTAAGTATTGCAACCAAATATTTAAATGGCAAACGCTTTCAAATATTTCGGCAACAATTAGAATTGACTGCCTGATTAACTGGTCGATCCTCCATTCCAGATCATATAGTAGCTTATTGTATTTTCCATTTTCTTCTAGGTGTGCTGGTTTTTTTAGTTTTCCTAATGCTTCAAGGATGATTGTCCTGCAATTATAAAGTTGGGGATGGGCCTTTGAGTATTTAACAGTGTACCATTCGATCACTTCTTGCAAATGTGTAAAAAAAATTTCTTTAAGATCGTATGATTCAGGTGAAAAATATTGTTCAATTTGAAAGTTCTTTAACAAGTCTGCCTGCTGGTTGGAGTGATGATACTTTCTTAGTGCTTTCAAAATAATTGTAAATCTTAGAAGATGGTCAAAAGAATTTGATTTTATATAATTTGGTTCTGAGATGTCATATGTGTCCTGTACCATTTGATAAAGCCTGCGTGAAATGAGAAATGTGCTTTTAAGTGATCTGTTGGCAGATCTGCTTCTTCCTGACAGATTCCTAACAATGAATTTTATTATTTCATACTCCTTTTGAGTAATTTCTCCAAATATTATTGTAATAAGTGGATTAATCTCCTGCTCCGTATAATCGAAACAGTTGGCGCCGCACAATGTATTAGGTTTGTTATCATAAAGACGGGCCTTAGGCCAGAAAGGAGTTAAAAGTTCTATTGATCCACATTTTAAACATGTGTTTCGATTTTGACGTTCTTCGCCGTATATGTACCAGGGAGTATGACCGATATTTCCAAATGGCAGGAGAAAAAAGTTTGACCAGGCATTTCTTAGACACAAGTCAAAACTCTTAATTTCGGTAGTTTCCTGAATGTATAAACTGTTCTGATTTGTGATAACTAATTCGTACGATTCCGTCTTGAAAATTACCCTGTTAGCTCCTTTCCACTGGATTTTGTTAACGCTTTCCCAATTGTTATCTATCCCTATAAGAAAATTTTGCCGATTATGTTGACTTATAATTAGTTCATCATCGGCAAACCTGATCGTCCCAATTTGCCCCAATATATTTGTAACATATTGGCTGTACTCTGATCCGGATAAGTCGATATCGGTGACACGGCCGTTATCCAAGTGACAATTTATGAGAGATATAGAGACATTTTTAAGAAGGATTTTGTAGATTGTTTCAACTAATGTGGCATAAGCAGTAAATGGTGAGTTTATGCATTGTTCCGATTTATCCAGGGCATGAAGAAGAGCCTCTCCATTATATTGTATAGCCGCAGTTAGTTTATGGTTTCTTAATCTGCTAAAATAACGGGTTATAATATTAATCCATTTTTTCAGCGCCAGGACAAGGGCCGGTTTGTTGCTTACAGATATTGAAAGATAAACGGGATGAAAGTGGCTGTCCTTAAGCCTGACATGTGGCAGCGGTAAAGCATAATAGGCAGTTGATGATATTGCCCCTCCTTTAGATAGCTGGGCTTTCGGCAGATTATGAAATAGCATTAAGCTAATTTTTTCGGTACTATCACAAATTTGATCTAACAATAGAGGGACGAAAAGCTCCTCAGAAATGGATGATAGAAAACCAATTGAAAGATTTAATCCCATCAATAATTTGTTGAAATTTTAGCAAACAGTAAGGCGTCGATATGTTTACCATTAAAGTAAAAATGATCTTTCCATACACCTTCCTCAATGTATCCACACTTAGCAAGGACTTTGACCATAGGTTCATTAGTTGCAGATACTTTACAATAAACCCGATGTAATCTTAGAACATCAAACGCCCAATTAGTTATATGATTTACTGCAAAGGTTCCCATGCCTTTACCCTTATGCTGGGAAGAAAGTATAAATATACCAAGTTCGGCTCTTCCATGAATCCAACTAATTTGATTTAGTTCGACTGATCCAACTGTAATAAACTCACCTTTTAATTTGGCGGAAATACATAATTTGTAAGATTCATTGGTAATTGCTGTTTTGATGTAATTCTCAAAGTCAAAAAGGGACCAGGTTCTCCAGAACGTAGTAGTCAATAGTGGTTCCTTTTGACCAATTGATAATAAGTAAAGATCACCGGCGTCCCTGGGATCAAAGGATCGAATTAAAAAATTATCAGTTGTCATAATTTCAAATGTATGGGTGACTCCACTGGAATCGTTAACGCTATATTAATCTATCTCAAACATTTTACCCGTTCGCAATGTTACAGGTTTGGTTTTAAGTAGGTTGACATGATCGATAACGAAAGAGTCATTAAATAAGAGGTGGTAATAAAGATTGTGGATCATACAGTATTCGGTGAAAAATTGGTGTTTGTCATTTTCCCAGTCACCTCCATACTGGCTTAACCAGTTATAAAAAAGGAAAATTTGTTCATGATTGGATAGCTGTGCTCTTAATATGCGTAAATACTTCATGCGCTCGTCGTAATCAGTTACAACATTACTATTGGCTACAGATTTAACCGCCAAATATAAATGTCTGAAGTAATGGGCCAGTCTTGAGGCGTGTCCAGAAAAGGGCTTATAATTAAACCTTAGCCTCACATTGGCTGAAAAGTTTTTCCTTTGGATGTTTTTACTTATTTGGGTCAAGTCGGGATTTTGGTGTTGTTTTCTCGCCGCCTTAAGCACATTCGCCATTACGCTTTCTTCGGGGTAGGATCGTTCAAACTCTTCAATACCCCAAAAAAAGGCAGCGTAACATTTTTGAAATCCATCGTGATTTAATTTTCTATCCGTCGTATAGATCGATAGAATGCATTCAAGCTCGGTTTGCATGACTACAAATAGTTTTCTCCCTTCGGTTGCTTTTTCATATCGCTGTAATCCTGTTAGTGTCTCCTCGAAATCATACCCATTGATTACCATCTCCGTTACATTTTCCCTATGCAGTCTAAGCACTTCATAAAACTGTGACTCAAACTGCTGAATTTGATTCTGCCGGTTTTGGTGATTGATCTGTTGCTGTAGCTGAACCTGGTTGGCATTTTGCTCTTCTTTGAACAATTCGCGTTGCAAAATATTTGCGCGGTATTGAATATAGAAAGCAAGTCCGGTTACAATAACGCCGGAAATTGTGATAAAAGGATTCATCAATCCTCCAATGGTGTCACCAATTGGCCCGGTTTCCAGAAAATTGAAATCGTCGTTTATCGCTCTTCTTGTGAAGATGAACGGTGCTGAGAACGAGAATATTATTAATGCCAAGGAAACGATCAATAATACTTTTGTCTTCCAATTAAGTGCAGTGATGTTACTTAAGTGGTCATTGGAAAGATCTGTCTTCGCTTGTGTCGTCGTAAATTTGTTTTGGCGATAAAACAGATACGCAACTGCTGCAACTACCACTAAAAGGATAAGCGAAACAAAAATAATAAAGGTGGTCATTGGAGTTATTTAATAAAAGGGAATCCGGGATATTGTAAAAAGATATATATTTTTTATTACTGTACCAAACTTTTTATAGCTTTGTTTTAAATTGTAGAATAGGAATCTGCATTTCCTCATTTTTTCTCTCTCCCTTATCTTTGCCCCAGGAACCGCCTTTTAATGTCAAACGAAACACCCATCCGCAAGATCATCCACATTGACATGGACGCCTTTTACGCTTCCATTGAGCAGCGTGACCATCCCGACCTGCGTGGCAAGCCCATCGTGGTAGGCGGTTCTCCCGAAGGCAGGGGCGGGGTGGTAGCCACGGCCAGTTATGAAGCCCGGAAATTTGGTGTTCGCTCTGCTATGCCTTCTAAAAGAGCGCAGCAGTTGTGCCCGCAGGCTATTTTCGTGCGTCCGCGCTTCGAGGTATACAAAGAGGTATCCAGGCATATCCGCGAGATATTTCACCGTCATACGGACCTTATAGAGCCCTTATCACTGGATGAGGCTTATCTTGACGTTACTACGGACAAGCAAAATATCGGCTCCGCCATTGAGATCGCTAAACTGATCAAGCAGGCGATTAAGGAGGAACTGAACCTTACTGCTTCTGCAGGCGTTTCCATCAATAAGTTTGTAGCCAAGATCGCTTCTGATATGCAGAAGCCGGATGGTCTTACCTTCATCGGCCCTTCTGCCATCGAAGCATTTATGGAGCAGCTGGCAGTGGAGAAATTCCATGGTGTTGGGAAGGTAACCGCCGATAAGATGAAACGAATGGGCCTCTTCACCGGCGCTGACCTGAAAAGGCTCTCTGAATCAGACCTGGTACAGCATTTTGGTAAAACAGGCCGTTTCTATTACAGAATCGTGCGGGGGATAGACGAGCGGGAAGTAGAGCCGCACCGGGAGACAAAATCACTCAGCGCGGAGGATACTTTTCCCTATGATCTCAACAGCCTGGAGGAGATGAATGTGGAGATAGACAAGATCTCCCTGGTAGTACATGAGCGTTTGAAAAAATACGGACTGAAAGGCCGTACCATTACCATAAAAATAAAATACAGCGATTTCAGGCAGATCACCCGGAACCATTCATTGCCACATCCGGTGAATGACCTGGAAACCATCAGCAGCATTGCCAAACAGCTGTTGGCCGCCACGGAGCCGGAAGACAAGAAGATCCGCCTGCTGGGTGTGGGGCTTTCCAATTTTGGGGAGATACAGCCTGATAGCGGAAAGGATCGGGGCGCCTGGCAGCTGGAGCTGTTTTAAACAAAGGACCATATCTTATGACTGTCAGAGAAGCGAAAACCATCATACAACAATGGGCATATCAGGAAGCGGTTCATCTACCTGGTTTCTGTGGCGCTTTCTACCACGGTTCGGTTAATTGGCTCAATGATAGCGATCTATTGCCAGCAGCTTCTGATGTAGATGTCATCGTTGTTTTAACTGATCCTGAGGGATATTCATCCGGAAAGTTTATTTATAAAGAGCTGCTCCTGGAAGTGTCTTATCTAACCGCAAATGAATTCCGCACGGCAGAACAGGTACTGGGAAAATTCTACCTGGCAGGCAGCTTCAGGAAGCATGGCATCATTGCAGAAAAGGGTACGCATCTGTCAACGCTGCAACGGCAGGTAGCCGCACAGTATGCAAATATTGAGTGGGTACGTAAACGTTGTGAGCATGCGAGAGGTCTGGCCCTGAATTACCTGGAGCCACCGACAGCAGGTACCCCCTTGCATGACCAAATAACCAGCTGGTTATTTGCGAGAGGATTAATGGTACATATGCTGTTGGTAGCCGGGCTGAAAAATCCTACCGTTCGTAAAAGATACCTGGAGGTAAAATTGCTGCTGGAGGAATATCATCTGCCGGAGTTTTATGAACGCCTGCTGGAATCAACCCGGTTTGCAGCACTGAGCCGGAGAGACGTGGAAGGGCATCTTGATGCATTATCGGCAGCCTTTGATGATGCTGCAAAGGTGATCAGCACGCCTTACCGCTTTGCCGCAGATATCAGCAGTACCGGCAGACCGGTGGCCATCGGAGGAAGTTATGAACTGATCAAAGCCGGTTATCACCGGGAAGCGATGTTCTGGATCGTGGCCACTTATTGCCGTTGTCAGCATGTGCTGTCACAAGATGCGCCGGCGGAAGTACGGAAACAGCATGATGTGGGATTTATGGAATTACTGGAAGCGTTACAGATCACTTCTCTCAATGAAAGGAATCAAAGTAATGAGGGGGCGCGTGGATTTATTGAGGAAGTGGAACAAATAGCAGCGATCATCATGGCACAGCACCCGGAAATTCAATCGTAAATGTCGTTGATCGTTTTCGCATATTTCTCCATAATAGCCGCCCTGCGCAGGCTTAATTTAGGTGTTAGTTCACCGCCTTCAATACTCCAGCTGTGCGACAGCAATTCAAATTTCTTGACCTGCTCTACCTGGTTAAATTCACGATTATACTCATCTACGATCGTTTTGTAGAAGTAATGCACTTCCGGGTCCTGTACCAGGGCTTCCTGTGAGGAGACGTTGATACCCTGTTTCTTAGCCCATTCTCTTAGCACGGGAAATACCGGTACAATGAGTGCGCCGGTAAATTTGCGGTTGGCGCCTACGACCATTACCTGTTCTATGAAGGGACTTTCTTTTAGCCGGTGCTCTATCGGGAGTGGGGCCACATACTTGCCTCCGCTGGTTTTGAACATCTCTTTTTTACGGTCCGTGATCTTGAGGAAGCGACCTTCCAGGAAGGCGCCGATATCCCCGGTATGGTACCATCCATCGGTGATAACATCCGCGCTGAGGTCAGGACGGCGGTAGTATCCCATCATTACATTGTCACCTTTGCAAAGGATCTCTCCATCATCTGCGATCTTTACTTCAACATGGGGTATCAGCGGACCAACGGTACCGAACAAACGATCTTTTTCTTCAAAACGGTTTACGCTGATCACAGGTGATGTTTCTGTGAGTCCGTAGCCTTCCATGATCACGATGCGGGCGGCGGTAAAGATCCGGATCAGGCGTACCTGGCAGGCGGCGCCGCCGGTAACAATACATTTGACATTGCC
>Ga0209257_1001675_pt1 | contig 25013 bp, 27 predicted proteins | sample AraplaCvi_mCL_r2_FD_184277 | JGI IMG/M metagenome (GOLD analysis project Ga0209257, IMG submission 184277) | Arabidopsis root microbial communities from North Carolina, USA - plate scrape MF_Cvi_mCL_r2 (SPAdes) (version 2) | ecosystem: Host-associated > Plants > Roots > Endosphere | place: USA...
CCTTTTCACCGAAGATCGCGCGCAGCAGCTTTTCTTCCGGCGTCATCGGCGATTCACCCTTGGGGGTGATCTTGCCGGCCAGAATGTCGCCCGGGCCGACTTCGGCACCGATATAGACGATGCCCGCCTCGTCGAGGTTGCGGAGCGCTTCCTCGCCGACGTTCGGGATGTCGCGCGTGATGTCTTCCGGCCCGAGGCGCGTGTCGCGCGCGGTGACTTCGAATTCCTCGATGTGGATCGAGGTGAAGACGTCGTCCTTCACGATGCGTTCGCTGATGAGGATCGAGTCCTCATAATTGTAGCCGTTCCACGGCATGAACGCGACGAGCACATTCTTGCCGAGCGCCAGTTCGCCAAGCTCGGTCGACGGACCGTCGGCGATGATGTCGCCGGTCCGGACGATCTCGCCCACCTTCACCAGCGGACGCTGGTTGATGCAGGTGTTCTGGTTCGAGCGCTGGAACTTCTGCAGGCGATAGATGTCGACGCCCGACTTGCCGGGTTCGACCATGTCGGTCGCACGGATGACGATACGCGTCGCGTCGACCTGGTCGATCACGCCGCCGCGGCGGGCCGCGATCGCTGCGCCCGAGTCCCGTGCAACGGTGCCTTCCATGCCCGTGCCGACGACCGGAGCCTCGGCGCGGAGCAGCGGAACGGCCTGACGCTGCATGTTCGATCCCATGAGCGCGCGGTTGGCGTCATCGTTTTCGAGGAACGGGATCAGCGACGCCGCGACCGAAACGAGCTGCTTCGGCGACACGTCCATCAGCGTGATCTGCTCGCGCGGCGCCATCAGGAATTCGCCGGCTTCGCGCGCCGAGATCAGCTCGTCGATGAAGCTGCCGTCGGCGTTGAGGTCGGCGTTCGCCTGCGCAACGGTGTGCTTCTGCTCTTCCATCGCCGACAGATAGACGACCTCGTTGGTCACCTTGCCGTCGATGATGCGGCGATACGGCGTCTCGATGAAGCCGTACTTGTTGACGCGCGCAAAGGTCGCGAGGCTGTTGATCAGACCGATGTTCGGGCCTTCCGGCGTTTCGATCGGACAGATACGGCCATAGTGCGTCGGGTGAACGTCACGGACTTCGAAGCCCGCGCGCTCGCGCGTCAGACCGCCCGGCCCGAGCGCCGAGACGCGGCGCTTGTGGGTAACTTCCGACAGCGGGTTGGTCTGGTCCATGAACTGGCTGAGCTGCGACGAGCCGAAGAATTCGCGCACCGCGGCGACCGCGGGCTTCGCGTTGATCAGGTCGTTCGGCATCACGGTCGACACGTCGACCGAGCTCATGCGCTCCTTCACGGCGCGCTCCATGCGGAGCAGGCCGACGCGATACTGGTTCTCCAGCAGCTCGCCGACCGAACGCACCCGGCGGTTGCCGAGATTGTCGATGTCGTCGATTTCGCCCTTGCCGTCCTTCAGGTTCACCAGTTCCTTGACCACGGCGAGGATGTCCTCGCTGCGGAGCGTGGTGACCGTGTCCTCGGCGTCGAGGCCAAGGCGCATGTTCAGCTTGACGCGGCCGACGGCCGACAGGTCATAGCGTTCGCCGTCGAAGAACAGGCCGTCGAACAGCGCTTCCGCGGTTTCGCGCGTCGGCGGTTCGCCGGGGCGCATGACGCGGTAGATGTCGCTGAGTGCCTGGTCGCGATCCTCGGCCTTGTCGGCCTTCAGCGTGTTGCGGATCCACGGACCGGTGTTGTTGTGGTCGATGTCGAGCAGGACGAGCTTGTCGATCCCGGCCCCATCGAGCTTTTCGAGGTTGTCGGCGGTCACTTCGTCGCCGGCTTCGATGTAAATCTCGCCGGTGGCTTCGTTGATCAGGTCGTACGCCGAATAGCGGCCGAAGATTTCCTCGGTCGGGATCAGCAGCGTGTCGAGACCGTCCTTCGCCGCCTTGTTGGCAAGGCGCGGGCTGATCTTGTGGCCCGCGGCGAAGACGACTTCGCCGGTCTTGGCGTCGACGACGTCGAACGCAGGCTTCGCGCCGCGCCAGTTTTCGACGACGAACGGAACCTTCCAGCCGTTCGAGGCGCGCTCGAACACCAGACGGTCATAGAAATGGTTGAGGATTTCCTCGCCCGACATGCCCAGCGCATAGAGCAGGCTGGTGACCGGCAGCTTGCGCTTGCGGTCGATACGGACGTTGACGATGTCCTTGGCGTCGAATTCGAAGTCGAGCCACGAACCGCGGTACGGAATGACGCGCGCGGCGAAGAGATACTTGCCCGACGAGTGGGTCTTGCCGCGATCATGGTCGAACAGCACACCCGGCGAACGGTGCATCTGCGACACGATGACGCGCTCGGTGCCGTTGACGAAGAAAGTGCCGTTCTCGGTCATGAGCGGCATGTCGCCCATGTAAACGTCCTGCTCCTTGATATCGAGGACCGAACGGGTGTCGGTTTCGCTGTCGACTTCGAAGACGATCAGGCGCAGCGTGACCTTCATCGGCGCCGCATAGGTGATGCCGCGCTGACGGCATTCCTCGACGTCATACTTCGGCTCTTCGAGTTCGTAGTGAACGAAGTCGAGCTCGGCGGTGCCGGCGAAATCGCGGATCGGGAAAACGCTGCGGAGCGTCTTTTCGAGGCCCGAGACATAACCGATCGAGGGGTCCGAGCGCAGGAACTGCTCATAGGATTCGCGCTGCACCTCGATGAGGTTAGGCATTTCCACGGCTTCGTGAATGTTGCCGAACAGCTTGCGGATTCGCTTGGTCGCGGTTGCTTCGAGGGCCTTGCCCACCGACTTCGCCTTGGTCGCCATAAGTGATTGTCTCGCCTTGAAAAAATAGCTCGCGAGCGCAGGAGAGACGCAAAAAGGCCGCGATCAACCGTTGCCGGTTTCCCGCAGCTTTCTGACGCATCTCGAAATCCCTACCGCCCTATCCGTACAGCCCGCTGCGCAAAGTCAGGCTCTATCTCGGACGATCGGGTGTGACCGCCATATAGGATTTGGGGGTCCGGGTGTCAAAGGGTGCACGAGAAATTTCTCGCGTTCGCCATGCCCGGACGGCACCCCCGCCATTTTCCGGCCGCTCAGAAATAGCGCGGGATCGGTCCGATCTGCGGGGTCTGGTCGGGAAGGTCGACGACCACATCGTCGATATAGCACCATCCCCAGCCTTCCGGCGGATCATAGCCCTCGATGATCGGATGGCCGGTCTCGTGGAAATGCGCGCGCGCATGGCGATGCGGGGAATCGTCGCAGCATCCGACATGGCCGCACGCCCGGCAGAGCCTCAGATGCACCCAGATGCTGCCGATCCGCAGGCAATCCTCGCATCCCCTGGCGCTGGGGACGACGTCGCGGATCGTCGACTCATGCGAACAGGTCATCACCCTCTCCTTCGCGCTGCAAGGAATGTCCGGCGAGTATCGCAGGTCCGTGCAGGAAATGATATCGCCGATCTGAACGCGATCCGGAGACCATGATGACCAGCCAAAATCCCGCAGGCCCGCACTATTCGCCCTACACGATCGGGGGCGGCCTGATCTTCGTGTCGGGCCAGTTGCCGCTGCTTCCCGGCCGCGACGCCTCGCTCGCCGACGCGCCTTTCGAGGCACAGGCCGAACAGACGCTGCGCAATCTGGCGGCGGTCCTCGAAAGCGCCGGCGTCGGCCCCGCGCAGATACTGAAGACGACGGTCTATCTTGGCGACATGGCCGACTGGGACGGGGTCGATCGGGCGTACCGCGAATTTTTCGGCGACGTTCGCCCGGCCCGGACCGTGATCGCAACCGGCCCGCTGCACTTCGGCTTCCGGATCGAGATCGACGCTATCGCACTGGCCGCGCAATAGCGAGACTCCGCGCTACGCCGCACCCTGATTGCCGACGCGTTCCAGTTCCGACCTCAGCCGCTGCTCGTCGAACGCATGCTGTTCGAATTCGCCGCCGCGCTCGACCCAGAACAGGAACAGATGCGCGGACCACCGGTTAGGATTGGGCCGCGTCCGGCCGTGGCGCAGATCCATTCCGCGATACAGGACGGCATCGCCGGGCTGCATCTCGACGGCCGAAAAGGCCTCGTCGCCGAAATCCTCGGTACACGGGTCCACGCCGGTCACCCGCTCCGATCCGACTTCCAGCGGCCATGGCAGACCGTCGCTGTAGACGAGCGTCAGCGACACGCTGTGCTCGCACGAGGGACGATCGGCGTGGACGCGGCAGATATCGTCTTGGTGATAGATGCGGAAATAATCGTAGCTCGGCAGCAGGTCCGCTCCCGTAAGCTCGCTGATGATCGGCGTCAGCCCCCACAGGAAGGTGGTGAGCGGCCGGTAGAAATGGCCCGAGATTTCGATGGTCGGCCGCGGGGAAAGCGCGTGCGCCTGGGCAAAGGTCTCGAACGACTTGCCCGAAGCCTCCAGGTCGATCTGGATCTGCCTGAAAAGGTTGAAGGCGACCTCCGGAGGGATCAGACCCCGGATCGTTGCATAGCCATCCCGATGATAGTCACCCTCGATTTGCATAAGGCTCCTCGTCCCGCTCCGGAGCCTTCCCGGAGGGTCACCGTACAATGCACGAATTTGCGGTGGCGCCAATGCCCGAACGGGCATGTCCCCGCGTCAGAAGATGCCTTTCAGCAACTTCCCCGGATTTTTCCGCAGCACCGCTTCCTCATTACCCATGTAAAGGAAGATGCCTTTCAGCGCCTGCTCGGTGACCGAGTCCGTCAGCCGGTCGTGGCTGACACCCGCAAGCGACAGCAACTGGCTGTTCCGCCCCAGCTGGTCGAGCTGGCGATACGCGCCGACGCTCTCGAGCGCCCCGGTCACCAGCGGCCGCACCTTTTCGGTCAGCACCCCGCCCGCGCTCGCCTGCAGATATCGCGTCGCGCCGTCCTTCTTCGACACCAGCGACGGCACGTCGTTCCAACCCAGATTGTCGATCGCGGCGTGGAACACGGGCTTCGCCTCGCCCGCCGCCTTGCCGCCCGCATCATTCAGGCTCTTCGTCAGCTTGGTGGTCAGCCCCAGCTTGTCGCCCGCGCCAAGCAGCTTCGACGCCAGTTTGCCGCTCGCGCCCGGCAACAGGATGCGCACCGCGGTATCGGCATAGAAAGCGCCCGGCTGCGCCAACCGGTCGAGCGCATTGTCCGACGCCCCGCCGATCAGCCCCTTGAACCCGCCGATCGCGGTCTTCGCGAAGGCGGCCGGCCCAAGCCCCAGGCCGGCCAACGCAGCAGCCCCCGCGAGCAGGTGTCGCCGCGCCACCAAGTCATCCCTGTTCATGAAAGCCTCCCACGCTATTGTCCGGCCGAACGATAGCGGAAAAGCCATGCGCACCCAAGCGCTTACCGCCGCTAGGCCGCCATCCGCAGCCGGTTCCGTCCGTCACGCTTCGCGGCATAGAGCGCTTGGTCGGCGCGATGCAGCAGTTCCTCGGCATCGGGTTCGCCATCATAGAGCGCCAGGCCGATGCTGATCGTCGCGTCGGGCAGGGTCGCCTCTTCCGCGGTTCCCGTCTCCACGGCCTTGCGGACCCGCTCGGCGACGATCTCGGCCGCCTGTGCGCTCGACCGCTGAAGGATGCAGACGAATTCCTCGCCGCCGATCCGGCCGACCAGATCGCCGTCGCGCAGCGCCGCCTTTGCGCGCTGTGCGACGCGGCGGATCACATCGTCGCCGACCGCATGGCCGTGGGTGTCGTTGATCCGCTTGAAATGGTCGATGTCGAAAATCGCCACGGCCAACGGCGCGCCGTTGTCGCGCGCGCCGGCCAGCGCCTTTTCCAGAAACGCCAGCGTCGCGCGCCGGTTCGGCAGGCCGGTCAGCATGTCGGTATTCGCGACCCGCTCGGCCGCGCTGCGTGCCGCTTCGAGGATGCGGGCGTTCTCTACCGTCTCGGTGACATCCTGCACGGTGCCGAAGATGCCGATCGCCTTGCCGCCGCGCCCCATCTCGATCGACCCGTGCGATTTCACATGGCGGACCTCGCCGTCGAGCCGGCGGATCCGGCCCTGATATTCGAACGCCTGCCCCGTGCGCACCGCTTCGGCGAGCACCTTGCGGACCGCCTCCATATCCTCCTCGACATATTGCTGGACGCTATAGTCGACGTCGACGGGGGTTCCGGGCTCCAGCCCGTGGACGCGATAGGTCTGGTCGGACCATTTGATCGTCCAGTTGACCAGATCGACACGCCAATGGCCGACGAGCGCCGCGGCCTCGGCCTGCACCAGCCAGCGATTGCTCTGTTCGAGGCGCCGCGCGAGCTTGCGCTGGACCACGAGCAGAGCCGCGAGCGGCAAGGTCGTGAACAGCAGCGCCAGCAGGTAGAATTGCAGGAACAGCACCCGGATCTTCTGGCTGTCGTCGATCGCCGCGATCGGGCCGTGCCCCTGCCCCGTCAGCAGCGACGCGATGATCGTCACGATCAGCATTCCGGTCGCGGCACCGAACGGCCCCAGCCGGTACGCGGCAGCAACGACGGCGATGCACGGCAGGAACGTCACCGGGAAATGCGATTGCGAAAAGGCCGTCGCGGTGACCGCTGCGGCGGCGGTCAGGATCAGGATTGCCTCGGTCTTCATGCGCGACGACGCGTTGTCGAGCGCCTTGGTGCCGATCATGCGCGCCAGCATGACGATCGGCGGCGTCACGATCAGCATGCCGAGCGCCACGGTGGTCAGCCACGAGAAGAAGAAATCGATGCCGGTTCCGGCAAGCGCGGTCGCGATCGAGGCGCTCAGCGCGCTCGCCGACAGTGTCGCGATACAGAAATCGCCGACCGATCGCGGGACCATGAACGACAGGTCGCCCGCGTGACGACGCCGGACCAGCCACAGCGCGACATAGGCCTCGGACGCGTTGGCGAGCGTGAAGGCGGCCGACGCGAACGGCGGCGTGCCGCCCAGCAGATTGGCGCCGAAGCTGGCGACTCCCATGCCCGCGAACGACGCCAGCTGCGCGCGTGCGGGCATCAGCAGCAATAGCGCAAGGAAATAGCCGCTCGGTGGCCACACGGCGGCAATATTGTCCGCGCCCTTGGTCGCATAGAGCGACAGGCTCGCCAGCAGAAAATAGCCGAGCGCCGTAAGCAGCGACCAGAAAGCCGCTTCGACTCCGGGTGAGAGCGACCGCGTCATGCTCCGGATCTACCCGAAAACTGGAAAATAAACCGCTAACATTCCGCCACCGCTTAACGCGATTTCACAGCAAAATCACGCGCCTTTAGCCTCTAGTCGACGCCGCCGAAGGTCATGCCGACGATTTGCCCGATCCGTTCCTCGTCCCATTCGATCCGGCGATCGAGGACGAGCATCGCGAGGCCGTGGACGAGCGACCATGCATGAAGCGCGGCAATTTCGGGTTGATCGAGGTGCGGCATCGTCTGCTCGACGCCCGCGCGCAGCAGATTATAGGCAACTTCGCCGCCGTCGCCGCTTTCCTTGCTGCGTTCGTGCATCTGGCGCGTGAAGCTCAGGCGGAACACCGCAGGCTCGTCGTGCGCGAAGCGGACATAGGCGACCCCCGTCGCCAGGAAACCGGTGCGTCCGCCTCCCGCTTTCAGCCACGCCTGCGCCTGCAGCGCGCCCAGCCGCCGCAGCCCTTCGTCGGCGAGCGCGTCGAGCAGCGCCTCCTTGTCGGGAAAATGGCGGTAAAGAGCGGTTGCGCTGACCCCCACGTCGCGCGCCAGCGCGCGCAGCCCCAGCTCGGCGCCGTCGCCCTCTTCCAGCCGCCTGAGCCCCGCCGCGATCACCGCCGCGCGCAGATCGCCATGGTGATACGAGCCCGAACCTTTCGCTCCGGCATTTTCTATGTTGACACTGTTATCTTCTTCGCTCATGTTGTCACCGTAAACATTCCGAGTCGCCAGTGCAATCCCCTCCACACTGCGCGGCACCTTCGCCAACTTCCGCTTAAGGAGCATAACCATGGCAAGCAACGTCGAAAGCCTGATCCGCGGCGCCGTTACCAAGGGCATCGGCAAGGTCGCCGATTTCAACCGCAAGCGCCTGCCCCGCCCCGCCGACGCGCACCCCTATCTCACCGGCATCCACACCCCGATGACCGAGGAATTCACGCTCGAGGAACTCCGCGTCGACGGCGAAATTCCCGCGAGCCTCACGGGCCGCTATCTCCGCAACGGTCCGAACCCCGCGGTCGCCCCTGACCCCGCAAGTTATCACTGGTTCACCGGCGCGGGCATGGTCCACGGCATCCGCATCGAAGGCGGCAAGGCCGACTGGTACCGCAACCGCTGGGTCCGCGGCGCCGAAGCCTGTGAAGTCCTGGGTGAGGAAATTCCTCCCGGACCGCGCGCCGAAAGCAATGACGCGCCGAACACCAATGTCATCGGCGTCGACGGCCGCACCTTCGCGATCGTCGAGGCGGGCGGAAAGCCGGTCGAGCTCGGCTATGAGCTCGACACCATCGCGCACAACCCCTTCGACGGCACGCTGAAGGGCCCGTACACGGCGCACCCGCATCTCGATCCGGCGACGGGCGAGATGCATTCGATCACCTACAAGGGCGACGACTTCAACACCGTCTGGCACGTCGTCGTCGACAAGCAGGCGCAGGTGATCCGCGAGCTTGCGATCCCGGTCAGCGATGGCCCGTCGATCCACGATTGCGCGATCACCGAAAATTACGTGCTCGTCCTCGACCTGCCCGTCACCTTCTCGATGTCGCGGCTGCTCGCGGGCTATCGTTTCCCCTATGCGTGGAACGAGAAGCATCAGGCGCGTGTCGGCCTCCTCCCCAGGAAAGGCAGCGCGGACGACATCATATGGGTTCCCGTCGAGCCCTGCTATGTGTTCCACCCCGCCAACGCGTTCGAGACCGCAGACGGCAAGATCATCGTCGACGTCGTCGCGCACGAAACGATGTTCGCCGAATCGACCCGCGGCCCCGACAGCCAGAAGGCGCGCATGGAACGCTGGACGCTCGATCCCGCCGCGCGCACCTCGGTCCGCACGGTCATCCACGACCACGCTCAGGAATTCCCGCGCTACGACGAGCGGCTGACTACCAAGCCCTATCGCTACGCCTACACGGTCGCGATCCCCGAGGCCGAAGCGTCCGAATGGCAGATCGCCGACACGCGGCTGTTCCGCCACGATCTCGACAAGGGAGTCACCGACGCCCACGACTTCGGCCCCGGCCGGCACCCCGGCGAATTCGTCTTCGTGCCGCGTAGCGAGCAGGGCGCCGAGGATGACGGCTGGCTTATCGGCCTCGTCGTCGACATGAATGACGAGACCACCGATCTCGTCATCCTGAACGCCGACGATTTTACCGGGTCACCGCAAGCTGTAGTTCACCTGCCGCACCGCGTTCCGCCGGGTTTCCACGGGAACTGGGTCGCGGATTGACGCTATCGGGGCGCTTCATCAGCGCCTCGGTCACCCGCAACGACCGCTCGTTGTCGACATCGATCGCCGTCGCCCCGTTGCTCACCAGCAGCGGGGCGATGTCGACTTTCAGGTGGCGCGAAATGCGCCGGAAGATGTGGTGGATCGGCCCCAGCCCGAAACGGAAGCGCAGCAGGTTGATCAGCCCGAACGCCTGCATCACGCGGATCGGCTTCTTGACGAACTGCCCCCCGCCGCGGAACGCCTCGGCCGCCTTGAGCGCCGCAGGATCGCCGATCCAGTAGGCGTTGCAGTTCGACACCGCGACGTCCGAAAATTCATAGAAGCGCCGCTGCCCCTCGGGATGTACGGCAAGCACATCCTCGCGCCGTGCCAGCGCAACCCCCGCCCCCACGCCAAGCCGCGCCGCCTCGTTTCCGATCTCGACGATCGTTTCGGGAGTGAGCAGACAATTGTCGGCAGTCGTAATGAACAGCGGAAACGCGGCTTGATCGGCGACCGCGAGAACGGAATCCGCCAGATTATCCGCCGCCGGCACGATCGTCAGCCGGTTGCCCAGCCGCTCGACCACCTCGTCGGCCAGATCGTCGAGCAGCGTCTCATGATGCGTCGAGACGAAGATATGCGCGGCATCGGTCTGCGCCGCGCTGTCGAGCACATGCGCGATCATCGCACGGCCCGCGACGGGAACGAGGCACTTGTCGCCCACCCCATGCGCCTCTGCGAGGGCGTCGACCGCACCCGGCCGGCGCCCCGCGAGGATCAGGATCGAGCCGCTCATGCCGCGTCCCTCCGCGCAAAACCGACAAGCTGGCGGATCATGCTTTCGGACACGATCGTCTCGATGAGGTCGGCTTGGGTAAAGCCGGCTGCAATCGCGGCGCGACCGAAAACCTTCTCCGACCACAGGTTACAGTTGAGATTGACCTCGAGCAGCCGGATCTCGCCGGTTGCGAAATCGACGCGGAACTCGAAGCGACCGTAATCGAATGGCCGGAAGATTTCGGCCATGACGCGCGTATAGTCGATCAACCGCGCGCCGATTTCGGCGTCGTCGAACAGCTTCAGGCTATATTTCTGGCTACGGTCGACCAGATCGCGCTTTTCCTGATAGGTGCGCAGGTGGCTCGGGTCGGCCTGCTCGAAGATCATCATCGGCAGCATCGCCGGCTCGCCATCGATGGTGATCACCGGCACCTCGACGTCGCTGCCGTCGATGAAGGGCTCGACGATTGCGTCATGATCAAGTGCATGGATCTCCGCGATCGCCTGCGCGAGTTCGATGCGGTCGTGCGCGTCGCGGATGCCCCACGAGGCCGAGCTGTTGTTCGGCTTGATCACCCAGCGCTTCGCAGGCGGACAGCGCGACGCATCGACCGGCGCGCCACGGCGGAACAGCGACCAGGGCGCGGTCGGAATATCGCGCGCCGCGGCTTCGAGCTTGGTCAGATGCTTGTCGTCGGACAGTCCGCGCACGATCGGCGAAGCGCCGACATAGGGCAGCCCCAGCCGGTTGCAGAGCAGCGGCAGGAGCATCTCGCTGTTATAGAAGCCGCCGCGGTTCAGCAGCGGAAAGACGAAGTCGGCGTCGGGCCGGGTGAACAGATCGGCATAAGTGTCGGCGACGACCAGCGGGATGCCCAGGCCTTCCAGTATCTCGCGCGTTTCGCGGTGATAGAGCGCGTGATTGCCGTCCTCGCTATGGAGCCCGCCGGTCCATTTCGCGTGCTTGGCGATGAAGAGAAGCCGCTGCGTATCGCGCAAGCGATCGGGCAGCCGGGTGGGTGCAAGGTCGTTGGTTCGCATGTGACGCTCTGACCACGCTCAGGTTTCATGCCGATGACCTTTCAGTGACTGCGCTGCAACCAAAACGCCAAATCTCTGTCATCTTGGGCCGGTAATTCGCGGGGCACCCCATCTCTCTGGACGGACTATCCGCATGCTTCTGAACCCGAAAAGCTATGAGAAAAATGCGCCGCGAAACGATAGCCGCCATGCCGCGCGGCTTGCCGAAGCGCTGATCAGCGGCGGCGACGGGCGCATCCGCCTCGATGCACAGGGGCGCAACAAATATTATGCCAGTGCCGCGCCCAGCGACGCGCTCGCCTACGGTTCGTCGACGATCAGCAGCATTTCGGAGCATGCGTTCGAGACGTTGATCGGCGAATGGAGGGATCGGCTCGACCAGCCGGTCGCCGCGCGCGATTATGCCGCGGGCCTCGACGCGATCCGCGACCGTCTCGCCGTATATTTCGGTTCGGACGATGCCGCGATCGTCTTCGCCGCATCGGGAACCGATCTCGAATATGTCGGCCTCGCCGCCGCTTGGGACGGCCGTCCGCTCACCGCCGTTCTGCTCGGCCGCGACGAGGTCGGCAGCGGTTGCATTCACAGCGCCGCCGGGCGCTTCTTTGCCGAGGAAACCGCGACCGGCGCGCGCGTCGTCGCGCAATCGGCGATCGACCCGGCCTTTGCCGGGATCGAGCTGATCGACGTCGCGGTGCGCGATGCCGCCGGCCGGCCGCGCGCTTCGGCCGCAGTCGCTGCCGAATTGTCGCTCCACATCGAGCGCGCCGCCGCGAACGGCCGCCGCGCGGTAGTCCATGTCGTCCACGGCTCGAAATCGGGACTGACGCTCCCCGCGCTCGCCGACGTCGAGCGCCTCGTCGCGACGCATGGCGACGCGATGACGATCGTCGTCGACGCCTGCCAGCTCCGCATCGCGCCCGAGGTCGTCCGCAGCTATCTCGCGCTCGGTTGCACCATCCTGATGACCGGCTCGAAATTTGCCGGCGGGCCGCCGTTCAGCGGCTTCGCGCTGGTGCCCGCCGCCGCCCGCGACCGCGCACGGCCGCTGCCCGAGGGCTTCCGCCGCCTCGCCAACCGCGCCGAATGGCCCGCCGACTGGCCCGGCGCCGACATTCTGCACGCGACGGGCAATTTCGGCCTGCTCCTCCGCCTGCAGGCGGCGCTGATCGAGATCGAGCGCTTCGCTGCGCTTCCTGCCGGACGCGTCGCGCACGTCGCCGCGCGTTTCAGCCATCATGTGATGCGCATCGTCAAGCGCCTCGAGCTTGCCGAAGTCCCCGGCGCGGGAACGAGCTGCCTCGCGACCGAGACGCTGCGCACGCTCGACCTGTCGGCACGCTGGCCGCAATGCGATTTCGATGCTGCAAAGACGATGCACGGCCATATCGCGCGCCAGTCGCGCCAGTGGCTCGGTCAGGAAATCCGCCTCGGCCAGCCGGTAAAGACACACCCGCTCGCCGACGGGCGGATAGCCGGGACGCTGCGCCTGTCGCTGTCGATGCCGCTGATTATCGACATGGCCGCAATGGACGATATCACCCTCGACGAGCGGCTCGACCGCGAGATGTCGCTGGTCGGCGCGGCGATATCCGCGGCGGGCGCGATGACCCTCGCCTCGCCCCAGCCAGCCCCCATCGGCTGACCCCGAAAGCGGTCGCCGGGCGCGACGAACGGGCCCGGAATCTTCGCCGCGCCGTCACGGCGGCACGGCTCATCGTGGAATCGGGCGCATTTCCGCAGCGCTTTTCCCGCGCGGTTCGTTTGCCCTTCACTATGACGAAAAATGCTCCCCTCCTCCGCCCCGCCGCGAGCGCGATTGCCGCGTTCCTGGTCCTCTCCACCCCCGCCGCGTTCGCGCAGGAAGCGACGGTGCCGATGACGCCCCCGGTCAGCATGCCGCCGACCTCGGCTCCGCCGACCGTCCAGCCGCCCGCGACGACCGCGCCCGTGACCGCTCCGACCGCGCAGCCGGCGCCCCAGCCGGTGATCCGCGTGCCGCTCGACCTGCCGCCCGCTCCGAAAGCCGAGCGCGAGGCTGCTGCCGCGCCCGCCCGTGCCCGCGCAGAACGCACCGCTCCGCGACCGCGCCCGGCGCAGGCGGCTCCCGCGCGAGTTACGGCGGCGCCCGTGGCCACCGCGGCTGCGCCGATCGAAGAGGCTGCACCGGTTGCGCCCGTCGTCGTTGAACCGGTCCAGCCGACGGCGGAAACCGCACCCGCGGCGGTTGAAAAGGCAGCGCCCGCTACCAGCGACAGCTTTCCTTGGGAAATCGTCGGAGGCGCAGCCGCGCTGCTGATCGTCGGCGGTGCGGGCATCGCCTTCGCGCGCCGTCGCAAGACCTCGAAGGAGGTCTGGGAATTCGACGAGAATTCGGGCGCCGAATGGGTTCCGACGGCTGACCCCCCCGCCGAGCCCACCTTCGCCCGCACGGAGACGGTCGCCGCGCCCGAACCGCTGCCGGTGCAGCCTGCCACGACGCCGGCCTTCGCGGCAGCGCCCTCGGGCAGCATGGGTCGTCACGAAGCGATGGCAATGGCGGGGCCGACGCCCGACAACCCCTTCACCACGCTCAGCAAGCGCCTCGCCCGCGCGCGCTTCCTCGATCGTCAGGAACGCGCCGACTATGACGCGGCGCTCGCGACCAGCGAGCCGCAGGCCGAACCGGCCCCGGTTCGCAAACCCGTCAGCGCGTGGGAAATCGCCCAGCGCCAGACAGTCCCGGCGGCGCCCGCCGAACAGGAGGTTCGCCGCCTCCAGCCCGGCAGCGTCCGCAAGGATCTGAAGCCCGGCTGGACGCGCAACTAAGCTCCTTTCGTTGGCAATAAAAAAGGGCGGTGCCGCAAGGCACCGCCCTTTCTTTATCGCAAGCACGGCGGGCGAACCCGCCGGACCCGAACCGGATTACTTCAGTTCGACGGTCGCGCCGGCGGCGAGAAGCTTGGCCTTCAGCTCTTCGGCTTCGGCCTTGTTCACGCCTTCCTTGACGGCCTTCGGCGCGCCTTCGACGAGCGCCTTGGCTTCGCCCAGGCCCAGGCCGGTGATCGCACGGACTTCCTTGATCACGTTGATCTTGTTGCCGCCGTCACCCGTAAGGATGACGTCGAATTCAGTCTGCTCTTCAGCAGCCGGAGCGGCGGCGCCAGCGGCGGGGCCGGCAACGGCGACGGCAGCGGCGGCCGAAACGCCCCACTTTTCTTCGAGCAGCTTCGAAAGTTCAGCAGCTTCCAGAACGGTCAGCGCCGACAGGTCTTCAACGATCTTTGCGAGATCAGCCATTTTCATTCTCCATCAGAACCGGGATAGCCCGGCGAATTGTTACGGTAGGTAAAAGTTTATGCCGCTTCCTTGGCGCCATAGGCACCAAAGACCCGCGCCAGCTGACCAGCCGGAGCTGCCGCAATCTGGGCAACCTTGGTGGCCGGAGCCTGGAGCAGGCCGACAAGCTTGCCACGCAGTTCGTCAAGCGACGGCAGCGATGCAAGCGCCTTCACGCCTTCCACGTCGAGGACCACATCCCCCATGCCACCACCAACGATTTCAAGCTTGTCGTTGGTCTTGGCAAATTCCACCGCGATCTTCGCAGCCGCGACCGGATCGGTCGAAGCGGCGATTGCCGTGGGGCCGGTCAGCAGGTCGCTGATACCGGTGTAGGAGGTGCCATCGAGCGCGATCTTGGCCAGGCGGTTCTTCGCGACCTTGAAGCTTGCTCCCGCATTACGCATCTGCTCGCGAAGCACCGTCGACTGGGCGACGGTAAGACCCAGGTTGCGAACAATCACAACCGAGGCTGCATTCGACAGCGTAGCGTTCAGCGAGGATACGGCTTCGGCCTTTTCAGCACGATCCATGCCTGTTTCTCCACTCATGCCCGGCTGCAAGCAACCGGGCCGCTAACACACACAAAAGCCATGCGGAATGAATCCCGCCTGTCCCTTGCGCAACGATGTCCGATGGGGTCGGTCAAGCCGCGTCACCCGGGAATGCCGGGCAGGCGACCGATAAAAGACTGTCCCCGTCTCGGTTGGAAATTAAGAAGGGCAAATTCCCTTCACCAACTGTCTCGGACGGAATTGCCAAGGCCGGAGCCCGGACAACACGGGCGCGCTAATAGCGACATCGCGCGCCGAGTCAACCCGCATGCGGCGGAAAAGCAGGCTTGGCGCGCTATATCAACAGCCCTACGGCGGCACCCATGATCCGGATACGCCCCTCCACGCCCGTCGACGGCGACCGCGCCGTCGATATCTGGCGCGCCGCAGTCGACGCCACACACGACTTTCTGGCGCCCGCAGACCGGATCGCGATCGAGGAAGAGGTAAAAGGCTTTCTGCCGCAAGCACCGCTATGGCTTGCCGTCGACGCCGACGACCGCCCGATCGCCTTCATGCTGCTCGACGGCATCAGCATGGAGGCCCTCTTCATCGACCCCGCCCATCGCGGCCGGGGTATCGGCAGGGCGCTCGTCGAGCACGCGATCGGCCTGCACGGTACGATCACGACCGAGGTGAACGAGCAGAATGGCCAAGCGGCGGGCTTTTACGAACGCATGGGCTTCACTGCCACCGGCCGCTCGGACCGCGATGGTCAGGGCCGGCCCTATCCCTTGATCCATCTCCTTTTCTCTCCGCAAAACTGACCGGACTTCGCCGGAGCGCAAAAAAGTCGTCGCACCCCTTGTCTTAAAACACATCAAGATATATCTTAGACGCATCGAATCGCATGAAGGAGTTCAAGATGCGACATGGAATGAACCGGCATGGCTGCGGCGAGCGCCATGCGATGCACCGCATGATGCGCGAAGCGATGCGCCACAGTGGCCGCGGCTTCGGCCACGGCTTTGGCGGCCGCGGTTTCGGCGGACGTTTTCGCGACGATGATGAGGGACGCGGGCGGCGCCGGCGGATGTTCGACAGCGGCGAGCTGCGGCTCGTGCTGCTCAGGCTGATCGCCGACGAACCTCGCCACGGCTACGACCTGATCCGCCAGATCGAAGAGCTGACCGGCGGCGCCTATGCCCCCAGCCCGGGCGTTATCTACCCCACCCTCACCCTGCTGGGCGACATGGGGCTGATCGAGGCGACCGACAGCGACGGCGCGAAGAAACTCTTCGCAATCACCGCAGCCGGCCAGGCCGAACTCGACACGAACAAGGACGCTATCGATGCGCTGATTGCGCGCCTGACCGAAGTCGGCGAGGAACGCCAGCGCACCGACAGCGCGTCGGTCCGCCGGGCGATGGGCAACCTCAAGGCCGTGCTGATGAACCGGCTCGGCGACCGCGACCTCGACGAGGCGACGCTGCACGAGGTCGTCGCACTGATCGACGAGGCGGCGCAGAAGATCGAGCGGCTGTGATGGCAAGCGTGAAGGCGAACGTCCCCACCATACATGCGAGCAAATATCTGCAGCAGCTGTGCAAGCACTGGCAGCACAACCTCGCGGTCGAATTCACCCCCGAGCATGGCACCGTGACCTTCCCCAAGGATGCGCGCGGCGCGAGCTGGGCGGGCGACGCGCTGGTCACCTTCGATGCGGGAGCCGACGCACTGTCGGTCCGCATCGACGCGAGCAGCGACGAGCATGTCGAGGCAATGAAGGGCGTGGTCGCGCGCCACCTCGATCGCTTCGCGTTTCGCGAGGCGCCGCTGGCGTTCGATTGGGCGGCCGCCTGACCTCCCGAACCCGTTCGTGCCGAGCTTGTCGAAGCACCGTCCTTCCTTTCAATCTCGCTCGAGGAAAGAACGGCCCTTCGACAAGCTCGGGGCGCACGGTGTTTTGGTCCCGCAATCGTCTCGCCGGCACATTATCGTTTTTCGATATTATCGATTGACGATAAGGTCGACTCGGAATATATCGTTCTTCGATAATTAAACTATCGGAGAACGATATGCCTACCGATCATTCGACCCTGTTGCGCATGACCCGCGGCCTGCTCTGGCTGATGCTGGCACTCGTCGCCGCCGCCTTTCTGTTCGTCGTCGCCTCGGGCGGCGCGCTGGTCGCCATGTGGCCCGACATTGCGGTGGAGGCAAAGAACAGCAAGGTCTTCATCGACGCCGGGACGATCCGGCCGCAACTGTTCGCGCTGCTCGCCATTCTTGCCGCGGTGCTGGCCGTCGCGGTCTTCATCCTGCGCAAGCTGCAGGCCCTTGTCGCCAGCGCGTCGGACGACCCCTTTATTCCCGCAAACGCCGCCCGGCTCCGTCATATCGGCTGGGCGCTCGTGGCGGTGCAGCTGCTTGCACTGCCGCTGGGATCAATCGCGCGGAGCATCGCGGTACCGACAAGCCAGTTCGCCGATATGGGCGGGATCAACCTCAACGGCATATTGTCGATCCTGCTCGCCTTCGTCCTTGCCGCAGTGTTCGAGCGCGGCGCTGCGATGCGCGACGAGCTGGAAGGGACCGTGTGATGGCGATCGTCGTGAAACTCGATGACCTGCTTCATGCGAAGCGGATGACGCTGACCGACCTGTCCGACCGCATCGGCATCACCCTCGCCAACCTGTCGATCCTCAAGACCGGCAAGGCCAAGGCGATGCGCTTTTCGACGCTGGAGGCGATCTGCGCCGAACTCGATTGCCAGCCCGGCGACTTGCTGGCGTTCGAAGCCGACAGCTGAAGACAGCGCGGCACAAGACTGACCCCGCTCCGCATCCCCGGTCGGAGCGGGGTTATTTTATTCCCCCGCCACGACTGCCTTGCGGCGGGCGTAGAGGAAATAGACCGCGAGCCCGACAACATTCCAGACGCCGAACCAGAGCTGGGTTTTTGTGGGCAGGCTATAGAAAAGATAGAGACAACCGACGATGGCAACGAACCCCACCAGCCAGGGCAACGGTGCCCTGAAAGTACGCGGTGCGTCAGGTGCGCGATGACGCATGACCAGCATGCAGACGGTGACTGCCGTAAAGGCGGCCAGCGTCCCGGCGTTAGCCAGCGCGGCTAATTCGCCGAGCGGGATGCAAGCAGCAAGGATCGACACGACCACCGCAGTGAACAGCGTGATCCGTGTCGGCGCGCCGCGCTGCGAAAGCTTTGACAGGCTGGCGGGGAGCAAACCGTCGCGCGCCATCGTAAAGAAGATGCGGCTCTGCCCATAGAAGAAGGCCAGAATCACTGTTGGCAGCGCAACGATGGCCGACACCCCCAGATACCAAGCGGCTGTCGGCTGACCGATTTCGCGCAGGATGAAGGCCAGCGGCTCGTCACTTCCGGCAAGGCGGGTATAGTTCAGAGCCCCGACCGCGGTGACACCGACGGCGACGTAGATCAGCACACAGATCAACATCGACCCCACGATGCCGATAGACAGATCGCGTCCCGGGTTCTTGGTCTCCTCGGCGGCAGTGGCGATCGCGTCGAAGCCGTAAAAGGCAAAGAAGATGATCGCAGCAGCCGCCATGACGCCCACCTCGTGACCCGGAGCACCGCTTTTCGAGAAACCGTTCGGCATAAAGGGATCAAGATTGGACGCGTTAAAATGCGGCAGCGCTACGGCGACGAAAACGATTAGCGCGACGATCTTGACCAGCACCAGCGTCGCGTTGAGCGTCGCACTCTCACGCGTTCCGGCGATCAGGAGACCGGCGACGACGAAGATGATCAACACGGCCGGAAGATTGATACCGGCTTTTGCAATTGCCAGCGTTCCGTCGCTCAGATGTCCGGCCAAGACGGGCGCATGGGTCAGCCATTCGGGAAAGGAAATCCATCCCTTTAATAGTGGCGACGCATAACCGGACCAGCCCACCGCCACGGTACTGACGACCAGCGAATATTCGAGAATCAGACTCCAACCGATCACCCATGCCAGCAACTCGCCGATCACGACGTAAGTATACGTATAAGCGCTGCCTGAAGCAGGAATCATCGTCGCCATTTCTGCATAGGCGAGCGCAGCGCAGATGCAGATCACCCCGGCGATCGCAAAGGAAAGAATGACCGCGGGTCCAGCCTTTGCGGCGCCCACACCGATCAGCGTGAGGATGCCGGTCCCGACGATCGCCCCGACGCCAAGTGCGATCAGATGCGGCCAGCTCAGCGTCCGGGCGAGGCCGTGCCCTTCCTGTTGCTCCGGAACAATGGATTTGCGGCGCAGCAGGCTGTCGGACATGTGGACGATCCCCCTTGTTACTTTGTTGCGCCCTTGTGGAACCGGCACGCGGGGAAGGCAAGATGCGCCTTATGCAGGCCGGCGCTGTAGCCACCATGCGCGAAGCATCAGCGCCGCAGCCAGCAGGATCGCAAGGCCGTATGCCGCCGGCCCCGACGACAGGATCGTCCGCGCTCCGACGATCGCACCGCCGACCAGCGAAAGCCAAAGTCCGAAATGGTGAAACCAGTGCCCGTCACCCTCGCCGCGCAGCCTGTTCGCGATCTTCTGCCCCATCTGCACAAGCGTCCCGGTCATGTAGGTGACGCCGACCACGGTGCCATCCTTTCCCTCCAGCGCTGCATTCACCAGCCCCATCGCAAGGGCAAGGCAGGCGATTGCCGGCCACTGCCCGACCTCGAACCGCAGCGCCGCAGCGGCGGCAAGCAGAAAACCGGTGCCCGCAAGCACGGCGGGCGCCCGCGCCGCCCCCGCCCGTGCGGCGAGCAGCGAACCGGTCACGACGCCGGTCAGGAACAGCGTGATGATGCCGCCGGCAATCAGCGCCGCCGCCTGCCATTCTGCGGCGCCGACCGCCAACCGTGTCGAATTTCCCGTCATGAACGAGACGAAGAAGCCGCCCGATTCGACAAAGCCGATCGCGTCGACAAAACCGGCGAGGATCGCCACCCCGACGGCAAGCATCTGACGGGACCGGTCGAAGCGGATCATCGGATCAGAGCAAGGCCTCGATCGCCTCTGCCAGCGCGACGTCGCGTCCGGACAGGCCATCGGCATCATGGGTCGTCAGCAATATGTCGACCTTGTTATAGACGTTCGACCATTCGGGATGATGATCCATCTTCTCCGCAATAATCGCGACGCTCGCCATGAAGCCGAACGCCTGCGCGAAATCGTCAAACTTGAACTGGCGCGTGATGCCGTCGCGCGTCGGCTCGTGCGTCCAGTCGGGAAAGCGTGCGAACAGCGCCGCGCGCTGCGCATCGTCGAGTTTCTGGACCATCTTCTATCTCCCGCTGGCCAAGCTGTGTCGCCCGCCATAAGGAAGGGCGCAATGACCGACAAGACCGCCCTGACCGCACTGCCGCCCGGATGGACCGGCGGTGCCCCGGACGCCGAGGCGCTGTTCGCGATGGCCGAAGCCGCGCTCGCGCAATTGCCCGATGTGTTCAAGCCGCACATTCAGGACGTCGTGATCGAGATCGAGGAATTCGCCGACGACGAGACGCTGAAATCGCTCGATATCGAACACCCCTACGACCTGACGGGGCTCTACGAGGGCCGCCCCTTGACCGAACGCAGCATCGACCAGAGCGGCGGGATGCCCGACCGCGTGACGCTGTACCGCATCCCGATCCTCGTCGAATGGATCGAGGGGGGCGAGCGGCTCGACTGGCTGGTGCGCCATGTGCTGATCCACGAAATCGGCCATCATTTCGGCTTCAGCGACGACGATATGCACGCCCTGGAAGATATGGCGTGACCGGGCTGCTGCGGCTGGACAGCGTGGCGTGCATCCGCGGCGACCGGCTGCTGTTCGAAGGTCTGTCGCTGGTGCTGAATCGCGGCGAGGCGCTGTGGCTGCGCGGGCCGAACGGTGCGGGCAAATCGAGCCTGATCCGCCTCGCCGCGGGGCTGCTGCGACCCGCCGCAGGGACGGTCGAACGCCGCGAGCGGGCTGCGCTGATCGACGAAGCCGCGGCCCTCGACGCCGAGCTGCCGCTCCGCCGCGCGCTCGATTTCTGGGCGCGCGTCGATACGGTCGACGGCCACACGGTAGACCGCGCGATGGACGAAATGGCGCTGGGCAACCTCGCCGAGGTGCCCGTGTCGATGCTCTCCACCGGTCAGCGCAAGCGTGCGGCGATGGTCCGTGTGATCGCGAGCGGCGCGCCGATCTGGCTGCTCGACGAGCCGGCGAACGGCATGGACGATGCTGCACGGCAACGACTGGTCGCGGCGATTGCGAAGCATCGTGCGAACGGCGGCGCGGTGCTGCTGGCGTCGCATTTCACGCTCGGAATTTCCGATCTGGCCGAGCTCGATATGGGGGCGCTGGCATGACCGCGCTGATCGCCCTGTTCTGGCGCGACCTTCGCCGCGCATGGGGCAGCGGGGCGCTGTGGCTGCCGGTGCTCTTCTTCCTGCTCGTCGCGACGGCCTTTCCCTTCGCGGTCGGACCCGATGCGCCGCTGCTGCGCCGTGCCGGCGGCGGAATGGTGTGGGTCGCGGCGTTGCTTGCGGCCTTGCTGCCCATCGACCGGCTGGTGAAGCCCGACAAGGATGCAGGGGTGCTCGATCAGCTCGCGGTGCGCGGTTTTGCCGACGAATTGATCGCAGCCGTGAAGATCGGGGCGCATGCCATTGGATTCGGCCTGCCGCTGTTGATCGCGCTCCTCCCCGCATCGGCCCTGCTTGCGCAGGATGGCGGGCGCGTCCAGCTGCTGGCGACGGGGATCGCGATCGCGGTTCCCGCACTCGCCTCGCTCGCTGTACTGAGCGCCGCGCTGACTGCGAACCATAAGGGCGGCAGCGCGATCGGCGGATTGCTGATCCTGCCGCTCGCGGTGCCGATGCTGATCTTCGGCGCCGGGATGCTCGATCCTTCGGGGCGCGGTGCGGTGAAGCTGCTGGCGGCAACCAGCCTGCTGCTGACGGTGATCGGACCGTTTGCCGCGGGCGCTGCGCTGCGAGGCCTGCGCGAATGACGCGCCAGTCGCTCGCGCATATCGCGCTCGTCGTGCGCGACTATGACGAGGCGATCGACTTCTATGTCGGTACGCTCGGCTTTACGCTGGTCGCCGACGACTATCAGCCGGCGCAGGACAAGCGCTGGGTGCTCGTCGCCCCGCCGGGCAATCCCGAAGGTGGTGCAACGATCCTGCTCGCACGCGCCGCAAACGAGGAGCAGGCGGTTTTCATCGGCAACCAGTCGGGCGGCCGCGTCTTCCTGTTCCTGCAGACCGACGATTTCGCCCGCGACTATCAGAACCTGCTGGACAAGGGCGTACGGATCGAGCGCGAACCGCTAGAGGCCGGTTACGGCACCGTCGCTGTCTTTCTGGACCTGTATGGCAACAAATGGGATCTGATCGAATTTCGCAAGCCGGCGTGACAGCTAACGACCGATTGCGGACGTTCTGTATAATCGTATACGGTCAGATATGCCGCGCTATTTGCTGACCGCCTCAGGCCCACGCCCTCCGTATTATTCATTGGCAGAGCACCTATGGGGAGCGGGTTGCGATTTCGATAGTGATGGTGACAGTAAAGAGCCGGATGCCACAGACTGGACGGAGTTGACCGTCATTTTACGCTCCGCCCCCGAGCAGCGTGTCGATATTGATCCGGTGGACGATCAAGAGTTATTGGTTCTGGCAATCCGATCGGACTGCGAAGAATTGGCGCGGCGAGCAGCGGAGTTTTTGCAACGCGAAGCCGGAGGCGAACTGGCTTCAAACTAAATATCCGCTCCCCACCCCTGAGGAGACAAAAGAAAGGGGCCGGAGTTTCCCCCGGCCCTTTCCTGAATCGTTGACGTGCCTATCAGGCGCCGGCGACGTCGGCCGTGTCGACCTTGATGCCGGGGCCCATCGACGACGACAGCGCGATCTTGCGGACGTATTTGCCCTTCGCGCCGGCCGGCTTGGCCTTGACGATCGCATCGACGAAGGCGTCGAAGTTCTGGCGGAGCTTTTCCTCGCCGAACGACAGCTTGCCGATGCCGGCGTGGATGATGCCGACCTTTTCGACGCGGAATTCGATCTGACCGCCCTTGGCGGCCTTCACGGCTTCGGCGACGTTCGGGGTCACGGTGCCCAGCTTCGGGTTCGGCATCAGGCCCTTCGGACCCAGCGTCTTGCCGAGGCGGCCGACGATGCCCATCATGTCCGGCGTCGCGATGACGCGGCCATAGTCGAGGTTACCCGCGAGCATGTCTTCCATCAGGTCTTCGGCACCGACCTTGTCGGCGCCGGCGGCCAGCGCCTTGTCGACGTTGTCGCCGCGCGCGAACACGGCAACCTTGACGTCCTTGCCGGTACCGGCGGGCAGCGTGACGACGCCGCGGACCATCTGGTCGGCGTGACGCGGATCGACGCCCAGGTTCATCGCGATTTCCAGCGTTTCGTCGAACTTGGCCGAAGCCAGCTCACGGACGGTCTTGATCGCTTCGTCGATGCCGACGAGCTTCAGCGGGTCGACCTTGCCCTCGAGGGCCTTCTGCTTCTTGGTCAGCTTGGCCATGTTCAGCTCTCCGTCACTTCGAGGCCCATCGAGCGCGCGCTGCCCTCGATGATCTTCGTTGCCTGTTCGAGATCGTTCGCGTTGAGATCCTTCATCTTGATCTCGGCGATTTCGGTCAGCTTCGAGCGGGCGATCTTGCCACCGCTGATCTTGCCGGGCTCCTTCGAACCCGACTTCAGGTTCGCGGCCTTCTTGATCAGGTAGGTCGCCGGGGGCGTCTTCGTGACGAACGAGAAGCTCTTGTCGGCAAAGACGGTGATGATGGTCGGGGTCGGGGTGCCCTTTTCCATGGAATCGGTCGCGGCGTTGAACGCCTTGCAGAATTCCATGATGTTGACGCCGCGCTGACCGAGCGCCGGCCCGAGCGGCGGCGAAGGGTTGGCGGTGCCGGCGGGCACCTGCAGCTTGATGTAGCCGCTGATTTTCTTGGCCATGATGGCCTCCTTTCTTTCTGTCGCCCCGGACCGGGATCCGGGGCTCAAAATAAGCGGTCGAACAGAAGGGCATCACCCCTTCCTCCCGCGCGGAATCACGCCCTTGTCTGACGCGAAGCGGCGCCCATATGCGCAAACGCCGCCAAAAACAAGCCTTATGCAGGCGGATCGTAGCGGATCAGGCCTTCCTGCACCGCCGAGGCGATCAGCGTGCCGTCGCGGCGATAGATCGACCCGCGATTGATCCCGCGTCCGCCCGCGCTCCAGTCGCTGTCCATCACATAGACGAACCATTCGTCGACGCGGATATCGTCGTGGAACCACATCGCATGATCGAGGCTGGTCGAGAAGACACCCGGCGTATCCCATGTCAGCGCGTGCGGCATCAGCGTCGTCGACAGCAATCCCATGTCGGAGGCATAGGCGAGCAGCGCGCGGTGGATCAGCGGGTCGTCGCCGACCGGCGCCGAAATGCGGAACCACTCATATTGCCGCGTCGCGCGTTCGGACGACGGCGGACGGAAGGCACGAACCTCGAAGGGATGCATCCGCGCCATATGGTTGATGCGGTCGTCGCTGATTCGCGGGTCGACCGCGATGAAGTCGGCGAAGTCCCAGCATTCTTCCGGAGGCAGGATGCCTTCCATCGGGATCTGGTGCGAAAGGCCCTCTTCGGGCGCCTGGAAGGAAGCGGTGAGGTTGAAGATCACCTTGCCGTCCTGACGCACGACGACGCGGCGGTTGGCAAAGCTGCGACCGTCGAAGTCGCGGTGGACGCGGAAATGCAGCGGCTTCGCCTCATCGCCGCCGCGCAGGAAATAGGCGTGGAGCGAGTGGATGGTCTTGCCCGGGTCGACGGTGCGCGCCGCGGCGACCATCGCTTGGGCAATCACCTGCCCGCCGAAGATGCGACGACGGCGCGGCTTCGTGAACGCCGGATAGGTGAATTCGTCGGGCTCGCTCGCTTCCTCCAGCTGGAAAAGGTGGACGATATGGCGAACGAGACGGTCGCGGTCGACACTGGCGTAGATCGCGCGCGCATGCTCCGCACGCGCCTGCATCTCTTCGGGAGTGAGGCTCAT